>Ga0105104_10003011_pt1 | contig 12158 bp, 9 predicted proteins | sample PPLLaktember2015_3_FD_87034 | JGI IMG/M metagenome (GOLD analysis project Ga0105104, IMG submission 87034) | Freshwater sediment microbial communities from Prairie Pothole Lake near Jamestown, North Dakota, USA - PPLs Lake P7 Core (6) Depth... | ecosystem: Environmental > Aquatic > Freshwater >...
ATACCAGCTGGCCGGGCCGTGTCTCCGCCGTCTATGCCGACATCAGCTTTACTTCGGTCCAGGCGGCATACCAGTCCACGGGACAGAAATACTATGCACTGGCCTTCGTCCTGGGGAACGGCGGAACCTGCACGCCTGCCTGGGACGGAACCCACCTCATGTCGGAGAATTACTATTCCGGCGAGATCAATGCCATTCGGGCCGCGGCCGGTGACGTGATGGCTGTCTTTGGCGGTGCCAACGGCAGCGACCTGTCCTCCGCCTGCACGAGCGTCAGCAGCCTGCAGGCGGCGTATCAGGCTGTTATCAACAAGTATCAATTCACGTGGATCGATCTTAACATCGAGGGCGCCCTGGTCTTCAACACGACTGTGATCGACCGCCTGAACAAAGCCGTCAATGCGCTGGAGAATGCCAACCCGAACCTGAAAGTTTCCTATACCCTCCCGGTGCTGCAATCCGGACTGCCGCAGGAAGAGCTGAACGTGCTGAGCAACGCCAAGTCGAACGGCGTGCGGATCGACTACGTGAACGTGATGACCATGAACTACGGTCCCGCGGGTATCGACATGGGCCAGGCGGCCATCGATGCCGCAACCAATACTCACAACCAGCTCGTCAGCCTGGGCATTCCGGCCCAGGTGGGCATCACACCGATGATCGGGCAGAACAACACGCAGGGCGAGGTCTTTACCCTGTCGGACGCCGACCAGCTATTGGCGTACGCGCGCGCCAACAGCTACGTCGGCTGGCTGTCGTTCTGGTCGCTGGGGCGCGACAATGGAGGCTGCCCGGGTCAGACCACTGCCTCGGCAAGCTGCAGCGGCATTTCACAAAGCAATTACGCCTTTACGAACATATTCAAGGTATTTCCTTGAATATCTTTCACTTTGCAACTGGGACGCTGAAAAACGCAGACACTTGCACCTGGCGCACACCTGCCCTGATTTGCTTGGCAAATCATGCAGGTGCCGGGGAGTGCAGGTGTGAACGCAGATTTTTAAAGAATCACCAGAAAAACAATTCAGCGTTTGTCAGCGTTCGTCTGCGTCCCAGATTTGGGACTGTTAGTTTGCTCAATCCAAAATTTCTGTGAGGAGAGGCGGTCGACGAAAAGGCCGCCTCTCTCCTTGAAAAGGAACGCCACAGGAAATCACGATCGTTATGCCCCTCGCAAATCCGCCTCCTGCCGGGAAATCAATGAGCCACATTCCCGCAGAAAATCCATCCGGGCTGCCAAAGCATATCCTGGTCGGCTACTGGCATAACTGGGATGCCCGCCCGGCTGCCTTTCTCCCGCTGCGCGACATTAGCAGTCACTTCGATGTCATTAACGTTGCCTTCGCCACTTCCGCGCCCACCCGGAACGGGGAAATCGTCTTTGCGCCTCACGCAGACCGCAAACAGTTCGAAGCGGACATCCTTTACCTTCAGGGGCGCGGCAAAAAAGTCCTGATCTCCGTCGGAGGCGCGACCGGTTCGATCGCCATCGACAGCCCGGCGGCTCAGGAAAATTTTTCGCACTCCGTCAGCAGGATCGTCCGGCAATATGGCTTCGACGGCGTCGATATCAACCTGGAAGGCAATGTGGTTTTGGAAAGGGGCGACACCGATTTCAGAAATCCGACCTCTGCCTCCATCAAACACCTGACGGCAGCCATCCGGGATATCAGAAATAATTTCGGTCCTGCCTTTATTGTGAGCCTGGCGCCGGAGACGGTCAATGTTCAGGGCGGACTGAGCTCTTACAGGGGCTTCTCCGGCTCCTATCTGCCGATTATTCACGAAGTGCGCGATATCCTGACGTACCTGCAGGTTCAGCACTATAACTCCCGGCCTCTGGCAGGCGCGGATCACAACATCTATCTACCCGGCACCGCGGATTTTCATGTTGCAATGACCGAGATGCTGCTGCAGGGTTTCCCGGTCGATGGCGATCCGAAGCACATCTTTCCGCCTCTCCGGCCGGAACAGATCGTGATCGGGCTCGCCGCCTGGCCCGCGGCGGTCAATGGTGGATATACTGATCTGGCTGTAATAAAAAAGGCCGTGAACTATCTGACTGCGGGCCAGGCGTTTGGAGGGGCATATCATTTATGCGATGCCCTGGGCTATGGGTCTCTCAGAGGGGTAATGACCTGGTCGATCAATTGGGATGCTGCCAGGCACCACCAGTTCTCGAACGCCATTCATTCCTGCTTCGCTGACCTCTCCTAAAAACCTCCTGCTGATCGCAAAACATTCTGCGGGCCGACGACCGTCTTTCCATTGACCCGTTTTCGAGCCACATTTGAGCGGCCTGCTTCATTTTTGAGCATCTTGCGGGACCGATATGTTGTATTTTATTAACGCAGGAAAAAACGCATGTGAGATCCACACTGCGAACTTTCGGACAGGAGGTGCAGGTAAAAGGCTTATTTTGTAATACCAGACAGCTTGTTGTCCAACTCATTTTATGAAAATGAAAGGAGAAAACATGCGTCAGTTCTTGAACGCCACTTTGGTGATTTTGATCCTATTGAGCCTGGCGTCCGCCAGCTCTTCTGCCGGCGCCGCGCCGCAGAATGCTGACCGCGGCGTCTGGGCGCCGAATGTATCATACAGCATCGGGGACACCGTGACCTACAGCGGCCTGACCTATCGCTGTCTTCAGGCTCATACCTCGCTGACAGGTTGGGAGCCGCCCAACGTGCCCGCGCTGTGGAGCGTGGTCAGCGGGCCGGTAAATACCCCGACTCGCACTCCCACTGGGCCTGCCAACACGCCCACACGTACACCCACTCCCGGCGGGGGTGGAGGCAGTTGCTGGGCAGCCTGGAACTCCAGCACGGCCTACAATGGCGGCGCGCAGGTGAGCTACAGCGGCCAGAACTATCAGGCCGCCTACTGGACACAGGGCGACCGGCCCGATCTCAACAGCGGACCGGCCGGCAGCGGCAAACCCTGGATCCCGAAGGGTTCCTGCAGCGGCGGGACATCTCCTACTGCCACGCGCACGAACACACCGACCGGTCCGACGCGCACACCCACACGAACGCCCACGCCGGGCGGCGGGGGTGGCGGTGGCGCCAAGATCCTCGGCTACTTTGTGGAATGGGGAGTCTATGCCCGCAACTATCACGTCAAGAACATCGTCGCCAGCGGATCGGCCTCCAAGCTGACCCACATCAACTATGCTTTTGGCAACGTGCAGAACGGTCAATGTGTGATTGGCGATGCCTACGCAGACTACGACCGTTTCTATGACGCATCCCTGAGCGTGGATGGGGTCGCGGATACCTGGGACGCGGGTGCCCTGCGCGGTAACTTCAACCAGCTGCGCAAGCTCAAGCAGATGTATCCCAATATCAAGATCCTTTGGTCGTTCGGCGGCTGGACCTGGTCCGGCGGCTTCACCCAGGCCGCGGCCAACCCGACGGCTTTCGCCAATTCATGCTACAACCTGCTCCACGACCCGCGCTGGAACGGTGTATTCGACGGCATCGACATCGATTGGGAATATCCGAACTCCTGCGGCCTGGGTTGTGACACCAGCGGTCCGGCAGCTTACAGGAACCTGATGCAGGCGCTGCGGGCCCGTTTCGGGTCCGAGCTGGTGACCGCAGCGGTCCCGGCTGGGTACGCGCATATCAACGCTGCAGATTACGGCGGCGCGGCGCAGTATGTGGATTGGTACAACGTGATGACCTACGATTTCTTCGGCGCTTTTGACGCAGATGGCCCCACCGCCCCGCATTCGCCGCTGTATTCGTATAACGGCATTCCGCAGCCCAACTTCTATTCCGATTACGCCATCCAGCTGTACAAACAGAAGGGCGTACCGGCCAATAAGCTCCTGCTCGGCATCGGCTTCTACGGGCGCGGCTGGACGGGTGTGAGCAGCACGAATGGCGGTCTGAACCAGCCCGCCTCAGGACCTGCGCCCGGAGCCTACGAGCAGGGTATTCAGGATTACAAGCTGTTGGTGACACAGTGTCCGCCCACGGGCACGGTGGCAGGCACGGCCTATGGGTATTGCGGAGGCCAGTGGTGGAGCTTCGATACCCCGGCCACCATCGCCGGCAAGATGAGCTACAAGAAGAGCCAGGGACTGGGCGGCGCGTTCTTCTGGGAGCTTTCAGGCGACACCGGCAATGGCGCCCTGATCACCGCCCTCTACAATAATCGCTAAAACCGAATCCATCCTTTTTGCGGGGATTGAAGTTTGCAGCGCTGACCAGCCTGGTCAGCGCTGCTTGATTCAACCGTCAAATACTGTACTGATTTTTCAATGCACCGCATTTTCTGCGGTGATAGAATGATTTTGCCGATACCATGGCATTCGGGTCAGGGTAATCATCAATCAAAGGAAAGTGTGCGTGTAGCATGAAACGCTTCAGAGCTATCATTGTAGTCGCAGCAGTCGTCGTAGTCGTGGTTGGACTGTGTCTCGGCGGTTTTGCTCTCCTCAACAGGCTTTATAGGCCTGCGCCGGTCACGAACCTTCCGCTTGTACCGACTTTTGCATACGTCACTCCCACATCGATTGTTCCGGCTGGGGGAACGATTGTCCCGGCAGCACCCACTGCCACGCCATCTCCGCAGCCATTCTTCAACTTTCCCTGGTTCAGCGCTGCAACTGCAACTTCGTCTCCGCCACCGACCCGGACCCCTGTCCCGTATAAACCCCCGACCGCCACCCTGACGCCGGTCTCGATCATCGTGCCTGCGGCCACCACTACCCCTACGTCTGCTCCTCCACCCACCGCGGCTGTTCCCAGCTGCCGAAACATTCTCTATCCTGTGAAAGCCGGCTACGAATGGAACTATCAGGTGACGGCCCGCAGCCGCTCGGGCGAAGTTCACATGAAGGTTCTTTCTGTCGATGGTTCCCAGGGATTAGTCGCCGTGCAGAATCAATCGAGGGGTTTGAACGGGCAGACTTATGTCGTTTGCGACCGGGATATCATCATCAATTTCCCCTCCCTGAACGCCGAGCTTTTACTGGGCAATGCCCTGGATGGCACGATGCGAGCGGACTATGTCAGCGGCGTCCTGGCTCCCAACGAGGCGGCGTTTGCAGGCAACAACTGGGCGCTGGCCTGGTCCGGGCGATATCTGATTTCCGGAAGTGGAATGGTTAAGTTCCGGGGCAGCGATTTCAATCTCGTGCTCAATTCCTCCGATATAACCATGACCTGTCAGACCCTGGCTTCCGGCGAAGCGGCCTTGGAATCCGTTACTGTCACGGCGGGTACATTCCGCGCCCTCAAGGTGGTTTGCGTGGGGCAGGGACAGGGCCTGGGCACGATCAATGGCAGCCCCATCACAGGCTGGGTGACCGCCCAATCCACGCAATGGTTCGCGCCCTATGTTGGCCTGGTCAAAATGAAATCTGATTATGCCAATCTGGATGTGTTTGGTTTTACCATTCCGCTCGATACCAATGGCTTGAACGGATCGGTTGAATTGCGGAACTTTGTGCAAACACCGTAGTCCTGGTTGATCTTATTCCCCCGGCCGCGCCCACGCCGCCTTTAGCCTGCTTCAGCGGTCCTGCAAATTTTCCCATACCCCGCGCGGATCATTGCCACGAGCTCCCGGACGATTTCACGGGCCTCTCCCCGCGCCCTGACGGGATCGGGGATGTCATACGCCAGCCCGTCCACAATCTGCGAAAGCAGATGCACCTGCCCGCGCGCGAACGGAAACTCAACCGTGATCGATTCCTTGTGGCCTGCCTCCATCACCAAGACCAGGTCGGATTCTGCAAGCATGTCCGCGGTCAGAAGGCGCGTCGTGTGTCCATCGATAGTCACGCCCTGGGAACGGGCCAGGTCCAGCGCGTAAGAAGGCGGTGGCTGTCCCGGGGCCGTCCAGGTTCCGGCGCTGTTCACGGTCCACTCCCAGTCGCGGCCATCCTGCACAAGCCGGCCGCGAAATGCCTCCGCCGCGATGGGGGAACGATACTGATTTCCTGTGCAAACAAACAAGATCGTACGCATGGATTATGACTGCTGACCCTCATCGTCGTCAGCCGGGCTGATATACCAGGTATCCAAATCGGCCATGAACGGGGTGACCTTCCCGGCCGCATTCGGAGGAACCGTCCCAAATGCGTCAGGGCTTCTGGGTTTGGTGATTGGATTGGGTGAACGAAGGACCTCCTCGGAGGGTATAAATACAGAGCCCTGTGGCTGTTTGTCGAAATCAAGCTTCAGAGGAGGTTTGACAGGTCCAAGATAAACTTCAGTTACAGGCTGTTCCTGTTCTTCCTGTGCCGGGGAAGGCGGCAGCAAGATAATCGGCCGGCTGGCAGCCTGCAGTTTCGGCTCTTCATTCGATTGATAATAGTCCTGTCCATAGGCGTGTGAATAATGATAATAGCCGCCGTAATAATGGCTGCCATGCGAGATTTTGTTCAATACCACGCCCAGGATCTTGGCATTGACCCGATTTAACCGTTCCTGAGTCGAGAGAGCTACATCGGCATGGGTATATCCGGGCTGGATGACGAGGAAGACACCATCCACCTTGGCCGCCAGAACCTGGAAATCAGCAACCAGCGAGGGCGGGCTGTCCAGGATAATCACATCGACCTCGCGGCTGGCTTCCTCCAAAATCTGATCCATCTTTGCAGAGCCGAGCAGTTCGGTGGGGTTGGGGGGCAGTTTCCCACTCGTAACGATATAGAGTCCCTCGGTTCCTTCCAGCTGGTGCATGACCGACTTCAAGGGCATTTGCCCGCGGAACAGAGTCGTCAGGCCGACTCGATTCGAAATCCCAAAGATGGAATGTATCCTCGGCCGCCTCAGGTCGGCATCGATCAGTAAAACGCGTTTGCCTCCCTGGGCAATGATCGCGGCCAGGTTGGTCGAGATCGTGGTTTTCCCCTCTCCCGGCCCCGGGCTTGTCACCAGGATGCGGGTCAGTGAGCTGTCCACATTCGTGAATTCCAGGTTTGTGCGCAGCGAGCGAAACGCCTCGGCTGCCGGAGAGCGTGGGTAATTGATGACCTGGATCATATTCTGTGCGCTGGGCATGTCCCCGATATACCCGATCACGGGCAGCTTCAGGATTTGTTCGATATCCTCCGAAGTCCGGATCTTGTCATCAATGTAGTCAATCAGATAGGCAATACCGCTGGTCAGCAGCAGCCCGACCATGGCTCCCAGTCCGGTGTTGATCAATGGGCGAGGTCGTACCGGAAATGCAGGGGCGACCGCGGCTTCAATCTGCACGACATTGGGTGTATTCTGCAGTCGGGCCAGGCGGATCTCTTCGAGATTGTTCAACAGGTTCATATAAATCTGTTGGTAGAGCTCCAGGGTGGACTGCATCTGCGACAAGTGGGTTGTGCCGTCGCCTGCACTGACCGGTTTGCCCAGCACGACAAGGTCCCGATAGACTTCCTGATATAAAGTCAGGACGGGCCGGATCTGCTTGAGGCGTTCCTGCTTCTCTGCGAGCAGATTCTGCTGCCCGGCTGCCGTTGGCGAGGACAAGCGCTGAACGTCGGCCTCGAGCTGGGTGACTTCTGCCGTCAGGATTGCGATCTGCGCCTCGACCTGTTTTTGCTGCTGCTGGACCGTCTCGGCGGAAACGTTGTCGATTTCCGACTCGATCTGGACAATCTGGTCTTCGATCTGCTTGATCTGGGCCTGGATGCTTTGTTCAGTCGATGTGTAGCGCCCCGACTGAATGATGTCATTTTGCTCGATCAGAACCTGGATCAGAATATTGGCAATATCGGAAGCGCGCTGCGGACTGGCATCTCTCACGGTGAGCTGAATGGCCTGCGTATCCCTGATTTGCTGGACGATGATCTGACTTCGGTCCACGATGAAGCCCAGCTTGGCCGATGCACCTTCGACCACGGGGCGTGTAGTCAACAGCTGGATATACGTCTGCACCAGCTGCTGGTCACTCAAATAGGTGTAATCGGTGGTCTTTTCCTGAGGGGCCCGCATCACCAGGATGCGCGTGCTGGCTTCATAAATTGGTGTTTGAAATACACTGATCAGAGCGCCGCTTGCGGCACCCAGGAAGAAGGCCAGTCCCAGCAGCCAGGCCCATCTGCGGATCAGCGCCAGATAATCTTTTGGTTTCATATCATCCATACCCTACTCTGATTAAGCAATACCAAAAGTCTATCTTATTTTGACCCCGCCGCCAGCTTTTGTATTGCACTTACAACGATTTCGACGTCGGCGTTTGTCATGCCCGGATAAAGCGGCAGGGTAACCTCCCGTCGTCCTGCGTCATCGGTAACTTTCAAATCCGTCGGTTGAAAGTCTGTCCTATTCCGATACTCTGTAAACTGATGGACCGGCGGATAATGAATGCTGGTCTGTATGCCCTCGGCTTTCATGCCCTCCATGAACTCAACACGGTTCAATTTCCCGGGCAGTAAAATGGGCAGGATGTGATGACATGAGATACCCCGTTCCTGTCGAAAGGGTAGATGAACTTCAGGAGCAGCTTCAGATAATAAACCGCGATACAGATTTGTGAGGCGGGCCCGGCATTCGTTAAAGCCGGCTACTTTTCTTAGTTGGGCGCGCCCAATGGCCGAGCGCAGCTCATCGATCCGGTAGTTATAGCCGAGGTCGACCACATCATATGACCAGGCGTGACCCTTGTGTCGATCCCAGGAGAGGGAGGTCATTCCGTGGGAACGCAGAATGCGAAGTTTCCCGGCCAGGGTATCGTCGTCAGTTACGACCATGCCCCCTTCACCCGTGGTCATGTTTTTATTGGAGAAAAAGCTGAAACAGCCGACCTGCCCCCAGGTTCCAAGCCTCCTGCCGTTCAGCTCCGAGCCGATGGCATGGGCCGAATCTTCGATGACCGCCAGTCCATGTTTGGCTGCGATTGCCTGAATGGCAGGCATATCGCAGGCATAACCGGCATAGTGCATCACCAGGATGGCCCGGGTTTTATCGGTAATACATTTTTCAATGGAATCCGGTGAGATCGTCAGCCAATCTTCACTCTCGATATCCGCAAAGACCGGGATGCCTCCCGTGTACCGTACCGCATTCGCCGTCGCAACGAACGTCAATGAAGGAACGATGACCTCATCCCCCGGCCCGATGCCGACGGCCAGACAGGCCATATGCAGGGCGGCTGTTGCATTGGCGACCGCCAAAGCATGTTTTGTTCCCAGGAAGGCAGCGAACTCCTCCTCGAACTGCCGGGTCTCTTCACCCATGCTCAGCCAGCGGCTGCGCACGACTCTCAGGACCGCCTCCTCTTCCTCGATGCCAAAGCTGATATCCGCTAAAGGAACCTTCCAGGACACGGTCTACTCCTCGGGTAAAAACTGCGAGCGCATGTTGCTGAAATCGAGTGACGCCTCCTCATAATCACTGGGCCGCCCAAGGTCCTTCCAGTAGCCGTCATACGGCAGGTGAAGGACTTTCTTCCCGGCCCGGATCATCTTCAGGACCAGGTCAGGAAAATCGAGATATTTGTTTTTGGGGATAAAGCACAGGACTTCAGGATCGAACACGTAAACTCCCATGCTTACCAGATATTCGAAGGAGGGTTTCTCGACATAATCTGTTAATTTGAAACTTCGCTTCTTAGGATGAAGTACCCCAAAATCAATATCGACAGTCCGGCGATGCGCAGCAATGGTGGCAATTGCTTTTTGCGATCTATGAAAGTTGAGCAGGTCCTTGAAACGCAAGGTTGTTAATACATCGCCGTTCATGACAAAAAACGGTTCGTCCAGGCCGGGGACGAGTGCAAGCGGCCCGGCAGTGCCGAGCGGTTTATCTTCATAGCTGTAGGTAATGTTTAGTCCGAATTCACGCCCATCCAAAAAGTATGTTTTGATCAGGGCGGCCAGATTCCCGACCGTCAGAACGATATCCCTGATGCCGGCGTGTTTCAATTGCCGCAGAAGCACTTCCAGGATTGGCATATCCCCAATTGGCATGAGAGGCTTTGGAAGAATCCTTGTATAAGGCGCGAGACGCGTGCCTTTTCCGCCGGCCAGAATCACAGCCTTCATCGAGCACCTGTCCTAAAATTCATATTTGCCGACCTGATACATGTCGAGGTGTGAGCGGATCCATTCGACGGTGCGCGCCAGCCCCTCGTCAAGCGAGACGCGGGGCTCCCACTTCAGGACCTGCCTCGCCAGCGAATTGTCCGAGAGAAGCTGCAGAACTTCCGATTTGTCCGGGCGCAAGCGGGCCGGATCCTGCCTCACCTCGACCGGCCGGCCGACGATTTGCATGATCCTCGCTGCCAGTTCTCCCACGTGTATTCCCCGGCCGGTTCCCAGGTTGAAGGTCTGCCCCTCCACTTGAGCGGCTTCGGCGGCCCGAATGAACCCCTCCACGGTGTCGTCGACGTAGGTAAAGTCCCGGAAGGTATCGAGATTGCCCAGCTGAATGGAATCGGCCGTGAGCGCCTGCGTGATGATTGTCGGAATGACCGCCCGGCCAGATTGGCGCGGGCCAAACGTGTTGAACGGTCGTACGGTCACAACCGGCAGACCATAGGCGCAATAAAAACTCTCGGCCAGCTTATCCGCCCCGATCTTGCTGGCCGAGTAGGGTGATTGTCCCTGCAGGGGATGTGATTCGTCCATGGGAGTGTAGCGCCCCGTGCCATAGACTTCGCTGGTGGAGATATGCACCAGGCGTGCGACCTGATTTTGCCGGCAAGCCAGTAAGACATTGAGCGTGCCCAGAAAATTACTCTCCGCCACTTCGCGTGGGTGGAGATAAGAGTATGGAATGGAGATCAGCGCCCCAAGATGGAAGACGAGATCCACCTTTTCCGTTGCCTGCAATATTGCCGAAGCGTCTCGGATATCCCCGCCGATGACCTGGATTTGGGCGGTGATGGCCGGCGCCAACTGCCGGATCAGACCCGGATCGCCGCGTGAGTTATAGCGGACAAAGGCCCGCACTTGCGCACCCTCGGCATGCAGCCTCTCGACCAGATGGCTGCCAATAAACCCCCCGGCCCCCGTAATCAGTACAGTCTTATTTTGCCAGAATTTGCTCATCACTGATTTACAACTGCCGGCAGTTCAACCTGAAGCTTATTGGAATTCGTCAGCCAGACATACAGCGTGCGCATCATATCCGAAACCAGTACGAGCCGGATATTTGTTTTGACGCAAAGCTCAAGTATGCGCTGGTGATCCTCGTCACCGGCACTGGATACGGCCAGCATAATCAGGCCTACATCATGTTTCCTGACGATCACTGGAATGTCGGCAGTCGTGCCGATGACCCAGGCGCCATCAAAGCGCATGCCCTGTTTGAGCGGATCGTCATCCACAATTCCGATAATGGAGAAGGCGTGCCGGAATATGTTGCGACGCAAAAGCCAGCTTGCAAATTCGTTTCCCTGGCCGGCCCCCACAATGAGTACCCGTTCCCCGATCGAAAACGTGTTGCGCCTCGAAAGCCAGAATGCGGAAAATCCGGATAGTAAGCGCCAGCGGTAGCGGGCAGCCACAAATCCCATGGTGGTCACAAAGCCGATGAACAGCAGCATGGGCGTGGAGATCTCCGGCAGGAACTCAAAGAAATAGTAGAGGGCCGAGGTGGTCAGGATCACGATTCCGGATGAGACCACGATGCCAAACAAGTCCTCCGGGACCGCGCGCGACCATACGACGCTGTTCAGCCCGAGAATGGTATTGATGATGCCGAATCCCAGGGCCAGCTCCACGGCGAACAAAATCGCGCGGGGCACGCCCAGATTGATCGGTCCGGTTGTGCGCCAGACTACGCCGACAATCGCTACCGATAAAAAGGCGATCATAAAATCAAGGATGAACCAGGCCAGATTGGATCGTACGAACCGGGAGATCGGTCCACCGAACAGGTTGCCCTCAAGGATTGGCGTGGATGCGATGCGCGGCAGCAAAACGGCCAGGGTCCAGAAAATGATGTCGATATCGCCCAGCATGGCATGGTGGCGGACATAGATCCGGTCCAGTCTCATCTTATCGGGCAGGATGTCCTGGTAGTAGGTGGTCATGAAGTCCGCACCTGCCAGCATTTTCTCCTCGTCGCGGTAGATGATGCTGGCCGGGCTGGTGATCCCGGGCCGAACGGACAGAATTTCCTGCTGTGCGTCTTTCGGCCACTTCAGGGCGATGTCATAATCTTCGGGACGTGGCCCCACCATGCTCATGTCACCCG
>Ga0105104_10003013_pt1 | contig 12157 bp, 7 predicted proteins | sample PPLLaktember2015_3_FD_87034 | JGI IMG/M metagenome (GOLD analysis project Ga0105104, IMG submission 87034) | Freshwater sediment microbial communities from Prairie Pothole Lake near Jamestown, North Dakota, USA - PPLs Lake P7 Core (6) Depth... | ecosystem: Environmental > Aquatic > Freshwater >...
GGACAAGGCAGGGATTGGACCATGGTGGTCTCAGGTCTTTCCTTGCCTATGACGCGGACCGCGGCCTCCCTGAAGGTCAAGGTCCTAATGCCGGTGCCAACTGCAAGGATATTGAGCCCAGTGCCCGGGACATACTCTACCGAAGAGGTCCTCTTCTTCTCGGGCATGGTCGAACCTCCCGGACCATACCTCGAGGATTTGAGGTATATCTGGTCCACGGACCGGGACATCGAGCCGCTTTCAGATTCCCAGAGCTTCCATGCCAGTTTGGAGGAGGGGGACCACAACATCACGTTCCTTGCATGGAACGATACTGGAATAGTCTCCAGGGCCTATGTCGATATCGTTATTGAGAGGCCGAACCACCCCCCAGTAGCTGCAATATCGTCCCCCTTGAACGGTTCGGTCTTCCAGCAGGGTGAATTGATAAGGTTCCTATCCAACGGCTCATACGACCCGGACCAGGACCTGCTCGGATACAGCTGGTCGGAGGAAAGCAGCCTGGAGCCCATCTCTTTCGAACCGGGTTTCGAAAGGGCCTTCACGACCGGGACGCACAATGTGACCCTGACGGTCCTGGACCCGTTCCAGCTGGGTTCCTGTGCAACCGTGACCTTCACCGTGATACCGCTCAACAACCCACCCGTACCATACATCAGGTACCCCCGGCCCTGGACGGTCCATCCTGCTGGGGAACCACTCATTCTCTCCGCCAACGGTACCTTCGATATAGACGGTGACAGTCTCACCTATGATTGGTCCAGCTCCAGGGACGGTCACCTCAGCGCTCTGATGGAGGACACGGTCATGCTTTCCGAGGGCTCACATACGATAACGCTCTCCGTCTCCGACGGAAGGTCCGCGAGGGAGGCCACAGTAAGCATCGATATGATAACCACTGGACCTCCCGCGAACAGGCCGCCAGTGACTGTCATAAGCTCGCCTGGGGACGGGGACAGCTTCTACGTCTCCGATGATATCCGGATGGCTTCAGAGGGCACCTTTGACCCCGAAGGGAGCCCCATCTCCTTCAACTGGACCATCAACGGGGCTCGTATATCATCTGTTGACGCCCTGACCTTGAAGCTGGATGGCGGTATATGGACCGTAGCCCTCAATGTCTCCGATGGCGAGCTGTGGAGTACGGACTCCGTCACTATCGTGGTGCATGACCGCTCACCGGTCGTGGTCCTCAAGGTGAACGGGACCATCTGGCAGGAGTATGAGGAGGTAAAGGCCTATCAGGATGACATGATGGTGCTCGATGCCTCCGGCTCGTATGACCCCGACGGCACGGACATTACCTATGAATGGTCCATCAACGGGACGCTCCTATTCTCCGGGCCTGTCTGGGCCAGGAACTTCACTGCGGAATTCTATCTCATCACGCTCTGGACCATGGACGGAGGCGGCAGATCGGCCTCCTATACCCTCCAGCTCCGGACCCTGACCAGGGGCGGCGGTCCCCTGCCGCCGGAAGATGGGGATGGAAGCGAAGATAAGGGATTTCCGGCCCTGGCGATCGCCGCCATAGGGATCATCCTGCTCTCGCTGGCGGTCATAGCTGTCCTGTTCCTTCTCTCTCGGAGGATGAAGGGATCGGAAGCGGTCTGGGAGGATTGAAGGTTCCTCAGAAACGGGCATCATGGACCTCGAGCATGTGGTCGGGACCGTACCTCTCCTTGACGTTCCTCAGGCCCTCCATCCCCATGTCCGATTCCCTGTTGATGAATGTGAACCTCCCCCTCAGATGGCTGGCCGCAGCGTTGTTTATGGCCTGATAGAGGCCGGTCAGGTCCTGGTCCGCTTTCTCGTAATGGATGACCGCCATGTCCTCGGTCATCTCCTCGAAGATGGAGAAGGCCTCGACCCTGCCCCGTACTCGGACGAGCAATCCCTCCATACCAAGCTCCTCCATGTGCTGAAGGGCAAAATGGTTAGCCTCCCGTTCGTGGAGCAGAAAAGCCTCCTCCTTGCACCCTTTCTTGATGCACCATCTGATGAGGAACTCCTTGACCTCTCCCATATTTCCGGCATCCATTCTCTCCACCGAATGCTCGTTCTCCCGCCGGAACTTGTTCAGGTAGTTCCTAACGTTCAAGTATCTCTTCCCCGGCAGGTCGGAGAGCGCCGATGAGAGATATACGTACTCGAAATAGTCCCTGTGGGGAGCGAAAGTGAGCTCGGGTCTAGCCTCCCTGACCCACGGGAGGGTGCCCTTGCCGACCATGGAAAGATCAAGGTCGAGCCTTAGCTCCCTTGAAAGCGAAATGACAGAATCTAGGAGGTCCGGGTCGGGAGGGCCGACAGGGGGTCTGAGCAACCTGACGCCATCGTGCTCGGTCATTATCACAAGGGAACCCTTGACCCATGCTTTGGAATAGGACATGTAATGCGCCCATGATAGCATGGTCCCGGGGAGGTAGTCCGAGTGCTCGGGCGGATATCTCCTGTAATGGGACCTGATATCCTTGATATCATCGATCGTCACCGGTGTGAGGTCCTTCAATGATATCATGGGGGTCTTTCCCCCTTGAAGAGCATCGGTCTCCCAGGAAATGGAGCGAACCCCTGGTCTGAATAGAACTCCTCGGTCCCCTCCTCGGCTATCAGCCCGATCCAGACCAATCCCATCTTCAGGCCTGTACTGACGAGCTCATTGACCATGAGAGCCCCTATTCCTTTTCCCCTGTGCTCGGGCAGTACGACCAAGTCCTGGATGTAGCCATCGCTCACACCGTCGGATATCAGCCTGCCCATCCCGACGGCCCTTCCCGACCGCTTGTCGAATGCTACGACGAAATCAGAACTGCCCTTTATAAGGTCCGGGATGCCCGAGGGGTCGTATTCGTCCTTCCACCAGTTGCCTGCTCTGTAGAGACCGACCACATCCTCGGACGGCCACTCCTTCACATGGAGCACATCGAGATCGGTTTCATTGGTATTGACCATCGGCCTGCCACCGTTCATCAGAGAATCATCGGGTCGAACCCTTCCTATGCCTCTTCCAAACCATGTAAACGGCAAAGCATGTTATTATTACGATGAAGAGGACCAGGAGCCAAAGGAACGTCATACCCTTCTCCTCATCGCCACCCCCTCTCTCGTCCTGCGGCAGCTCTAGCTGCCTCAAATTGTAAACGAAGACCTCGATCGAAGGATGGTCTTCGTTCGCCTGCCCCTCCGCGGGCATTATGGATGCATGGACAGCGTTCGTCCCCCTTGCTGGCTGGGTCCCGTTGCCTTCAAGCTCGAACCTGACCGAGATGTCGTACTCCATCCTCAACTCTATATAATTGGTGCCCTGGAACGGTCTTGGGGCCTTGAGCCCCCTCCCCACTATTCCAAAGGTCCAGATGTCCCCCCCAACGGCCTCCAGTTCCAGGGTATCGACACCCCCGTCAAGGAAGGAGAGGCTGCTCTGCTGGTCCGCATTCCCATCCCCGTTGGTATCTATGGTGAAGGAGAGGTCCCCGGCCTTGAACTCTGACACGTCGAGACCTCTATAGGTCATCGTCACAACTGCCCTGGTCGCACCCGGAGGGACCGTTACGAACTTGGTCTGGTTAACAAGGGACAATGGGTTCAGGACCTGGTCGTTGTACCTTGAGAACTCCCCTGACCATTCGGCAACGGCGGCCATGGTGTTCACGAGGACTGTACCGGCAATACCCTGTTCATCATAGGCCTTGATGGCATCCATGACCGTTATCTCGCTAGGGTTTGCGCACATGCGCCTCAGCCTCTCAAGGGCAAGTGCTATGCCCACAGCCCGTCTGGCATCCACCAGACCGTAACCCTGGACGTAGTCTATGGGTTTCCCGCTCCACCCCGTTGAATCGGTATCCCCCCCAACGTTCCCATGCTCTGAAGTAGGGGAGAGGAACCTTGCAGATGCCTCGAGGATCCACTCGGCCTCGTGGATGCGTGTGTTAGGGTTCCCGTACCAACCGGCAGGGTCGTCCCCCGAGTAATCCTCGTGGAGGTCGGACGATCTCATGGATGGGGCTGCCTGCCAGAGAAGGGCGACTAGACCTGCAACGTGGGGAGTGGACATGGAGGTCCCGCTTATGGCAAGATAATATGGGTTCGTGTTCCCGCCAGTATAGGTCCCGGCACTTATGACCGTCCTCCTTGCGGAGCAGGACCAGATGGTCCTTCCTGGGGCCCCTATGTCCGGGTATGTATGGTTAGCACCAACCCTACCCCTGGATGAGAAATCCGTGACGGCCGAGCCATCCCTCTCGTAGGCCGCGACCATGACAGCCACGGGGGTGTTGCCCTGGCCGGACGTGGTAAGCTCATTGCCCTCGGGGTCGTCCCTGCCGTCGTTGCCAGCGGACCAAGTGGAGACGACGTTATTTTCGAAGGTGATCTTCTCTATGACCTTCGTTAGTGCAGATCCGGGGTCATACTCCGTGACGGTGGAGTGCCACGAGTTAGTGACGACCCTTATGTTATGGGGATTGGAGCCAGGTCTTGAGTTCAGATAGACCCATTCAAGGCCCTGGATGTAGCCGTCCTCGGTCGGTGTTGTGGCCGATTCGGGGGTGGAAATGGTCACGCCTATGAGGTTCGCCCCCGGAGCCACCCCTCTTCTGGCACCCGCCGAGGCATCGCCGTTGCCTGCTACGGTCCCTGCCACATGCGTCCCGTGTCCAGCGTTCATATCGGTGTTCTCAGCTTCTAGCCAGACGTTGTTACCCGCGTCGTAAACGTTAACGATGGTCTTCGACCCGTAATCCAGGTCGGGGTGGCCAGCATCTATACCGGTATCGACGACGGCCACCGTGACCCCGCTGCCGTCTATGGGCCCCAATAATCCCAATGGAGTATCCCTCAGAGAGGCCCAGACCTGTGTCGCGTTTATGACGTTCGTCCCCATCTCCATGTCCGATATGACAGGGTCGTTGTTCTCTATGTATGCTATGCTCTTACGGGTGGAGAGGGCATCAAATGCATCTCTGGGACCTATGATCGAGACAGCATCTATGGTCGATAGGGTCCTTTTGACCTTGAACCCCTGAGAGCCGAGCCAGGACAATTCACTTCCGGACGGGGTATCATGGAACCGGACTATCAGGTCCAGCTCGCTGTCGCTCCTTCCGAGGACCTTGTCCAGGTCCCTTGACAGTTCGGGCAGGGCCTTTTCGTTGTAAGTTTGGACGGCCCCCGTAGCGATCAAGGCCCCTGCGAGCAAAGGGGTCAGGAACAGGACCGTCATCAATGCGGTAAGCCCCGGCCGGACCATGTGATAGGAACCCTGCGTCAGGGAATTAAATGTTTTCGTTGAAGGGGCCTCAGACACCGTGGACCCCCCTGAAGGCCCAAAAAGACCCATGACAAAAGGTTATTTATATATTCCCAAATGCAATACGGAACCTCGAGCATGATCGGGATGGGGTCTCGCTCTGGGAACGGACATCAGAGAGCTATGAGCGCTGGGTCTATTGGATTTCGGTGATCGGCACATGCACCTGAAAGAGGTCCAGATGGAGAACTTCAAGACCTTCCGGAAGAAGGTCACGGTCCCCTTTTACAAGGGTTTCACGGGAGTCACCGGACCCAACGGTTCAGGCAAGTCCAATATAGCCGATGCCATCCTCTTCGTCCTTGGTCCGAGGAGCTCCAAGATGGTAAGGGCCAAGAAGCTCTCCGACCTTATATTCCACGGGAACGACAACTTCAAGGCGGCCAGGGAGTGCAGGGTCACCCTTATATTCGATAACACCGACAGGATGATACCGGTCGATTCCGACGAGGTATCCCTAAGACGGGTCCTCAGGATATCTGCAACGGACCCGAACAACACCCTCTCTTACTTCTACGTCAACGGAAGGTCATCATCCCAATCGGAGTTCGAGAACATCCTCGTACACGCCCACCTTTCGGCCGAAGGCTACAATATCGTCCTTCAGGGGCAGATAAACGAATTCATAGGCAAGACTCCCCAAAAGGTGAGGGAGGAGATAGACGAGATAGCCGGTATAAAGCGTTACGATGAGGAGATAAGGGCCTCCCTGCAGAAGAAACAGTCCACCATGGAGAACATGGAGAGGATAGGCTGGTCGCTCGATTTCATCAAAGGGCGGCTCCGTGAGCTCAAGAAGGAGAAGGAGGAGGCGGAGAAGTATCGGGATGCCCAGGTGCAGATAAGCAAAGCGAAGGCGACCCTCCTCACGGTCCAGAGGACGTCCATAGAGGGCGAGCTGGAGGGGTACCAGAAGGCCATCTCGGACTCGGAGAGGAGGAAGATAGAGCTAAGGCAGGAGATGGAGGTCCTGGAGGGGGAGAGACAGAGGAACGAGGAGGAATCGACCAGGGTCGGTAAGGAGATAGATGATATAACCGGGGAGGAGGGGCGGAGGCTCAAGGAGAAGATGGACACGGCAAAGCTAGAGATGCTCAGGGCCAAGGACGTCATGGCATCGGCCCAGGAAGCGATGGTGGAGCTCGAGACCGAGAAGGGTTCACGGCAGCATGAGATCAAGGACATCAAGAGGAAATCCTCATCCTTGGCCAAGGATGAGGAGAAGGCGTCCGGAGAGATAGCGAAGATGGTGGAGGAGATAGGTTCCTGCAGGACCGACATCGATGGGATGGAGAAGGAAATGGAGCGGAGCGACTCTGACATCCTCGACCTCAGAAGGGAGCTGGCCCAAGCATCCAAGAGGGTGGAGACCGTAAGGGATGCAAGGGGAGAAAAGCTGATCGAACTGGACCGGGCCAGGGCCTCTGTCGAGGCAAAGAGGACCGCCCAAGCGGACCTGGACCAGCTCATATCGACCCTGGAGTACGAGGTCAAGGACCTTGCCCAAAGGCTCAAAGAATCGAGCAGCCAGTCGCCCGAGGAAAGGGTCAAGGCCCTCCAGGGCCAGTTCATGCGATCACGGGCGGCCGAGAAGGAGCTTGGGTCCAGGATGAAGGATCTGGACCGTGAGATCACGGTCCTGAACAGGACCTATACCCAGATGAAGCTCGAGCTCGAGGCCAACGAGAAGCTCTCCAAGGGAGTGGGCATGGCGGTGGACGAGGTGCTCACCGCCAGGGACATGGGGGAGATCAAGGGCATAATCGGGACCATAGGCGAGCTGGGCAACGTCCCCGAGGAATACTCGCTCGCCCTGGAGGTCGCGGCCGGAGGGAGGATATCCGCCGTGATCGTGGAGGACGATGAGGTCGCCGCGAACTGCATAGAGAGGCTCAAACGCAAGAGGAGGGGGAGAGCGACCTTCCTTCCTCTGAACAAGGTATCCTCGAAGCGTCCTGGCGCAAAGGCGCTCATGATCAAGGACGATCCTCACGTCATAGGGTTGGCCGTGGACCTTGTGAAGTTCGATGCAAGGTACAGCGGTGCGTTCAACTGGGTCTTCGGTGACACGGTGGTCGTCGATGACCTGACCGCCCTGAGGAGGCTCATGGGCGGGGTCAGGATCGTCACCGCCCAGGGCGAGCTGGCAGGGGCAGGGGGCGACATCACCGGCGGGTCCGTGGCCGACAGGAAGGAGGGTTCCGGTTTCGGGAAGAGGTCAAGGAAGGAGCTCGAGGGCATATCCCACAAGCTGCAGGGGCTCATGGCCGAATCGGAGCAGCTGACATCTGAGCTGAACGAGGCAAGGGAGCGGGCGACGACCCTTGAGATGGAGATACGCAAGCTCAACTCCGAGCGTGAGGAGAGCGAGTCCCGTTTGAAGAGGACCAGGGAAGGCCTGGACTCGTCCGGTACGTCGCTTTCGGAGAAGAAAAACGAGAGAGCGGTCCTCCTTGCCGAGATCGAGGGTACGGTTGCAGCCATCACCGGAATTGAGGCTGAGTGCGCTTCCATGGAGGCCGGACTGAGGAAGGCGACGGAGGAACGCGATTCGCTCCAGGGGGCCCTGGAAAAAGCGACGCCCAGGTCCATGAGGGAGAGGTTGAAGGAGCTCAGGGACAGGCTGGACGCCCTCTCCTTGAAGAAACTGGAGCAGACGGGGTTAAGGGATGCTTCACGGTCGCAGCAGGAGCTCTTCAGGGGAAGGACCCAGGAGCTCGAGGTGCGCCTTGGAGAGATCGATGCCGCCGTCCTGGCAGCGAAGAAGGAGATGGAGGAGGCCAGGTCCAGGCATGAGCGGTTCGAGACCGAGTGGAGGGCCCTCGAGACCGTGATAATGCGCATAGACGAGAGGACCAAGGGGCTCTACGAGAGGTTGAACGAGCTCACCAGGGAGAACGAGAGGGTCCTCTCGCAGAGGGAGAGGGCGCGCAGCGATATCATGGTCCAGGACCAGGTGATAATCACCCAGAGGACGAACATCAGGACGGCCGAGGAGAAGCTCTCCGATGTGATGAGGGAGCTCCAGGCCTTCAAGGACGTGGTGCTCCTGGAGAGGCCATTACCCACCGAGAGGGACCTCCAGAAGAAGGTGAGGGAGCTCGAGACCATCCTCGAGAACGCGGGGAACGTCAACCTGAAGGCCCTCGAGGAGTACGAGGAGATGGACAGGAAGCGTTCGGAGATAGATACCGAGCTCAAGGCGCTGGAGAAGGAGAAGGAGGAGCTCGAGAAGCTGATCTCCTCCATCAATGAGAAGAGAAGGACGGAGTTCCTGCACGTTTACGAGGCCATAGACAAGAACTTCCGCATGATATACGGGACCATATCCGGCGGGGGCGAGGCGTTCTTCGAGCTGGAGGTTCCCGAGGACCCGCTCTCTGGAGGCCTTGTCATCCACGCAAGGCCGCCGGGGAAGAGGATGACCCGCCTGGGAGCCCTGTCCGGAGGGGAGAAGTCGCTCACCTCCATGGCGTTCATATTCGCCGTCCAGGCCTATGACCCGTCACCGTTCTACCTCCTTGATGAGATAGACCAGAACCTGGACGCCATCAATGCCGAGATAGTCGCAAGGATGGTCAAGCAGAACGCCATCTTCGCCCAGTTCGTCCTGATATCGCTCCGCAAGATAAGTTTAAAAGAGGCCCATCACCTATACGGTGTCACGCTCCAGAAGGGAGAGTCGGTGATGGTCGGCAAGGTGGACCTGAGCGAGGTCGAGGCGTACGAGAAAGGGGAAGGGAAGACAGTCAAGGAAACGACCACCGATGGGGGTGCCCTATGAACACGGATGCCACCCCACACAGGCAGCTCACCCTGGATGTTGAGGAGGAGGTCTTCAGCCACCTTGTCTTCCACAGGTCGCTCATCGATGACAAGGACGAGGTGCTCTATCAGCGGCTAGAGAGGTACATAGATATCCTGAAGGGGCTCAAAGAAGGTGTCCACGTCACCATCAAGGACCCCTACAGCAGGTCCATAGCGATGGTCCTGGAGCTTGCGACCGAGGAGTTTCTTGACCCCTGGGACGTGGACCTGGTGAGGTTCTGCAAGCTCTTCATGAAGAGGTTCGCCGCCCTTGAAAGGCTGGACCTCATGGTAGTGGGCAAGCTCATCAGAATGGCATACACGGTCCACAACAAGAAGTCGGAGAACACGCTCAAGAAGGCCGAGCTCCCGACGGAGGAGGAGTTCCGGGACGATGATACCTTCGGGGCATGGATGGAGGATGACGAGACATTCGCCGTGACCAGGTCCATCCTCGGCCCGGGCCAACCCATGCTCAGCGAAACCCTCCTGCACAAGGGGGACAGGCCAGTCACTCTGCTGGACCTGCTCAACGCCCTCGAGGACGTCGAGGGCGAGATGGAGACCCTGAGAACGGAGCGGCAGCAGAGGTTGGAGACAAGACAGAAGCTGGAGAAGGAGAACAGGCGGAACATAAACGACAAGGTCTATACGGAGGACCTCGAACAGGACATGACGCTCACCTGGCAGAGGATCAACCAGTTCAACGGCCATCCCATACCGTTCTCGCAGATAGAGGAGGGTTTCGAGCTCGATATAGGTTCGACGCTCATATCCCTCCTCTACCTTGCCAAGATGGAGAGGGTCCTCCTTTGGCAGAGGCAGTTCCCCCGCGGAGAGATAATGGTCAAGAACATAGGTAAGGGCAAGGAAGGCCTTGAGTACGGAGAGCTGGATGATAACCTCGAGAAAGCGAAGGCCGGAGAGGTGAGGGTCCATAAGCCAGTCGAGCTCATTGTCGAGGAACGCCCTATCCCCGGGAATTGGAACACGTGAGGGGATACCTTGACCGATGAAGCCATCCCTCCCGCCATAAAAGGTCCGGACCCCATGCTCCTCCTCGAAGCGGCCCTGTTCTCTGCGGGGAAAGCAGTGGATGCCGAGGGGCTCTCCGATGCGACCGGCATAGAACCTGCAATGGTCCAGCTCTACCTCAAGAAGCTCATTCAAGCCTATTCCACCAGGCCCACGGCGCTCGAGGTGGCAAAGGCCGGGACCAAGTTCGTCCTCCGATTGAAGGGCGAGTTCGTCGAGGGGGTGAGCACCCTCGCATCCCCCGAGGTCTCCTCCAAGCTCTTGAAGACCGCGGCGCTCATCGCATATCATCAGCCCGTGAAGCAGTCGATGCTGGTGGAGATGTACGGGGTCAAGGTCTACGATCATGTCCAGGAGCTGATATCGCTCGGTCTCGTCAGGGCCAGGAAGGAAGGGCCCACCAAGGTATTATCGACCACGCACCGCTTCTCCGAGGTGTTCGGGATAGATTCGGTGACGAAGAGCAAGGTGAAGGGGCACGTCAAGGAGAAGGCATTGGAGAGGATAAGGACCGTTGCGAAAGCGACCATAGAGAGCTTCGAGGACGATTCAAAGCCTTCGGATGGTGATAAGCAGAACGAGAGGACCGGACCTGGAGAGGTCGAGGGGAAACAGAAGGAAGCAGTTGCCGCGCCGGAGGAAGGCCAGGGGACTGAAGAGGGTAGTAATTGACGATGTCTGGTGGGATACTAACATGGAACCGAAAGAGTCCATTTCAAGAGAACCCAGACCCCCTCGCTGCACTATGGAAGGCCACCACTATGCAGATTGCCCAACGGAATGGGCAGATCATGATGAAATTGCCCAATGCATTGGGCAAATTACGATATAGTTATGGGGATAATGTTCATCCAAGACATCAAGGGACGTGCTCGAGGACGTGGTCTCTTATTGGGATGGTATCATCGATGCAGAGAATGTCTTGAGAAGGGAGATCTCTCAGATCGAGTATTACAGAACGAGGTTGAACATCCCGGCAGAACTCGTTACGATCGATCCCACTTTCGTCCCCGAGGGGATCGACCTTAGGCTCGCCCACCGATATCTCTTAAAATGATCCAAAATTGAAAGGCCAGCGCCAGACACGCCAAATAGCCCTCTTCCTTCGATGTTACGTGCGCAACGGCCCACTTCCTATGACCACCCGGGATCGGGCCGATATGTTCGGGCAGGCCCCTGAACTTCCTCACGGGCATTTAGGATACCATCTCGAACGGGCCGGGATCATGCTATTCCCGACCGCACCATTCGAATAGATCGTTCTTACGTTCGTCTCAATCGGATTTTCATATGATTTGCGATAGATCTTGAAATAGCTATAAAGAGGGATGGAAATCTTTACCATACCGACCGATAAATGGAGATGATGAAATGGATAAGCCCAGGTTCTACCAGTTGCAGAAGTTGGAGTACGGGTATGGAGACCTTGCCCCCGCAATATCCGAGGAGCAGCTGAAGCTCCACCACACCAAGCATCACCAGGGTTACGTGAATGGCGCGAACGCCATACTCGAAAAGCTGGACAAGGCCCGCAAGGAGAACGCCGAACTCGACCAGAAGGCCATCCTGAAAGAGCTATCATTCCACGAGGGCGGCCTGGTCCTCCACAACCTGTTCTGGGAGAATCTGAGACCCTACGGGAGCTCAGGGGACAAACCGTCCGGTGTGCTGGCCGCCGAGATCGACAAGGAGTTCGGAAGCTTCGACCGGTTCAAGGCCGAGTTCACGAAGGCCGCGAACAGCGTCGAAGGCTCCGGATGGGCCGCATTGACCCGGTGCATGGGGACCGGCCGGCTGTTGCTCATGCAGATAGAGAAGCACAACAACAATGTCTTCCCGCACTACCGGCTCCTAATGGTCCTGGATGTATGGGAGCACGCCTATTACCTCGATTATAAGAACGACCGCGGGAAGTTCGTCGAGAACTTTTGGAACATCTTGAACTGGAAAGTGGTGAACGCACGGCTCAAGGAACTGCTCAATGATTGAGCCTTACCGAAGGGA
>Ga0105104_10003014_pt1 | contig 12156 bp, 9 predicted proteins | sample PPLLaktember2015_3_FD_87034 | JGI IMG/M metagenome (GOLD analysis project Ga0105104, IMG submission 87034) | Freshwater sediment microbial communities from Prairie Pothole Lake near Jamestown, North Dakota, USA - PPLs Lake P7 Core (6) Depth... | ecosystem: Environmental > Aquatic > Freshwater >...
CCGTTTCCGCGCCGACAAGCTCGATCGCGTTTACTGGAGCGGTACCGGCAATCACTGTTCCATGCCGGGAGGCTGCTCCGATTTCACCCTGCATATATATAGCTCGGTCGTCGTCCATGTCGAGGATACCCTCGGCAATCCCGATGTCGGGTCCCCCGTCCGCGCCTTCCTGGGAGAAACCAGTGTGGCCTTCGCCATCACGGATTCCTTTGGGAACGCCACCCTGCAGGTGCCCAACGGCGAGTACAGCTTCCGCGCCATGAAGGGCGGCACCGCCTTCTGGAGCGGTGTAGACCCATACACCCCGACCTGTACCGTCCCCGCCTGTCTCAGCGACGACATCACCACCAATGTTCCCGTCGTCGTCACCGTCACCAACAACGGCGGCCAGCCGAAGCCGAATATATGGGTCCACGCCTTCGATCAGGACAACTACATCGGCCTTTCCTTCCAGACCGACGCCGAAGGGAATGCCAGTTTCGTTCTCCCCGACGGCGACTATCGTTTCCGCGCCGATGCGAACAATCAACAATACTGGAGCGGAATTGGGAATCACTGCACTGTCCCATCCTGCACCGACGTCCCAATCAACACCGGCGAAGATCTGATTGGCATGCTCCCCGGCATCCACCCCGCCTGCGCCGTCATGCCTGCGGGGGAAACAAAATGCCTGGTGGGATTGGTGCCCGGGAAGATAACGGCATTCTCATGGATGTGGTTGGCCTGATCGGCGATGCAGTCGGATACGCTCCCCGCGGGGCGCTTACTATGTGGAAGACTCCCGGATGTTACCGGGAGTCTTTTTTCAAGCGATTACAAGAAAAATTCACACAGATCGGTTTTCTTCCGAAGCCATCCTCCCGGTTTATTACTGCGCGGCCGTTCGCGATTCATTCCGGCAGAGGCCGGTTGAATCGCAGCGGGAATTATCCGGAAGGGGGCCGTTTGGTTTACAATGCGCCCTTGTTTTGTCCGCACCCTCGTTCCAGCCCGGCAAGCCATTCCGAACGGGATGCATTCGCAATCGTCACCTCCATCAAAGAAGGGTAAGCTTATGAAAACAACCGGTCAATCCAATGCATTCATATCCGCCGACTTCCCCTTCCCCGTGACCGTCTGCGACCCGGAGGGAATCCTCATCCACATGAATGCCGCAGCCGAGGCGCTGTTTGCCAAGGACGGCGGGCGCGCCCTGATCGGCACGAACCTGTACGATTGCCATTCGCCGGAGTCGCAGGAGAAAATCCGCGCCTTGATGCGCGACCGCGCGAGCAACGTCTATACCGTCGAGAAGCACGGGAAGAAAAAGCTGATTTACCAGGCACCCTGGTACCGAGATGGCGAATTGGCGGGCTTGGTGGAGATCTCCTTCGAAATCCCCCCGGCCCTGCCTAATTTCAATCGAGATTAAAAAAATCCCCGGCGTTTTAAGCCGGGGGTTGGGGGTTTACTTCATTTTACTGAGCGCCGTCATCAGGGCATTCGCCACCAATGTTCCGGATTCCGAGCGGCCTCCCTGGCCGATGGCGCTTGAGCCCACAACCGCACCCATCAACGCCTCCAAATCGCCCTTGCCCGCCTGCTTGGCGGACAGGTAAGACATACCGGCGTTGAGCAGATCGCCCACATCCAAACCATCCGAGCCCCCCAATGAGTTTCCACCCTGCTGTCCGCCACCGGCCAGACCCGAGATCAACGAACCCAGCAGATCGCCCCCGCCGGTGGAGGCCGGGGGAGTGCTTACCTGCTCCGCGCCGAACAGGGATTTAATAAGCGTCCCGGCATTGTCTTTGGTCACGTTCTGGCCGACGAGTGCCTGGGCGGCGCGTTCCAAACCCGACGCATAGGCCTGGCCCGAGCCGCTTTGGGTCCTCTGGCGCAGCAGCTGGCTGGCGTACTCCAGTTGATCGGCGGGGGAGATGTTCTTCTTCTCCTTCATGGCCTGGGTGATGACCTGGAAGACCTCAACCATGTTATCGCCGTGATTATGGTTGTAGGTATCCGACTGGTTGAGCGTGGTCTTGTTCTGCGCCAGCGTCGTGGTCGCAGCCGAAAAAAGTTTTACGAGATCGATGCCTTGAGCCATGCTTTCTCCTTTTTAAATATTCCTGTTTCTGAAAGTCCGGAGATATTGGATATCATTCTATCGACATTATATGACTTTTTTGAAAGCCGGCATCAGGATAAAATTGGGATTAATTCCCGGGTATCCAATGTAACGCCAATTAAAACGAAAGCGGATGAAAACACGTAGATAACGATGGCGTTCATTGCCGGGGAAGCACGATTGATGGAGTGCCTTCGGAATTCCCGCCAAGTACACCCCCGCTTCGTATTCATCCCGGCTCATGGAACAGATACAAGCCGGGATACGGCGCGAGGGCGGGCGCGGGAATGACGAACGCCTTTCGGCCCGTCGCCATCACCCCTGCTTCCCCGCAAAAGGCAAAGGGCGTTCGCGGACAAGACGATCCCACCAGCGGGGAGCTTCGTTTCCTTGCGCCGGACGACGGCCGAGGTTTGCTTCCCGCCGATGCTCATGCTACACTTCGGATCCTACGAGAGGACACTATGAATGCTTTGCGGGTCATCGGTTACATCGCTGCGGCAATCCTGATTTTCTTCGGAGTGCTCTTCATCTGGGGCGCGTTCGGCGAGACCTCGCAACCCGAATGGATCTGCGTCGGCGGGGTCAGCGCCGCCATCGGATTCGGGCTGATCGTGCTGGCATCGTGGAAGCCGGGCGCCCCCAAACCGGCCGATAACATCACGCTCAAGATCGACCTTCCCGCCAACATCAACCTGGATACGCTCAAGTGCAAATCCTGCGGCGGAGCCCTGACGACGGACGCGATCAAGATGGTCGCCGGCGCGCCGGTGGTCACCTGCCCGTTCTGCCGCACGTCCTATCAGCTGGCCGAAGAACCCAAGTGGTAATCCCGCGCCGCCAATCCGGCCGGGCCCTCCGGGGACGGCGGTGCGGGGCTGTGTCCCCGTCCGCGCTCTCCGGTCCGGAGCACAATCCATGAAAATAAAAATCCTGTCGACTCTCCTCCTGCTCGGCGTGTTATTCGCCTTTCCGACCGGCGTCTCCGCGCAATCCTATTCCTTTTCCGTTCCGGTCGAAAATGTTGAGGTTTACTGGAACGCGGACGGCAGCCTGACGATCGATTACACCTTCGTGTTCGACAACGATTCGGGCGCGGATGCGATCGACTACGTCGATGTGGGGGTTCCGAATTCGGATTACGACCTCGGCAGCGTCACGGCCGAAGTCAACGGCGGAAGGGTCACCGACATCCAGGAATCGCCGTATGTCGATCCGGGCGTGGCGATCGGCCTCGGGCCGGCCAGCATCCGCGGCGGCCAGCGCGGCACCGTTCACGTGCGCATCGGCAGGGTCTACCGGGTTCTCTACCCCGACGACAATGATTCCAATTATGCCAGCGCGGTCTTTTCGCCCACCTGGTTCGATTCCTCCTTTGTGCACGGAACCACCGACCTGACGGTGACCTACCACCTGCCGCCCGGCGTGCAGCCCGACGATCCGCGCTATCACCTGCCGGGCAACTGGCCGGGCGCGGACGAACCGGATTCCTTCCTCGACAGCGAGGGCCGGGTCGCTTATCGCTGGCGCAGCACGGCGGCCAACGCGACCACCCAGTATAAATTCGGGGCATCCTTCCCCGCTGCTGTGGTCCCGGAAAGCGCCATCGTGCATCAATCGGCGATCGAGAAATTCTTCCAGTCGATCGGCCCGGTGCTGGAAGCCTTGCTGCCGTGCGGCTGCATCGGCGGCGTGTTTGTGTTCATCGTCGGGCTCGGCATCGTCGGCGCCTGGTCCGAGAACAAGCGCAAGAAGCAGTACCTGCCGCCGAAAATTTCGATCGAAGGCCACGGGATCAAACGCGGCCTGACCGCGGTCGAGGCCGCGCTGCTGATGGAACTGCCGCTCGACAAGGTCCTGACGATGATCCTGTTCGCGCTGGTGAAGAAGAACGCCGCCGCGGTGATGGAGCGCGATCCGCTGAAATTACAGATCACCGAGCCCATCGCCGAATCGCTGTACCCGTACGAGAAGGACTTTCTGAAGGCGTTCCAAGTGGAAAACAAAGCCCTCCGGCCGCGGGCGCTGCAGGAGACAACAGTCAACCTGATCAAAAGCCTGCAGGAGAAGATGAAGGGCTTTTCCCGCAAAGAGAGCATCGATTATTACCGAAGCATCGCCGAAAAAGCATGGGGCCAGGTCACGGCCGCCGGAACCCCGGAGGTAAAGGCCCAGGCGATCGAAGAAAACCTCGAATGGACGATGCTCGACCGCGATTTCGACAACCGCTCGCGGGATACCTTCAGCCGCGGCCCGGTCTTCGTTCCCATCTGGTGGGGGCGGTACGATCCCGGCATCGGCGGCGGCGCCCGGACCGCATCGGCCCCGTCGATCGGGCCGACGCGCGGCGGCTCGATCTCGCTTCCGCATCTGCCGGGAGCCGATTTCGCCGCATCGGTCGTCGGCGGCGTGCAGTCCTTCTCCAAGAACGCGATCGGCGATCTGACCGGGTTCACCAGCAAGGTCACCTCGAAAACCAATCCCGCCCCGGCGTCCACCTCCTCCGGCGGCGGCTGGCGCAGCGGCGGCGGCGGGGGCCATAGTTGCGCGTGTGCCTGCGCCTGCGCCGGATGCGCCTGCGCCTGCGCGGGGGGCGGCCGCTAGGACGATGCAGCCCCTGCGGTTTCTCCGGCCCTCGCCATCGAGGAAAGCAACGCCCGCCCTGCCCGCACCGGGCCTCTATCATTACGAACGCCGCCAGGCGGACGGCCGGAGCCGCTCGCACCTGCGGGTGGATGCCGACGGCCACGGCACGCTCGTCGTCGACGCCGCCCGCATCCTGCACCTCAATCCGACCGCCGCGCAGATGGCGTATCTGGCGCTGGAAGGGGTAAGCCCGCAGGACGCCGGGCGGGCCATCGCCCGGGAATACCGAATCTCGGAAACCTGCGCCCGGGAGGATTTCACGGCGCTCGCGGCGCAGGTGGATGCGCTCACCCGCCCGGACGGCGCCTGCCCGGTGTGCGACCTGGAACTCGATATCCGCGCGCCGTTCAGCCATACCCCCAGCGCGCCGTACCGCATGGATCTGGCGCTGACCTACCGCTGTCAGAACGAGTGCGCGCACTGTTACAACGCGCGCCCGCGCAGCTTCCCGGAACTGCCCGCCGGGGACTGGAAAGGGATGATCGACCGGCTGTGGGATCTCGGCGTCCCGCACATCGTCTTCACCGGCGGCGAACCCACCCTGCGCAGCGACCTGCCCGAACTGATCGCTTATGCCGAACAAAAGGGGCAGATCACCGGATTGAACACCAACGGCCGGCGCCTGGCCGACCGGAATTTTCTGCAATCGCTGGTCGATGCCGGGCTCGACCATGTCCAGATCACGCTCGAGAGCCACGATGAAGGCGTGCACGATTCACTCGTCGGGGCGGTCGGCGCGTGGGCCCAGACCGTCGCCGGGCTGCGCCATGCGCTCGAAACGCGGCTGTATGTGATGACCAACACCACCCTGCTGCGGGCCAACAGCCCGCGGCTGGCGGAGACACTGCGGTTTCTATCCGCCGCCGGAGTCCCGACCGTCGGATTGAACGCGCTTATTTATTCCGGCCGCGGCGCAACCGTCGGCACCGGGTTGCGCGAAGAGGAACTGACGCCGCTCCTGACCCTCGCCCGCGGCCACACCGATGCGCATCATCAGCGGCTGATCTGGTACACCCCGACCGAATATTGCCGGCTGGATCCGGTTCAGAACGAGCTGGGTGTGAAAGGCTGCACCGCCGCGCTCTACAACATGTGCGTCGAGCCCGACGGGGGCGTGCTGCCATGCCAGTCGTATTACCAGCCGCTCGGAAATTTACTGCGCGACGAATGGTCCGCGATCTGGGATCATGATCTTTCCCGCTCCCTGCGCGAGCGGCGTAACGTTCCGGCGAAGTGCTCCGCCTGCGCCCTGCTCGCCGAATGCGGCGGCGGATGCCCGCTGCAATTCGAACCAGCCGGACCGGGAAGACCTCCGAAGGAGTCGTAAACGATGGTCCAATCCTTTCGGAAATATTCGATCCTCTTCCTGCTGCTGGCGGTTGCCTTCGCCTGCGGCCCGCGCACGACCATCACGCCGGAAACCGGACCGACCCCGACGCCGGCCACAACCGTCACGCCCACCCCGACCCCCATCCCTTCTCCGCTCGGGCAGATTGCGTATGGCTCCTCGACCTTTACGGGCGATTCGCAAGTCGTCCTGATGGACCTGCAGACCGGCAATGTGACCAATCTCACCGCGGGATCCGGGGGCGAATACTACCGGCCGGTCTGGTCGCCCGACCAGCAGCGCCTCGCGATGCGCGAAGATATCAGCATGGACGGGGGCGGGATCGCGATGATGGACGTGCGGCTGGAAGGCGGCCGCCCTGCCGGCTCGCCGCCGGTCGAACTGTTCCACGGATTTGCCGACGGCCCGGCCTGGACTCCGGATGGAGGCCGCGTGGCTTTCGTATCGACGCATGAAACCGGCTCCTGGACCGCGTATACCGTCGAGCTGCCGGGTTCGGCGCCGGTGCGGATCCCGGGCATCCCGCCCAACGCCACCGATCTGGCCTGGTCGCCGGACGGGGCGTGGATCGCCTTCTCGTACTACGACAATCCCTCCGAACAAATCAAAGATATCTACGTCATTCATCCGGATGGCACCGGTTTGGCGCGCTTGACCAATACGCCGGATTCCGACGAAGACGGACCGGCCTGGTCGCCGGACAGCCGGCAGATCGCTTTCTCCGGCAGAAGCCGGACCGATACCGTCGGGCCGCGCGATATTTTCCGCATGAATGCCGACGGGACCAACGTGGTCCGGGTCACCACCGATCCCAATAGCGAATTTGACCCGGCCTGGTCGCCGGACGGGATGCAGATCGCTTTTACCTCAACCCGCCACGAAGCCAACGACGGCAATTATGAGATCTACATCATCAACATCGACGGGACGGGCGAACTGCGGCTGACCAATAATCTCACCACGGACCGCTGGCCGACCTGGCGAAACGCCCCGGCGGGAACCGATTACGGCGCCTGCGCGCCCGGTGCAACATTCATCGCCGATGTCACCATTCCCGCCGGGACGCGCTTTGCGGGCCCGCAGGAATTCACAAAAGTGTGGCGAATCACAAACAGCGGCGGCTGCGCCTGGTCACCGGCCGGGTACGGTTTGCGGTTCGGCGGCGGCGAAACGTTTGGCGGCGCCTTGTACCTCCCGCTCTCAGGCGCGATCCAACCGGGCGACTCGGCCGATCTGGCGCTGACGCTTTCCGCGCCGGCTTCCTCCGGAACACATTCGGGCACTTGGGTGCTGTTTGATAGTACCGGCCGCCCGGTCCCGGGGCCGGACGGCCTGCCGCTTGCGCTGCCGGTAACCATCGAGGTCATGCCGCCATCCTCGAGCGTGCTTCCGTCGGCGTTGTATTTCCTGTCCGACCGGTCCGGGAGCGCGCAGATCTTCCGGATGGAAACCGACGGCGCGACCGTCACACAAATCACCCATGAGCCCGCGGCGGTCGTCGCCTACGCCGTTTCGCCGGCGGATGGGTCGATCGCGTACGTGAGCGGCAGCCAACTGCTCCTCGTCCGCCGCGACGGAACGGACCGGCGGATCGTCGCCGATCTCATCGGAGGGCGCGGAGGCGCACCGGCCTGGTCTCCCGGCGGAGAGTTGGCCTATGCCCTGGGTGGAATCCGGATCTACAATCCGGCGACCGGCGAAGCGCGGCAATTGATCGCGGATTCACCCGGAGACAGCCCGGCAACCGTCGCCATATATTTTCCGCGGGCGTGGTCACCGGACGGCTCCAAGCTGCTCGTCACCATCGGTTATTACGAGGGGGCGGAACTCGGCATCCTCTCCGCCGCGGACGGCGCCATCCTGGCGAGGGGCGCGTATGTGGACATGTTCGCCTGGCGGAACGACAGCCAGGCGGTGTACCTCGCCAGCGCGGTGTATCCGATGATGGTCGGGATGGATCCCGGCCTGCAGCTGCTTTCCGCGACCGGCCCAAATTCGGTCCTGGCGGATGATGCCTTCATCTGGTGGCCGTTCCACCGGCCGGACGGCCAGTTGGCGTATTTTGTGAGCCGACCGTCTGGCATGAGCATCGCCGCGTACAACATCCAGCTCGTCGCGTCAAACCCGGATGGTTCCGGCGAACACGCTCTGCGCGCCGCCTTTCTGGCGCTCGATGCCAGGGATACATTCGACGGGCAATGGTGGACGGACGGCTCGGCGGCCGCCGCCCGAATCGTCCGTCCGGCCTCCGGATCGAGGGAAATCCTGCTGATCCCGGCCGGCAACGATCCGATGGTCTTTTTGATGAGCGAAGGCTCGGATATTGCGTGGGATCCGTACAGGCCCGCGTAAATCCGATACCGCGGTTGGCACTGGAAAGAACGCGGCCGGGAAACGTCGCCCTGAGCAGGCCAGATGCTTCGCTCCGCATGACAGGCTTTTTCGATGATCCAATAGCCGGGTAGCGCTGGAGGTCGGTATGGCAACGCTGATTAAAAAACTTCGCAATCGCTTCCAACCCGTCCGGTCGCTTGCGGCGGGTATTCACCATTTTCAATCCGCGCCGGATGCCCCAATCCCGTACCGGCTGCACCTGCGCCTGGAGAACGACGGCAGCGGCATCTTAATTCTGAATGCTTCGACGGTGCTTCATCTGAACCAGACCGCCGCCGAATGCGCGTACCAGTGGGTGACGAATTCATCGCCGGAAAAAGCTTCCAAGGTGATTGCCTCCCGGTATCGCGTCAGTCAGCAGCAGGCGATGCAGGATTACCTGGATTTCATCCAGCGGGTGGAGACGATGCTCCAGACGACGGATCTGGATCCGGTGACCTATCTGGAATTCGACCGGCAGGATCCCTACTCCAGGGAAGTTTCTGCTCCCTACCGGCTGGATTGCGCGCTGACCTACCGCCTGCCGGAGGGCGGAAGCGTTCACTATACGCCGACGGAACGGGCCAAGACCGAGCTGGCGACGGACGAATGGAAAACGATTCTTGATAAGGCCTGGGCCGCCGGGATTCCGCATGTGGTCTTCACCGGCGGCGAGCCCGCGCTGCGCGACGATCTTCCGGCGCTGATCGCGCACGCGGAACAGATCGGCCAGGTGTGCGGGCTGCTCAGCGGAAGCCTGCGCCTGGCCTCGGCCGATTACCTCAAGACCGTATGCGAAAGCGGTCTCGATCATCTGATGTACCTCCTCCAGGCTGAAAGCGAAGAATCCTGGACTGCGGTAGAAAAAGCCGTCGCCTGCGACCTTGCCATCACGGTCCATCTGACGCTCAAGGGCGGAACAGCCCCGCAGGCCGGCGCGATTCTGGAGCGGCTGCACCGGCTGAATGTGAAGGGCCTTTCCCTGAGCGCGTCCGATCCGGCCGGGGCGGAGGCGCTGATCGCGCTGCGCGACCGGGCGGCCGAACTCGGGCTCAGCCTGCAGTGGGATCTGCCGGTTCCCTACTCGGCGGCCAATCCGGTCGCGCAGGAAATCGGCGCGCAGTCGTCCGGCGCGGGCAAAGCCTGGCTGTACGTCGAACCCGACGGCGATGTGCTTCCCGAACAGGGAGTCAACCGCGTCCTCGGAAATTTCCTGAAGGATCCCTGGGACGCCATCTGGAAGAACGCGCGCGCGTAATTCGCCGGCGTGCTTCTCCATTCGCGGCCAACTTATTATTATTAACCGACGGCGGACGCATCCGGCGATGACTCTCACCCTCGCAGAATGGCACGAGCGCTACCTCCAACAGGCGGAGTGGACCCAACCCCTGCGGGCCCACCTGTTCGCGCGCGCCGGGATCGGCGATGCGCGCCGGATCCTGGAGGTGGGATGCGGCACCGGCGCGGTGTGCGCGTCCGTCGCGCGCGAATTTCCGGCCGCCCGGATCGCCGGCCTGGATCTCGACATCCCGCGCCTCCGATTTGCGCGCACGCATGACCCGGACTGCCGGTATGCGGGCGGGAATGCATTCCGCCTGCCGTTTGGGAACGGGATTTTCGATCTGACCTTCTGCCATTTTCTTCTGCTTTGGATTCGCGGGCCGCAGCACGCATTGCGCGAGATGATCCGAGTCACCCGCCGCGGCGGCTGGGTGGCGGCGCTGGCCGAACCGGATTACGGCGGCCGGATCGATCATCCCGGGGACCTGGCGGCCGTCGGCCGGATGCAATCGGAAGCGCTGCGCCGGCAGGGCGCCGATCCCGGGATCGGCCGCACCTTGGCCGGGTTGTTTTCCGAATCCGGAGTGCGCCTGGAAACGAGCGGCGTTTTGGGAGCCGAACTTGCTCCCGGGGGGGAAGGTTCACCGGAAGCCGCGCTCGAGCTGAAAATCCTCAAGGACGATCTGGGGGAGAATGTCTCCGCGGATGAATGGGAAATCCTCCGCGCCGCCGACCGCGCCGCGCGCGCTTCCGGCCGGCGCGTGCTGTATATTCCCACCTTCTTCGCCGCCGGGACGGTCCAATCGTGCTAGTAGGAACTCCACACTAAAGGATTAATCCCCCTTTCATCGAATCCCACTTAGGATAAAAACAATGCGGGATTTTTCCATTCATTCAATCGCGGGGTTGGATTACAATAGCCCGCTTCCACCCTCCGCCGGACCGAGCCGCGAGACCGTTGCGATGGATTGAAAATACAGGCCCATGAAGATACGATCGATCGGATTAATCCTCCTGTTTTCTATGCTGCTCGCCGCCTGCTCCGGCGCGGAGCCCGTTTCGCCGCCGGAAGCGACGCTTTCGGCATCGGCCGAAACCGGACTCAACCGCACGCCGACTCCGGTGGCAAAGCCGGCGGACCCTTCAGCGACACTAACGGCGAGCCCGAGCCCATCGCCGACGCTCTCCCCCACGCCTTCCATCACGCCCACCCTGGCTCCGGATGCGTGGCAATCGCTCCCGGTGATCCCCGCCGCGGGGGAGAACGCCCGCCGGATTTATCAGGACGGGATCGGATTTGGAAACGATCCGCACGCCTTTTCCATCCTGGGCGATTGCCTGTCGCTTCCGGTAATTTTTCTCGGCGTCTTCGGGCGGGGGCTCGGCCAGTACCATCTCGGCGATTACTTCTACCTGCAGCCCGCCATCGACCAGTTCCGGCCTTCCTTCAGCCGCCAGAGCATTTCCAACGGCAACGGGTTCAATACCGCGGCCGTGCTCTCGCCGCTGAAGGCCAATCCGCGATTGTGCAAGGGCAGCGAGAACCCGATGTCTTGCGAGTACCGGGTCCACCGCCCGAGCATCGCGATCATCGCCCTGGGAACCGACGACAATACGGCCTTCCCGGAGGTCTTCGAGCAGCGTATGCGCGAAATCGTCGAGTTTACGATCTCCAGCGGCGTCGTGCCGATCCTGGCCACCAAAGCCGACAATCGCGAAGGCAACAACGCGTTCAACCGGATCATCGCCAAGCTTTCGTACGAATACGGAATCCCGATGTGGAATTTTTGGGCCGCCGCCCAGCCATTGCCCCTGCACGGGCTGTCGGATGACCGCGGCCATCTGACCGGGAGCAACCCGGGCGATTTTGCCTCCCCCGCCAACCTGAAAAAAGGAACGACGATCCGCAGCCTCACCGCCCTGCAGGCGCTGGATTCCATCTGGCACGGCGTGACGAATCCATGAATAGCGCCGATTAAACCCTTTAACCGCAAAGGCGCAAAGGACGCGAAAAATTATTTAAACAAAAACCTTAGCGTCCCTCGCGACCCTGGCCCAGCCCAACCAGGGCGGGCTTAGCGGTGAAAGCATTTTCTATTCTTTGTTTTTAAAAAATAATGGCGCGGATTTCCCGCGCCATTATTTTAATTCTTATCCATTATTCTATTTCGAACACCACGCTGACCGTCATGGTTACTTGCCAGGATCCGGCCTGAACCGGGACCGACGATCCGCCGCCGCCCCCGATTCCATAGCCCTTGTCAAACAGCGGGATGGAAACGCCGTATTCATTTACGGTCAGGACTTTGCCGACTTTAACTCCGAACCCCTTGGCGATCTCCTCCGCCCGGGCACGGGCATCGGCCACCGCCAACGCCCTCGCCTGGCTCACCGCCGGGGC
>Ga0105104_10003015_pt1 | contig 12153 bp, 13 predicted proteins | sample PPLLaktember2015_3_FD_87034 | JGI IMG/M metagenome (GOLD analysis project Ga0105104, IMG submission 87034) | Freshwater sediment microbial communities from Prairie Pothole Lake near Jamestown, North Dakota, USA - PPLs Lake P7 Core (6) Depth... | ecosystem: Environmental > Aquatic > Freshwater >...
GAAACTCCCATCCCGGTAGCTACCGCGCTTGGCGGCGGATCGGGTCAGATCGTTTTTGCATCGACGCGTTCCGGCGTTCCCCAGCTTTATTTGCTCAACACAGATGGTACAGACGAAAAGAAGATCACTGACATGGATCAGGGTGCATGTCAGCCTTCGTGGTCACCGGATGGTATGCAGTTGGTGTTTATCTCACCATGTGCTGGTCGTGGTGATTTCTTTGAAACGATCTATAACGAATCAAGTCTTTATATTATCAACTACGATGGCACAGGTTTGAAACCATTGACCCAGTCTCCCGGCTCGGACTTTGACCCCGCCTGGTCGCCGGATGGAACGCGCATTGCCTTCACCTCTGTGCGAGATGGATTCCGGCAGATCTATACCCTGGATATCAATACGTTGGATGTCACGCTTTTGACCAATACAGAAAATATGATCGACAGCAGTCAGCCCGCCTGGTCGCCGGATGGGAAAAGAATTGCATATACAGTCAGGCGCGTGGGTACGTATCAGGTTTGGGCGATGAGTGATACCGGGCAGGAAGCTGTGCAGCTTGCCCGCAGCGGACAGGATCTGTGGGACTTTTTGCCCGCCTGGTCAGCGGATGGCAAGACCGTTTATTTTAGCCAGCGCAGACAGGGTCCATTCCGCCCCTGGTTGATGAAGGTAAACTTTGAAGATCTAAGTCAGGATCCCCGGAAATTGGAGTTCACCACCCCGATTGAAGATGTATCGTTTTCTCAGGATGGGTTGTGGCTTGTTTTCGAAGGCACGCATAGTGACGGGAATCGGGATATCTATTTTATGACTGTGGCAGGCAGCGGACGGACGCGCCTGACGAACGATCCCAAAGTTGATTTTGACCCTGCCTGGCGGCCGTTAGGAAATCCGTAAACAGGTACACAAGTACATAAGACAGGTATACAGGTCTTCTTGGACTTGTATACCTGTCTACTTATCTACCTGCCAATTTGCCTGCTCTTTATCCTTGCCTATCGCGATCAGCCGTATGCGATCCGCGATACACGATCTCGTTTTTCTTACACTCCTCTTATTGACGTCCCTCTTTTGCACATGATATTATTATTTACTAATGAATAGCACTCTCAAGGCGAGAGTGCTAACTGTGTGAGAAAGATGCCCGAATTATCTGAACGCCAGAAGACCCTTCTTCTTCTACTCATCCGTGACTACATTGAATCCGCTCAGCCGGTTGGCTCAAAGCGGCTGGCGGAGCATTACCACCTCAATCTTTCTTCGGCCACCATCCGCAACGAGATGTCTGCGCTGACGGAGATGGGCTATCTGCGCCAGCCGCATACCTCTGCCGGGCGTGTCCCCACAGAAGAGGGTTATCGTTTCTTCGTCAGTCAGATGATGAATCAGGCGGAGTTACCGGAGTCGGTTCAAGCCACGATCTCGCACCAGTTCTATCAATCCCGCGCTGATATCGAACAATGGATGACTCTTGCCGCATCCGTTCTTGCGCATCAGTCACAGGGCGTTTCGGTTGTGACCGCGCCGCACACCGATAAGGCAAAATACAAGCATGTTGAATTGATCTCCACGCAGGGACGACAAGTCCTGATGGTTCTTGTTATGGTGGGAGGCGAGGTAAGCCAGCAGATCCTGACGCTGGCGGAACCTGTCTCACAGGAACGCCTAAGCCAGACGGCTGCGCGTCTCAACCGTCTTCTGGCTGGTCTGGCAGTGGATGCGATCTCTGCGCAAGCGGGCCGCTCCGACGCGCTCGATCAGGATATTCTCACCCTTATTCTTCAGGAGATGCGCCGCACCGCGGACCTCGTCTCTGGTGAGATCTACACCGATGGCTTGACCAACGTCCTCTCCGAACCCGAGTTCGCCGAATCGGATGAAGCCCGCCGCGCCTTGAAACTCTTTGGCGAGCGCTCGACCTTGCAGGACCTGGTCGCGCGTACCATGACAAACAGCAACGTGGGCGGCTTGCAGGTTCTCATTGGTGGGGAAGGCGGGTGGGAGGAATTGCGTCAGTGTTCGCTGGTCATTGCGCGTTACGGTGTTCCTGGCATGGCAACCGGGACGTTAGGGGTTCTCGGCCCGATGAGAATGTCCTATTCAAAGACGATACCCACCGTGAGATACGTTGCAGGTTTACTAAGTGATCTGGTGAATGACACCATTGCTGGTGAATGAACGAGAATCGGAATTCGTGAATCGGAAATTGTATTACCTCCCAAGTCCCGACTCCCGATTCTCGAATATCGAATAGCGAGAGTGAAGGTATGACTGAAAAAAAGAAACATAAACACAATGAAGAATTCGATAATAATGAGGGCGAAGCGAATCAAGCTGAGGCGGTGGCAGCATCTGAAAATATTGAGCAGCTATCGGCGGAGATCGAATCGTTGAAGAAGCGGCTTGCAGACGCCGAATCCAAGACATCTGAATACAAGGATAGCTGGCTGCGGTCACAGGCTGAATTCCAGAACTATCGCAAGCGGATCGAGCGCGATAACGAAATGACCTATATCTCGATGAAGGGTGATATCGTCAAAAAGATCCTGCCTGTGCTGGATGATCTCGAACGCGCGCTTCAAAACCGTTCTGCTGAAGATGCCTGGGCAAATGGCATTGAACTGGTGGCGCGTAAATTCCAAAATATGTTGGAAAGCGAAGGCATCAAAAAGATCGAAGCGCTTGGCGTGGAATTCGACCCGAACTTCCATGAGGCGATCTCACATGAACCCGCCGACGGCGCGCAAAGCGGACATGTGATCGGCGTTGTCCAAAATGGATATATGTTCGGCGAGCGCGTGATACGTCCTGCCCTTGTGAGGGTGGCGCAATAACAAAGTACCAGGTTCCATGTGTCAGGTTTCAGGTTACTGATGACGATTGACCTGACACCTGATACTCAACACCTGGCACTTGAAATGAGCGCCTCCGGCGCCATGGCGCTGAGGCGACACTCGACACTGGAGAACTTATATTATGGCAAAAATCATTGGCATTGATCTTGGCACCACTAACTCGGTCGCGGCGGTAATGCAAGGCGGCGAACCGATGGTCATTCCCTCCGCGGAGGGCGAACGACTCGTCCCGTCTGTTGTGGCGGTGAACAAAAACCACGAGCGCCTTGTTGGACGTGTGGCGCGCAACCAGGCAATTACCAACCCGACCAACACGGTCTTTTCGATCAAGCGTTTTATGGGGCGCAAGGCGGATGATGCCGAGGTGCAGCGTACAAAGCAGCGCGTGCCCTATGCGGTGAACGAAGCACCCAACGGTGATGTGCGTGTGCAGCTCGATGAAAAAGATTACTCACCACCTGAAGTTTCCGCGATGATCCTGGCGAAGATCAAACGCGATGCCGAGGCGTTTCTCGGCGAAACGGTTACCCAGGCAGTCATCACCGTCCCTGCCTACTTCAACGATGCCCAGCGCAACGCGACAAAAGACGCGGGCAAGATCGCAGGCCTCGAAGTGCTGCGCATCATCAATGAACCGACAGCCTCCTCATTGGCATATGGTCTGGATAAAAAGAAAAATGAAGTGATCGCCGTCTATGATCTGGGCGGCGGCACATTTGATATTTCGATCCTCGATGTGGGCGATGGCGTCTTCCAGGTCCGCGCCACGAGCGGCGATACCTTTCTCGGCGGCGATGATTTCGATGTGCGTGTGATGGATCATCTTATCGATCAATTCAAGAAAGAGTATGGCATTGACCTGCATAGTGACCGCCAGGCATTACAGCGTTTGAAGGAGGCTGCGGAGAAGGCGAAGATCGAGCTTTCCACTACCATGCAGACCGAGATCAATCTGCCTTATTTGACGGCGGATGCGAGTGGACCCAAACATTTGGTGATGACTCTCACGCGTGCCAAACTCGAACAACTGACAGCCGATCTCGTCGACCGGACAATTGCTCCCGTTAAACAAGCCTTGTCCGATGCCGGCTTGACCGCGGGCGACATCAACGAAATAGTGATGGTCGGTGGCATGACGCGTATGCCGGCTGTGCAGGATCGCGTCCGCGCCTTCTTCGGCAAGGAACCTCACAAGGGCGTGAATCCAGATGAGGTGGTCGCGATCGGCGCGGCGATCCAGGCGGGTGTGCTCGGCGGCGAAGTCAAGGACATCCTGCTCCTCGATGTGACTCCGCTTACGCTCTCCATCGAAACACTGGGTGGTGTTGCCACGCCTCAGATCGAACGCAACACAACAATTCCCACCCGTCGCAGCCAGGTCTTCTCCACCGCAAGTGACAGCCAGACCCAGGTGGAGATCCATGTTCTGCAGGGTGAGCGCCCGATGGCGACGGATAACAAGTCATTGGGGAAGTTCATCCTGGATGGCATTCCACCCGCCCCGCGTGGCATGCCGCAAATCGAAGTGACATTTGACATCGATGCGAACGGTATCTTGAAAGTTACCGCGCAGGATAAAGCAACAGGACGTTCACAGCACATCACGATCACAGCCTCCTCCGGTCTATCGGATTCGGAAGTGGACAAGATGCGCAAGGATGCCGAGTCCCACGCCGAGGATGATCGCAAGCGCAGGGAACTCATCGAAGCGCGCAACAATGCGGATAACACAGTCTATGCGGCTGAAAAAGCCTTGCGGGAATTTGGCGATAAAGTCCCTGCAGAGATAAAATCGGAGGTGGAAGCGAAAGCCGCCGATGTGAAGAAAGTTGCGCAGGGAGAAGATGTCGCTGCGATCAAATCTGCCACAGAAGCGCTCGGTCAGGTCATTCAAAAGATCGGCGGCGCCGTTTACCAGGGACCAAATGTTCCCGGCGGTGAGGCGGACGGGCAGGGTCCCAATCCAAATCCCGAGGCTGGACCGGACGTGGTGGAAGGCGAAGTAAAAGAATAATGGCGTCGAATGTCGAAAGTCTAATGTCAATGACATGCGACCTTCGACGTTTGACGTTTGACCAATTATGAGCAATCGCGATTACTACGAAATCCTTGGCGTTGGGCGGAACGCGAGCAATGACGAGATCAAAGCCGCGTTCCGTAAACTCGCGCGTCAGCATCACCCTGATGTGAACAAGGAGGATGGCGCTGAGGAAAAGTTCAAAGAGATCAACGAAGCCTACGGTGTGCTATCGGATCAGGAGAAGCGCGCCCGTTACGACCGCTTTGGCAAAGAGGGTCTTGGCAATATGGGCGGCTTCCGTGATTACACGGTGGACTTTAATGACATCTTCGAAGAACTATTTGGGCGAGGCTTTGGCTTTTCAACCTCGCGCCGCTCGCGCAACGCCCCGCGCCGTGGACGCGACCTGCAAATGGCGGTCACGCTGACGTTCGAAGAGGCAGTCTTCGGCATCGATAAAGAGATCGAGTTCCAGCGTGAAGAGACTTGTTCACGCTGTAACGGCTCCGGTGCGGAACCGGGAACTTCACCAATGCGCTGCTCCACCTGTCAGGGACAGGGCGAAGTGCGTCAGGTGCGCCAGACATTTCTGGGACAGATGGTTCAGACTGCGACCTGTCCCACATGCAACGGCCGCGGCGAGACGATTTCCTCGCCCTGTACCACCTGTCGTGGCGGGGGACTTGAACGCAAAACTGTTAAGAAGAATGTCCAAATCCCCGCGGGCGTGGACGGCGGGACACAGATCCGTTTGGCAGGTGAGGGCGGACCAGGCGTCTTCGGCGGTCCCACTGGTAACTTATTCTTATTGCTGGAGATCAAGCCGCACCAATTCTTCAAACGCCGCGAGAATGATATTCTCCTGAATCTGGATATCAATGTCGCGCAGGCTGTGCTCGGTGCCGAAGTGGAAATTCCAACACTGGATGGGAATGAGAAATTGAAAATTCCAGCAGGTACACAGCCAGGCAAAGTCTTTCATATCAAAAATAAGGGCGTCCCCTTTCTGCGCCGCAACGGACGTGGGGAACAAATGGTGATCGTCAATGTGGCTGTGCCGACGAAACTTAGCAAGGAACAGCGCGAGCTGTTCGAGAAGCTGGCGGAAAGTCTGGGTACCACGGTCAAGCCGCAGGAAAAGGGATTTTTGGATTGGTTGAATGAGGCGTTGGGTGGTTAAGATTAAGAGAATCGTCAATTGACGGTTCTCTTTTTTAATACTATAATTATGAATACTTGAGCAATTATTCATATATTTATTATGGTTCTAAGAGAACAAACTTCCACCCACCTGGCTGACCTGTTCAGCGCTCTCAGCGACCCGACACGGTTGCGCATCATCTCCATTTTGCTGGATGGCGAGATGAATGTTGGCGAAATTGCCAGCCGCTTAGAAATGACCGAGTCGGCTGTATCACACCAGTTGCGTGGACTCCGCTTCATGCGCCTCGTGCGCAGCCGCAAAGATGGACGGCAGGTCTACTATGCCCTCGACGATGACCACGTGGCAAAACTTTATCGTCTGGGGCTGGACCACGTAGAACATGGATAGCAGATTCGTTAAAGGAATTATGGATCCAAAACCCTCACATATCCACTCGCATATGCGCGAAGCCGCGAAACAAACAACGGCTCGCCTTTCCCTTTCACTTTTTCTTACACTTGCCTTCGTCATTATCGAAGCCGGAGCGGGAATACTTGCCAACAGCCTCGCCCTCCTCACAGACGCGGCGCACAACCTCACCGATGTCATCGCCCTCGGTTTAACCTGGTTCGCAGTGCGCATCACCGCGCAGCCTGCCAATGCCCAAAAGACGTACGGCTATCATCGTGCAGGGATTCTTGTCGCGCTCCTAAATTCAACAACACTCGTTCTGATCTCACTTGGCATTTTTTACGAGGCATATCGCCGTTTCATAACACCGTCTGAAGTGGAATCGAGCATCCTTATCGGCGTGGGTCTGATCGCAGTGGTAATCAATCTCGTCACCGCCCTGCTTGTACATCGTGGCAGCCAGAACGACCTCAACCTGCGTTCGGCGTTTGTCCATTTGATGGGCGATGTGCTCTCCACGGTCGGTGCGGTGATTGCAGGCGTCATCATTTACTTCACAAACGCCAATTGGCTCGATCCGTTCGTCAGCGTGTTGATTGGCTTCCTCATCCTCTACAATGCCTGGGGTATCCTGCGCGATGCAGTGGACATCCTGTTGGAATCCACACCGCGCGATGTGAACATCAAGGATATGGTGAATGATATTATCCAGGTGGAAGGCGTGCTTGGAATTCATGACATTCATGTCTGGAGTCTCACGCAAAGCCTGCGCACGATGTCCGCCCACATCCTCACCGATGATCTACACATCAGCGCGGGTGCGCACATTCAGCGTCAGGTCAGTGAAATGGTCCTTCACCGTTATAATATTGCGCATGCCACGCTTCAACTGGAATGTGTGGATTGTTTCCCCGATTCGTTGTACTGTGATTTGAACTGCCAGCTTCGCCTGGATAATGTTCAGCACACGGCTCGTCCATCAAGCCGGTAATCGATCCTGATCAGTAATCGTTCTCCATGCCATCACTCTATTCCGTTATCTTTGTTGCCCTTGGTGGTGCTCTTGGTTCGGTCTCGCGCTATTTCCTTGGCACGTGGATCCAGGCTGTGAGCAAAAGCATAGACTTCCCCTATGGAACGTTAATTGTCAATCTCCTTGGTTGTTTTACAATTGGATTTCTCTCGGAGCTTGCCGAATCGCGCGGCGCGTTTGCGCTGGAATTCCGAGCCTTGATCTTTATTGGAATTTTAGGCGGATTTACAACATTCTCTTCCTTTGGAAACGATACAATCAACCTGCTTCGGGATGGTGAAACATTCAATGCGCTGGCAAACGTCGGCGCAAATGTTATCGCAGGCCTTGCGCTCGTCTGGTTGGGGCGCATGGCTGCGCATTGGATTTGGAGATAACCATGGAACTGCCCCGGGAAGGATCCTTGCTCCGCATTTTTATTGGCGAAGCAGATAAATATCAAGGCAAGCCTCTCTATGAGTGGATTGTCCTGCAGGCTCATGAACAAGGACTGGCGGGCGCAACGGTTCTACGCGGCATGATGGGTTTCGGCGCGAGCACCAGGAAGATCCGCGCATTCCGCTTTGACACTCTTTCAGAAGATCTGCCAATTGTCGTGGAGATCGTGGATGTACAGGATCGATTGGATAAATTCCTTGAATTAATCGAACCTCACATCAAGGCAGGCCTGGTTACCATCGAAAAAGCCCAGATCAAGTTCCATCGCTTTGAGTCGAAGTAATTTTTATGTTCAGAATCATACTTTTGAAAATTTGGCGGATATTTCCCGGGTGGCTTCAAAGTATCGCATCCCGCATCATACGACCCTGGTTTCATGTGTTTGCGGCTGCTGTCATCCTGGATCAAAACAAAAACATCCTGCTCGTCAAATCAACATATCAGCGATTCCATCCCTGGGGATTGCCTGGAGGCAGCCTGGAATATGGTGAACATCCGGAAGATGCGTTGATACGCGAGATTTGGGAGGAGACGGAATTGAATGTTTGCATCGAAAAACTTTTGCTGGTCAACTCGATGCTGCGCAACCGAGTAGGTTTCTATTACCTGTGTAAAATTACCGGCGGGACGTTTCATCCTTCCGATGAAGTCTCGGAGTTTGGCTATTTTTCGGGCGATCATTTGCCCGATGTCCGCCCCGTTGATATTGACATCATAAGAAAATTACAAAAGATGGCACAACATGAACTGGCTTGAAGTATCCCTGACGGTGAACGGTGAACTGGCAGAAGCTGTTGCAGACGTGTTTGCACGCTTCGCCTACAGCGGTGTAATGATGGAGCAGGGCGTCAAATACGTGGACGATGAAGACGCGGGTACGCCCGCAGGTCCCATCACCGTCCGCGCCTATTTGGAAATGGATGAAAAGATCGAAGAGACGCGACGGAAACTCGAAGAGTCTCTTTATTATCTTGGGATGATCCAGCCTTTGCCTTCAGCTTCCTACAAACAGATCGCTGACCAAAACTGGATGGATGCCTGGAAGCAGCACTATAAGCCGATTTTGATCGGCGAAAGACTCCTCATCCTCCCAGCCTGGATGGATTCACCCGAGCCGAATCGTGTAGCCATTAAGATCGATCCCGGCATGGCATTTGGCACGGGAACACATCCGACCACGCAGCTATGTTTGGAATTGATGGAGAAAGCGATACTCGATATTCGGGATTCGGGAATCGGGAGTCGTTTACGAATACCGAACAACGACTTCCGAGTTATCGACGTTGGCTGTGGCTCTGGAATTCTCTCCATTGCGGCGATCAAGCTGGGAGCCAGTTCTGCCCTGGGAGTGGACATAGATGCTGAATCGATCATCAATGCGCGCGAGAACGCTGATACAAATCAGGTGAGTGATCATGTGAAACTTGAGGTTGGTTCTGTGCAGGAGATCCTTGACGGCAAATTCGCTTATCGCAAAGCGCCGATTGTGCTTGCGAATATTCTTGCGCCTGTCATCATCCGTCTCCTGGATGCGGGACTTGCAGAACTGATGGAAGCTGATGGCGCGCTCATCTTGAGCGGGATCCTGCAGGAGCAGGCACAAAGCGTCATCGAAGCCGCGCAGGCAAAGGGTCTACGAATGATCGAGCGGAAACAGATGGGCGATTGGGTCGCTCTGACCGTGAGTCGCTGAAGGGAATCCCGGGACGCTGGCAAGTCAAATCTTTTCATAGAAAAAATACCATCCATAATTTTTAACAATTAGACCAATTAAGGAGAGTATTAGAGATGACTAGGGATACTGGGGTTCTTCTTGCAACTGTAAGTCTTGCCCTGGCAGCATTGGCATGTAATACGGTGATGGGGGGAGGGTCAAATGCCATTATGAGTGATGATTTTTCTGTTAGCATAAATGGCTGGGGGATCGGGACAGATACAAATAGTTCAGTAGAATATGCAAATAATGCGCTACAAATGATTCTATTTACACCAAACTATTTTGTCTGGAGTGCTCCTCCTGGTAATAATATTTATCAGAATGTACATTTTGAAGTGACTGTCATCAATAATGAGACCGATCCCACGACTGCATTTGGTATTATTTGTAATCAGCAGGCAATCAGGGACAATTTCTATTACGTGGCCATGACGCCCGCCGGGGAATACGCGATCGCCAAGGCTGTTGAAGGACAAAGTGATTTGTTCCTCACTAACAATGATCAGTGGGCATTTTCTGACTTGATCCCGCAGAACGCTCTCTCCTATCGCGTTGGTGCAGACTGCGGCAACGGCACAGTGACCTTGTATGTGAACGGCCAGCAGATCGCTTCTGCAGCGGATTCATCATACTTAAGTGGCGGCGTTGCTTTGTTTACTCACAGTGGAGAAGATGTGAGTTCCGCGAATGTTTCCTTTGATGATTTCCTGGTGATGGAACTTCCCTGATCCTATATTCCTCACATTTAAATCCTGTGCTTACCCTACGCGCAGGATTTGGGAGTGGCTAAAAGAATGGGCTCCATAAAATTTTGCCACGGAGATCACTGAGTTCACTGAGAAAAAACTCTCAAAATCTCTGTGGGCTCTGTGGCTAGCCCACCAGATTATCCACTCGCTAGGATTTTTTAAATTTAACTACCGAAATTCTGTGCTATGATTCAATGAACATGGACCGCCGCAGACTTATCTTTTACCTGCTCTTGAATGTATTCATTTCTGCCTGTGTCACTGGCGCGATCCTGTTCTGGTACGACCGCAACTATCGTTCGGTCAGCGTTTCCGCTGTGCAGCCTGCCGTGCCGCTGGTCAATCAACCTGTTGCATCGCAAGGCACACTCAACCCACAAGTTGATATTCCCGTGGAGATCATCAGCGTGATCGGCGCGGGGACGTTGAATGCAGAATCCGTCATGGTGAGATATAAAGGCAATGATCCGATCAACATGGCAAATTGGGAGTTGAGGGACGGCGACCGAAATATTTTTGTTTTTCCTCAACTCACTCTGCGCACGAATGGGGCAGTGCAAATTCATACTGTTTCAGGGACGAACACCGTGATCGATTTGTATTGGGGGGAAAGCGATTCCATTTGGGAATCAGGCGAAGAAGCGCAGTTGTACGATCCAAGTGGCAATCTGCGTGCGAAATACAAGGTTCCATAATAAATCCGCTGGTTGAGACGTTCCGTCGAAACCAGACATAACCAGTGAACAGGAAATTAAGAGTAAAAATGAAATTGGTGATCTCGATATGTTCCCCGCTGGCGCTCGGAACTGCTCGACCACCGGTGAATGAATAATATGACTCAAGCCCTCTACCGCAAATACCGCCCAAAGGAATGGGACCAGGTCGTTGGACAGGATCATGTCCTCACGACTCTCAAGAATGCCATCGTGGCGGATCGCGTCGCGCATGCCTATCTCTTCGCAGGTTCGCGCGGAACCGGCAAAACAACGTTGGCGCGTCTTCTGGCAAAAGCAGTAAATTGCCTGAACCCCGACCCGGCGAAGCGACCCGACAACGAGTGTGAGAATTGCAAAGCTGTTAACGATAATCGTTTCCTCGACCTCATCGAAATCGATGCGGCTTCCAACACCAGCGTGGACGATGTCCGTGATTTGCGCGATAAGATCAACTTCTCGCCTTCCCAGGGCAAGTACAAGATTTACATCATTGACGAAGTCCACATGCTATCGACGGCGGCGTTCAATGCGCTGCTCAAGACCCTCGAAGAGCCGCCGCCGCATGCCATCTTTGTTTTGGCGACAACCGAGATTCACAAGATCCCGGCGACGGTTTTGTCGCGCTGCCAGCGGCATGAGTTTCGGCGCGTGCCTGTCGATGAGATTGTCAAGCAGCTCAAGCTCATAGCCAAGGCGGAGAAAATCCAGGCAGATGATGATGCCCTGATCCAGATCGCGCGCCAGTCCGCGGGCGGGATGCGCGACGCAATTTCCCTGCTCGATCAACTCTCCTCCATGAGCGGTAAGATCACACTCGCACTTACGCAAACGGTGCTTGGCACTGCGACCAGTCAAACCGTGCTGGAAGTCATCTCATCCGTGATGGATCATGATCCCGCTCACGGGCTGGAGACTATTCATAAGGCTCTCGATGCCGGCGCCGATCCGCGCTCGCTGGCGCGTCAGATCGTTGAATATCTACGCGGTCTTATGCTCATTCAAATGGGCAACGCTAATCAGGTCGAAGCGACAGCGGATGTCAAGAAACAAATGCAGGCTCATGCCAGATC
>Ga0105104_10003016_pt1 | contig 12148 bp, 11 predicted proteins | sample PPLLaktember2015_3_FD_87034 | JGI IMG/M metagenome (GOLD analysis project Ga0105104, IMG submission 87034) | Freshwater sediment microbial communities from Prairie Pothole Lake near Jamestown, North Dakota, USA - PPLs Lake P7 Core (6) Depth... | ecosystem: Environmental > Aquatic > Freshwater >...
CCGACGGGAATCCCTTCCAACCCTTTGGCATAGGGGATTTCCCCCGGTTTGGCTATCAGTTTGACTTCCTCGGAGTAGGTGTTGGTCACGGTTCTCTCCTTCGTCCCCGGATCCCTTCCGGCCGAATTACGTATAGAAGGCCGACAACCCGGAGACGATCCCGCGGATGCGCTCGGCGGACGCGTTCAACGCGGATTGTTCCCCGGAATTGAGCGGCAATTCGACGATCCGCTCCATTCCGTCGCGCCCGATCTGCACCGGCACCCCGAAATACAGTCCGTGCAAACCAAATTCGCCCTCGCAATACGCCGAGCAGGGCAGAACGCGATGGGTGTTCTGCAGGATGGATTCCACCATCGCCGCCAGCGCCGCGCCGGGGGCATACGACGCGCTGGTTTTCAGCAGGTTGACAATTTCCGTTCCCCGGTTCCGGGCGCGCTCCACGAGGTTCGTGAGTTTTTCTTCCGGGATCAGGTCCGTCAGCGGAATGCCGCAAACGTTCGAGTGGCGGACCATCGGCACCATCGTTTCCCCGTGCCCGCCGAGGATGAAGGCGTGCACGCTTTCCACGCTCACCCCCAGTTCCTTCGCGATCAGGATCTGGAATCTCGCCGAGTCGAGGATCCCCGCCTGGCCGATCACCCGTTGTTTGGGAAAACCGCTTACCCGGTACGCCAGGTAGGCCATCGGATCGATCGGATTGGTAAGGATGATGAGGATCGAATCCGGCGAATGGCGGATCACCTGCTGCACGGTTTCGGAAACGACCGAAGCATTGACCTGGGCCAGGTCGTCGCGGCTCATTCCCGGTTTGCGCGGGCTTCCGGCGGTGATCACAACCACATCCGAGGACGCCGTATCCGCGTAGTCGCTTGTCCCGATGACGTTCGTGGATTGCCCGAGGATCGGGACCGCTTCCTGCAGATCCATCGCCTTCCCCTGGGCCAGCCCCGGGACGATATCCAGCATGACGATGTCGCACAAATCCTTCGCCGCCAGCCAGATGGCGGTTGCGGACCCGGTGTGTCCTGCTCCGATGATCGAGACTTTCGGCCGCATCAATGCCCTCCGCCGGCATGGGAGTGATTACTGGCCGGAAAACCGTATCCGGATTTTCCCCCCGGGGGATTAAGGCGAATAGTCTACCATAATACCATGCCCCGGGTGGTATAATCGCCGCGCCTTCCCCCTGTTTACATGTGGACGGCCTAGAAACGCCCCCGGTAATGACCGCTAAAAAAATCATCGTCGCCCTCGATGTCGAGACCACCGGTCTCAATCCCGACAAGGATGCCGTGATCGAGATCGGTATGCTGCGCTTCCGCGGAGACCGCGAGGAAGCGCGCTGGTCGTCCTTTGTCAATCCATGCTGCCGGATTCCACCGCTTATCACCCAACTCACAGGGATCACCGATGCCATGGTGGCGGGCGCTCCGGGAATCAAGGATCTCCTCCCGCAAATCCGCGAGTTCGTCGGGGATGCGGCCGTGCTCGGGCATAACGTAGCCTTCGACCTGGCCTTCTTCCGCAAACAGCATTTATTTCCCGATCAGGATTCAATCGATACGTACGAACTGGCGTCGGCGCTGCTTCCCCGCGCTCCCCGCCTCAACCTGGGCGCGCTGTGCGCCCATTTGCGGATTCCCGCCTCGGCCACCCACCGCGCCATGGACGATGCGATTGCCGCTTTCGAGCTCTACCGCACCCTGGCGGAGCTTGCTCACGGCCTGCCGACCGCCTTCCTCGCGGAAATGGTCCGTTTCGGACAGGACGTGGAGTGGGGGGGCGGCGCGCTTATGGATGAGGCGTACGCCGAGCGGCTGAGGACGGAAGGGGCGCTGGCCAAAACGCCCGGGATCCGCTTCCCGATTTTCGAACCGGATTCCATCCGCGCGCTGCACGGCGACGGGCCGGGCGCCGCTGCGGTGAAAAAGCTCGTTCCCAACGAGACGCCGGAACCCTTGGATCCGGAAGCGATGGCCGCCCTGCTGGATACCCACGGACCGTTCGGCGCGGCGTTTGTTGGATATGAACGCCGGTCTCAGCAGATGGAGATGACCGCGGCCGTGGCCAGGGCTTTCTCCGAATCCACCCATCTCATGGTGGAAGCGGGCACCGGCACCGGCAAAAGCCTGGCCTACCTGATCCCGGCCGTCCATTGGGCGCTCGCCAACGGCGAGCGGGTCGTGATCTCGACCAACACCATCAATCTTCAGGATCAACTCCTGCAGAAGGATTTTCCGGACCTGCTCCGGGTTCTGGGCCTGGAAGCGCGGGCCGCCGTGCTTAAGGGCCGCGGGAATTACATCTGCCCGCGCAAGTTCGAAGCCATCCGCCGGCGCGGGCCGCAGACGGCCGATGAAATGCGCGTGCTTTCCAAGACCATCCTGTGGCTGACCGAAACGGCCAGCGGAGACCGGTCGGAGATCAACCTCAACGGTCCGGCGGAACGCGCCGTCTGGGCTGAACTCTCCGCCGAGGATGAACTCTGTTCGCCGGATGGATGCCCGCAATTCGCGCGCAAGGCCTGCCCGTTCCTGCGCGCACGCCAGGCCGCGGAATGCGCGCATGTGCTGATCGTCAATCACGCGCTGCTGGTTGCGGATCTGGCCGCCGAAAACCGGGTGCTCCCGGAATATCATTACCTGATCGTCGATGAAGGCCATCAGCTGGAATCCGCCGCCACCGACGGCCTCTCCTTCCGCTGCGCCTGGTCGGACCTGGAGCGCTCGCTCTACGAACTCGGCAACGCGCGGTCCGGCTGGCTGGGGATGCTGGTGGCCCGGGTTAAAAAGAAGGACGTCGATAAGGATACGGCCGCCGTTGTCCGGGCCCGCGTGGATGACCTCACGGCCGCGGTCGAATCCGCCCTGCATACCGGCCGCGCGTTTTTCCAGTCCGTCGACCAATTCATCGCCGGACAGATCGACGGGCGGCCGAAGGATTACACGCTCCAGTACCGGATTATTTCCGCCGTGCGGACCCAGCCGGGATGGGAATACGTGGAAGAGTCTTGGGAAAATATGCGCGCCGCGTTTTCCGAAGCGGCGCGGATCGCCGCCGCCCTGGGGGAAAAGTGCCGCGGCGGGGAATCCGACGATGGGGAGAACCCCAACGAACTCTCGCTCCTGATCGGCGGATGGGCGCGGCGGATGGCCCTGACCGTCGAGGCCATCCACCAGATCGTCGCCAAGCCCAACCCGCAGATGATCAACTGGGTGGAGGTCCCGCGCGACCGCGACGTGCGCACACTGTATTCCGCCCCGCTTCACGTCGGCCCGCTGGTGGAAAAATTCCTCTGGCACACCAAACATTCCGTGGTGCTGACCTCCGCCACGCTCACCGCCGCCGGGGAATTTGATTACCTGCGTGAGCGGTTGAACGCCGACGAGGCGGAAACGCTGGTGGTGGGTTCGCCCTTCGATTTCGAAAACTCGGCCCTGCTGTACCTGGCGACGGATATCCCCGAGCCGGGAGATACGCGCGCCTACCAGCATGCGCTCAATCGCGCGCTGGTCGATCTGTGCAAAGCCACGCGCGGCCGGGCGCTCGTCCTGTTCACGTCCTATTCCCAGCTCCGGCAGACGGCCCAGGTCATCCAGGGGCCGCTGGCGCGCGAGGGGATCATCGTCTATGAGCAGGGGGAGGGCGCTTCGCGGCATGCGCTGCTGGAGACGTTCAAGTCCGCGGAGCAGGCCGTGCTGCTCGGGACCCGGTCCTTCTGGGAGGGTGTGGACGTTCCCGGTCAGGCGCTCTCCGTGCTGGTGCTTACCAAGCTGCCGTTCGACGTGCCGAGCGATCCGATCGTCAGCGCGCGCGGCGAGACCTTCGAAGATTCGTTCAACCAGTATTCCCTGCCGGAAGCCATCCTCCGCTTCCGCCAGGGGTTTGGGCGCCTGATCCGCACCAAGACCGACCGCGGTGTGGCGGTGGTGTTCGACCGGCGGATCCTGACCAAAGCCTACGGCCGGTCGTTTGTCGCGTCCCTGCCGGAATGCACCCGGGAGCAGGGCAGCCTGGCGGCGCTCCCGGCCCGTGCCGCCCGGTGGCTTGGGGATTGACCGGCGCCATGGGATCGAAGGTCCTCATCACCGGAAGCACGGGGTTCATCGGCCGGGTTGTCACCCGGGTACTTGCCGACCGCGGATATTCGGTCCGCCTTCTCCTCCGTCCGTCCGCCCGGCGTTCCAGACTGCCGGTCCCGAGTGCGGAGGCGGTGGTGGCTTCCTTTCAGGACGAGGGCGGCATGCGCGCGGCCGTCGCGGGTGTGGATTCCATCATTCATCTGGCCTCGGCCGAGGGGGACCACCGGCGCCGCGACCTGTTCGCCGTCGACGTGGAGGGGACCCGCAGCCTGCTGACCCAGGCCAGGGAATCCGGCGTCCGGCGCATCCTGTATCTCAGCCATCTCGGCGCGGATCGCGGTTCGGCTTTTCCATTCCTGCAGGCCAAGGGGATCGCCGAGCATGCCGTCATGGAAAGCGGAATCCCATACCTGATCCTCCGCTCGTCCCTGGTTTACGGAGCCGGTGATTCATTCACCAACGCCATCGCTTTTTTCGCCCGGCTCCTCCCCGCCGTTTACTTCATCCCGGAGATGGACACTCACATGCAGCCGTTGTGGGTCGAGGATCTGGCGGCCTGCATGGAATACTGCCTCGCCGAAAACCAGTACTTTGGGGAGATCCTCTCGATCGGCGGCCCGGAGCATTTGTCGTTTGAGCAGATCGTGGAGGTTGTCCTGGACGTGGTCCGGACTCCGCGGATGATCCTCAAGGTGTGGCCGCCGCTCGCCCGGTTCAGTCTTGGGGTGATGGATTGGGTCTTCCCCCATTCTCCGTTCACCCCCTTCTGGATGGATTATCTGGCCGTGCCGAGCACCTGTGAGGCCAATAGCCTTTCGCGCCTGTTCGGATTGAAACCGGCCAGAATCCGGGAGCCGCTCGGGTACCTGCGCCACAACCGCGGCTTCCGTAAATTCCTGCAATTTGTTCTGCGGGGCAGCGAGGTCATGCAGGAGAACAGACCATAGACGATGGACCATCGACCATCGTCTGATATTGGTATGGGGGTCCGGACTCTTCAACCGGAGATTTTTTCACAAGGGCGCTTTGGCCTTAATCCACTCCGGTAAAAATCCGCACCATGTTCGTCTTTGGTCATGCGTCAGTTTTTCGATGGTCGCCGCCTATGGGGGCGGTAAATTACTTTCCCTAATCGAAAAGTACAGGCACCCATACTCCAACCCAAACGATAGTCGATGGTCCATCGTCCATCGTCGGTTTTTCTAATCCGGCGCCAGCCAGGGGATGGATAACGATCCGGCGTAGGCGAACAGCAGCATTTTTAAAATCTTCCCGATCATACAAAAAACCAAAAACTTCCAGAGCGGCATTTTTAGAATGCCCGCGACGATTCCCGCCAGATCAAAGACCGGGTTGGGGATGAACCCGAGGACGAGGATCGTCCAGGGGCCGTATTTTTTCATCCAAGGGATAAGCTGTTGGTATCGGGCGCGGTTTTGGAAGGCGATATTGCCCGAGTATCCGGCGAGGTAGCCTGAGAGTTCCCCGATCGCCGCTCCCGTGCCGGCCGCCAGGGCGACCAGGAGCGGATTGTAGACGGCGCCGAGCCCGAAGACGAACGCCACCCCCGGTGCGGGCAGGATGATGGTCGCATTCGCCAGGATGGAAAGCAGGAAGATCCCCACATACCCGAGACTCGCAAGCCATTTTGCCTGGTCTCTTAAAAGATAAATCCCCACCGTGAGGCCGATGACCAGCAAAATGGCGCCCACCCGGGCCAGGATGGGCAGGGCTTTGCGCCGGGATTTTTCCTTTGGTCCGGTTTTATCACCGGTATTTTCGATCATGGATGTGAGCCTTGAGGTCAGGGAACCGGTGCCTTGAGGGATGCGGGATCCGGATACCGGTCAATATTTCCTTCGCAATCATAACATTGATCCATGCGCTGATCGTGAACCCGATGGTCCGTGGCGCGCGGGGTCAGGGTTCCAGGGTGGTGTGGAATACGGCGGTGGCTCCGGATTCCCGCAGCGCGGTTTCCACCGCGGGGAGCAGGGGGGCATCGACCAGCGCGACGACATTCCCCCCCAAACCCGCCCCCGAAAGTTTTGCCCCATAGGCGCCGGCACTCCGGGCCGCCTCCACCAGCCGGTCCAGGGCGGGAGTGGTCACTTCAATGGCCCGCAGCAGCTCGTGGCACCGGTCGATGGTTCTCCCGAGCGGGGGGATGCGGCCGGCTTCCAGATGCCCGCGCCCCTCCTCGGTCAGATCGCCGATCTGCCGGAAAAAGCCGTCGTAGCGCGTGGGATCCGCGTCCCGCCGGTCCCGCACGCCGCCGACTGCGACCCGGGTCTTGCTGTGCACGCCGCTGTCGGCGATGAGGAGATGGATCGGCGCCCCGACCGCAAGCATTACCGGCTCCTGCCCGCGGCGGAAATAAATCGGGCTTTCGTGTGCGATCACGGTGTTATCCACGCCGGAGGGCGTGCCGTGGTGGATCTGTTCGACCGCGAAAACGATCCGGGAGATTTCCGCCGCGGGCAGATTCCGGCCGGCGGCGGCGGCCAGCACCCGCACGATGGCGGTGGAGACCGCGGCGCCGGATCCCAATCCGGATGCGACGGGAATATCCGAAGTGATGGTCAGCCGTCCGCCCGGTGCCGCCATCCCCAGCGCCTCCGCCGTCAGCCGGATGCACACGGTCAGCGGGTGTCCGGGGGGGAGATCTTCCACCGGCGCATCCAGCCCGATCAGCGGCGCTTCGATCCGGAGCGGGGAGGCGCCTTCCGAAAGCTCCGCCCGGGTTCGCACGGATCGGACCGGGACGGCGAGGGCGGGGAAGCCGTATACGACCGCGTGCTCGCCGAGCAGGATCACTTTACCGCAGGCCGAGGCGCGCCGGATCATCTCCAAATATAGAGGATGAGCATGACGGAAAATCCCCAGACGAGGATCGCGATCTGCAGCGGCCGGTCCGTGAGGACCAGTTCCTCGGGGGCTCCGCCTTTATGCTCGATCTGCATCAGGTAGAGGTAGCGGAAAATGATGTAGAGGATGAAGGGGATCGTCAGCATCATCGCGTGGTTGGGCGGAAGGTTGGGCGCGGAAAAGGTGTAGAAGGAATACGCGACGATCGTCGCGGCGGAGACGATCTGGATATAGCTGTCCAGGAGCGGAATGGAATACCCGCTCAGCACCCGGCGGTGGTCCGAAGCGCCACCTTCCAGGAGCAATATTTCCGAGCGCCGCTTGCCGAAAGAGATATACAGGGCGAGCAGCACCATGCACACGTACATCCAGGGGGAAAACCGCTCCACCGAAATCAGCAGCACGCCGCCGACAACCCGCAGCACGAAGAAGATCGCCACCGTCATGGCGTCCACGATCGGGATGTGCTTGAGGAGGAAGGAGTACGCCAGGTTCAGCGCCAGATAGACGGCGATCAGCGCCGCGAACGACGGTGCCAGCGCGAAGGCCGCGCCGAGGGTGAAGGTCATCAGCACGGCGGCGGCGGCGGCGGCCAGGGGCACGGGCAATTGGCCCGAGGCCACCGGGCGTTTGCATTTGAGAGGATGGCGCTTATCCTGTTCCCGGTCGGCGATGTCGTTGACCAGGTAAACGGAACCGGATGCCAGGCACAGCAGTACAAAACCGGCCAGGGTGCGCAGCAGCGGTTCGACCAGGAAGAACTGGCGGTCGAACACGAGCGCGGCGAAGAAGAAGATGTTCTTCGGCCATTGCCTCGGACGCAGGCTTTTAATCAATCCGATGATCCACGACATTCCGGCTCCAATCCTAGCCTGCGCGCCCCGATCGTCAGGGCGCAGGCTTTTCGGCGGCGCCCGGGGGCGTCCCCGTTTCGGGGTTGCCCGCGGGCCGGCGATGATCCACAAACCGGTACCCCACGCCGCGTTCGGTCAGGATGTATTTGGGTTCCGAGGGGTTTTGTTCCAGCTTCTGGCGCAGGTAGTTGACGTACAACCTCAGGTAGTGCGTTTCCTCCCGGTACTCGTATCCCCACACCTTCGCCAGCAGCTGGTCGTGCGTGATCACGCGCCCCGCGTTCTGCACCAGATGATACAGCAGGCGGTATTCCGTCGGCCGCAAGACGACCTGCCGGCCCTCCACGCGTACCTCGCGCCGGTCGAAGTCGATCGTCAGCCGGTCGTCCACCCGGATCGGGGCATGCGGCGCGGTGCGGGGCATCTCGTTGCGGCGCAGGACGGCGCGGATCCGGCTGGAGAGTTCGCGCGGGCTGAACGGCTTGGTGATGTAGTCGTCCGCGCCGCGTTCCAGGCCCAATACCCGGTCGTCTTCCTCGCCTTTGGCGGTCACCATGAGGATCGGGACCTGTGAAAACTCCCGGATCATGCGCAGGGTCTCGAACCCGTCGATGTCCGGGAGCATCACGTCCAATAACACCAGGTCCGGCATCGCGTTCCGCAGCTGGCCAAGCGCTTCCATCCCCGTCTGCGCTTCAACCACCTCGAACCCGTCCTGCTCCAGATTAAGCCGGATGAACCGCACCATGCGCGGTTCGTCGTCGACCACCAGCACGCGCCGGCGGGGAGCGTCGGTCATGGCCGGCTATTCCCGGACGAAGGTGACGAGCTTTTCCTCCGCCTCTCCGGGCATCACTTCAATGAAGGAGACCCGGTGGATCGCCCAGATCACCGAACTGACATTGGGCTGGAGGTAGGGCAGATCCTTCCCATCCCGGCGGCGCGGATTGGACACCGTGATGTAATTCGCATCGGGCGCGGGCAGCGCCTCCATTTCTCCCAGGACCGCATCTTCGTTGGTGAGATGGACCAGGACGGAAATTGCCATGGGGGTTATTGCCCTCCTATTTGGCGGGTGACTTCGATGATCAGGTTTCCCAAACGGAGGATGTCTCCGTCGGAAAGCATGGCGGGATGATCGGGCAGCACCCGGTTGTCATTGATGAAGGTCCCGTTGGCGCTGCCCAGGTCGATCGCCAGCAGCGAATTCCCCTCGAACCGCAGGTGGCAGTGCAGGCGCGAGACACCCTTTTCGTGCGCGCCGAACCGGTTGAGGTCGATGTCGGGGATAACCGCCTGGCCCTTCTCCGCGCGGCCGAGGATGTATTCCTGCTGCCCGAAGAGGGGAATGCCGACGTTGTTCCCGGAAACCTTGAGGGCGATGTTGTCGGTCGAGGTCAGCGGTGCGTGCGAGGATTCGGTCGGCTTGGGTGGAATGAACTCGGCGGCCCTGCCTGCCGGCAGGGCGTTGGTGGGGGAGGAGGTATCCTCGCTGACCCGCGCGCAGCATTCCGGGCAGAAGAGCGTTCCGTAATAGACCGAGGTATGGCAAACATGGCAGGCGATCATCGCAACCTGCCCCCGTGCTTGGGATCCACCAGACTGCGGGTGCCGTACTTGACCGCCTTCTTGCCCTTTTCGGAGATCGAGTGGGTGCGGCGGAGCTGCGCGGATTCGCCGAGGACCGTGTTGGCCAGATCCGGTTCGCCCATTTCAAACAGGCGCGTGGCGATCCGTTCCAGGCGGGTGGTCGCCAAATTCAGGTGCCCGGTCTGGGCGTCGGATAGGGCTTTCTCCTGCAGGCGCGCGAGGTTGACGTTGCGCACCGCGGCCAGCAGCGTCCCCGGGATCGGGGCCGGCACGGGTTCATTTACCACCGGCAGGCTCAGCGAGAGAATGGTCCGCAGGTTCGTGGCGCGTTTCGCCAGATGCGCGCCGAGATGCAGCCGGCTGATTTCATAGGAGTCCATCGGCGTGATCGGCGGGACAAGGTATTCCATCAGCAGGGTGATGTTGTTCCCCGCGAAGAGCGAGCCCAGCCGCAGCATGTGGCCTTCGTGCAATGGCATGGGGGCCGGGTTGACCCGGAATGCGGAGTGCAGGGTCACCCCGGGCGTCGTTTCCACCTCCACCACGACCTGGTCCGCGTGGACCTGCCCGAGCCCGAGGAACTTCTGCTGCAGGAACGGGCCGAGCGCGGCGATGTTGTCGATGTACACCGCCTGACCGCCCGTTTTGGTGGCGAGCGAATCCAGGAACGTGTCGTTCCATTCGTCCCCGATTCCCATCGCGGTGATCTCAATACCCTCCTGGGCCGCTTCCTCGGCCAGTTGCAGGCAGGAGGCTTCATCGCCGTACGTGCGTCCGTCGGTCAGGAGGATCACATGGTCCACGGAATTCGGGTGCCGGACCTGGCGCAGCTGGTTTACGCCGGCCGAGAGGCCCTGGTAGATTTCCGTACCGCCGCTGGCCTGGATCAGGCTCAGCCGCTGCCGCGCTTCCGACACCGGCAGCGTCAATTCGGTCGAGAGCAGCACTTCCGCCCGGTCGCTGAAGGTGACGACGGCGATCTTATCCTGTGGGCGCAGCTGGGTGAGGATGCTTTCGGCGGAGACGCGGGCCGTATCCAGCCGTTCGCCGGCCATCGATGTCGACCGGTCGAAAACCAGGCTGAGGTTCAGCGGCGGCGGAACCTGTTCCCCCTCCTGCGAAGCCGGCTGGATGCTTGCCATGGCGTAAAGAACTTGAGGTTCATCCAACGCCCGCAGGACGGGTCGGCTCACATGGACTTCCATATAGAGCGGTTCCTGTCCCGAACTGGGAATGTTCATTTGTCCCCTATCATCTCCACGATGACAACCGAGATATTATCCGGACCCCCCATGGTGTTCGCTTGGCGCGCCAGCGCGACCGCTGCATCCTGCGGAGAGGGGTAATTCTTCGAAATGCGCAGAATTTCAGAATCCGACAAAACACCCCACAACCCGTCGGAGCACAGCAGCAGGCGCGATCCGTGCTCCCACGGCACGCTCAGGAAATCCGTTTCAATCCCTTCGACCTGGCCGACCGCTTTGAGCAGGACGTTGCGCTGGGCGAACCGCCCGGCTTCCTCCGTCGAGATGTGGCCTTGATCGACGAGGCGCTGGACAAGCGAATGATCGTGGGTGATCTGGCGGATCTCCTTTCCCACGAAGTACGCCCGGCTGTCGCCGATATGGGTCAGGAACACCTGCTTGCTGAAGATCAGCGCCGCGGTGAGGGTGGTCCCGGAACCCGGGAGATTCAACATCACCGCCTGGTTGGCCGAACTCATCGCCGATTCCAGGACTTCCTGAATGGATTCGGAGTTCTCCGCCACGCCGCCCAGGAACTGGGTTCCGAATTTGGCGACCACTTCGCGCGCGAATGTTTGCGCGGCAAGCAGGCTCGCCTTTTCCCCGAGATCATGCCCGCCCATGCCGTCGGCCACGACGAACAATCCGTAATAGGGGGAGACCGCATCGCCCTGCTGCAGGGAGGTGATCGCCACCAGGCAATCCTCGTTGGATTGCCGAACCCGTCCGACGTCATAGGCGATGCCGGCCCGGAACAACGGGATGTCGTGCGGTAGTTCGGCGGGAGGCGCCGATTTGGTGCTGCGGCGTGAACGGATGCGGGTAATGGGAGCCAAGAGGAATCTCCTGTTCGCCTGCCTATAACGGCAGGGCGTATAGCTTGTGATCCGTGGATCCGAAGACGATCATTTCTTCGTTGGCGGTGATGCCGCCGGTGATCGGACCCCCGGTTTCGAATTTCCAGCGCATTTTTCCGGTAAGCAGTTCCAGGCAGTAAAGATTCTTGTCGACCGAACCGCAGAACACCAGGCCCTGGGCTATGAAGGGATTGCCGGTCACCTGGCCTTCGGTCTCGAAATGCCATCGCTCCTTGCTGGAGTTGGCGTCGACCCCGTAGATCCGCCCGTCGGCGGATCCGAAGATGACGATCCCCTGGGCGATGGCGGGCGAAGAAATTACGGCGTGGTTGGTGCGGAACCGCCAGACCGCCCATCCGGATTTGATATCCAGGGCATACAGCAGATTATCCACCGACCCGACATAGAGCATCCCGTTGGCTTCGCAGGCGGAAGAGGTCACGGGCCGCTTGGCATGGAACTTCCATTTTATTTCGCCCTTCAGGTCCACCGCGTAGATATCGCCGCTTTCGCATCCGAAATAGATCCGGTCCCCGCTCGGGAGCGGCGTGGAGCGCACCGGGCCGTCGACCTCCGCCTTCCACGCGCCCCGTCCGTAGAGGGCGTTGATCGCGTGCAGTTTGGCGTCGTCGGACCCGATGACGACGTGC
>Ga0105104_10003019_pt1 | contig 12141 bp, 8 predicted proteins | sample PPLLaktember2015_3_FD_87034 | JGI IMG/M metagenome (GOLD analysis project Ga0105104, IMG submission 87034) | Freshwater sediment microbial communities from Prairie Pothole Lake near Jamestown, North Dakota, USA - PPLs Lake P7 Core (6) Depth... | ecosystem: Environmental > Aquatic > Freshwater >...
AACTGGTTGCCACTGCCCATGGCCGCACACTTGAAAACTTACTGCTCAACCCCACCCTGTCTGACCTGGTTGGCGGTATTGAGTCGGTGACCCTTTCTGATGAAGAAGCCCGCCGGCGCGGCACTCAAAAAACCGTCCTAGAACGTCGCTCTCCGCCGACATTTGACGTGCTGATCGAGCTTCAGGAACGCGATCGCCTGGCAGTGCATGAAGATGTGGCTGCCGCAGTGGATAATCTATTGCGTGGATTTGCGCTGCAGCCCGAGCTCCGCTACAGGGATGAGAATGACGAGATCCGTATTGAAAAACCTGAACGCCGCAGTGTTGCTGCTCCCGTTGGCTCACAGGGTCTGCGCCGTTCTTTTCCGAATGGATACGGGGACGCAAAGGAATCTAGAAAAAAAGATCTTGATTTAAATCCTTTCGAAATGGAAGTGCTTTCTCCTGAACCGCTTTTGGCTCTTAAACCAATTAATATTTATGCTTACGGAGTAGCCCGTAACCGTCTTGAACAGGCTGCCCAAAGGCTGGGAGTGCCCGCCAAGGTCGCCCGCGACCTGAACCAAGCAGATATGCTGATCACCCTGAAGTCATACTACCGCAAGCGCCAGCGGCCGATACTGAACGCTGAAGAACGCGGAATACCCATCATGGTCCTGCGATCCAATTCTGCGACCCAGATTGAGCAGGTGCTGGCTGAGATCTTCAACCTTTCAGAAGCACCCGGCAGGACTACGGACCTGGAGGAGATCACCTCCCAGACGCATTTAGCCATCGAGTCAGTTCGCAATGGCCAACGCTGGGTAGATCTTCCACCATCATCACCCCGGGTGCGCCGCATGCAGCATGAGATCGTCCGCGATGCGGAACTTGTCTCACATTCCTATGGCAAAGAACCCAACCGGCGCGTCAGGGTTTTCAGGGAATAGCCGATGTTTATCACGCTTGAAGGCCCCGACGGCAGCGGAAAGACAAAACAGATACAGCCCCTGGCTGACTTTTTAACAGTGAAGGGGTTTTCCGTTTTTACTGCCCGTGAACCAGGGGGAACATCCATTGGCGACCAGGTGCGCAATATCCTGATGAATATGGATAATACATCAATGCGCCCGCGCACTGAAACGCTGCTCTTCTGTTCAGCCCGCGCCCAATTGGTGGATGAGGTCATCCGCCCGCATCTTGATAACGGCGAGGTTGTACTTCTTGACCGCTATGCAGATTCCACAATGGCTTACCAGGGTTACGGGCATCAGAATGACCTGACTCTCATTAAGAATTTGCTTGATTTTGCGACTGGCGGATTAAAACCCGATCTGACCTTTTTATTGGATGTGGATCCCGAGGTTGGCTTGCGACGCCGTCAGATCGGTGGCGGTGAATGGAACCGCCTGGATGCATACCAGCTCCAGTATCATCAGCGGGTGCGGCTCGGTTATCTAAAAATGGCTGCCGCTGAGCCTTCTCGCTGGCGGATCATCGATGCCAGCCAACCGCCGGATATGGTAAAATGCAAAATTCAAGATATATTATTATTATTTTTATCTAATTTATCCAAATAAATACCGGAAAGGTAATACAATGAAAAAACTATTTTTGCCCTTCTTAATTTTCGCAGCGATCCTGCTTTCTGCTTGCTCCGCCGTAGAAAAAACCGTTGAGCCGACAGTTGTCCCCACCACTGCTGCAACACAAACTGCTGAGAGCGGTGGTGACCAGACAATCGCCGAGGTAGCGATCACAAGCGAAGAAAATCCTTGTGTTCCTTTTAATCTGCTTAACCAATCATTGACCATGCCATATGCGGGTTTGCCTGAAGTGACCGATGATGATTACATTGTCGGACCCAAAGACGCACCAGTTACTTTTATAGTGTATAGCGAACCGCAATGCCCCTATTGCGCACAGTTCGATCCATTGGTCGAAAGCTTTACTTCCCTCTATCCTAACGATGTGCGCTTTGTCTTCCGCCTGCGCCCGTTCCCGGAATCCTTCCACGACAAATCGATCCTTGCCTCGCAGGCAATGGTCGCTGCCGGGCTTCAGGGTAAGTTTGATGAATTCCGAATCTGGATCTTCGAACGCCAAAGCAAGAACCCGAACAATCCAGTTGTTGCAAATCTGGCTGACACCGAATTCTGGGCTGGCCTTCCTCCTGCCGACCTGACTGATTGGCTGAAGGAGCGCGTATCAGAGCTGGGTATTGACCCAGACCAGCTTTTGAAAGATATGGTCAGCGACGAAGTTGTTAAAAAGGTTCAGGATGCCAAAACCGCTTCAGATGCGATCGGTGTTACTGGCACACCCACCCTATTTGTAAACGGCTATGCCTGGCCGGAAAATCAGCGAGGCATAGAGATTTTCTCAATCTATACCAGGCTGCTTCTGAATAGAGAAAAAGAATTTAATACCTGCCCGGCAATGTCGGTCGACACTTCCAAAACCTATTCCGCCACCATCTCCACAACCAAGGGTGACATCGTTGTTGACCTGTTTGCGGATAAAGCACCCTACGCTGTCAATAGTTTTATTTTCCTTGCGCGCGAAGGCTGGTATGCCGACATGCCGATCATTAGCACTAACGAGTTCATACTTTCCGGTGACCCGACAGATACCGGTTACGGTGGGGCAGGATATGCCTTTAAGGATGAGGTCGATAGCACCCTTACTTTCGACGAACCAGGTATGCTTGCAACCTTTGCTTATAACGTCGGATCAGGTACCAATGGCAGCACCTTTTTCATCAACAAGATCGCGCTGCCCGAACAATCAGGTCGAACAATTTTTGGCAAGGTGACCTCTGGTCTGGATGTGCTCACCAGTCTTCAGTTGCGCGATAATATCTTCAATCCTGCTCTTGACAATATTCTTGGTATTACGATCACTGAAAAATAATGCCCTCTGAAAATAAAAAACTGCCCGGCGTTCTGATGCTTCTACTCAGCGCGCTGGGCATTTTGTTTAGTTTGCTTATTGTCGCCGGTGCCGTTTTCACCCTTCAGATAAAGCAGCCATTGACGATTTTGGCTATTGAAGAAATGTCTCTGGCTTTAACGGGTGCGCTTGCCTTGTTGGTGGGTCTTCTGCAGATTCCGGCGCTTGTTTTTGCGATCAGGTCCTTGCGCGGAAAAGTATCGCTTGTCCAGCATCCGTCGCTTATTAAAGCGGCTTCGATTGCTGGTTTGGTCTGGTTGGGTATTATTGTTACAGGTATCCTGGCTGTCCGCACGCAGGTCGCCTGGTTCTTTTTTGTGCCGCTCACCCTTCTGGCGGTGGCTGTTCCTGTCTGGTGGTTGGTGGAATTCAGCCGCCGGGGACTGCCGCGTCCCTCTCCTTTTCGTGAATGGGGGACGCTGGCCATCGGTTTGACAGCCGCACCCCTGCTAATTATGGTGATCGAAATTTCCATGCTGCTGGTCATTGCTCTGGCAGTCCTTGCGGTGTTTATAAGCCAGCCGGATCTTTTGGGACAGTTGCAAAGTATTGCGCAGGATCTTAATCTGAATCAAGGCGGTGCTGAGCAACTTGAGCAGTTGATTGTTCAACTTTCCCGCAATCCGGTGATCGCTTCGGCACTATTCCTGATGATCGGTATACTCGCTCCTATAGTGGAAGAACTGTTCAAGCCCATGGCGCTATGGTTCTTGTTGAATCGACCGTTAAAAGAATCGGAAGGATACTCTTTAGGCCTTATCAGCGGCGGCGCTTTCGCCTTGCTTGAAAGTGGCGGATTGGTCAGCCAGATCACCCCGGAAACCTGGGTTCAGGCTATTGTTTTGCGCGCTGCTACCGGCCTTCTGCATATTGGCCTGAGTGGTTTCGTGGGCTACCAGTTGGTCTCGAATTGTAATCAGAAGCGGTTCGGCCATGCCATACTTTATTTGTTTGGTGCAGCAGGACTGCACGGTGCCTGGAATTCGCTCGCGTTGTTGAGCAGTTTTGCTGCGGCGGGAGCGCCTGCTGCGAGTGCAGCAGAATTTCAGCCGTCGCTTGGAAGTATTCTTTCAGTCACCGGGATGATCATGGTGTTTGGATTTGTTTTATTTCTTACACTGCACCTCAACCATACCCTTCAGAATCCAAAGCCAGGCACACCTGACTATCCCTCTTCTTTATCGAGCTCTGCATCAATAGAATAACGAAAGGCTTAAGTCAAGTGTTAATTACCGTATAATCTTTTGAAACAGGAACTTTTTATGAAACGGGAAACACTTCAGCGCCTGGTGCGCTTTTTGATCAAAAACCTCACTCATACCGAGTTTATTAACCCGGAGAATATCCCTGCTAGCGGACCGGTAATCCTGGCGATCAATCACATGAGCCAGATTGACACGCCGGTTCTTTTTGTTAACCCAACCCGCCCGGATATCACCGCTCTGGTGACTACCAAGTATAAAGAAAATTGGTTAGTCAGGTTGTTTACAGATATTGCCGAAGGCATCTGGATCGACCGCGATATTGCCGATTTCACCGCCATTCGAAAAGCTTCCGAAGTTTTGGCCAGGGGTTGGGTGCTGGGCATCGCACCCGAGGGCACACGCAGCAAAACGGGGCAAATGCAGGAAGGCAAACCCGGTACTATCATGTTGGCCCTCAAGACTGGCGCACCCATTGTGCCTGTGGCACTGACCGGCACCGAGGACGGCTTGAAAAAATTATTGCGTCTCCGCCGCCCGCACATCACTGCCACCTTCGGCGAGCCATTTATTTTGCCCGAGTTTCCACCTCACCATCGTTCCGAAGAGCTGCATCGCTGGACCGATATCCTGATGCGAAGGATCGCCGTGATGCTCCCTGAAAAATATCGCGGCATTTACTCCTGATCCACCTCATATATACTTAACCCATGCCGCTTCTCTGGCTGGGTTTAGCCATCATCACCGGAATCTTTCTCTCAGCCCGATTCCACGTTTTTTTGGGTCTCTGGGCTATCCTGTTCTTTTCCGGTCTGCTGCTTTCATGCTTTGAATACTTTTTTTCCAAGAACCGTTTTCACCCGTTGTTATCCATAAAGCTTTTCAGCTTCCCGCTTGGTCTGCTGATTTCCGCTTACGCTCTTGGTGGTTGGTGTTTTCAGTCAATTCTGCCCATCCCGAATATTAATGACCTGGCCTATTACCAGCCGTATGAAAATGCCCTGGTAACCGGAACCATCTGTTCTTTTCCCGAGCTCTTGCCGCAGTCCTCTGTTGCAATTTTCGAATCTGAAACGCTAACAATCCAGGGACATGAGATTCCAGTCACAGGAAAGCTGGAACTGCGTTTGCCAGGCGGGTTTCATCTGGCTTATGGCGACCGGCTGGTGCTGGAAGGGTCGCTCAATTCTGTAATTTCAAAAGGAGAACCGGTCTATTCATCCTATCTCGCGCGCAGGGGTATCTTCTCCCGCATGGCATATCCGCAGATCACAACCTTGGGCAGGGGCTTTGGAAATCCTTTAGCCGCTTTCCTTTTTCATTCAAGGGAAAGCGCACATGATTTTCTGATAAACCAGATGCCCATGCAGGAATCCTCATTGCTTTCTGGAATTCTTCTTGGAATTGACCAGGATATTCCAGGATATTTGGAAAGTGCCTATCGCACCACTGGTACTGTGCACATCATTGCCATTTCAGGCTTTAATATCGCCTTGATAACCGGGTTGGTGATCCGTCTTTTTCGCCGCATCTTCAAACCGATGTGGGCGGGCATCCTTGCAGTTAGCGCGATACTTTTTTATACTTTTATAGTAGGGGCGGAACCATCCGTGGTTCGTGCTGCGATCATGGGCAGTCTTTCCATCCCGGCATACTATATCGGCCGGCGGATTATCGGGATCAACAGCCTCACAGTCGCTGCTGCAGTTATGCTTCTATTGAATCCTTTGCTTCTATGGGATCTCGGATTTCAGCTTTCTTACCTGGCAACTCTGGGTCTAATGGTACTGGCTGACCCTATACTCAGTTTTCTTCAAAATTGGATTGGAGGACGCTTTACTGAAAGTGCAAACCAAACCGCCATGCCTTTTTATGTGCTGCTTGTTTCGACACTTTGCGCCCAGTTTGCGGTATCTCCGGTTTTGCTTGGTTTAAGTCCCGATCTGCTGCCTTATTCTCTAGCAGCAAACTTGATCATCCTGCCCCTGCAGCCTTCTATAATGGTGATCGGTGGTGTGGCAGTGCTTATACAATTCATCTTTCCGCCTATGGGTGCCTTAATTGCCAGGTTCGCCTGGATTCCAGCTGCACTAAGCAATCAGGTCGTGCTGCACTTTGCAAAACTCCCCTTTGCCGAAGTCAGGCTGCCTGAGGCAAGTTCCTGGTTGGCATTTGGGGTTGTTTTGTCAGTTTTGATCCTGTTTTCTATTCAAACGGTCAAAGAATTGGCAAAGCCGCCAATCACCTTGAATCAGTAACTTTGGAATAGTTAGGATAACCACAAGACTATTTATTGGATGTTATTTACGTCCTTCATGGCAAGTTTGATAACATCCTCAACCGCCATCGCCCGGCCTGCTTCCCAAAGCTGATTTTTTTCCTTCGCATCGATAACCTGATCAAGCTTTTTCAGGCTCTGGTTAACTTCCCAGCGGTCCACCGGGTCAAGCTCAAAGTGTCCGGTTGAACCCATTGCGTCCGCGCAGCCATAGATGCGCGTGGCGGTATCAAGTTTCCCCAGGTCCACCATCACGCTCGCGATCCCATTCAGGCAGAAGTAGATAAAGCGGCGCTGATCGCGTTTGATGGAAAGTGAAAGGCTCCGCCTGAAATACGCCACTGCTTCCTCGAATTTTCCTTGCTGTCTGGCCACATACCCCAGGTTGTGCGCCACAATGCTGACGATGCCCATCTGCCCCAGGTGCTCATTGAGTTTCAGGGCTTCTTCATAATAACTGCGGGCGGCGGCATAATCACTTTGCGCTCTTGAGATCTCACCCAGAGCGATCAATGCTACCCCAGAACCGGGTCCATTGCGCAGTTCACGTGAGATCTTCAATGCCTCTTCGTAATGCTCCCTGGACTTTTCAATATCCTCCGAGTAGAGTTCCGCAAGGCCCATGGCAGACAAGACATTGGCAATGCCCGATTTATCGCCGGACTTTTGGAAGATCGTAAGTCCCTCTTCTAGGTAATCGCGTCCGATATCCTTGTCCCCAAAGTAGGTTTCAATCCGCCCCAGGGCGACCAAAGTTCCCGCGATACCCAGTTCATGTCCTATTTCCCGGCAGATCTTCAGGTTCTCTCTGTAATATTCTCTAGCTTTGTCATATCCCTGCCGGTCGGCTGCAATGCCGCCTTTATATGAAAGGGCCAGCAGGATGCCAACCTTGTCGTCCAACGACCTGAAGATATCCAATGCTTGGTCAATATAGGTCTCAGCATCGGGGATGGCATGTTCATTCAAGGCGATCTCGCCCAAACCCAGCAGCGCGAATGCTTGGGAGCGCAGGTCCTCGATGCTTTTGGCTTCAACTAATGCCTGATTAAACAGGTCTTTAGAGATATTGACGTCACCCAGGTCCTTTACCAAAAATCCGGCTGAATAAAGCAGTTGTGCTTTTTCTGTGGTCTTCATTTCTGAGGATTTAGACGCTTTCAGCAGGTCGCCCATCCATTCCCAGGCCTCGCTCCAATAGCCGCGCACCATCCAAAAGTAGGAAACAGCGGTGGCAATGCGCCTTCCCATTATCAGCAGGTCGCTCCCGCATTCCTCGCACAAGCTCCATTCCAGTGCAGCACGCAGGTTATTGTGTTCTTCTTCCAGGCGGTCCATCCATTCTTTTTGGTTGGAGCGCCATAACTCAGGAGCTGCCAGTGCTGTCAATTCCATAAAGTAATTTAGGTGCCGCTTGCGTGTAATCTCGATTTCACCCGATTGGATCAGTTTTTCCCGCGCATACTGCCGTATGGTTTCAAGCATTTCATAGCGCGCAGTACCCTCTGCTTCGATATAGTTCAGCAGCGATTTGTCCACCAGCCGAGTGATCAGGTTGAGAATCTCATCTTTTTCAATACCATCACCTGAGCAGACTAACTCAGCCGCATCAAGGGTGCATCCGCCGGTGAAAACCGACAAACGCTTGAGCAGGATCTTTTCCTCCTCAGTTAAAAGGTCATAGCTCCAATCCACCAGTGCCTGCAGGGTTTGCTGTCGCGGCATGGCCGACCGGCTGCCTCCGGTCAGCAGGCGGAAACGGTCTGAAAGCCGCGCGGAGATCTCTTCCACTGGCAATGAGCGAACTCTCGCAGCAGCCAGTTCAATAGCCAGGGGTATTCCGTCCAGGCGACTGCATATTTTAGCAACAGCTTCAGTTTCAAAGGCATTCGGCTTGAACCCCGGCTTGACGTTTATCGCCCGGTCATAAAAAAGGCGCATGGATTCTACCGACCAAATCTCTTTGGATTTAATCGGTTTGTTGGCATCCGGAAGCTGCAGCGATGGCACGTGATAGGTCACTTCGCCCGGCAATCCCAGCGATTCCCGGCTGGTTGCCAGTAGCTTTAGGTTGGGGCAGGCGGTAAGCAGCTTCTCGGCCAGGGATGCGCAGGCGTTGAGAAGATGTTCGCAGTTGTCAATGATCAAGAGCATGGATTGGTCGCTGATAAATTCAATGAGTGAATCAAGCAGCAAGGTGCTGGATTTTTCACGCACATCCAGTGCCGCGGCAATTACGCGCAGCACTTGACCCGATTCTATAATCGTGGAAAGCTCAACCAGCCATACCCCACCTGAAAATGTACTTACCATCTCACGGGCTGCGGTCAGCGCCAGTCTGGTTTTTCCGGTGCCGCCTACACCGGTCAGGGTCAGCATTCGGTTTTCTTCGATGATCTTCCGGACTTCAGCGATCTCTTTTTCGCGCCCGATAAAACTGGTCAGGTCAAGTGGGATGTTGTGCAGTTGTTTGGCTTTTGCCTGGCCGCCGCGCTTTTCAAGCAAGGTTTCCAGTGCTTTGCGAGTTTCTGCCGCGCTGCTGAAGCGGTTTTCGGGGTCTTTGGCCATCAATTTCAGGATGATCTCTTCAAAAATGGCAGAAATATCTGTCTGGAACTGGCTTGGGCGGATGGGTTCTTCATGGATGTGCCTGGCGATGACCGCCAGCGGGTCATCTGCCCGAAAAGGGAGTTGCCCGGTCGTAAATTCATACAACATTACCCCAAGGGCGTAAAGGTCGGTCCTTCCATCCAATGGTTTTCCCAATGCCTGTTCAGGCGAGATATAAAAGACGGTGCCTGTCAGTGTGCTTTCCTGTGACATGCGCGTGGCAAGTGACCTGGCCAGGCCGAAGTCCGTAAGTTTGGCCAGTCCACTTTCGGTCATGATCACGTTTTCAGGTTTCAGGTCGCGATGCACGATCCCATGGGTGTGCGCTTCTTCCAGTGCATCACAGACCTGCAGCGCCGTTCGAATGATCTCATCCGTATTTCTCGGCGGCCGTTCGTGCAGCGATTCGCCATGAATATATTCCATCACAACGTAGGGGATGTCATTGGTCTCTCCGGCATCAAAAACAGACACGATATTGGGATGGTTAAGCTGGGCGACCGCTCGCGCTTCCGAGAGCAGGCGATTCCTTCCTTCGGTGCCAAGCTTTTTCGAGCTCAGCAGTTTTACCGCGATCACCCGGTTCAAGAGCAGGTCGTAGGCTTCATACACGGTCCCCATCCCTCCCTGACCCAGCTCCCTGTCCAGCCGGTAGCGGCCGTTCAATACAGTTCCGATCATTCCTCTCCTATTAAATTTCCGCCTGTTCTTCTGGCGATCAGCAAAGTCAAATCATCTACCGGCTCGCCGCCACCTGAAAATTCACATACTTCCTTTTCAATGGCATCGATCATCCCCTGGGCGCTTTTCCCAGTATGCTTTAGTATTGTAGCCATAAGATGTTCTTCCCCGAAAGGCGGTGCATCACCAATCTGTGCGTCGGTAACACCGTCAGTGAACATCACCAGGTAATCACCTGCAGCCAGAGTTAAGGTGACCTGCGCATAAGCTGTCTTGTCTTCCACGCCAGCCGCCATTCCAGTGCGGCTGAGGGTTTCAAATAACATGCTCTTGGATCGAAGCAAAAGCGGCGGGTTATGGCCGGCATTGACATAGGTCACATCGCCGCTGTCTGGTCGCAGCAGCGCGTAAAACAGAGTAATGAACATACCCTCGAGCGAATCGCGCCAGATCAGATGGTTTGCTTTGGAAATCTCCTCATCCAGTCTCGCGTGCTGCCCGGCAATCGAGCGGATCACGCTGCGTGAAAGCGCCATGAACAATGCTGCCGGCATGCCTTTATCAGAAACATCCGCAACGACGATGCCATATTTTCCGTCGGAAATGGGTATGAAATCATAAAAATCGCCGCTGACCTCATGCGCGGGTTTCCAGCATGCAGCCAGGTCCCAGCCGGGGATGACCGGTGTTGAGGCGGGGATCAAACTGACCTGAACCTCACGCGCCATCTGCAACTCACGTTCCATGCGCCCTTTCTCAACCGCGATGCGGTAAAGACGGGCATTGTCAATGGCGATCCCTGCGCTGGAAGCGATGGAAGTAAGCAGGTCGAGGTCTTCCTGCATAAAGATGCCATTCTGAAAGCGGTTGTCCACATAGATAACGCCCAGTGTTTTGCCTTTTTGAATAATCGGAACGCATAACACCGAACGCAGTCCGTAAAGTTTGACGCTGGCGCGAGAGTCAAAGCGCTGGTCAAGCTGCGCATTGCTAGTCAGCAGCGGAATGGCTTCTTGAGCGGCACGCTCAACAATACCGCGCGAAATCTTGAACTCGGATTCTTCTATATCCTGCTGGTCCATCCCGCGCGCGGTGCGGAAAGAGAGCTGGCTTTGCTCATCAAAAAGCATCAGAAAGCCACGCTCCGCATGCGTGGCAAGGATCACTTCATCCATCAGCGATTCCATCACCACATCCAGGTCAAGGGATGAATTAATGGTTTGCGAAATGCGGTACAGCAGGTCCAGCCGCGAAGCGGAAGATTCAGCCAATTACTCTCCTGAATTATGTCTGAACAAAACCCAAATTTCCGTTAAATTTTATCATCCCTGAATTTAGCCAAGTATTAGAGGAAAAAAGGAATGAATGATAATTGATTGGTAAAATCATCGAAACTTTCACGGAGCTTACCATGGAATGGCTTAAAGATATTTTGGAATACGAAACCAAGGGTAAGGGGATGACCAAGATCAACGCGGGAGTGGAAGCACTGGTCAAGAAATATGATATTCATGAGGGCATGTGCTTTCTTTACATCCCGCATGTCAGTGCTTCGCTGACCATCAGTGAAGGCTTTGATCCGCCTGCACGCATGGATGTGGTCAATTTTTATGAGCGCCTGGTGCCCGAAAACCAGCCCTGGTTTGAACATACCATCGAAGGTCCTGACGATTCTCCCTCACATATCCGCTCAACGCTTACCCAGACCAGCTTGTCCATCCCCATTGACGATGGCTGCCTGACACTTGGGATCTGGCAGGGGATCTATCTCTTTGAGCATCGTGCCCATCACGCGGAACAAAAGGGCATGCCCCGCAAGATCTTCGTCCGCTTTCTGAAAGTCAGTTAACGGTCTATCGCGAAATTTTTTATTGTTTCTTCGGTTCTATTTTTTTTGGGTTTAATTCAACCCGAAAGGCGGCATTTTTTATTGAAGTCATCCAGAGTCCTTACAGCCCAAATAAAACTGGTTGCGGCAATAGTTGTTTGGGGCGGCTCTTTTATCGCCACTAAGCTCGCAGTGGGCGAGGTTTCTCCGGTGGTCGTTGTCTGGTCGCGCTTCCTGATCGGTCTTATCATCCTGGGTTGGTTTGCCTGGCGGCACGGCGAGCTGGCCATACCGACCTGGAAAGACGGGCTTGAGTTCGCATTTCTGGGTTTCATGGGCATCACACTACACCAGTGGCTGCAGTCCAGCGGCCTGGTGACCTCCGAAGCCGCCACCACCGCCTGGATTGTCTCGACCACACCGGTCTTTATGGCTGTTCTCGGCTGGCTGTTCCTCAAGGAACGGCTCGGTTTTGTTGGCACTTTTGGGATCGTGTTGGCAACATTGGGAGTGCTTTTGGTGGTCAGCAAAGGTAATTTCATGGGCATGTTCAGCGGCAGCTTCGGGCGCCCGGGGGATATCCTCATCCTCATCAGCGCGCCCAACTGGGC
>Ga0105104_10003020_pt1 | contig 12140 bp, 10 predicted proteins | sample PPLLaktember2015_3_FD_87034 | JGI IMG/M metagenome (GOLD analysis project Ga0105104, IMG submission 87034) | Freshwater sediment microbial communities from Prairie Pothole Lake near Jamestown, North Dakota, USA - PPLs Lake P7 Core (6) Depth... | ecosystem: Environmental > Aquatic > Freshwater >...
CTTGACGGTCAGGGTGTCCGTTGTTGAACCCTGTTTGACCTGAATCTTATCGATCCTGAGCGTATTTTTCACGCCCATCATCAGCGTTATCGGTATGGGTTTTTTACCGTTGACTATCGTTTCTTTGGCGCTCATTGTCGTGTTGTAGTCGCCGATTTCGACGGCCACCCTGAAAGGACTGGAAAGGCCCGACAGGTCGATTTTATTCGCTGAAAAAGAGAATTTGTGTGTTCTTGTATCATACTTGAAGGCCTTCTTCGCTCCGTTGATGCTTTTGGAATAGCTGAATTTGCCGTTTTCGATGTTGAACGTATTGCTGTCAACGGGGAAGGTTACAACGCACGGTATATTCATATCGTTGGAATCAACGACGACAGTGATGCTCGTTGCGGTCCCAAAATCAGATACGGCGGCCGCGAGTTCACCCGAGGCCGAAATCGAATCCGTGTCCTCTACGCTGCCTGCCTTTATGGTGCATTTGCCGACAAACGGGTGTGAAATCGTCAGGTAAAGCTCGCCCGGGAAATTATCGTTTATCTGCGCATGCTGGCCGGGGTTGTAGGCGGCCGCCAAAGGTCCCGTATACGCGAAACATTCTTCCGCTGAAATCCCCCCGTCGCCGTCGAGGTCGGCAAGGCCCGTTAATCCTTCGACAAAATAATACGTGAAAACCCCGTTTTGCAGATAAGATGTTTCCATCGACTCCTCATCGTCGTCGCTGGCCGATATCACAACGCCTCTGTCGTTCTTGTTGAGGTCTTTTGCCCCGATTGCCGCCGTAAGGTCTGCGGCAAAACCGTCGCCTTTTTGAGGCGCCGTTATGCCAAGCCCTTTGACTGTCCTTGTTTCTCCAAAAGCGTTAAGTGCCTTGAACTGGCCGCCCGAATAACACGAATCAATTACTACGACGTATTTATTCGTTGGTAATGCCGCTATCCAGTCGCCAAGCTCATCATCTCTTATGTCGTTTGCGTATGAGTAATCCAGCGAATTGTAAGTCGACAGGTATTCATCCAAACTGTCGCTTTCATCTAAAGGAGCGACATCAGGCCCCGTCCCCCCGTGGCCGGAAAAGTAAAACAAACACAAATCGTCCTCGTCGGCCGTGTTGGCCATATTCTGGATTGCTGACTGTATCGCTGCCTTGGTCGCGGCGATGTCAATCAGGACGGTTATATTCCCGCTTTTCCAGTTTCCTAATCCCAGCAGGGCGTTTTTAACGTCTCTGGCGTCGTCGTCGCAATAGTACAGGGGGCTAAGGGACTGGTAGTCCGAAATGCCGCAAACTACCGCGTAATAATCAGTAACATTATCGCCTGGCAGGCCTGCGCCGTCGACGGTGCCTTCGTGGACATTAACATCATCGATGCAGACGCCGTATCCGTAACTGGCCTTGCCGAGAAAACCGATGTTATATGTGGAACTGGTTTTTGGCATTGCGATTGTGCGTTTTGTCCAGTTATCAACATCGTCGTTGTAAGTCTTAAGAAGAATCCAGTTGCCGTCCTCGGGTGTATTGTAATAAACTTTCAGGGTGTCCTGCTCGACCCTCTTCGGCTGCTTGTGCCAGAACTCGAGGACGACGTTTGTATCGATGGGAACGCTGATAGCGGGGGTAATCAGATAAGTTTCCTGATTATGCCATGGGTCGTTGCTATACAATATTGCGTTTGAGCTGCCTCCGTGCGCCGCATCGGCCAAATCGGTACTGCCGGCGTTTTGAGTCCAGTTGACTGTGCCCGTTTTAAAGGATTTCGTCCAGCCCGCCGGAGCCCCATCAACAAAGGCGGTCTCAAAATCCTCCCCAAGAAACGAGTTTACGTCTGCCGCGATAGCGGTAAGTTGAAACATTAAAAACGCTTGTATTAACAGCGTTGTTTTAAGAAATATTCTCGCATTCATTTTTTTTGCCTTCTCCTTTACTCTGAATGGTGAAGAAAAACCCGACCCCAAATTGCTTCATTCGGCATCGTCTTGAACACCTCAAAACCAAGTATATCATATATTATAGGGCGTGTGTTAGGAAAAAACCGAAATCGTCGCATAAGTCCTTGATATGTAAGGTCTTACGATTATGAACAAAACAAGCCCGATAGCGTAAAATATTACCGCATGGTCAAAGCTGGAAAATGTCTTGCAGTTGACCGGCAAAAAAGGTATAATTAACGTCAATACGAGATACGGGGGCAGGGACGCATAACCATCACTGTTTGGATAAGTCCAAATGTTGGAGAACAAATAATATGGCTGGTATGTTCTATTCAATCAAAGAGGCCGCTGATAAGCTGGGTAAGAGCGAAGATGAAATACGTCAGCTCGTCAAGGCAGGCAGGTTGCGTGAATTCCGCGATGGGCCTAACCTCCTTTTCAAGGTCGATGAAGTAGCTGCGCTAATGAGCGATACAAGCGCAGGTGATATCGAAAAAGAGGCCGAAAAGCCCGCGGCGCCGCAGTCAGAAGGTGAGGCCAAAGAGATTCTCCTCGCCCCTGATACTCCTGAAAAATTAGACGATGAGATTCAGCTCACCGACGCCGATACTCAGATAGTCGAGGAGGGAATCAAGATTTTAGGTGAAACCGACACCGCCTCGGCGCTTAAAGACACAGGCGCCGATGAGACATTCAAAGGGCTTAGCGGAACACCCGCCCCGGGTAAAGAGGCGTCGTTAGAGGAAATCGAGAAAGACGTTAGCTTGGACACCTTCGGCTCCGGCTCCGGTCTTTTGGACCTTTCACTACAGGCAGACGATACGTCGCTTGGCGGTATTTTAGACGAAATTTATGCCCCCGGCGCAGGCGGTGAAGCCAGGTCGGGCGCACCCGAGGCGTCAGCGGTCGATGAGGCGTTATCGGCGCCGGGCACGGCTGAGGGGTCCGCGATGGAAGTCGCCGCCGAAGCCGAACAGATTATTTCAGAAGGTCGCTTCCCGGCAGGTCCCGCGGTCGCGACAGCGATGTATGCCGAGCCAGAACCCGACGCCATGGGCAACGCTATGGGCGCTATGCTGTTCATACCCCTGCTTGCCGTTGTTTACACCGCGATAGTCGCGGTTTCCGGCTTCAGTTTTGTGATGCCTTCGATTCTGAAAAACGTCCAGGGCATGATTTGGTATGTCGCTATCGGACTTGGCGTAGCGTCAGGCATTATTTTGGCTATCGGAGCGGTTATGGGCGGCGAGAAGAAACCCAAAGCCCCCAAACCCCCTAAAGTCAAGAAAGTGAAGCCGCCTAAACCTGAGAAAGTGAAAAAAGGCAAGTAATCAGCTTTTCCTGAAAGCCCCCGGTTTTGCTTGACTTTGGGCAGGATTCAGACGATATTAGAGTGTTTACAAGCCCTGAAAACGAGGGTTTTACAATAATTTTAGTGTTTCTGAGGAGTTAAGAGTATGCCTATAGGCAAGAAACCTGTAAGCGACGGCACCCTTTATGCACTTATAGCATTCGTAGGGTTATTTATCGTGGCGACCACGGCTGCGGTCATTTTTTACCTCAAGTTCGAGGAACAGCGCGGTCTCGTGGATACGGCCCAAAAACGGCTCAATGAGGTGGCTAACGCCGCCGAAGTCCAGAAGCTCGGGACGCTGGTAGGCACAGAACAGGCGGGCAAGAGTCGGCTGAAAACCGTCCTTGATTACCTTGACCAGACAGCGGGATTGATTGTGCCCGGAGTACCAACCGACGCCTCGGCCGAAGTCAAAGTCAACGATGTCAATACAAAGGTCAGAGAGGCGATTGCCAATCTCGCCAAACAAAATCCTGACCTCAATACCATCGAACCAAACGCCGCCTTGCTGCAGGTCACCGAAAAATTAAGCGCATTATTGCAGAATGTGAAATCGGCGGAAGCCGCGGCAAAGGAACAGCTCCAGACCTTGCAGGCAAGGTTCGATGATTATCAGAAGGAGAGCTTGAACAAAGAAAGGGCGATACAGGAGGAGAAAGACAAGTTCCAGGCGCAATACGATAAGGCCCGGGGCGGCTATGATGAGCTTAAGACCTTATTGGAGAAAAAGACCGAAGACCAGGTAAAAGACCTTTACGCCAAACTCGACCAGGAAAGGGCCGGCCGGGAGGAAATCAACAAGCAGCTTCTCAGGACACAGGCCGAGATGCGGGCGGCCGAATCGCGGATACAGCGGATTTTGAAGGAAGATGTCTGGCCCGTCAGACCGCCGCCGGACGCTGAAGTCAAGGCATTCGAGCCCGACGGCAAAGTGATCCTCGTTGACAGCCAGTCCAAATTGGTGCACGTCAACCTCGGCAGCGAGGAGAGGGTTTACAAGGGCTTGACTTTTTCAGTTTATGACAAAAATCTGCCAATTCCCAAGGATGGACGTGGAAAGGCCGAAATCGAGGTTTATAACGTCGGCGAAAGTGTTTCAGCGGCAAGGATTATCCGCTCAGACGCGAAAAACCCGATTGTTGTCGATGACATTATTGCAAATCTTATCTGGAGCGACAAGAAAACCAACAGTTTTGTAATCGCCGGCGACTTCGATGTCGAAGGCCTCAAAGGCCCCGACGCGATTGATAAACTCCAGAAGCTGGTGGAAAAGTGGGGAGGCCGCGCTGAAAAGTCCGTAACGGTCAACACCGATTTTGTGGTCCTCGGAGAGCCGCCTGATGTTCCGTCCAAACCGACGCTCGAAGAGATAGGGACTTATCCCAACGCCCAGGAAAAATACGAGCTTGCGATTGAACGGCTGGCAAATTACAAACAGATTCAAACACAGGCCGAGTCGCTGTCAATACCGGTACTGAACGCGGACCGCTTCCTGTCTTTTATCGGCTACAAAAGCATGTCCGGAAAACCCGGCGCGTTTTAATGGCCTCTTGTCAGGTTTGAGAGCTAAGTATATTTCGGTTCGACGCCGATAGAGGCGACGTAAATCTCGCCGGTGAACGCTTGAGCGGTTTCGAGAACGAATCCCTTCTTTACGGCGACGAATGTCACCGTGCAGTTGGCCCTTATCGCGACATCCAGCGGCTGGCCCGTATCGCAGTCAAGCCCTGATGGTATATCAACCGAAAGAATCGGACAGCCCTGCAAATTTATAGCTTCTATCAGCCGCTTGTATTCGTCGCGCAACTGTCCCGTCAGGCCCGTCCCGAAAATAGCGTCAACAATCAAACCTGCGTTATTTGCCAGTGTTTGGACCTTCGAATCGATATCGTCGGAAGCGTCCACGTCTAATTCTTCAATCGTGACGCCAAGCTCTTCGATAATGCCGAGGTTTGCGCGGGCGTCTCCTTTTATTTTGCTGCGTTTGCCGCACAGAACTACAACGGGCTTAAAGCCGGCGTTAAGCAGGTGCCTTGCGATGACAAATCCGTCGCCCCCGTTATTGCCCGTCCCGCAAAATATACAAACACGCGGTTTTTCAACCGTTGAGAATTTCTCCTCAATCAGCTCGGCGCAGCTCCGGCCGGCGTTTTCCATAAGCACCATCCCCGGCACCCCAAGCTCGTCTATCGCCCAGGCGTCGAATGCCCGCACCTGCTCCCTGCTCATCAGTAAACTTTTCTCTTCCGGCTTATACTTTTTCATATTCGTTATTGATAATCCGCCATCAATCATCAATAATCAATAACAAAATGAACATACTGTTGACAAATGACGACGGAATAACCGCGCCGGGTCTTTCGGCGATATATAAAGAGCTTGCCAAAATCGGCCAGGTCATCGTTGTCGCGCCCGACGCCAGCCGGTCCGGCATGAGCCACAGCATAACGTTTAACCGCCCGATTGTTTGCACCAAGGTTGACGTTGACGGGCTTTTCACCGGCTACAGCATCGAGGGCTCGCCCGCCGACTGTGTCAAGCTGGCCGTTATGCAGTTGTGCGATAAACCGATAGATTTGTTAGTGGCCGGCATCAACAGCGGCGCAAACGCCGGCATAAACGTTTATTATTCAGGCACAGTCGCCGCCGCCATGGAAGGCGTGCTCTTGGGAATCCCCTCAGTCGCGACCAGTGTCGCGGTCGAAGAGCACACCGATTACGATGCCGCCGCCCGCTATTGCATTCAAATCATAAAACAGCTTATGCCCATAAAGCCCGGGGTTGTTGTAAACGTCAATATACCGCTCCTCTCGCGGGGCATGCCGAAAGGCATCAAAGTCGTCCCCCAATCGAACAGGGCCTTTGACGAATACTATATCCCGCAGACCGACGAGAAAGGCCAAACCGTCTTTCAGCTCGCGGGTCAACCCCACCCCCTCGAAGACCCCCAGGCCGACATCGTCGCTTTGATGGAGGGTTATGTTAGCGTTACCGCGCTTGCCCCCGATTTGACCGAGTACAAAAGGACCAAACAGATTCGTAAATCCCTTGCGAAATTACGCCTGACCGATAACGAACAAGCAAATGACAAACATATATGAACAACCCTGGCTTTTACTCGCCGTCTCGGCCGTTGTTTTACTGGCCCTGGCGATATTTCGCCCACAAAAACATAAATTCTTGTTTTGGCTTTTTCCTGTAATCATCGCCGCGTCGGCTTTTGCGATTGATTATTTAGTCCCGACAGACGTCGAAAAGGTCCAGGGCGTCATTGCCGGATTAGTGAAGGCTGCCGAGAAAGAAGACCCCGAGGCGATAGGGCGCCTTATTTCGAATGATTACCGCGATTCGTCTCATCGTTCAAAGCGGGCACTCATGGAAAATTGCAGAGACCGCCTTTCGGAACCCATCATTGAAAAAAACGTCCTCACCATTGTTTCTATGGAAGTCGAGCCGCCCAACGCGACCGTTGTTTTCACCGTCCGCGTGGTTTTTGACCCCCAAGGCCCTGTCTTTGAATTCAGCAAAATGATGATATTCAAGCTCCAGGCCCAGCTCGGCAAAGAGGGCGATAACTGGTTAATCAAGCGTATCGAGGTCGTCGCTATCAACCTTCAGCCCGCCGACTGGCAGCATCTCCAGGGCGTAGGCGGCGAATAAATCCTAAGGCAGGGGGGTCCCATAATCCAGCTATCTTGTTGCTAAAGTAGGGGGGTATTTCAGCCGATACCACTTACGCGATAAAATTAATAATTTAAGGATTTATAAATGTTCGGCAAAGCAAAATCTAATAGTTTGAGGGTTACGCCCCAGATTCTGGCCATCCACTGGTATCCCAGCAGCCGCTGCGCAAGCAGGTCCAGCCGTCATAGAATCAGGCCCAACCTCATGCCCCCCCTCATGGTCCGCAAACCCGAGTGGCGCCGTTAAGCCGCGAGTGGCGTCGATAAACCACCCCTTCATCAGACCCATTCTGCAATTCAGTAAACCAGAATCTCAAAACATTTTGTCGTCCTTCATGGTAAAATAGATACCGTGAATAACGATGACAAAAATCGCTGGTATGCTGCCGGCCTGCATTTCGAATGCCACAAATGCGGCCGATGCTGCTCAGGCCCGACCGAGGGCTATATCTGGGTCACCAAGCCCGAAATCCAGCTCATCGCTAATCATCTGAATATGCCCCCTGAGGATTTTAAAAGAAAATATCTTAGCCGCGTAGGATTTCGAAAATCTATAAAAGAAGTGCCTCGCACGCATGACTGCGTATTTTTACAGCAAACTTCAGAAGGCAAAAGGTGCACGATTTATCCCGTCAGGCCCGCCCAGTGCCGAAGCTGGCCCTTTTGGCCCGGCAACCTGTCAAGCCCTTACAACTGGAACCTCGCCGCCCAAAGATGCCCCGGTATAAATCGAGGCCCGGCTTTTACCCCTGAGCAAATCCAGACAAAACAAAACACCAAAAACTGGTGGCGCGAAGAAAAAAACACGGAAACGCATCGTTGTCATTGCGAGCGTAGCGAAGCAATCTCTCCGCTGATTCAGGAAGTGACAGATATTTATCAATGGCTCGATAACCAGTTGAAAGGCAAATCACCCGCTTGCGTCACTTGCGGCAAATGCTGTGATTTCGAGGCCTACGACCATCGGCTATATGTTACTACTCCTGAAATAATGTTCTTCGCCGACAAGATTGAAAGTCAAAATATCAAGAAGATGATGACGGGCCGATGTAGTTATCAAAAAGACGATAAATGCACCGTTTACCCGTATCGTTTCGCCGGCTGCCGAATCTTCAACTGCAAAGCCGACCCCGATTTCCAAAGCTACCTCACCGAATCCGTAATCAAAAAATTCAAATCCCTCTGCGATGAATTTGACGTTCCCTATCGCTACGTCGATTTGCCCACGGCGTTGAAATCTTTATAACCACAGATTACACAGATTTCACCGATTATTCAACTACGAAGATTATTACGCACTCTTTAGGGGAAGCAGGGGGCAGGCAGGGAATGAGGCGAAGTTCATAGTTTATCGTTCGTTGTTCATAGTAAAAACATGGTAACGTGGTTAGGTTGCGGGTAAACCGCGGCTGGGCGGGAAATATTTCGGTTGTATTCAGGCCGGTGGGGGAGGTAGAATTTACCAGACGACCCTTTGACGGATTGGGAAACCACAGGAAAATGAATAACGACATGACTACAAAAATCATAAGTGTATGTGTTGAGTTGTTTTCGGCATTGCTTTCTGCTGGCGCGACTATTTTCGCCGCCTGCGTAGCCATATATGGCATCAATGCGTGGAGGAGGGAATTTAAAGGAAAACGAGATATCGAGCTTGCGGAAGAAGTGTTGGAACTATTCTATAAGGCAAGAGATGCTATCAGGGCTATTCGCAGCCCGTTTGGGTTTTCAAACGAAGGGAAGAAAGTCATAGAGCGTATGAAAGCAGAAGGTAAGGAAGGCGACATCGACCTCCGGATGGCAACCGTGCTTGAACGATATGAATCACGCGAGAAAACCTTTCAGAAATTAGGGACACTTCATTATCGTTTTATGGCACGTTTCGGAAAAGATAAGACCAAGCCCTTTGACGACATACGTGAATGCGTTAATAAAATATTCAATTCAGCCCAAATGCTTTCTATCCTGAATGAGTCAATAAAAGAAGGGGGATTAAAAGAAGAGGACAAAGAATCGCAGCGAGAAGAGATGAATCAATTTATGGCTGACCTATATTGGGGTGATGAAAAGAGGGACAGAATAACCCCTAAAATTGACGCAGTGATCAGGGAGATGGAGGAAATCTGCCAGAAGATTGTAGGGGGCGGATAGTCCGGTTTTGGAGGAAGAATTAAAAACAACTAAAAAAGTTAAAATTTAATAATAGGTAACTATTCCGGGCTATTGCTGTTATTGGAAATATGTATTCGATTGACTTATGGATCTTCCTGATTATAAAAATATTATGGCGTGGTGGGGTGCATTCAAAAAATGCCCCCGGCATTATAGATTATTGATTGAACTATTAGCAGTTTTGTTGATCCTTGTAAGTGCTATTTGGTTTATATTTAAATATGATGAAGTAATAACAAAGGGAGAGGGCAAACCTCAATTTTTGATTTGTAATCCTAATGTCCGGGCAGGTTCTACTATTAGTGTTTTTGCAGAAAACAAATCTGCAAACACAAAAAAACCGCTTAAAGTGGAATATGACGGAATTGTTTTTCCAAGCATGGCCGGTCCTGTGCCCAAGACAAATCCCCAAATGTGGCATATAACTCTTTTTGATAAAGGTATTCCAGATGATATGCTGAATGAAGGAAGACATAAACTGAGATTTGCTTTTATCGGTGAAGCATTTTCTGAATTTTCTGAAATTATCATTAGCGAAAAAGCTTCGGTTCCGTCTCTCGATGGTGCCGAGTATGAGGTTTCAGAAAGCGAATCCAATGAAATAGAGACGGTAAAAGCAAATACAACAAGGAGTTTTCTTGCAGCTATTAAGTCTAACAGAATTATCAAATTGGAAGCTGGCACATATAATCTATCCATAGCAGCACAATCAAAGAGTAGGCACTTGGCTTGGATAAAGACTTACGATGGTTTCGAGCCGTTAGTGCACAATATAGCAAACTTAAAGATTATAGGCGAACCAGGCGTGAAGATTTTAATTGAGCCACGCTATGCTTGGGTATTGAGTTTTCAAAACTGTAGGAATATTGTTCTGGAGAATCTTTCAATCGGTCACACGCTGGCTGGTTATTGTTCAGGTGGTGTGATTTCGTTCTTGGGTTGCGAAAATATCGAAATAGGAGATTCGATTCTGTTCGGTTCTGGAACTTCCGGAATTCAGATTGACAAGGTTGATCGCTTTGCGTTTTTAAATTCTACGATAAAAGATTGTACTTATGAATTAGTTGGTATTTATGGTTCCACAAATATTCTCTTTGAGAGCTCCGTATTTGAAAATACTGGTCAATTCAATCTCATTTCCATTTCCGAATCTGCGCATAATATTAGATTCTCAAAGTGCTCAATCAAAAACAACTGGACCGGGGATTATATGTCATATCTATTTTATATTGGTGAACAATCGGGGTTAGTTAGTCTAATAGATTGTAGGATCGCAGGGAACAGAATTAAAATGTTCTCTAATGCGGTCAATATGATAGTAATGGAGAATAATATCTTTACTAATAATAGTTTTACTGCCTTATCAGATAATAATTACAATGAATATAATATACATAAATGAGACTATCCCCCGTTTTGCCAGCACTGTGCTTCGCAAGAGAGGTGAATAAACTCTATATGCCAAAGAAAAGACAAACGGTTGGGAAGTTTTTGCCGAGGGGGCTGGAGATACTCTATGAGGATGAGGATATTCTTGTGGTGGATAAGCCGGCGGGGCTGCTGACTATCGGGACGGACAACAATAAGACAAAGACGGCTTACTATGCGCTGACCGATTATGTTCGCAAGGGCAATATGAGGTCGCGAAACCGGATATTCATCGTTCATCGGCTGGACCAGTCAACGTCAGGCGTGTTAGTATTCGCGAAAAACGAAGAGGCGAAGTTTCGATTGCAGGCGCAGTGGAAAGACACGGAAAAGAAATATATCGCGGTGATTTACGGGCAGATGGCCAAGAAAGAGGACGTTATCAGCTCATACCTGGCGGAGAGCAGGGCATACGTCGTTTATTCGACGACGGACACCGAAAAAGGCCGGCTGGCGCACACCGCTTATAAGGTTATTAAAGAGAGCGGCCGATTCAGTATGTTAGAGATTAAACTTTTGACAGGCAGGAAAAACCAGATACGCGTGCACCTGGCCGACAAGGGGCACCCCGTAGTGGGCGACCGCAAATACGGAAAACCAAAGGACCCGTTCAAACGCCTGGCGCTTCACGCCAAATCGATTACCTTCAAGCACCCCGTCACCGGCAGGCAGATGACTTTTGAAACGAAAGTGCCGGGTTATTTCAATGAGATTTTTTAGTAATACTTAACCATGCGTAATCTGCTTAATCAGCGTCAAGCATTTCGATCTTTTCCGGTTTGAGGCGTTTTAAATCTACGAACTGGTTTTTGCCTAAGCGGGCCTCGATGATGACCGCGTCTTCGGTGTATTTTTCATCGAGTATTGTGCCGTAGGCGCGGAGGAAGCTGGGGATTTTTCCGTTTGCGGGGCTGATGGTGACTTTGATATGAAGCTCGGATCCCTGGTATTTTTCGTGGACTGCCAGGTGCAGGCGGTCGAGACCGAAACCTGTTTTGGCGGAGACGCAAATCGCGTCGGGGTAAAGGGTCTGAAGCGTTTCGAGGGTGGTAATGGCATTTATGACGTCGATTTTATTGAGGACCAGGAGTATCGGCTTATCTTTGCAGCCGATGTCTTCGAGGGCGATGTTTACCGCATCAATCTGTTTGAGGGCGTCGGGGGACGAAACATCGACGACGTGCAGGAGGAGGTCGGCGTTGATTGCCTCTTCGAGGGTCGCCTTGAAGGACTCGACAAGCTGATGGGGCAGGTTTTTGATGAAGCCGACGGTATCGCTGAGGAGGACTTCCGCACCGCCTTCAAGCTCCCATTTTCTGGTGCGGGTATCGAGGGTGGCGAAGAGTCGGTCTTCGACATAGGCGTCGGAGGATGTAAGGGCGTTTAGCAGGGTGCTTTTGCCGACGTTGGTGTAGCCGACGAGGCAGAGCTGGAAGAGGCGTTTCCTGCCGTCGATTTCGCGGACTTTGCGTTTATCAAGCTCGATAAGCTCGCGCTTGAGGTCGAGGATGCGTTTGTTGACTAATCGCCTGTCGATTTCGAGCTGTTGTTCGCCGGGGCCGCGAGTTCCGATA
>Ga0105104_10003021_pt1 | contig 12140 bp, 5 predicted proteins | sample PPLLaktember2015_3_FD_87034 | JGI IMG/M metagenome (GOLD analysis project Ga0105104, IMG submission 87034) | Freshwater sediment microbial communities from Prairie Pothole Lake near Jamestown, North Dakota, USA - PPLs Lake P7 Core (6) Depth... | ecosystem: Environmental > Aquatic > Freshwater >...
GGCAGGTGCTGCGCTGATTTAATCGCCGAGATTCTGGCCGCGAAAGAAAAACCGAGGGTCTGCATCTTCTGCGGCACGGGTAATAACGGCGGCGACGGCTTTGTCATCGCCAGGCATCTGCTCAATCGCGGTTTTTCCGTAATCGTCGTTATCTGCGGCAAAATCAATAAAATCAGGGGCGACGCGAGGGCGAATTTCGACATTATCAAAGAGCTTGGCGTGCCGATTGAAGAACTGGACGTGGATAGCGCCGATGATATCGAAACGCGTGTTTCTACTCTCGCAAAGAACGCTGATTTAATTGTTGACGCCATTTTCGGCACGGGATTGACCGGCCAGTTACGCAGCGAATACAAACGGCTGATTGAATCCATCAATACCTGCGGCTGTCCAATACTGGCGGTCGATACACCATCAGGGCTTGATTGCGACACGGGACAACCGCTCGACGCCGCCATCAAGGCAAACTGCACCGTGACCTTCGTCGCCGTAAAAAAGGGATTCGCTCTCGAAGACGCGCAGACCTTCACAGGCGTGATTTACATCGCCTCAATCGGTATTGAGCCAAAATACTCGTCCAGGCCCAAAACTTAATCCGGTTAAAACGCCCCGGGCTTGCTCGACATTTCCTTATAGCCGATGAATGACAGGAACCGCTCGGTATTGAGAATCGGTATCGAAAGCGACTGTGCCTGGCTCTGGACTTCTTTGTATTTGGCAAGGCGCTCCACGGCTTTTTCGTATTTTTCCTGTGCGTCGGGATACGTCGAGGTTTCTTCGAGCGTGGGCTTTGGTCCGACTTCCGGCTCTGCGCCTAAAATCACAAAATCGGTATTGATTGTTACGGTGTCGGCGATTTTGCCTCCCCACTGCTCGACGAGCTTGCGAATCTTGTCCAACGCGTCGGCGTCGGTCTTTTCGTCGCCGTCGAGGTCAAAGTCGCCTGCCACTACGAAGGTGTTGGTTTTCTTCGCGTCCCAGATGAGGTTTGCCGCCAGGTCGTCTGCGACTATGGGGTTTTTCGGGTCGCTTCGGATTATCCTGGCCGCGGAAACACTTTCGCCCACGTTATAGACCTCGATTTCGGCCTTGCCCTTGCCGTCTCTGGGTATGGGCATATTCTTGTCGTAAATCGAGAAGGTCAATCCCTTGTAAACCCTTTCGTCGCTACCGAGGTTAATATGGACGATTTTGGTCTGGTTATCAATCATTATGACCTTGCCATCCGGCTCGAAGGCCTTTGCCTCGGTCTCCGGCGGCGGCTTGATGGGATAAACATCCTCTTTGAGAATCTTCTGTATCCGTTCCTCAGCGGCCTTCATCTCGGCCTGGGTCCTGAGTAACTGCTTGTTGATTTCATCGCGACCCGCCCTTTCCATGTCGAGTTTGCCGTAAAGGTCTTTTACCTGGTCTTCGGTCTTCTTTTCCAGCAGGGACTTCAATTCATCGTACCCGGCCCTTGCCTTTTCATACTGCTGCTGGAACTTTTCCTTCTCCGCGAGCAGGACTTCCTCTTTCTTATGGCTTGCGTTCATAGCGTCGTCGAACCTGCCCTGAAGCTGGTCGAGCGACTGTTTAGCGGCTGCCTCAGCGGCAATGGTATTTTTCAATGCGCCGCTCAGCTTTTCGGTTACCTGCAGTAAGCTGGCGTTTGGGTCAACCTCGTTAAGGTCGGCGCTGATTTTTCCAAGGCCTGCTATTGTTTCTTTTACCTTTGTCGCCGCCTCCTGGACCTTGACCTCAGCCGAGGCGTCCGTAGGCACACCCGGCACAATCAACGCTACCGTCTGGTCTAAGTAATCCAGCATTGTCTTTAGCCGGCTTTTGCCCGATTGCTCGGACCCGACCAAAGACCCCATCTTTTGTATCTCAGTGGGATTGGCCACCGCGCTTAGCCCCTTCTGGGCCGATTCGGCGATGCCTCGCTGCTCCTCGAATTTGAGGTATAGGATTACCGCCGCCGTCGTGGCAACAATGAATAAAAACACGAAAGCAATTAATGCGTATAGTGTGCTGTCGCCCGCTGATTTCTTGCCGATTGGCATATTAAAAACTCCTCACAAACAGTAAAAAGGTTAGCTTTAAGGGCTTATAAACATTATATTATCGTCTCAAAGACGGTCAAAGTCAACCAAAAAACGGTATATGGCGTTAGAACGATTGCAGAAAATACTGGCTTGTGCGGGGGTGGCGTCCCGGCGAAAGTGCGAGGAGCTTATCCTCGAGGGCCTTGTCCGGGTCAACGGCAGGGTTGTCGAGGGGCTGCCCGCATTTGCGGACCTCGAAAAAGACGTGATAATCGTCGGTGATAAACGCATCCGGCAGGAGCCGAGGGTCTATTTCCTGCTCAATAAGCCAAAAGGCGTTATATGTACCAATTTTGACCCCCAGCACAGGATAAAAGCCATCGACCTGATTCGCTGCAAGCAGCGTATTTTTTGCGTAGGCCGGCTCGACGCCGAGACCACGGGTCTGATAATCCTTACCAATGATTCCGAGCTGGCCAACCGTCTGACCCACCCCAAATACGGCATTATGAAGACCTATGTGGCCGAGGTTAAGGGACGAATCGAGCCGCAGCACATCCAAAAGCTCAGACAGGGTATCTGGCTGTCGGAAGGCAAAACCTCGCTGTCGAGGGTTGAAATACTCGATAGAGGCCCGACGCGTTCGCTTATTGAGGTCAGGATGGCAGAACGGCTTAACCGGGAAGTCAGAAGAATGTTCGCCCGCGTGGGGCTGCCCGTAAAATCACTCAAACGCACCCGCATCGGCAAAATCACGGAACGGGGGCTGGGCATAGGTAAATTCCGCCTGCTTACCCACGCCGAGGTCGATTACCTTAAAAAAGCGACCAAACTGACGGAATCAAACGTTTAGCATCACGGTACTACAATATCGGCTGTCTCGCCGTAGTACGGGAAATCAATCTCGATGGTATCCGGGCCGGGGACAGCTAAAACCTTCGTATTTTTTAATGACAGCTTAAAAGCCCCTGTCTTGAAATTAAAATCAGCGTCGGCAGTGCCGCCCTGTGTCATCGGCACTTTTTTGCAGACATATTTGTCTTTCCCGGCTACGAAGCTGTCTATCGGTATATCCCAGGTTTGCCCCGCTAAAGTAACGACAAAATCTCCTTCGACCATATTCGCTTCGACGACGTTAGCAACCGAGAATCCGCCTTTGACGGTCAGGGTATCCGTTGTTGAGCCGCGCTTAACCGTAATCTTGTCTATCCTGAGCGAATTTTTCACGTCCATCAGCAATTGTATAGGTATGGGTTTTTTACCGTTGACTACCGATTCCTCGGCTCTTAACGTCGTGTTATAATCGCCGATTTCAATACTAACGTTCACGGGACAGGCCAGGCCTGTCAGGTCGATTTTAGACGCTGAAAAAGAAAATCTATGCGTCATTGTGTTATACTTGAAGGACTTTTTCACGCCGTCGATGGTTTTTGAATAGCTGAATTTGCCGTTCTTGAAGGTATTGACGTCAACGGGGAAAGTAAATAGCAGGGGCTCGGCCATATCCATGGAATTAACTTCAACGGCGATAGTCGTGTCGGTCACAAAATCAGACGCCGCGGAGGCCAGTTCTCCCGATGCGGAAATCGAATCCGTCAGCTCGACTGACCCGGCTTTAACGGTGCATTTGCTTATGTAGGGAAAGGAAGTCGTAAGATAAAGCTCGCCCGGGAAATTATCACTCATCTGCGCGTGCTGGTCCGGATTGTAAGCCGCCGCCAGAGGTCGCGTATAAGCGTAACATTCCTCCGCGGAAATCCCGCCGTCGCCGTCATCGTCGGCTGGGCCATTCAATCCCTCGACTAAATAATACGTGAAAACACCGTTTTGCAGTTGTGAGCTTTCTTCCGAAAGCTCGTCATCGTCGCTTGCGGAAATAACAATGCCCCTGTCAACGCTGCCGAGGTCTTTAGTCGTTACTGCCGAGGTAAGGTCCGAGGCAAAGCCGTCGCCCTTTCGAGACGCTCTATAACCAAGCCCCTTGACGGTCCTTATCGTTTTTGCCGCGGCAAGGGCTTTGAACTGGCCTCCGGAATAGCAGGAATCGATTAATACGACGTATTTATTCGTGGGCAAAGCCGCAATCCATAGGCCGAATTCGTCGTCGCTTATATCATTTGCATAAGAGTCAAGCAGCGAATCGTAAGTTACCAGGTATTCGTCGAGGTCGTCGCTTTCATCGAGAGGAGCAACGTCATCGCCGTTGTCCCCGTGGCCTGAGAAGAAAAACAGGCAAACGTCATCATTGTCGGCTTTTCCCGCCATACTCTGAATGGCCGACCTTATCCCTTCTTTGGTCGCCTGATTGTTAATCAGTACGGTAATATTCGCGATTTTCCAGTTTCCCAGCGCTAATAACGCGTCACGAAGGTCTCTGGCGTCGTCGTCGCAATAGCTTAAATCGTCAACCTCGCGGTAGTCCGAAATCCCGGCAATAACCGCGTAATACTCAGTTACATTGTCCCCGGTCGGTACTGTGACGGCGTTGCCCTCATAGACGTTAACGTCATCGATACAGACACCGTATCCGAACCGGGCGTTGCCGAGAAACCCGATATAATACGTGGAGGTGAGGTTTGGCAGTGAAATCTGACGTTTTTTCCAGTCCTCGTTATCGGAGGTGAAGGTCGCCAAAGGGGTCCAAAGGCCTTCTTCGGCTGTCTTGTAATATACTTTCAAGGTATCCTGGTTCGAGCCCCAGTTGGCCTGTTTGTGCCAGAACTCGAGGACGGCTTCATTGACATCGTCCGGAAAATTAATAACAGGAGTAATCAAATACGTCTCGTGACTATCTGAATTGCCGGCATAAAGCATCGCGTTAAATAATCCACCATGCGCGTTATCACCAAGAAGCCAGATGCTACCTTCGCTGCGCGTCCAATCGACCGTGCTGGTTTTATAGGATTTCGTCCAGCCAGTAGGGGCGCCGTCAACGAATACGGTCTCAAAATCCTCTATAAAAAATGTGTTCGCGTCGGCGGCAAAAACGCTGATTGGCGCCAACAAAAATAATTGTATCAATAGCGCTATTTTCAAATATGCTCTCGCATTCATCTTTTTCGCCTTCCCCATTATTCTGGTTTACGAAGTAAAAAGCCCGCCCCTGCATTATGCAAACCGGCGAAGTCACAAAACGCCGGTGAACTGATTGTATCATATTTCACCAGCTCAATGTTAGAAAAAAACGGCATTTATTTCCTATGTCCTTTTGGCAAAACGACTTACGGCGCCACATAAAACTGCTTGAAAACAGAACATATTTTGCGCTTGCCAAGTCGCCCCTGCCATAGAAAATGTCTTGCATTTGGTCAATTAAAATTGTATAATCATCGTAGATACGGAGGCAGGGATGCGAATATGCACTTTTTGGGCCTGTCCATCAAGTTGGAGAACGAATAATTATGGCTGGTATGTTTTATTCAATCAAAGAGGTTGCTGAAAAGCTTGGAAAAAGCGAGGACGAGGTTCGTCAGCTTGTAAAAGGGGGACGCCTGCGCGAGTTTCGCGACGGGCCTAACCTGCTTTTCAAGGTCGATGAGGTTACCGCGCTGATGAACGATACTGGCGTTGCCGATACCAAATCAGCAGAGTTAAAACCCGCCGAACCACAACCGCAGCTTGAGCCGGAGGTGGAAGAAATACTGCTGGCGCCCGAGACCGCTGAGACCCCTGAGGAATCTGAGATACCTATGACACTTGAATCGGAAACACCAGGCGAAGAGATTCAGTTGACCGACGCCGACACACAGATAGTCGAGGAAGGAATCAAGATTTTAGGTGAGACCGATACCGCTTCGGCCCTTAAAGACACAAGCGCCGATGAGACCTTCAAGGGTCTTACAGGAACGCCGGCCCCCGGCAAAGAGGCGTCGCTGGAAGAAATCGAAAAAGACGTAAGTTTGGATACATTCGGCAGCGGCTCAGGTCTTCTGGATTTGTCGCTTCAGGCCGATGACACGTCGCTTGGCGGGATTTTAGACGAAATTTACGCCCCCGGCACAGAAGGCAAAGCCCCGGAAGAGGCGTCCGCTTCAGGAGTCGCGGCAGCTTCAGGCGGAATCTCGCCGGGTACGGCCGAAGGTTCCGCGCTTGAAGTCGCAGCCGAGGCCGACCAGATTATGCCCGATGAGCATTTCCCCTCGTCGCCGGTAATGGCTGCCGGGCCTATGTATGTCGAGGCGGCGCCTGACGCGATGAGTAACGCGATGGGCGTTATGCTCTTTATACCGCTTCTGGCGGTTGTTTATACGACCATTGTGGCTGTCGCGGGTTTCTCGCACGTTACCCCCGCGATTCTAAAAAGCATCCAGGGCCTGATTTGGTACATAGCCGGCGGACTTGCTGTCGCGTCGGGAGTAATTCTGGCCGTCGGTGCAACAATGGGAGGCGAAAAGAAACCCAAAGCACCCAAGCCGCCGAAGGTCAAAAAAGAAAAACCGCCCAAACCCGTCAAAGAGAAAAAGAAAAAATAAAAAACGAATCTTTACTACTAAGACTCAAAAAAACCGGGCGTCCCTAATGGACGCCCGGTTTCATTTAATACTAAACTTTACCCGCGGACTTCAAATTAACCGCTGAAGCCGTCGCAGGTCTCTACATTTGCTCCTGAATCATAAGTAAACGATGCTTTTGTAACATTAGTCACGCAGAAATTGAAAGTAACCGTGCCGGTGACGGCAGCGGTTGTTGTCAGAGTAACCGAGCCGTTTGCGGCAGTCGTCCCCGACAGGGTCTGACTGTATGAACCTGTAAAGGTTCCGGTTACTGTCGCGCCGGAGACGGGAGCACCCGTGTAATCTTTAATTACAACCACAGCACGGCCTTTCCACTTGTTGCCGGATTTCAACTTACTGCAGGTGATAGAATCGACGTGTATAGTCGCGCCGCCCGATGGATTGACCATGATATTGACAGGCGCTGATGTTCCAACGACGCTGTCGTTATCGGTTGCTTTTGCGGTCAAGCTGTAGCTTCCGGCCGGTGCGTTATTCCAGGTGTAAGAGTAAGGCGAAGACATATCAGTGCCCAGTAACGTCGTGCCCTGATAGAAATCAACCTTGGTAACAGTGCCGTCGCTGTCGGAAGCGGTCGCATTGATAGTGATATTGGCCGGCGCTGTAAACGTCGCGCCATTGGAAGGCGAAGTAATCGAAACCGTCGGCGGTAAAGAAGGCACATAAGGCGACAGGAATCCTCCGAGGATTACCTGCCTCGTGATGCCGGGGCCTTCCCAGGCGACCGCTATATTGTCGCCGTTGGTGCCTTCCTTGTGAAGGGCCATAATGAAGTACCTCTGGCCATAAACCAGATTTTTGACGGCTGACTTTTGACTGGCATACTTGGTCCAGTTTCGTGGAGCGACCCACGTAGTGTTATAAGCAATTTTGACGGCGTTTGCCGGATTGTCATCGGTGCTTAGCCACAGTTCGGATGAGTCATCGCCTGCCACATAGAAGGTGTAGCCGCCGGTCATCGTAGGATGGAGGTATCCGATAATTCGCGAACCATAGGTGTCGGCGAAGTTAGACGGTCCCTCAAAAGACGTGATTTGGGAGCTGCCGCTGGGATTATACGGGTAATTGGCGTTCGATGTCAGGTCAGCGACAGTGCCGCCTGCGATGCCCGACCAGTACTGGCGAAGTATTGTTCCTGCGCCGGAAGGCAGAATAGCCGAGACCTCATTGGAGTAGCCCGAAGCATTCGAGCTTTCATCAACCGCTTTGATGACGTAGTAATACGCCGAGGCCGGCGCGACTGTGTAATCGATGTAGTACGAGGCGGTCACAAGCGAGGGATTAATCTTGCCGTAAGGTCCGCCCTGAGAATTGCTGCGATAAATATCGTAGCCGGCCAGGTCGGTTTCTGCGTTGTTGTTCCATTGGAGCAGGACATAGTTCATACTCCCGTAGTCAATCGACGAGGTCAAACCCGTCGGCGCAGCCGGAGGAGTCGTATCGATCGGCAGAGTCGCCGAGGCCTGGACGCAATTACCGGATTCATTCGAAGACATATCAACGGCTCTTACTACATAATAATATGTTGAGCCGTCGGTTACGCCGGTATCGCTGAAGTCCGAAACAACAACGGGAGAGGAGTTAATCTTGGTGTAAGGCCCGCCCGAAGTCGTTCCGCGATATACATTGTAATAATCGAAATCGCTGTCGGCGTTGTCGTTCCAGTTAAGCTGGACTAATCCCATACTCGCCGTCGTTCCAAGACCTGCCGGATTTGCCGGCGGGGTCGTATCCGGCGTAAGAGCGCTGCCGGCAATGACAGTTACGTTATCGAAAACGGCTATACCGAGAGCATCGGAGGTATGGCTTGTACTGGCAAGACCAATAAATGTGCCGGCCGGCATTGGAATGGTAACTGAGCCGGAGTTTGTCCAGGTTGTGCCGTTGGTCGATGAATAACCGGTGAAACTGCTGCCGTTACGGACTATTCTTACCCACAGGGGAGCTGAACCCGTTCCGGGTGAATCGACCGTCAGGCCCGCTGTATGCGAGCGGCTCGTCAGCATCTTTCCGTTGACAGGCGTTACCTGCATAAAGACGTTGACGGAGTTACCGTTAAGCGACGAGCGAATCATAACACCCGCCTTTGCCCAGGGGTTGGTGTTTTCCACGCTTACCACACGGGCAATGATTTCGACGTTTGTGCTGACGGGCTGATAAACGAAGTGCATTCTGTCCCAGGTGTCCCAGATGTCCAGGCCGTCGGCTTCGGTGGTGAATACGCCGCCCGAATAGCTTGTGTAGCCGGCCATATCAGGACCGCCGACATCTGCGCTTATCCACGGAGACGGGAAAGCGCCCGCTATGACGTTGAGAGTTACTGGGGCGGACGTTGTCGGGGCATTGTCATTATCGGTTGCCTTTGCAGTGATGTTGTATGTTCCCTGCGAAACATTGTTCCAGGTGTAAGCATAAGGCGCTGTAGTATCTTCGCCTATCTTTGTCGAACCCTGGAAAAACTCTACTTTGGATATAGCGCCGTCATCAGTAGCATCCGCCTGAATCGTAACGCTTGAACCGGCGTTAATTGAACCACCGCCGGCCGGTGAATAGATTGAACATGTCGGCGGATGGTTTTCTCCCGTTCCCACCGGCTGGTCGTCGTTTCTTTTCGCGTACAGCCGGTCCTTTACGAAGCCGCCCATTTCATACATACCTATGCGCAGCGTCCCGTCGGGATAAAACATCGGGGGCATCCAGTCATGACTTGCGACCCAGGCGGTGTGGCTCATTTTACGCGCCTCACAGAAATTCGTAATCGGCAGACCATAGTTTAAAATTGAGCCATAACCGATTTCATCGCCTGAATCACTCCAGAATCCCCATTCGCTCATAAATACCGGATACCGCGTAAGGCATTTTTCGATGCTGGCTGTGAATGAGTTGTTTCCGGCAGGCGCAACTCCCCAGTGGTAGGGGTACGTGTGACAAACCATCGCGATATTGTTACCGGTAAGAGGATAATCGGCCGCGGGCCCGATTATCTGCGACCAGCTCGGCCCTCCTACAAGGATAAGATTATTCGGCGCGTAAGTGCGAACAATATTGTACCAGTTTTGCATATCGGTTCTTACGCTGAGCCATCTTGCGTCATCTGTAGTGCCCGGATTTATCGGTTCCTGAAAAAGCTCGAAAATCACGTGGCTGTCATTTGCGAACTTTTGCGCCATATATGTCCAGAACTGATTTGCCATATCAACGTGGTCGTATGTATTGGCAACATAGTGACAGTCGATGATTGCATACACATCCTTCGATTTGCAGAAATCGACCACCGGCCTTAAAACCGTGTTGTAGAAATTGTCGTCGCCGGGGATAAAGGTTAAAGGGCTTGTATAATCCTCCGCATCGGAAGGATAAACGGCAATTCGAACTACCTTTGTGTACCAGCCCGGAGATGCGCCCTGCGCGTCAGTTTTATCTGTCAGCCGGTCTATCATATTGATAGCGCCGCCGAACCATAGCTCCGTAGATCCTATATCAATCGTATCGACGCCCCGCAGCACAACGGTATTTCCCATGGGGTCTTTGAGAACGCTGCCCTCGGTATGCAGCCAGGGAGTGTCGGCTAAAACCATTGGCAAACTCAGGTTCATCAGCAGCACACATAACGCTGCGATCAAAACATAACTCTTCTTTGACTTCATTTCTGATTCCTCCTAATACAATTTTTAATAAAATATTTTAAACCCGCCTTTAAGAAATAACTATTTTATCCTTTGCCGGTAATTGCCTCCTTTCGTAAGGGAAAAGATGGTTGAATTTGTGTGCTGTGGGGACATTGAGAAATGACGGACAATTGCTGTTTTACAGATTTGCGGGCAGGGAGAATGAGCCGGTGCATTTGACCCTTATAAGCGTTCAAACGAACATCCCTGCCGCTTTGAAGCGATTTCGTCACCATCCTCGACTTTCCATGGGTGTGTTAACAGAACCTTCGCGGTTTCAACACTAATCCGGCTTTGCCTGCAACTGCGCCGTGATAAATCAGCTTTGACCGTAGCCGATTGTTTCATCTGCGAACACTACTATTTTGTTTATTTTGACATAGATACCGAAAAAGTAAACGCCATTTATTGCTAATCATCCACCATTTTAGGCATATACAAAAACAAAAAAATAGCTGCCCGGCGGTCGGCCGGGCAGCTATAGAAAAAGTCGTCCCTGACATTATCAACGCCTGTTTATTGTGCTGTAACTTTAACGGCGTCAATCCAGAGGTTCTCGCCGCTGTCAATAGATGTCCCTTCAAATTTTATGCGGAAGTTGGAACGCATATACTGCGAATCGGTTACCGTTACCGTGTAATGGTTCCAGGTATCTTCCGTGGAGTTACCAAGCTCATAATAGTTGTTGTAAGTGCTTCCGTTATACAACTGCAAATAGATATTGTCGCTGTCGTCGATGTCGTCGTCTCTGAACCAGAAGTCGATAGTAATCGATGCCTTGCCGCTGGTGTTGAGATTATCGCTAATCAGGTCGTTATCGGCGCTTCCGGCGTGGGCGGAATAGCTTCCCGCGTATTTCTGAGCGGTCGTCCTGTCCCAGTCGGTTGTGCCGCCGTCGGTCCACTTGTCGAAGTTGGTCTCGAATCCGTCGTCTAAAAGCGTAACCGGGCTACTGCCGCCGCCGTACTCGATGTAGCCGTTGCAGTTGAGCCACTCGCTGTAAGAGCCGCCGCAGACGGTCGTCCAGACGCCCGTGTTTACCGGCATATTTTCGGATTGATATGTCGTGCTGTTTATCACAACGTAGTCAATCTGGACGTCGCGTGAGCCGTCGTCGTTTGTGAAATGGACCTGGACGGTCCCCGTGCCGTTGCCGAAATAGCTGGCCAAGCTGGTCGATAAGGTATGCGTTGCTACTGTAACGCCGTTGGCCTTGATATCGATGGTTTCACCGCCTATGCTGCCTCTTGCCCGCACCTCGATATTGCCCGAACCGCCGCCGTTGACGGTGATATTGACGGGGGCCGAGGTAGTGGTCAATCCGCCGTTATCGGTCGCGTCAGCCGTCAAGCTGTATGAACCCGCGCCAACGTTGCTCCAGGTAAACGAGTAAGGTGAGCTTGAGTCGGAGCCGAGCATCGTCGTTCCCTGATAGAACCGGACCTGCGTAATCGTGCCATCGGAGTCCGAGGCCGAGGCGTTTATGACGATATTGGCCGGGGCCGTAAAGGTAGCGCCGTTTAAGGGCGATGTAATCGAGCAGGTTGGCGGAAGATTTCCACCGCCTCCCGGCTGGTCGTTGTTCCTGTAAGCGTAAAGCATATCCTTCGTGAAGCCGCCCATCTGGCCTTCTCCCACGAGAAGATTCCAGCTTGTATTGAACATCGGGGGCTGCCAGTCATAGCTTGAGACCCAGGCGGAGCTACTGATTTTGCGTGCCTCGCGGAAATCCCGAAGCGGCGCGCCGTAATTGGTGATTGTGCCGTTAAGAAGCTGCTCGGATGTTGTCGTGAAACCCCATTCGGTCATAAAGACCGGATAGCGGTTCAGGCAGGTATTGATATGACCGGTGTACCAGTTGTTGCCCGCCGGGCTTGCAAGCCAGTGGCCCGGATACATATGCGACACCATAACGATGTTGTTTCCCGTAA
>Ga0105104_10003022_pt1 | contig 12139 bp, 10 predicted proteins | sample PPLLaktember2015_3_FD_87034 | JGI IMG/M metagenome (GOLD analysis project Ga0105104, IMG submission 87034) | Freshwater sediment microbial communities from Prairie Pothole Lake near Jamestown, North Dakota, USA - PPLs Lake P7 Core (6) Depth... | ecosystem: Environmental > Aquatic > Freshwater >...
CTGGCCTCTGCACTTGGATATTTTGCTTTGCACCTGAAATTGGGAACCCAGGCGCGCTTTACGCCCACACCTCCTGAAAAAGAGCCAGCCATTGCTTGATTTCCATCTTGGTCCAGCCTACCCCGCCTTCCAGCTTCCAGGGAGGCGGTTTTTTATCCAATTTCTTAATCCTAGCTTCATGAATATTAAGTTTACTATTGACAATCATGAATATTTATTGTAATATCGAAAATACAAAGCAGAAATATATAAAGATAATTGATGAGAATTCATTTTTCTTGAAAAATCCTTTAAAAAGGAGCGTCTCATGAGCAATTTCGCGATTGAAGCTAAACAACTGGTCAAAAAATTCCCCGCCCGGGCAGGAACAGGTGACAAAAACGTCACCCCTGCCCCCCGGCGAAAACGCCGGTTCTTCGCCCGGAAAGAGCCTAAAGCCATGTTCACGGCGGTCAACGGCGTGGATCTGCAGATCGAGCGCGGCGAAATCTTCGGTCTGCTGGGCCCCAACGGAGCCGGCAAATCCACCACGATCCGGATGCTTTGCACACTGCTCGAACCGACCAGTGGTACTGCCCAGGTCAATGGCTTCGACGTTGTCAAACAAGCCAATGATGTGCGGCGCAGTCTGGGCACGGTGCTGGCAGGCGAACGCAGTATTTACTGGAAGCTGACCGGCCGGGAAAATCTTGAATACTTTGCAGCGCTGTATCACATCCCACCCGCGGTCGCAAAGAAACGCGTGGAGGAACTCATCGAGCGCATGGAGATCAAAGACCGCGCCAACGAACTCGTAGAGAAATATTCCACCGGGATGCGGCAGCGCATCGCGATCGCAAAGGCTTTGCTGGCGCGCCCGCCCATCCTGCTCCTGGATGAACCCACGCTCGGGCTGGATCCCCAGGCGGCCCGCCGCGTACGGGAATTGATCGCCGAACTGAAACAGGAGGGTCACACCATCCTGTTGACGACTCACTACATGGAAGAAGCTGACCAACTCTCGGATCGGATCGGCATCATTGACACCGGCAAAGTCATCGCGCTGGATACGCCCGAAGGCCTCAAGCGCCGCATCGACCAGCAGGAAGTGATCCGGCTCGAGCTGACCGGCTGGCACGAGGAGATCGCAGACAAGCTCAAGAGCATAGCAGGCATCGAGCACATCACCACGCATCAACAGGGCGAAGCAGATCTCTGGGAAGTGAACCTGCACGCCCAAAACAGCCGCACAGCCCTGCCCCGCATCGTGGAACACATCAGCGGCAATGGAACCCGGCTGGTGAATATGAACATCGTCAAGCCCTCGTTGGAGGATGTCTTCATCCACTTAACCGGCAAGGCCTTGAGGGATTAAGGGTATCGCCATGACAGTTCAGTCAATCACTCTGACACGTTCCCTTGGGCGGCCCAGCTTCCTTTCAGGCTTGCGCGCCTTGTGGGCTGTGATGAAGCGCGAGTGGATGATCTTTGTCCGTTATCCCAGCTGGGTCATTTCGCTGTTCATCTGGCCGATCATCTTTCCGCTCTCCTATGTGCTGACCGCGCAGGCTCTTTCAGGCAGGGACGGCAGCGGGATGGCGCAGTTCCAGGCTGCCACCGGCGTACTGGATATTACAGGCTACATCGCCATTGGCACGACCATCTGGATGTGGCAGAACGTCGTGTTATGGAATGTAGGCTTTTCCCTGCGTAACGAACAATTACGCGGCACGCTGGAATCGAACTGGCTCTCCCCCACCTGGCGTTTTGCCTATCTGCTCGGCAGCAGCGCACCGCAACTGCTTTCCATGTTGATGTTCCTGACCGTCTCCGCCATCGAGTTCGTTTTGTTCCTGGGCGTGCGATTTGATGGCAGCCTCTGGCTGACGCTGCTGACGATCCTGTTCGCGGTTCCCTCCATCTATGGATTGGGGTTCGCGTTCGCCAGCCTGGTCATTACGCTAAAGGAAGCGAATGCCTTTGTATTTCTCGTGCGCGGGATCGTGATGATCTTCTGTGGCATTACCTTTCCGATCAGCATCCTGCCGGATTGGATGCGCCCGATCGCAGCCTGGCTGCCACAGACCTACATTATCCATGCGATCCGCTCCGCCTCCCTTTCGACCGATGGCTTGTCGGCCATCAGCGGCGATCTCAAAGCCCTGGCGTTATTCGGTATCTTCTGGCTGACGATTGGGTATTTGGTCTTCAATTGGATGGAGCGCCGCGCCCGCCGAACCGGCGCGATTGGACAATACTAACCATGGAATCAAATCTTCTGCTTTCACAACCCACAATGGCATCCCATCTTCGGGCGCTATTTGCTATCGCACGCAAGGACTGGAAACAGTACTGGCGCTATCCGCTCAATGCGGTCTCGACTGTCTTTCAACCGGTGATCTGGCTGGCGCCGGTATACTTCATGGGCAAGGCCTTCAGTGTCAATGGACAGGCCTTGGGCTTCGCCCAGTACAGCGGCACTACAGACTTTATGTCCTTCATTATTCTGGGGGCTGTGCTCGGCAACTTCATCAATGCCGTCTTCTGGGGAATGGGCTATGCCCTTAAAAACGATATGGACGCCGGCGTGATGGAATCCAACTGGCTGACACCCATCCCGCGCCTGCTGATTTTGGTGGGACGTTCGCTGACCAACCTGTTTGTAACCATGGTTACATCGCTGGGCATGCTGGTTGTCTGCGGCTTGATCTTTGGCTTTCACCCCACCGGTGACGTGTGGAGTGCGGTGCTGGCTGTCATCCCCATGCTGATCGGGTTGTATGGTTTCGGCTTTGCATTCGCAGGGTTGGTGCTGATCGTACGGGAAGCCAACACCATGGTGGATATGAGTGCCTTCCTTGTTCAAATCTTCTCGGGTACCGATTTCCCTGTGACCGTTCTGCCGAAGTGGCTGCTGCCGATCGCCCTGATCCTGCCCTTGACATATGGCATCGACGCGGCGCGCGGCTTACTGTTGAAAACAGACACGCTTTTGTCCATCCGTGTGGAAGTGACTTTGCTGATCGTCTTTATGTTCATCATGCTGTGGTTGGGTTCATGGATTTTTTACCGAATCGAACGGCGAGTCCGTATGCTGGGAACCCTGGGTCAGCATTAGGTTTATTTATGCTCACGCCGCCCTCCTACGAGTGTGCTTCGCGCAGGATGGCGCTGAGAGCACAGAGAAGGCTGAAATTCACCTCTTTTCAAAATAGAACAGATGTGCAATAATTAGCCTTTCCCACACGAAAGGACGCACATGTTCGCCCGTCTTAATAAAACCTATCATGAGTTTCCGCGTTTATTCTGGGTGGTTGTTGGCGTAAGTTTCATCGACCGGATCGGAGGCACGCTCCTCTTCCCGTTCTTCGCGCTCTACATCACACAAAAATTCAATGTTGGCATGACGGAAGCGGGTGTTCTCCTGGGCATGTCGTCGCTGTTCGGGCTGATTGGCAGCACCCTCGGCGGCGCGTTGACCGATAAATTCGGTCGCAAGCAACTCATCCTGTTCGGGCTGGTCTTCAGCGCGGTCAGCACGCTGGCATTCGGGCTGGTCACGGAAATCAATGTGCTGTATCCATTGATGGTATTCGTCGGTTTACTCTCGAGCGTTGCCCATCCCGCACACGACGCGATGATCGCCGACATTCTCCCTGAAAAGCAAAGACAGGAAGGGTTCGGCATCCTGCGCGTGGTCGGCAATCTCTCCTGGATCATCGGCCCGACCATCGGGGGATTCATTGCGGATATTAACTTCTTCTACCTGTTCGTGATCGATGCGGTTGTCAGTTGTGTCGTCGCTGCGATCATTTTCCGCGCCATCCCGGAGACAAAACCGGAACCGCATGCCCAGGCCGAGAGCGAGTCCCTGCTACAAACGGTAATTGGGTATCGCGTCGTCTTGAGGGATCTCGCGTTCATGGCGTTCATGGTAGCGGGCATGCTGATGCTGATCGTTTACCAGCAAATGTATGGTTCGCTCTCGGTTTATTTGCGGGACAACCATAACATCGACCCGAGTGGTTATGGTTTTCTGATGACCACCAGCGCCATCACCGTGGTGATCTTTCAGTTCTGGGTCTCGCGCATTATTAAATATCGCCCGCCATTCCTGATGATGGCGATCGGCACAGTTTTCTACATGATCGGCTTCGCCTTGTTCGGGGTCGTCACGACATACGTCCTGTTCGCGCTCAACATCGTGATCATCACCATTGGCGAGATGATCGTTGTCCCCATGAGTCAGGCGATTGCCGCCAACTTCGCCCCCGAAACCATGCGCGGACGTTATATGGCGATCTTCGGGCTCTCCTGGGCGCTCCCTGCAACGATCGGCCCGGGGGCAGCCGGCTACATTCTTGACAATTACAATCCGAACCTGCTTTGGTATCTCGGTGGCGTCTTATGTGGACTCTCCGTACTCGCCTACTACGTGCTTCATCTGCGTCTCGGCGCCCGGCAGCAATTCGCTCCCGAGCAAGAAGAGAGTGCGCCGCTCCCAGCCACCACAGACTAACAAATAGTCCCGCGCCTTTGGCGGGACTATTATTTTTGCGACGATCCTCACAAGAATTAGTGATGGTGTCCATCCTGATGGACATGCCCATGCTCCAGCTCTTCGGAAGAAGGCTCGCGTAAGCCCACAACTTTGACATTGAAATGCAGCTCATCCCCCGCCAGCGGATGATTGAAGTTCAGCGTCACTGTATCGCCATCCACGACGTCAATGCGCGCATAACGAGGCTGGCCCGTATCATCCTTCACCGTTAATTCCGTTCCTTCTTCGACCGGTATATCCTGGGGGAACGCCTCGCGCGGCACGTTCATAAACGCATCTTCATCGAATTCACCATAACCGTCCGCGGGGGGAATAATCACATCCTTGCTTTCACCTACCTTCATACCGATCATTTCGCGTTCCAACCCCGAGATAATATTGCCGTGACCTACGAGAAATTGTAGTGGATCCTGTCCTTTGGACGAATCGATCTCTTCTTCATCCACATGCAATGTATATTCCATGGAGACTACCACGTCATTTTGCACTGTATCCGTACTCATTTTTAACCCTTTCCACCTACCAGCTTAATTTTAGGACACCGGTAAGTCTGCCCATTGTAATCGGTTTTCTACAGGGAAATCCACTTCGAATAAATAATTAATGAAACAAATTGACTTCCATTCCGTCATGATTAGACAAATGCCTGCCTGTCAGGCAGGTATTTTAAAGGATCACGAGTATCTCTTATGAAGAGGAAGGAGAGTGCCTATAAGAAAAGCTTTTAGGTATTTTTGCGTAATTATTTTTGATTTTGTTGCACCGGTCACGTAACCCGTAGCCCACTTTCAATAAATTCATGGTGCAGCACTGGTTGCCCCTGCTATTAAACAAGGGGATTATCGTTTAATCACAATCTGAAAGTGATCGCGAGTGAGGATAAAAATGAAGCTCAAACGTTTGCTGGTTATCGTGGCCGGGCTTATCGTTGTTGCTGCCTTAATTGGCAGATCAGGGGAAGCCTATCTGTTCGAGGAAGTCTCACGCTTCGCACCCCTCGGCCCGGAAGGGCAATTATCGGATGGCGAAGTGCAGAAAATCCTTCAAGAAAGTACTCCGGGGCCCGTTGTCATCACAGCCCTGCAGAATGATACGTCGGAGGCGCTGGAATTGATTCCGGTGATCGAGCCACAGAAGTCGAAACCCGACCCCGACCTCAATGAACTTCGGCCTCTGCCAAAGCGTGGAGGCGGCGCGCTGGTTAAGCCCCCTTCAAAATTTGTAGATCCCGTTTTACAAAAAACTTCTGATTCCGTACTGGCTTTAAATATATCAGCGCCTCTTCAAAACTTCGATGGCGTCAGCAATGTCAATGGCGTCTTGCCGCCTGATACGAATGGCGATGTCGGTCCCAATCACTATATGCAGTGGGTAAATCTCTCGTTTGCTGTCTACAGCAAATCTGGCGCGCTGCTGTATGGACCGGCGGCCGGGAATACACTGTGGACCGGCTTCGGAGGTGCCTGCGAAACTTCGAATGATGGCGACCCGATCGTTCAATACGATCATCTTGCCGATCGCTGGATGGTCAGTCAGTTCGCACTGCCCAACTATCCCGCCGGGCCCTTCTATCAATGTATTGCAGTATCGCAAACGGGAAATCCAACCGGCGCCTGGTACCGTTATGCATTTCAGATCAGCGCCACCAAGTTGAATGACTACCCGCACTTTGGGGTGTGGCCCGACGGCTACTATATGTCCATCAACCAGTTTGTGGGAAATACCTGGGGAGGCGCCGGAGTGGTCGCTTTCGAGCGTGACAAGATGCTGCTAGGGCAGCCAGCTCAGGCCATTTATTTCGATCTGTTTACCGTGGATCCCAATCTTGGCGGCATGCTCCCATCCGACCTCGACGGTCCGGCTCCGGCTGCCGGCACACCGAATTATTTCCTGCAGGTGGATGACAACGGCTTTGGTTATCCACAAGATCAGATCGAGGTCTGGCAGTTCAGCGTGAACTGGGCAAACCCGGGAGCTTCAACATTTACCCGGGCGGCTCTCTTACCGACCGCGGCCTTCGATTCGGATATGTGCGCTGGCAGCCGCAACTGTATCCCACAGCAAGGAACGACTCGCAGGCTGGATGCCATCGCAGACCGCTTGATGTATCGTTTGCAATATCGCAACTTTGGTGGCTATCAAACCATGGTGCTCAATCATACAGTGGATGTAAATAACGCAGACCACGCCGGGATCCGCTGGTATGAGTTGCGCAACTCGGGCGCTGGCTGGAATATCCAACAGCAGGGGACTTTTTCACCCGATGCAACCCAGCGCTGGATGGGAAGTGTCGCGATGGATGGACTGGGCAATATCGCTCTGGGCTATTCCGCCTCCAGCAGCACAATGTTTCCGGCAATTCGTTACACGGGGCGTGTTGCAGGCGATCCGCTGGGACAATTGCCTCAGGGCGAAGGTACCCTCATCAATGGAACAGGAGCACAAACCCATACTGCCTCCCGCTGGGGTGACTATAGCAGTCTCTCTGTAGACCCGGTTGATGACTGTACGTTCTGGTATACAAACGAATACATTCAAACAACCGGTTCATCGCCCTGGCGTACACGGATTGGTTCGTTCCAAATGCCCGGCTGCGGTGGGACGATCCCAACCCCCACACCGACAAATACCGGTCTACCTCCCACACCCACCAACACGCCTCTGCCTCCTACCCCCACGAACACACCTCCTCCGGGTGGCGCTGCGCTGATTTACGTCAGCGCAGCATCAAATGGAAATGCAGGCGGTGTTACCTTCAATGATGAGGATGTCTTAGCCTACAACACTGGCACGGCAACCTGGTCAATGTACTTCGATGGTTCGGATGTTGGTATCACGACCGATATGGATGCTTTCGCATTAATGCCCGATGGAAGCATCCTATTAAGTCTCGAATCGTCAACCAGTGTAAGTGGGCTCGGAACCGTGGACGATTCGGATATCATCCGCTTTACTCCCACCTCCCTGGGCAGCGACACCTCAGGCACCTTCTCATCCTATCTAACGGGTGCAAGTGCTGGTCTCACCGCGAGCAGTGAAGATATCGATGCTATCGATTTCACTCCGGATGGCAGGTTGGTGGTCAGCACGACTGGTTCCTTTAGTGTCTCTGGCGCGTCGGGTGCCGATGAAGACCTGTTTGCGCTTAACTCGAACGGGACCAGCTGGACGCTTTATTTCGATGGCTCCGACGTGAGTCTGAACAGCTCCTCTTCCGAGGATACCAATGGTACCTGGATTGATCCTGCCAGCAACCAAATCTATTTGAGTACACTCGGCTCATTTAGCGTAACCGGTGTAAGCGGCGATGGGTCAGATATTTTCATCTGTACGCCAGGCACACTGGGATCCACAACCTCATGCACATTTAGTCCCTACTGGGATGGATCCTCGAACGGCTTCTCAGGGGAGATCACCGATGGAGTTCAGATCGTCAAATGACATAAGCAAGCCGGAAAGTTAACCAAAGAGGCGGACACTGCACCGAAGGTGTGATCCGCCTCTTTTTGTTTGCCGTGAATTCATCCCGTATAATTACCCAATGCACTATGACCTCTGTCTGCCCTGGTATTGGGAATACGATCTTGATTTTGTCCAAATGAATGAACGTGCTTGCGTTGAGCAGGGCTTATCGTTCTGGCAGATTACACCCCACGATCTGCTCGAATCGGTCACCGCGCTATACAAAGGTGAAAAAACATTTCGAACGATCCTTGACCGCTCGCAATACGATACACGTTTCGAACCCATCCACCGCTGGTCGCGCCAGCATCCTGTCCGGCGCATCAATCCGGCCGAGGTCTCGGCCTGGTCTGAAGACAAAGCCACCATGCACCTGGAATTGATCAGCGCCGGAATCTACACTCCGTACACAATTCTCCTGCCACCCTTCATCGAACAACCGGTCATCCCTGACTTGGATCTAACCCCGCTGGGCGATCGATTTGTGATCAAGCCCTCAAACGGGGGCGGCGGCGAAGGCGTCATCCTCGGCGCGTTTTCCGTAGACCAGATCCTGCGTGCCCGCATGGAATTTCCCGATCAAAAGTATCTGATCCAGGAAACGGTCACATCCCGCACGATCCAGGGACAACCCGCCTGGTTTCGCATCTTTTATGCCAATGGCAAAACATTTCCATGCTGGTGGCATCCACTGACCCATGTTTTCTCGACCGTCACGCCCCAGGAAGAAAACAGGTATGAACTGATTTCCCTGCACGCGATTACACGGCACATCGCCTCCATTTGCAAACTGGATTGGTTCTCGACCGAGATCGCGCTCACGCTCGAAGCATTTGTCGTGGTGGACTACGTCAATGACGGGATCGATACCCGCGTGCAATCCAAGGCCGTGGACGGCGTGCCGGATGAAGTGATGCAGGGTGTTGCCCAGCAACTGGTACTGATTGCGAAAGGAGAAAAGGATGACGCGCGCCCGTGATCTGGGGATTCCGTTCGAAGGTGCCACCGGGACTTACAACGCCATCACCGACGTTCCCGGCGTGACCGTGGGGTATGCCACCGTTAGCGAGGGCGACTCCGCCCGAACAGGGGTGACCGTTATCCATCCACGTGGACAGAGGCATCATGAGCCTGTCTTCGCGGGGACATTTGCTTTTAACGGCAACGGCGAAATGACCGGCGCAGCCTGGGTGGAGGAAGGCGGCATGCTGGAAGGTCCGATCGGGATCACCAACACCCATTCGGTGGGCATCGTGCGCGATACGATCATTGACTGGCAGGCGAAGAACGACGCGATCTATCAGAGATGGTCCTGCCCCGTCGTCACCGAAACGGCCGACGGCTGGCTCAACGACATGAACGGATTCCATGTCAGGGCTGAACATGTTTGGCAGGCGCTGGAGAACGCCAAAGATGGGATGATCGAGGAGGGCAACGTCGGCGGCGGGACGGGCATGTTGTGTTACGAGTTCAAGGGTGGCACAGGTACATCCTCACGCAAGCTGCCCGAGAAGCTCGGCGGCTGGACGGTCGGAGCACTCGTGCAATCGAATTTCGGGCGGCGGTATCAACTCACGATCGCAGGAGTCCCCGTCGGCGAGCATCTGAAAGAGTGCGCGCCATTTACCAGCGGTGAGAATCCTTTTAAACAGGAGAGTGGCTCACTGATCATCATCCTCGCCACCGACGCGCCTTTGCTCCCCCATCAACTCAAACGACTCGCCAAACGCGCCTCGCTCGGCATGGCACGCACAGGTTCCCTGGGCGGCAATGGCAGCGGTGATATTTTCCTGGCATTCTCCACAACCAGCACAGGCATTTCGGAGGCACCCATCGCGAATGCAAAGTATCTTGCGAACGATTATCTCGATCCGCTTTTGTATGCCTCCGCCTACGCCGCAGAGGAAGCGATCATCAACTCGATGATCTCAGGCAAGAGGATGACGGGCCACAAGGGAGTGACCGTCGAGGCATTGCCACATGCTCAACTGCTTGAAATCATGAAACAATACAACCGAATCTAATCTGTCATTGCGAGGAAACCCGAAGGGTTGACGAAGTGTCGCCATGGCGCCATGCGACACAATCTCACTTATGGTTCACAAACAACGAATTTCGTATGGGATTGCTTCGCCTCCGGCTCGCAACACTTGCACCCGATTTCGAATTGCTAAGCAATTCGTGGCAAATCGTGCGTTCGGTGCACACTTGCCCCGGGCGCAAGTGCCGGGGGTGCAGGTGTGACGTGATCAAGAGTATTTTTGAGACAAGCACTAGCAAAAGGGGGCGCGTCTCCAAATTAGACCTGACATTTTGGGCAGAAATAACAGGCTCCGCCCAGATACTGGATCTTCTGAACCTTCGTCCCGCACTCAGGGCAGGGCTTCCCGGCAGCTGCGCTGTCCATTAAACGGACATAGCCTCCTCGTTTGCCGAACAGATCGGTTTCGTCGTTGCGGCCGCCTTTGTCGATGATCTCGCGGACGGTATGGACAATGGCGTCATACAGATCGCGGCGCTGACCGGGGCTCAATTCAGAAAGCGCCCGGCGTGGCAGGAGGCGGGCCTGGAATAAAATGTCCTGGGCGCTGGCATTGCCCAGCCCGGGGATAAGCTGGGCCTGGGTCAGCAAGCTTTTCGTGCTGCGTTTTTCCCCTTGAAGCAGTTCATCGATCAACCCGGAAAAATACTTGAAAGTAAAAGCTCGCTCCACGGGCGTGAGGCGCATGCCTTTGATGTATTGCCGTTCCTGCTCTTTCCCCGCCTCAAACAATTCCATGGCGCCCCACATTTGGGTGGTGACGGTGAAGGATGACCCATCCTCGAATTCGAGCCACAAGTGATATTTTTCCGGGAGTTCGGATTCCGCCCCCGCCGGGTGGAAAAGGACCTTGCCTCCGCATTCGCCCAACACCAGGTTGTATCCCGGCTCGAGCGGGACGATCAGCCAACGGCCCTGTACGCACGCCCGACCCACGACTTTTCCACGGGTCAATTTTGTAAACTCTTCATGCCTGCGGTTGTACCAGACGAATTTATGAGGCGAGTTGCCCAGGTTCCCCTTTTTGATGGTTTTCCCAACCAGCGTCTTATTGATTTGCTTTGCCAGAACAGTGTATTCGGGTAGCTCGAACATGATGCCCTCCAAGTTGAAATAGAACATTTGTACTATATTACACAATCCTTCGGATGTCAATATTCGGGGAGACTGACAGACGACAACTCGCCTTGACTTTATATTCCCATAGTGTTATATATCTATATAGTTATATAAAAGGAATATTCATGCCACTTTCACATGCCATTCTGGGATTTCTCGAATACAAGCCGATGTCGGGCTATGACTTAAAAAAACTCTTTGATCGATCCGTCGCGCACTTCTGGTCTGCCACGCAAAGCCACATTTACAAAGCCCTGGAAAGCCTGGAAAGTGAAGGGCTGGTAACATCGCAAGTGATTCCACAGGAGGGGAAACCCAACCGAAAGCAATACCAGATCACGGACGCAGGCAAAACCGAATTACGACACTGGATCTCCACTCCCCTGCCTGTTGAAAGTCCGCGGGCGGCCTGGCTGATCCAGGTCTTTTTCGCACACAACCTTACCAACGAGGAAATCGCCAATCTATTCGAAAAACGGATTGAGTCCCTGCGTACCTATCTTTCACAGTTGCAGAATGCCCAGAAAACCATTGATGAAAACTACAAGAAGGTCGGTGTGAGACGCCTGCAGAGTCTTTGGCAACTGACCTTCGATTACGGCACTGACCACTACAAAAACGAAATCAGCTGGCTGGAAAAAACGCTCCCGGTCGTACGCAAACTGCCACCGCTGGCGATGCCAAAGAGACAAAGAGTTGAGGAATACTAACTGCAACTTTGCCTTCCACTCTCCAAATTATTCATTCAAGACTTTTAACTCGGACCTTCGTAAATAAAGTAGATTTTATTCAAGGAGCTATGAATGTCGGCTATTCTCGACGTACAAAATCTGGTAAAGAAATATGGTGACTTTACCGCCGTTAACGGCATCACCTTCGACATCAAAGAGGGAGAAGTCTTCAGCCTGCTGGGCCCCAATGGGGCCGGCAAAACCACCACCCTCTCGATGCTCTCAACTTTATACATACCTACTTCA
>Ga0105104_10003026_pt1 | contig 12128 bp, 11 predicted proteins | sample PPLLaktember2015_3_FD_87034 | JGI IMG/M metagenome (GOLD analysis project Ga0105104, IMG submission 87034) | Freshwater sediment microbial communities from Prairie Pothole Lake near Jamestown, North Dakota, USA - PPLs Lake P7 Core (6) Depth... | ecosystem: Environmental > Aquatic > Freshwater >...
ATCCCAACTGGCGCCGTCGGCCCTCAGTCTTAGATCAGCTGCGAGGCTGGAAGCGCCAGCCCGTGGTTCACAGACAATCCAGTCAACACCACTTGAAGGCCGTAGCTTAAGTGGACAGCTATGAGTCATCCACATTGGAATGCCACCATTGCGGGCCATGCGCGAAGATATTGCGCCATTGGCAGTACACTCTTTAGAACAGTTCACGCAGGAGCTTGGGAAGGGACACCTCGAGATGACCCCCGAAGCCGTATATTACTTGGAAAAGTATGATTGGCCTGGAAATGTGCGAGAGTTAGCGCATGAAATCAAGCGATTAGTGGTTCTGACACGTGGCCCACACATCACCCCAGCCGAGCTTTCGCCTGAAATTCAGAACGCAAGCAGATCGATTGTTCGGATGAGTCAACAATTCCCGAAAGGGACACTTGAAAGTGGCGCTCGAAGAACTGGAGCAACACATGATACAGGAAGCGCTCATCGCCTCAGGATACAATCAGGTACAGAGCGCGCGGAGGTTAGGGCTCAGCCGCCAAGGCCTCATCAAGAAACTCAAACGCTACGGTATCGCACCCCGCCCCAGTACACTCTAGGTAAATGCAGGCTCATAGCACCTTGCAAAACCCTGGCATATCGCCAAGATTTACGCAAAAGGGTTCGAGGCCTCGCTTTCCTGTCTCACCTAGAGGGCGATCGACACCCTGCAGGAACCTCTTGTGAAGGGGATATTTAACGGATGGGCGTTGCTGGGATTGAACCAGCGACCTCTTGCGTGTGAAGCAAGCGCTCTCCCCCTGAGCTAAACGCCCATTACTTGAAGTGCTGTTTTAGAGAGGATTTTGGTGGACGGTAAGGGATTCGAACCCTCGGCCTCCGCGTTGCGAACGCGGCGCTCTCCCAGCTGAGCTAACCGCCCATACACCATCTTTGGGTATCGCTGCTACCTTTTATGATCGCCGGAAAAGCCCCACCGGTGATGAAAACTGGTCCGTATACTAGTGTATTTAGAATATCGACGCAAGGGATTTTTTCAGTCCCCGGCCACAAGTTATAGGGGAGATCTGCCGAGAATAGGCAGTTCGAGCAAGAGTTGCCTCGCAGATGGATTCTGCGGGTTCTGCGCAAGCGCTTTGAGGAGATAGCCGTGTGCCTTACTGAATTCCTCCATCTCGATGGCCGTTTGCGCAGCCTCCACCCAAAGGACATCAGTGGCGACCCCCTTCTTTTCACCCTGGGCACTATACTCGGCAGCCTGCTCGACATACCTGAGGGACGTGGCATGATCCTTATCGACCGCATAGACTTGGGCGATCTTTCGGTAAACCGCCGCCTTGTTATCGACCTCCACTTCCAACAGACGCTCCAAGAGGGCCAGAGTGCGTTTGTTGCTGACATGGTTCAGATACGACCGCTGCGACTGATATAAAGCAAACTCCAGGTCGGCGGCCATCGCAAGATAATCGAAATTGGTCGGCTCTTCATTCAGTAACGGCGCCAGCGTAGTGCTGGCCGATTCGAGCTGCCCATCAGCTTTCTGAGCTTGGACTAGCGCCCACAAAGCCTCCCGATCGTCGGGAAACCGACGTACCCATTCGTTTACAGCTCCCTTGAGGATCTTCGCCGTGCCATATGCGCGATGAAAGGCTGTGAAATTTTTGAGTTCCTCGCGGGAGAGAGGCTCCTTTCGCTGGCTCAGATAGCTCATCAGATAGAGAGCGCTTCCCTCGACTGGCATATCTCGTTCGTCATGAGACCGAATGACACTGGCGACACTCCCTAGAAAAAATGCCTTGGGCGCGTCGTATTCCAAGATTGGATAGTGGTCTTCATTCAACCGTCCGCGACCTGCCATCTTACGCACAGTACTGTCCGAGGCGATCTGCAGAGAAAAGAGAGTGGGCAAGCTGCCGATCTCTATCCGTTGCAAATCTTTTCTCACTTGGTCGCGATTAAACCGTTCGATGACACTGTTGAAGTTCAGGTCAAGGGGAGCGGAAGAGCCAAGAATCAGGACATCCTCAGACAGGGTCTTCCAAAGCGTGACATGCTCGAAAACCGAAGCAAAGGTGCGCAGAATGAGTCTGAGGGTATCGTCATCCATTTCATATGTATGGAACCATTGTGCAAGGATCCCACCGTCGGTCAAGTGCTGTCGGGCTTCGCGATAGAAGTCGACAGAGAAAAGACTCCCAATGCCAACGATCCAGGGATTAGATGGCTCGCTGATAATGACATCATAGCGTCGAGGGGAAAGACGGAGAAATGTCTTTGCATCCTCCAGATGTATATGTAGGCGTGAATCCTGTAGTGCATTGTAATTATGGTCTATGAAGAATTTTGCAGCCTCGACTACCCCAGCCGAAATTTCCACAAGATCAAGGCGCTCAAGAGGATGGCGTAAAGCTGAGCCCGCGGTAATTCCACTCCCCAGGCCAACCACCAAGACTTGGCTGGCGTCAGGTTTCAGCAGCAAGGGGACATGTGCGAGAAGAAGCTGGGTTGGAAGGTCTCCGTGCGATGAAGCATCGGTTTTACCATTCACTTTCAGAAAAAGATTTCCATCTTTTCCCTTTACGACCGTCACCGTAGTGTCCTTGTCATCTTTATAGAAAAGAAGAGATTGACTATGAATATTACGCCGGTAATCTTCGTAATTGCGGTACTGAGCTGCCTGCCGATTACGAAATTGACCGCTGGAGAGCACGAGCTTATCCCATGATGGCATCCAAAAGATCGCAAGGAACAATGCTACCAATCCAGAGCCCATGACAAAAGCCCGCCGCCATGATATCCACCGACTCGCCGTCCACAACACCATGGAGCCCACCAGTAGATTCACGATCACGCCGCTTTCGATGAGGGTTTTCATCCCAATGAGTGGTAGTAACCATAAACCGGCGAGGACCGCACCTAGTACGTTGCCGAGAGTGTTCAAGCTAAAAACCAAGCCTACCTTCCTACCCATCTGAGTGATGGTTTGCGTGACAATGCGGCTGGCCAGTGGCAAGGTCATCCCCAAGAAGGTCGTAGGAAGCAACATTAATAAGAAACAAAAGAGAAATTTGCCGGTTTCGTAGAGATAGAAGGTCTCAGGGGTCCGGTTTAGTATGCTACTCAGGCGGAGAAAGAGATACGGCAGTCTCTCATACAGGGGTAGGGTGGCGATGATCGAAACTCCAATGCCCAGCTCAGCAATCCCAAACATCAAGTATGAATCAACGTGAGGAAGGATCCGACGGCTGATCAGATAACTGCCAAGGGCAATTCCCGCAATAAACGCAGCGAGCATCAACGAAAACGAATAGGTCGATGAGCCTAATACCAATGCCAACAGGCGAATCCATGCAATTTCGTAGGCTAGCGCGACCACACCCGAGAGAAAGACGGCGGCATAGATGATAACGGCTTGCCACGGATCGACAAGGGGTTCGTCCTCCTGAGGAGTCTGCTGAAGAGATGATGGCTGACCGTTCTGTGCAGTTCTTGCCCCAAGCCCAAGCGAGATCGCACCGATGGCGATATTGACAGAAGCTGCGATGCTCGTCGAGAACTCGAGACCGAAAGTGGGAATCAAAAAAAATCCAGCTAAGATAGCGCCGAGAACTGCTCCAGCACTGTTCAAAAAATAGAACCACGAAACCGTTGCCTCCAGCTGGCTTAAAGAATGTGCCGCGAATCGGCTAAGCATCGGCAGGGTACCACCCATGAGCATGGCAGGAAGTAATAACACTCCCATGCAGAGGGAAAGCCTGAGCACAAGGGCAAGTATTGGAGGCAGCATGTGCTGGCTGGCAATGGTGATATACGCGTCTGATAAGAGATGCAGCGACAGCGGGGAGAGAAGTCCGAGAACCCCGATGCCAAGCTCTAGCCACCCATACAGACGCAAGTGGTTCGCGACCTTATCTGCCTGTGGTCCAAGGATTGCATTGCCAAGTGCTAATCCCCCGAGGAATGTGGCTAGGACAATTGTGTGAGCTTGTGCGGTGTTACCCAATAAAAGCGACAGATATTTGGCCCAGAGAACCTCATAGACCAGCCCAGTAATCCCTGACAGAAAAAACAGCAATGAGATGAAGCTATTCATCGCCCATACTCCTTTTTCTGGCTCCCATCATGTGCCCGTTTGCAATCAGTAGATCCTGGGTCTAAGGGCAGAAAATACCTAGTAGTAGGGAAATTATTGACCCGGCTACTGAAACCTTCAAGCTTTGCCATCGCATAATCTCCACGACAAAAGGCCCTGTCGCGGGTTATTGAACTTTAGATCTTTTTAGCCTAAACAATAATATGAGCACGTTCAGGTAACTCGTTATCATGCGCAGAGGCTCAATGTTGCCTATGCTCTTAATAGCGTCTACCCACGAGAGGTTAGGAACTTCTATCGGCACTTCCTGCAGGTTTATTCATGAGTGACGGACCTGTGACGCGTGAGCCTGACCACGAAACGGAAAGACTGGTTTCTTGCCCTAGAGAACTTAAAACTCTTCTGGAGTATACCTCAGCTATGCCATGTTGTCTCTTTGGTAAAGTTTTCTAGCTCTGTACATAGAATAGATCTGAATCCTTTGATGAACCGGTGACTGGGGGCCGAACACAGAGAGGACACTATACTTCTAAGGCCAGAAGAAAGATGGTATGGTTATTGCTAGGTTCTGGCAAAGACAATCGAGTCCTGTAAAAGAATTCCTCCTCCCCATTTTTGTACTGTCTAAGAGGACATTACTGTCGCTTTCAATAGAGAATCTGAGGTTTAAATGATTGCAAATGAACGAGGTTTCACCATTGTAGAACTCCTTATAGGTGCAATGATCGTAAGTATCATGGGCGCGTTTGCTGCACCCCAATTCGGCAGTACCCTACGGGCATATAGGCTCAATGGTGCAACGAAGGTCATTTGGGGAGACCTACACAAAGCAAGGCTCATGGCCATCAAGGAAAACAGGACTATTAGAGTGGATTTCACCAGCAGTGCATATGAGATCGTGCGTGTAGATACTGCGGTAGTGGCCTTCCGACGCAACTTAGCGGCTGATTTTACAGGAATTACGGTTAGTATCTCAAATAACACTATCTCGTTTGGAAGTACAGGTACCGCAGGAGGGGGTGGCAAAACTGTTCAAGTGCAAAATGCCACAGGGAGCAAGAGTTTTACCATCCTGACAACTGGGCGAATAGGGAATATTTCATGACGTCGAAATCCTTGATTAGCACCGAAGAAGGTTTTACCCTGATTGAGATCATGATTGCTTTGGTCGTCATGTCTATTGGCCTTACCGCATTGGCCGCGGTGCAGATAAGTGCGATCCAAGGGAATGCTTTCTCGAAACGGATGACCACTGTGGTATCGATTGCAGATGAGAAGTTAGAGCAGATTAAAAGCAGCTCATATGTCGATATCGTTTCAGAATCATCCACCCAAATCACACAATCTAACATGAATTTTACTAGGCAAGTGACAGTAACTAATAATAGTCCATTGGCCAACACGAAGACAATTAATGTGACAGTGAACTGGTCAGAAGGTTCGAAGTCACATTCAGTGCCATTTACAACCATTGTCAGCCGATAGGGGTGTGGGTCACGATGTTAACATCCGACAAGGGCTTTACTCTGGTCGAATTGCTCATTGCCTTGGCGATTGTCGGGGTCGTTCTGACGGGAATTTACGATCTCTTGGTAACTTCCAGTCGGATCTATCTTGCTCAGAACGCCATCGTGGAAATGCAGGCCGATAGCCGGGCAGCCATGGACTTCTTGGTCCGAGAGCTGCGGCAGTCGTTCAAGACCCCAACGATATCCACTACCACGGCCGCCAACGATACGATCGGCTTCGACCGTGTGGAGGACACGGGGTATTCTTCAGGGGGAAATAGCGCTACAACACTCAGTGATATCAGGAAATCCTGGCACTCTGGCGACTTTGATCCTTCTACAGATTCCTCCTATATGGTACGTATCATTAGCGGTACGGGAAACGGACAAGTGCGAAGTATCAATAGTAACTTGTCCACTCAACTCACCGTATCGCCAGGCTGGGTAACAACTCCTGATTCGACGTCACTCTATGTAATTACGAGTAATAAGGGATTTACACGAATCTCCACATCGGATAACGTTCTAAGGTATCGGATTGGCGCCACGGGGGACAGGAACCCACTTGCCGAGAATATTACGACCCACTCCTTCTCACAACCTAGTCCAAATATTATTCGGATCACTTTGACAGGCCAGACGCGGGCGCCTGATCCAATCACGAAACAATATCGTACCTACACTCTAACCGAAGATGTCACGATAAGAAACATGTAGAAGAAATGCTGAGGAGCTTGCATGCTGCAATATTATCTCAATTATCTTCCGAATGAATCTGGGGTCGCCTTGGTGACGGGACTTGTCATCATGGTCCTCCTGACCGCTATAGGGACCTATGCTATCCACATAACAGAGATCGATCAAACCATCGCCGGCAATTTGAAAGCTTCGAAGCAGGCCTTCTACCTTGCGGATGCCGGATACCAATGGGGCAAAGCACATGTGCGCAATAGCACGGCGATTCCTCCAGAGACGGTGGGATCGAGCTTCACCCAGACATTAGGTTCCGGGACTATGACCATCACCTTTCTGGCCCAGGACCCTGCTGGCATAGCCATGCAATACACGGTGGCAATCCGTGCCACCGGGACCCTCGGGCAGGCCACCCGAACGATCGACGCCCTCGTTACCAAGACCTATGCCTTGGGCGATGCGCCGATTGCAATCCGCGGAGCCGAGGCGAATTCCGGCTTCACGGGGAATAAGTTTAAGATCGATGGGAATGACTATTTCTATAATCCTGATACGGGTAGCTGGCAGACGACCGGTGAGATCGGCTTAGGGGTGTCAGTCCCGAACGACAGCTTGCAAGCGCAGGTGGTTAGTGCCTTGAGCGACCAACAGCAGAATAACATCATCGGGCAGGGGGGCACCCCCAGCGTCGGCATCAGCACGTCCTTCCCCTCGGATGCCATCACCGACCTGGCCAATGCCCTCTGCGATGCGGCGCCTCCGGGCAATCGGGCGACGATCGCCCTCAGCGGCACCTTACCCTTGAATGGGACCACAACGTGGGGCAATCGGGCATTGCCGGAAATCCACTGTATCACGGGCTCGGGCACGCCGAGTCAACCCGCGACCCTGGATATCGGGGGGAACTTCAGCGGCGCCGTGATTTTGGTGGTCCGCAATGCTCAACTGGTCGCCAACGGAGCCTTTCATTTTGAGGGCTTGATAATCAACAGCGGTAACGATGTAGGCGTGAGGATCCGCGGGGGCGGCGACAAGGAGATCTATGGCTCGCTCATGGTCAACGAACTCAACCATGACGCGCAGCTGGAACTAGAGGCCACCGGAGCTGTGACATTCCGTGCCAGCGCCTCGGCGCTCGCCATGGCAAGCCAGCTATTCTCCTGGCAGGCCTGGCAAACCCTGCTGCCTGTGGCCCCCATCGACGTGCAGGAACGCAGCTGGCGCGAAGTGAGCCAGTAAAAAGATGGTATTCGAGCACCCTGTGACATGGATGAGACCATCTGCGGCGCCACGTGTCCGCAGGGGTACGTTGGACAGACAAGCTGTCAAGTAATCCTGGAACGGTCGATTGGGGGAGATCAGCGATGTCCATTTTGAAGGTTTTGACCCTTGCCGTCTTGGTCGTTGTCGGGATACAGGGTCTGAAGTTCATCGCACCTTGGTATAACTACCTGCGGCTCAAAGGAGCGATGCAGGAATCAGTCAGTCAGGCTCAATTATCGACTGACGCAGCAATGATCAGTGCTGTCCAGGCCAAAGCAGAGCAGCTCGAAGTTCCTCTTATCCTCAGTGATATTCATGTCGAGCGAAAAACCCCAGCAGGCGTGCAACTCTGGGCTGAGTATGACGTGACCCTGAACTTTCCGCTGGGGTTCTCTCACACGCAACGCTTCCGCCCGGAGGCGTGGTCCGGTCGCTGAAGCCACTGCGCGACTGGCCCCTCTGAGTCTTCGAGAGGAAAGGTCGAGGCACTGATGATTGTGGTTGCTGGTATATTCGAGGTGTCGATGCCGAAAACGTTCCCTCGCCCAAGGTACGTGGCCCTTCGCACTAGTCCTCTGCTGTCTGAACCCTATGAAGCGAGCATCTCGATGACGGGGAGGCTGAGCAAAGGTCTGATGGATACGTTGCTGAAGGTCCTTGGAGGAGAACAGTCGCGATGAACCATGTGAGAAGGCTTGCCCTCATGATCGGGTTCACGATCTTTTTGCTGTCATTTGTGGCGCATGCCACCTCGTTCATCATTGAATTGAACAATGGGCATGAAGTGATCACGCCTCGCGTGTGGGAAGAGGGGGATGAGATCAAGTTTTCCATCTATCAAGGTAGTGCGGGAGTTCCCAAGGCTCTGGTGAAACGCATTAAGACAATCGCGCTCATCAACAACGACAAAGTAGCGCGAAGTTCTATCCCTCAGAGTCCCGACGAGACGGACAGGCCAACAAGGAGGATCTCACAGAAAGAGACGGACCTCCGAGACCAAGAAGGAAATGCTAAAGCTGGAGACGAAAGGAAACATGATAGTGACGTGGCACATAAAGCCGAAGATCTCATGTCTGATCGTGAAAAGAAATCGAGACTCACGAGCCAATTAGACGAAGCGACGAAGAGGCATCGCGATGCCTCCGAAGCGAGCAATCTGGACGCGAAGAAAGCAGCATTGAACGAAATGAGGGAGTACCGCAACAAGATCTTCAAATTAAGGGATGAAGTCAAGAGTAAGAATGAAGGGGAGCTACCCACCTGGTGGAACAAATAGAAGCCTCTTTCCCACTGGGTCGATTCGAAGCACGGCGACTTCGCGGTATGATGCACAAACGACTTAAAGAAATTGGCCCTCCCTGCGACGATGGCCCCATCGAATTCAATAGTAGGAGGTTAGGAGGCAGGCGACGAGGTGTCGAACTCCATATGGATATCAGCAGCGGGGGCTGAGTGCGTTAATTTCCCAACCGAAATCAGGTCCACCCCCGTGCGGGCCACGGATGTAACGCTGTCCAGGCTCACTCCCCCCGAAGCTTCGACGACGGCTCGCTTGCCGATGATCTTGACGCCTTCGGCAAGCATGGCTGGCGACATATTGTCCAGCATAATCACCTCTGCACCCGCCTGCAGCGCCTCCTCGACTTGTTCCAGGGTTTCGACCTCCACCTCAATCTTTAACAGATGATGACTATGTCGACGGGCCATGTCGACGGCTGGTTTGATGCCTCCGGCGGCGACGATATGATTATCCTTGATCAGCACTCCATCCCCAAGGTCGTGACGGTGATTCTTGCCGCCTCCGACGCGTACCGCATATTTTTCCAACAGGCGCCATCCGGGGGTAGTTTTGCGTGTATCGATGATGTCAACACCATAGCCGCGTACAGCCTCGACGTACTGGCGTGTCATGGTAGCAATTCCAGAAAGTCGCTGCAAGAAATTGAGCGCCACACGTTCCCCAGCGAGGAGTGAACGCGCCCGGCCCTCAAGCACAGCGATGACCGCCCCAGCCGACAGCAGGTCGCCATCCTTGTAAGAGGGCTTGATATGGACCGCGCCGTCCAAAGCGGCATACACATCAGCGAAGACGTCCATGCCCGCTAATACTATCTCTTGTTTGGTAATCAATCGCGCACGTGAGATGACATGCTCGGCAATCGTGGCTTCTGTCGTGACATCGCCACGCCCGAGGTCCTCTTCGATTGAAGCCTGAATAAGCTGCTTGACTTGATGAAACGCCGTCAGGGTCATTGAATAGACTCCAAGGCCTGGACCAACTTCACCGCGCGCTCACGCAGGCCGTGATGTTTAGCCTGCTCTTTATCGATGATCTCCTCTGGGGCTTTCTCGAGGAAATCGCTCTGTACGAGTTTCGCCTCAAGTCTCTCGACATCTTCCTGAATTTTCTTCAACTCGCGTGTTAAGCGTGTCCGCTCCACCTCAACGTCGATCAAGCCTTCCAGAGGAACATAGATTTCCATTTCGTCAAGGATCGCTGTCGCAGATAAGTCGGGTCGCATCATTGCTTGATCGATGATCATTTCCGAGATATTCGCCAAACTCGCGATATAGGAGCGGTTCCGTTCGATCAGATTCGCATACTCCCTCGATGCCTTGATGTGTGGCCGGAGTTTTGTGGCATTCGGAATCTTAAATGAGCTTCGGATATTGCGAAGCGCTGAAATGACTTCCATGACAAATGTCATCTCTTGCTCAGCTTCTTGGTCGATCCACTCATGAGCGGCAGTCGGGTATGGGGCTCTAACAACTGTCTCACCCTGGTGAGGGAGTTGCTGCCATAGCTCTTCCGTGAGGAATGGAATAAACGGATGCATGAGCCGTAAAGATGTTTCAAATACCTGCAATAAGACCGCTTGAGCATTCACCCGCCCGTGTTCAGCACCAATGACACGGAGTTTTGTGATCTCGAGATACCAGTCACAGAATTCATGCCAGAAAAATTGGTAGATCTCGTTGGCAGCATCGTTAAAGCGATACTCTTCCAACGCACGGCGAGTGACGGCGATGACGCTTTGCAAACGGCTAAGGATCCAGCGATCCGCCAAGTCGAGCCTGGACCTCTCCGCCTGCGGGACACGCTCACCGGTCAGGGAAAAATTGAGCTCGCAGTAGCGAAAAGCATTCCAGATCTTGTTCATGAAATTGCGATATCCCTGGATACGCTCTTCCGACAGACGGATATCACGTCCTTGGCCGGCTAAGGCGGCGAGGGTAAAGCGCAGGGCATCGGTTCCGTATTGATCCATCACTTCCAATGGGTCAATCACGTTGCCTCGTGATTTACTCATTTTTTGCCCTTCTGCATCACGGACAAGCGCATGAATATAAACCTTGTGGAACGGGATATCGCCTTTGAATTTCAGCCCAAGCATGATCATGCGGGCAACCCAGAAGAAGAGAATATCGAACGCTGTCACCAAGACGGAGGTCGGGTAGTATCGTTCCAACTCGGGGGTGTCGTCAGGCCACCCCAGGGTGGAGAACGGCCAGAGCCCAGAGCTGAACCAGGTATCGAGGACGTCTTCGTCCTGACGCAATTCGCTTCCTTGGCAATGCTCGCATGCCGTTGGAGTCGTTTCCGCCACCGTCACCTCATCGCAGGCAGCGCAATACCAGGCAGGAATCCGATGTCCCCACCAGATCTGCCGTGAGATGCACCAATCACGAATGTTGAGCATCCACTCATAATACGTATTGCCCCACATGGCTGGAACGAATTGGATGTCCCCAGACCGCACCGCCTCTATGGCAGGTTCAGCCAGGGATTTCATACGAACGAACCATTGTCGCGACACCAGTGGTTCCACAACTGTGCGGCAGCGGTAGCACAACCCGACGCGGTGCTTATAGTCCTCGATTTTGCTGATCAAGCCGAGAGCCTGCAAATCTTCCACGATGCGTGTGCGACATTCGAATCGGTCGAGCCCAACGTACTTCCCCGCCGACGCATTCATCTTGCCATCGAAGCCGATCACTTGGCGAATCTCGAGCCCATGCCTTCGTCCGATGTCAAAATCCTGCGGGTCGTGAGCCGGAGTCACCTTGACAACGCCGGTTCCAAACTCAGGGTCGACGGCCGCATCGGCGATCACTTGAATAGTAATCTCTCCCTCGACCGACGGGATGGTCAGGAGACGACCCACGTAGTCAGCATATCGCTGGTCGCCAGGATGGACTGCCAAAGCAGTATCGCCGAGCTTCGTCTCGGGGCGTACTGTGGCGAGAGTCAGGGGACCATATTTGATGTAGTACAGCTTGCCTTCCCTCTCCTCGTATTCCACCTCGAGGTCGGAAAGCGCCGTCATACAGCGGGGGCACCACTGAATGATATAGTTACCACGGTAGATGAGGCCTTCCCGGTACAGAGTCACGAACACTTTGCGAACCGCGCGCGACAGGCCTTCATCCATGGTAAAGCGTTCACGGCTCCAATCACAAGAGGCTCCTAGACGCATGAGCTGGCGGACTATCGTGCGTCCCGATTCTTCGCGCCAGCGCCAGACACGTTCGATAAACTGCTCCCGACCGTATGCGTGTCGATCGGTCCCCTCACG
>Ga0105104_10003028_pt1 | contig 12125 bp, 10 predicted proteins | sample PPLLaktember2015_3_FD_87034 | JGI IMG/M metagenome (GOLD analysis project Ga0105104, IMG submission 87034) | Freshwater sediment microbial communities from Prairie Pothole Lake near Jamestown, North Dakota, USA - PPLs Lake P7 Core (6) Depth... | ecosystem: Environmental > Aquatic > Freshwater >...
CAATACCTGGTTCCGGCCCATACCTGGTTCGGTGCGGCCCCATTGCCCGAGGTCGAGTATTCACTGGTCGGCTGCACGGTGGCGCCCGGTTTTGACTTTGCGGATTTCGAGCTGGCCGGGCGGGCGGAGCTTGTCCGGCAGTTTCCCGGCCAGTCTCAACTGATCGGGCGCTGGACGCAGGAAGGCTGACGGGCCGGTCAGCCCGTCAGCCCGTCAGCCGGTCAGCCGGTCAGCTGGGTCAGCTGGTCAGCCGGCATCGCTCATCCTGCCTAGCTCCTTGCTGATCTCGGCGGGGTTCTTGTACTCCCTGTCGGGAAGCTGCTCGATTGTCGAAAGGATATCTTCATCTGCGCCGTGACCCCTGGCGGTACGAATGATCGTCTCCCGGTCGGCCGGATACGCGATACCCTTGAGATACTTCTGGAGCTGTATTGGATTGACCTTGGTTTTCGGCATTTGTACCTCCTTGGGGCCGATACTAGATCGCCACTTTTAAGCCGGCCATCGGGCAAATTCTCTTTTTCGTGTAGGCCGCTCGGGGATACACTTCCTTTGATCCAAAACGACGCCGGAGGACTCTAATCGTGCAGATGCGGACCGGAAGCACTTTGGCGCTGACCCTGTTTTGTCTGGCACTCCTCGCTCGTGTGGTCGCTCAACCAGTTCCCCAGTCGTGGACTGATGCCAAAACTGGCCTCGCGTACATCAATATCCCTGCCGGCTCGTTCATGATGGGATGTGCGGGCGTCGGCGGAAAGGCCGGTTGCCAACCGGAGGAGGTGCCCCGCCACAAGGTGAAGTTGACTCGCGGCTTCTGGATGAGCCGGACCGAGGTCACCGTCGCGCAGTTTGCGAAATTCGTCGAATCCACGCATCACGTGACCGATGGCGAGAAGGCAGGCGTTTCCCGCGCTTTCGAGCGGGACCGGTGGGTGAAGAAGCCGGGGCTTTCCTGGCGGAACCCGGAAATCAAACAGGCGCCGGACCACCCGGTTGTCTGCGTTTCGTGGAACGACGCGATGGCTTTTTGCCGCTGGGCCGAAGCCAGGTTGCCCACCGAAGCCGAGTGGGAATACGCCGCTCGCGGCGGCCGCACGGACGAGGTCTATGCCTGGGGGCACGGGATGATTACCCCCAACCCTGACGGTAGGCATTTTGCCAACCTGGCCGGCCTGGCAGGCGCAAAGGAATGGCACTGGTCCGTGATCCCCGGTTTTGACGACGAGTGCGCCGAGACCGCTCCCGTGGGGAAATACAGCCCCAACGCGTTTGGCCTCTTTGACATGATCGGCAATGTCTGGGAGTGGTGCGCAGACGCGACGCGGCTCTATGAAGACCAGGAAGAGACCGACCCCGCCGGTCCGGTTTTCGCAGGTCGAAAAGCCGTGCGTGGCGGCGCTTGGAGCACTGTTCCGCCTGACAGCCGGATCTCCTCTCGTCGAATCAACGTCGTGGATTTCAGCTCAATCAACCTCGGCTTTCGGGTCGCACGCGACAAAATCGACTGAACCTTACCGGGTGTGGCCCGGACGGGCGAGCACCATCGCATCGGTTGCCTGTTTGAGCCGAACCTCCACTGATCGGAATCGCGGTTCACCTGATAGAAACGGTGTAAAGCCAATCACATAACGTTGTTGCAGTTCGAGGGCGATTTGTTTGAAGGCCGTCGACAACGGTTCACCGGGTTCGGGAAAATATGCCTCGGTCCCCGCAAGCGAGACCAGCTGCCTGAGCACCCACACTGGATTCAGGTGTTCGTCGGTCTCCGGCTGGAGGTAGTACTTTTTGTCATTCATGAACATCCGCCGGTATGCCGGGTTGTAGATCCCGCATCCAAAGACGGTGACGTCGCTCCCTCGAAGCAGCTCTTCCAGATCCGAGAAGGCGGTCGTGCTGGCTTCGTCCTTCCCGTCGGTCAGGAGGACTATGACCTTTGCCCTGTTGCGAACCGGGGCGAGCAATTCCATGGCGGTCCGGATTCCGTCAAACAGCCGGGTTCTGCCGGTTGCCCGAAGTCCGCTGAGAGCTGACTGGATTGGCGCCCGGTCTGTAGTGAAGTCGACTTCCTTCCTAATCTCGGAGTCAAACGTGATCAGGGCAAACTGGGTCTCGGGGTGCGCCGCCTCGATGAGTTCGACGGCGGCGCGCCTGGCTTCTGCAAGAGCCTGGAGCTTCATGCTCTCGCTGGTGTCCAGAAGGAGCACAATACTTAAGGCCTGGTCGCCTTTTGAGAAGTAACAAATTTCCTGAGGCACTCCGTCTTCCAGAATCTCGAAATCGCTTGCAGTCAGGTCACGCGCTTGACCGTTGAAACCGACTGCAACATTGAGCAGGACGGCATCCACTTCGACCCGAAACGCTGGTTTTGCGACGGCATTAGTTGACGCAAGGTAAGGCGCTGGTTGACCTGCGATGGCCGTTTGCGGTTCCTGGGCATGAATGGGGTTATCCAGGTGCGATGCGAGGATAAGAAAGGGCAACAGCCGAGCGGCTGTCGCCCCGACGTTCGACGTTCCGGCAGACCAAATTCGTCTACTGGACATTGAGAACCTCTTGTTGGATGGATGACGGAATAGCTGTTACTCGCCCCACGAGAAAGTGAGACCACCGGTGGTTTCAAGCCAGGTGGCCGAGTCGCCGAAGATGTGGGGCATCGTCCGGCCACGGAGATCGAAGCGAAGACCCATCGGACCCCACAGTCTCTCCGCCTTCAACCCACCGCCGTATGAAACAACGAAGAAGGTATCGCCATCATCGAGCCGTTGCCCGAACATGTTCGCAGAACCAGGATTATTGTTTGTCGGATCCAGAACATCACTGTCGATAACCGCTGTCATTCCACCGATTCCACCGCTCACGAACGGGTGCAGGTGCTCTCCCACAGGAATGTCCAAGTTCCCTCCGGCTTCCCAGAGGAGACCTCGGCTCTGCGGGTCGGATCCTTCCAACTCGAAATGGTTCAAGTATCCGAAGTTACCTTCCAGCTCGAAGTTGGGCGTCAGATTGACGCTACCCTTCAGGCCGTACATCCCCTCGTTCTTGAACTCGCCGTAATCCGCACTCCTGGGATTAAAATGCCCAATGTACGGATGCAGTTCCCACTTCTGCGCGTAAGCGCTCGGAGCCACTCCGGCCAAGACCAGAATAGTCAGAGCTACACATGCAGTTTTCACTCGCATTCGTTATGTCCTCCTGACGATTGTTCAGTTGGTGAATGAGCCTGGGATGTTGGCGCCGCTTCCATGCAATCGCCGGACCAGACGGGCAAAATGCGGGCAGAAGCTGCAGAATTTTAAAGAGTTAGGCGCAGGATGTGAGACCGCTTACTTCGATCATGTCCGCCGGCCCGCAGTCCTTCGGGGGGAATTTTTTCCCCTCATGCTCAGGTGCCTGAGAGACATGGGAGCAGCCGCGACCCAAGGGTGTGCTCTGACAAAGACTGCTGTATCAAGTGATAGGCGGTACGAAGTGACTATTTGTTGGCGAAGCACTTGACCGGCCCGAAGCCGGGCAATATTCCCCGACCGCACCGGGGATTCACCGAACAAGAGCAGGGACGAAACTCGATATTCTGTCTTTCTTCTTCATCGTTCATCGCGCCCGCTGACCTTTGGTTTGCGGCCGAAGGCAGCGCCGTGTAGAAATCCGTTCTTCAGAGAACCGGATCGAGGGCAATGAGCGCTATCTGCGTCAAATCCGGGAGGCAGGTCAGGCAGATATCGGCGTTTCCCTGTACTTGATGGGAAGCCTCAGCCAGCGCCTTTCGCGCCTCTTCGACACCCTTTGCGGCAGCCAGCATGTAAAGGCGTTGCGCCTCTCGGCTGTCTGCGTCCACTCCGAGGCCGTGCGTGTACAGGAACCCGAGATTGCACTGCGCCTGTGCCTGTCCCTGCGCAACGGCCAGGCGGTACCATGCCGCCGCCTGCTTGTAATCACGGGGTACCCCGGCGCCGGTTTGAAAAGCCAGGCCCAGGTTGAACTGCGCCTCGGCCAGCCCGGCCTCGGCAGCCTTGGTGGACCACATCACCGATTCCGCGAGATTCTGGGCCTGTCCCTTGCGCAATAGTGCCCCTAAGTTACACTGCGCCTGGACTTGGCCTTGTTCGGCCGCCAATCGGTAGTACTTGATGGCTTTGTCGAGATCCGGAGACATGCATTTGCCGATTTCAAACATTCGTCCGAGCTTGGATCGGGCGGCTGCGAAGCCGACATCGGCGGAGGCCTGGAGCCAGCGCTCAACTTCCTGACAGCCGGCTGGCCCGGCCGTCGCCTCCAGCGTTACCGCGAGGTTGTATTGAGCCATGGTATGGCCCTGCTCGGCCGCCTCGCGAAACAAGCGAATCGCTTCCTGACGGTCGGGCAATGTTCCCCGCCCCTCCCAGAGAAGGTTTGCCAGCGAGAATTGAGCTTCAGCGATACCTTGCTCTGCGGCCAGTCGGTACCATTTGGCGGCCTGGGTCTTGTCGGCGGTCACGCCTTTCCCCCGTTCGTAGAGGTGGGCCACCATGACTTGTGCGCCGGGATCGCCGAGATGGGCCAGCGGGCGGAAGACCTTGAGTGCTTTTTCGAATTGGCCCTCGTTCCACGCTTTCAGGCCATCCTTGTAGTCGGCCGCCATGCAGGTAAGCGTGCCGCCAAGCAGAAGGGTTATCAAAAGATAACTTCTCATACGCGCCCCTCCCAATTGCGCTGCATGAGCACGGACCACACGGGGAAAGCATCGCAGAAGGCACGGAAAACCAAGTCTTCGCGTCCACCGGTTCGCGTCCGACGCATGCGGGCGGGAGAATATATTCTGGTGTGGTAAAAGACAAGAATGAAATCGCGAACCAACTCGAGTTTATTCGGTCGGCTGGAGAACCGAAATGTTCTCATACAGTTACAGGCAACCGGGCGTGCGCGAGGGTGGCAAACCCGGCGCTTCGATTCACGGGACCCGAGTGCTAAACCTTTTCGGCTAGGGCTTTTAGGCTCAACGCGGAATGTGGTATCAAGGATTAATAGGCGGTGCAGGCGCGTGGCCTGTCTCGTAGAACCGACTTCCAGGCCGGACAGTCCCGCTGGAAGCGTGACCTGCTTATCCGGGGTCCCGGAAATCCCCAGGTTCCTGCTCCAGCCGTTCCATCCGTTCTAGCCTATTGCATACAGCCGCGAGGTGAAATTTGCACGCAGTCGCCATTTTCCCCGGTTCCCGCAAGGTGGATCTAGTCGATGTTCCCGAGCCAAAGATCTCAAGCGATGACCAGGTGAAGGTCCGAATGCTGGAAGTAGGCATTTGTGGGACCGACCGCGAGATCAGCCGTTTCGAGTACGGCACGCCGCCCGCTGATTCCGACTTCCTGGTGATGGGACACGAGGGTCTTGGAGAGGTGGCGGAGGTCGGGCCGGCCGTCGCGGACTTGAAGCCCGGCGATCTCGTCGTCCCGCTGGTTCGCTATCCCTGCCCGCACGAACGCTGCCATCCCTGCCGAGTCAACCGGCAGGATTTCTGCGTTACCGGCGATTTCCGCGAGCGGGGAATCAAGGAACTTCACGGTTTCATGTGCTCCTTCATCACTGAGCAGGAACAGTACCTCGTCAAACTGCCGAGCGAACTTCGGGATGTCGGCGTCCTGACCGAGCCGCTCACGATTGCCGAGAAGGCCTTCGCAGAAGTAAGCCAGATCTACGAGCGGCTGCCCTGGATGCCCGAGAAAGGACGAGACGATCCAATCAAGAAGAAGATGGGTGAACTGAACGCCGTTGTCGTTGGCGCCGGGCCGATGGGTCTTCTCGGGGCAATGCGCCTCAGGCTGGCCGGCTATAGCACTTTCCTCTATTCGCTTGAACCTGACGAGAGCGTGAATGCCCGCATCGCCCGGGAGGTGGAGTGCCACTATGTGTCGGCCAAGGCGGCCGAGTTTCCGGACCTCACTCGCATCGTGGGACATATAGATCTCGTCTACGAGGCTTCGGGAAGTTCCGCCGTCTCCTTCGGATTATTGAAGTACCTGGGAAAGAACGGGATCTTCATCTTGACCGGCGTTCCACCCCTGAAGAAGCCCATTCCAATTGACGCCGACCGTATCATGCGGAACATGGTTCTGGACAACCAGCTGGCGTTCGGTACGGTTAACGCGGGGCGGGCGGATCATGAAAAAGCGATTCGGAGTCTCGGCAGGTTGATGGAGCGTTGGCCCGAGGCCACCCGCTCGATCGTTACTAAGCGTCACCCGTTAGAGGCGACCTGCGACCTGCTCGTAAAGCGCCCGCCCGGGATCAAGCAGGTGGTGAAGGTGGGGTGAGAGAGGGGGAGACAAGGAGAGGGGGAGACTGAAGCCGGGACTACACACCCTCTCTGTTCCTTTACCTCGTTCATTCCCTGAATTGGTTCGTAGTTCCGCCTTTAGGCGGTCGACCGGGCGGGCACGCTCATGCCCTTGTCTCCCCGTCTCCTTGTCTCCCCCTCTCCTTGTCTCCCCCTCTCCCCGTCTCCTTGTCTCCTTGTCTCCTCGTCTCCCTGTCTCCCACTCTTCAGCTGAATTTCCTGAACCTCTCCTCGACATTCATGCGGAAGCGGTCGATGTGCTCCAGCACAAACGGCAGAATCGGCCGGGCCGGGTCCTCGACCAGGGGGGTCAGGTCCATGGCATAGCAGGCGGCCGTCTCTGTGTCTGTCTCATGCGAGGCGAAGTAGGTGGCATTGGCCAGGCGGCGTCCGGCCGTCGCCAGGTCGTAACGCTTGCCTCCGCTGACCTGTGAGTCGAAGACCCCGACAAGCGATGCAGCAAGATTCGGATACAGGGAGCAGGGAAGCACCTGTTTTTCGTTATCCTGCAGCCAATCAAGACTTCGCCAGACTTCGCATCCGTATACCTTGCGTGGCCTCCGGGCCGGGTCGACCCGGCGGAGGGCGGAAAGCGCTCGCAATGCTACTCCGACGTGGGTGTCATGCTTATCGGCCAGGTTGTGGAGGTAGACGGTTCTGGGCTGACACCCCTGAAGAATGCTGAGGAGGTCATCCACCACCGCCGGGTCGTTGGGGTTCTTGACGGCAGCGCTCGAATAGCCGAGCTGGATTTGAATGGAGTATTCCCCGACGATCGCGGCTTTGCGTTGTTCGACCTTGCGGACCTTCTGCATTTCTTCGTCGGTATAACTGCCGTAAAGGCCCGTACGCGGGCTGCCGGCGCCATTCGTCACGGTGACATTCGAGAACCAGGCGTCTCTTCGGCCGAAGCACTCCGCGATTCCGTGATACGCCATGATCTCGGTGTCATCCTGGTGTGCGCCGATGCATAAATGGGTGGTGCGGGCGAGAGCCTGCTCAGCCGGGGTTCCATCGGGTACATAGATGTCTGCGTTTGAATTGTGCAATTGCATGATCCCGTCCTTTCGTGATGTCTATTCCACAACTGGGAGGCTGGCTGCTGCGACTGCCTGCCCGTGTCGTTTCTCTTTTTCGCTCGGTTGACGGAAGGTGATTGCGCCGACGAGCTCGGGGAACTCGCGGCGCAGGACTTCCTGAGCCGTCTTGAGGATGAGGTCGCCCCCGGGACCGCTCAGGACGCGCCCGAGCACAAGCAGATTGCGCAGGTCGTAGAAATCCGCATAGTGCGCCACCGCGTAGCCGAAATAGGCGCCGATCGTCTGGTAGATCTTCCACGCTCGCTCATCGCCTGCCTCCATGAGCTTCTGCACTTCGACCAGTTGCTCCGGAAGAGGCATACCGGCCGGGAAGGTGAGCCCGGCCGCCGGGGCCAGCCGCCCGACTGCCTGTTGTGAGAAATATCGGGCGCCGACGCCCCGGTCGCCGGACCACTCATCGACGGCCGCGTCTTCCCTGTAATCGACCGGTGCAAAAGCGAGCTCGTTCAGCCAGTTGGTGATGTTGCCGTCGGGAGTCACATAGCCGGCCGCCAGGCTCGTCCCCATGGCGATTCCCAGCACGGCGTTTTCATTGAAGGCCATAGACCCGGCCAGAGCGGTCACTTCCCCATCGTTAACCACGGTGAAGGGGACGTTTCCCCAGGCACGCTGCAACTCGAAAAAGATCCTGGTCACCCGCTTCTTGAAGAGGTCTCTGGGGACGCCGCGAAACAGGGAGGCGACGCGGACTTCGTTGTCCACGTACACTCCGGCCGAGCTTCCGCCTATCGCGTCGACGCGGGGCAGCTTCTTGGCGGCTCTCTTGAGCAATGCGTCGATCTGGTCGTAATGCCACTGAGGATCGTTCTTGAAGTAAGGGTCCCAGGCGAGTTCCTCGGTTTCGACGATGTCGCCGTCAATGACGGCTGCGTATTTGCGGTCGCTGCCTCCGAGATCGAAGCCGATCCGGCAGCCGTTAAAGTGGCGTCCGAGCGCAGCGGCCGTTTCCTTCGCCTCGAGAATCTGATTTCGCCCCTCGTGGGTGACCACCATCGGCGTGCCGTAGACCTGCTCACCCATGAAGGCATAGTCAAAGGCCCGCGCCCCCCCGGGGGAATAGACCGATGAAATGAACTGCGCGATCTCAGGAGGCCCGGATATCGTGAGCCGGTAGCCGCCCTTCTGCCAGAGCAGGAACTTCACGAGGCGCTCAACGTAGACCTCGTTGAGCGGCACTGCTTCGCCGCGATGTTCCAGAACGCTGGTTCTGTGGACGGACACTGAGCCGTCCCGGCGCTCCAGGGCAATTCGGAGCGGTTCGCCCCCTTTGCGGCGGACCAGCTCACGGTACGCGCGGTTCCACGTGGAGGCAGGCAAGAAATCGGGATCGAGGACGGGCAGGATAACAGGCCGAGCATCAACTGTAAGTGGCATTCTCTCTCCTCCTGCAGATTATAACGCTTCATCTTCGCTCAGAAACCGGCTCGGTCGCCAGCCCTCACGAACGGGTTTGTGCGACTAGGTTTGTCTTCGCGACAGGTCGATTCATGTGATATGAGATGTGTCGATGAAACGGATCCTCTTTGCTGCTTTCGCGTTGCTGTTCGGAGGTTGTCTAGTCCAGGCCCAGGAATATCGCCACCTCGACCAGGTCCAGGAACTCCCCAGTTTTGGTTCGGTTGAAGAGTGGCTGGGCCGTGCCTCGTACCTGCGGACCCACATCCTGGCCAGCGCGGGCCTGCTGCCACTGTCCGAGAGGAGCCCGCTGAACGCGCAGGTGACGCAGGCGGTCACGAAGGCCGATTACCAGATTCAAAACCTGGTGCTCGAAACGCTTCCTGATTTCTACCTGGTAGGCAACATCTACCGCCCGGTTGGAAAGCGGGGACCTTTCCCCGCTGTGTTGTCTCCTCACGGGCATTGGAAGGCCGGCAGGCTGGAGAACACGCACGAGGCGAGTATCCCTGGCAGGGGAATTTCTCTGGCCAGGCAGGGGTACGTCGTTCTGACCTACTCGATGGTCGGGTACAACGAAATGGAGAAGTTCATCCCCCACCGGTTCGATCAACCGGCATACCAGCTGTGGGGGTTCAGTCCCATGGGACTGCAGCTCTGGAACAGCATGCGGGCCCTGGACTACCTGACCTCGTTGCCGGACGTCGATCCCGGGCGCATCGCTATGACCGGCGCCTCCGGAGGCGGGACCCAGACGTTTCTTTTGACCGCCGTCGATTCGCGAATCCGGGCTTCTGCGCCGGTCAATATGATATCGGCGCACTTTCAGGGCGGGTGTGTGTGCGAAAACGGGCCGCTGCTCCGGATCAACTGCAATAATCTGGAAATTGGCGCTCTTGCAGCTCCCCGACCGCTGATGATGATCTCGACATCGGGCGACTGGACGAAGAACACCCCGAAGATCGAGTTCCCGGCTCTCCGGGGCATCTACGACCTGTTTGGTGCAAAAGACCGGGTCGACAACGTGCACCTCGATTACCCGCACAACTACAACAAGGACAGTCGACAAGCTGTCTATTCCTGGCTGAACCGGTGGTTCATGGGGGATCCCGCGCGCGTTTCAGAGCAGCCGTTCGAACTCGAGGATCCAAAGGCGCTCGAATCGCGGCTTCCCGGCGTGCCGGTCGGAATCGAAACCCTGTTTTCCGAGTTCGTAAAGCGTTGCGAGCGTGAAATGGAGCGGGCGGCGCCCGAAAATTGGGGTGATCTTTTTGCCCTGCGGGAGAGCTATGGCCAGGCACTACGGCATGCGCTGTCGGTCGGCAAAGCGAACACCGGCCCGGGGGACCGGTTGAGCCTGACGAGCCCGCCCGATCGTGACGAGGCGAGGCCGGCCGTTCTGATCGTCTCGGACGGCACATCCGCCGCCAGGGAACAGTGCGAGCGCCTGAAAGCCAGTTGCCTGGACCGGGGCAGCCTGGTGTTCGTGCTTCACCAGGATGGTCCGTATGGGGTGGCTCCCAAGCCCAATGTCAATCACTGGAATACGTACAACCCGACGCCAGCCGCGCTGCGCGTGGCGGAAATCCGGGCGGCATTACGAAGCATTGAGTCACGCCCGGAAGTCTTGAGTACCGACTTGGTGGGGCTCGGAGCAAGCGGTTCCCTGGTCCTGCTCGCCCGGGCGTTTGAACCGTCGGTTCGATCGACGTCCGTGGACCTGTCGCAGAGTCCGACTACCGACACCGCTTTTGTCCAGGCGTTGTTTGTTCCGCTGTTGCGCAAGGCCGGGGACTTCAGGACAGCGGTTGCCATGATTGCGCCGAGCCCACTCGTCATCCAGGGAAGCGTGGATCCCGCACTGGCCGGCTGGTTCCGCGCAGTCTACAAAGCTGCCGGCGCCCAGGATATGCTGAGGTTCGCGAGCGGCCACTAGCAAAGGACCGCGGGATCGCAAGGACCACAAGGACAACAACGACGACAAGGACCAAAGCATGGGGCGTCGTTGCCGTCCCTGAGGTCCTTGAGTCGTTCTGCTGTTTACTTACGGGGCTATCTTATACCGCACGTTCAGGTGCGCGACCACCTGGATCTGGCCCGGTGAGACCGGCGTGGAGGCGTCTGCCGCCCGTGCCATCATCATCTCGGGACCTGCCTGCATCGGCCTGATCTGAGATACGCCGCCCTCGGTTGCTTCGAGGATAGGACCCAGCGTGACACCCAGGGCCACGGCCAGAGTCTGCGCCTTCAGTTTGGCGTCGGCAGCGGCCTTCTGGAGCGCCTGCTGGCGCGAGGCAGTGTCGTCTATCAGTCCGAATGAGACCCCTTCCAGTTGATTGGCGCCCGCCTTCAGGCCTGCGTCGATGACCGGCCCGGCCTGGTCGATTTTTATCACGCGGACGGATACGACGTTGGACGCCCGGTATCCGACCACGGCCGGTCGCCGCTGAAGTGGTTCCGGGCGACCTTCCGAATAAACCGGATACAGGCTGAGCTGGGATGTCTGGATATCCTTCCGGTCGATCCCCAGCGATTGGATGGACTCGACGATGGCTTTGGCTGTCTGGTTGGCCTCCCGCTGGACGCTGTCGGCCGTCTTGCCCTCCCGCGTAATGCCGAGCCGGACAGTGGCTTCGTCCGCCTCGACGGCGACCTCGCCGGTTCCGGTAACCACGATCGAAGGAACGGGCGGAGTCGTCTGGGCGTACAGCGGGAGAATGAACACGGCGAGAAAAAGCCAGCGAATCCGCAAGAAACTCATGCAAAAATCCTCCATCCATACCATTGTAAGGCACTGATTTCTGGTCTAATAGGGTAGACAAGTTGCAAGCAGGTTAGAGGATATGGATATATACACGAGCATGACGCGGTTCTTGCTGCTTCTGCTGATCGGTCACACACTGAATGCTCAGCCTGCCGGGAAGGCCCCGCCCGCGGACGTTTTCACCGGCATTGAAGATCAACAGGCAAGTCGAGTTCTCAGGACATTGGAAGGGAAGCCGGGTCGTTGGAACATCGCGCCGGACGAGGGTCGTTTTCTGCATGATCTGGTCGTCAAGCATAAGTACCAGCGGGCTCTGGAGATCGGGACATCCAACGGATACTCTTCGATTTGGCTGGGCATGGCTTTGCGCAAGACCGGCGGCAAGCTGATTACGATCGAGATTGATATTGATCGGGCGGAGGAGGCGAAATCCAACTTCCGAATGGCGCGGTTGGAGCAGCATATCGACTTGCGGATCAACGACGCTTTCAAGGAGATTCCGAAAATCCCCGGACAGTTCGACTTCGTCTTCATCGATGCCGACCGCCCGGACTACAAG
>Ga0105104_10003029_pt1 | contig 12123 bp, 14 predicted proteins | sample PPLLaktember2015_3_FD_87034 | JGI IMG/M metagenome (GOLD analysis project Ga0105104, IMG submission 87034) | Freshwater sediment microbial communities from Prairie Pothole Lake near Jamestown, North Dakota, USA - PPLs Lake P7 Core (6) Depth... | ecosystem: Environmental > Aquatic > Freshwater >...
AAAACGTAAATTCATATCATTCTCATGGCATTGATTTTTATACATTATTAAAAAAAATTGCTAGCCTAAAAGGATTGCTACGCCTGCGTTTCATGTCGCCTCACCCTAAAGATTGGGATAATAAACTTTCTGATCTTTTAACAAATAATCCAATCATTTGCAATCAACTGCATCTTCCTTTTCAAGCTTTCCATATCGTCTTTCGGCCTCACGACTATAGAAGTAAGGTTGCAGAATTGCTTTGACTGAAGATAAATCTCTCCGCACGGATTCATGCCAATTTGTTTGACGTCCTTAACAACTTCCCAGCGTCGTTTTGGCAACTGAGCCTGCAAGCCGCCCCTGTTGAAAATCCCGCGTTCCCCGGCGTGAGATGTAACTAATGCTGTCCATTCTTCTAAAAATTCTTCAGCGGATGGTTTAGTTTCGTAGACTGCGGAATTGTTTGCCATTGAACGCTGGCCTTCCGTCTGCCAGAAAGCTCCTTTTTTGGCGTCTCGCATTTCATGGTCGTCGGGAGCAGAAAGTGATATCAGAGCAGAACGTCTCACTCCTCCAGCTACAACTATAAGACCTATCTGGCAGATAATGTCGTGCAAATCGAGAGTAGTAAGCCTGCGTCCCTGTCTGGCAAGTATTTTGCGTTTTGTGAATCTCATTAATTCCTGAAGAGGGTCGGGGCCCGATGCCCGGCCTCCCATTGTCTCAAGTTTTGCCCCAGCTGGGCGGACCAGTGAATAATCAACTTCAACATCTCTTCCGCTCTCCCAAGCCTCACATGCTAGTACAAATGCCTTGCACCAGCCGGTCTTGCTGTCTTCAACTATGATTTTAGGGGCCATTTGTCCTGTTTGTTTTTGAATTTGAGGGAACTTCTCCACGTTTTCCGGTTCTACAGAATAGCCGCATCCGGCTCCGCACATAGAGACATACATAATCTCGGAAAGGTCACGCCAAGAAGTCGGGGCAACATAAGCGCAGTTATATGAGCATACATTTGTTCTTCGGCAAGCTTTGCCGGCAGACCAAAGCAAGCGCATTGACGGACATATTTCTTGATTTAGAATAGCCTCCTTGATTTCTTTGTATTCAGACTCGCCCAGTTTGGAACCGAGATTTTCTTTCATATAATCCATAAATCGGTCGACAGATTCAATCCAAGTCTCTCTGCGGCCAAGCTCGCTCCTCCAGCGTGAGTAAAACTGGTAAAAGATAAATTCCTGATAGGAAGTCTTAAAATATTTGCTGCTCTCGGCAATTTTCACTTTAACTTCCGGCGGTATCATTGCGTTTTGTTCTCGAATTCTGGTGCGCTCCTGCCTGTAGAGAATGTAATTTTTTGCCGTATTTATATATTCCGAAAGCATCAGCTCTTTTTCAACTGTGTCTTGAATACCTTCAACTGTAGGAAGAAAAGTCTTGAATTTCTTACTGATGCGCACTAGCTCTGCCAGCACTTTATTGGCAACCATTCTCGCTTCGGCTTCCGAGCCTTCGTTGGAAGCTTTCATGGCCTTGTTTATTGCCGTCACAATCCTCTCAAAATCAAAAGGAACAATAGAATTGTCCCGCTTCTGAACCTTTTTTATAAAATCTTCCATCGCAGGTTTTTTTGAAGCTTTTTTGATTTTTTGAGCCATATTTTTATAAAAAAATTAATAATTTTGTAATTTTTTGATGATATTTTGAGAAAATTTAAAAATTCGCGTACTTCATTCTACAATTTTTAGAGACTTAAAACCTGTGGATAAACCCTCCAAAAAACCATCCTGAAATATAAATTTATTTATGTAAAACGGGCCGCTTCAATCCCCTTTCATTAAAGCAATCTGGGGGACTTTGCTATCAAAATTCCGCGACATCGCCTATTTTGATTTTATGGCTTGCAAAAAAATTAGCTTCTGTCTCTAAGACGTATAGAGCAGGCGCTGATGGACTGAAGACATTAGGATAAGTAGCGGGTAATACATTATTTTTTATATAAATTATTTCTTTATTTTTATTGAGCCATGCCATATCTATCGGAAATTTCATATCCTTCATCCAGAATCCGTAATATCCTTCCTTTTCAAAAACAAAAAGCATTCCTTCGCCTGCTTTTAAACTCCCTTTTCCCGAAAGCCCCCGACTTCTCTCCATTTCCGTATCAGCTACTGTAATATTTAGTGTTTCCCCGCCTATCTTTAGGGTTTTCGGGACATTTGAAATTTTTTCCGGCCCTTTTGTTTGATTTAAAACAGAAAAACCGATAACAAGCAATATGATGACGGTTCCTGCGATAATCCATTTCTTATCCATAAATTCATTATAACATCCCGTTAGAAGTAGGAAACTTTTGTTTCTGCCGAAAATTATTTTTTCGGACCTCTTGGGACTCGTCCCGTTAGAGATAGGAACTTTTAAGTTCCACGATCTCTAACGGGATAACAAAAATCACCCAAGCGGGTGATTTTTGCAATTATTCCATCGGAACAAAAAGCGTAGCTTTTTATCGTCTGAAATTATCTCTGCGAGGTCTGTCTTCTTTTGGACGGGCTTCATTTACAGTCAAGGCTCTGCCATCCACTTCTTTGCCATTCCACATTTCTATGGCGGCATCAGCTTCGGCATCATCAGTCATGGTTACAAAACCAAAACCTTTTGAAACACCTCTTTCTCTGTCCATGATTATGACAGCTTCGGTAACTTCGCCTCCTTTAGAGAACATGTCTCTAAGCTCGGCATCAGTTGTTTTGTAGGACAAATTGCCTACGAAAAGCTTTTTCATTGCGTGCTTTATTTATTCCGACAAGCGAGGAGCAAAATGAAAATAAATTTTCATTTTGTCCGAGCGCAGTCGGAACAACATTTATGTTATCTTACGATTAAAACGACCAAGCGCTTCGCTTGCTGTTCGCACCTGGCACAAAGCCCGCAAAACAAACATTAGAAACTGCTTACTCTTTAAGTATACACCTTTCATCTTAAAAGTCAACCCCCGGATTTAAATCAAACTTTGAGTTAACCCATTATATAACTGGTGATTGCAAATTTTAGTACAAGTGGTATCATGCTCTGTGTTCGAGTGTTCGATTATTAGTCCCATCCTAAGTCTAACCTTCCGCTACAGTGCTGAGAAGAATGCGGAAAAGCTTATGGTTTTTTTATTTGTTTTATTATGCCTGACCAAATCGTAGATAAAGAAGTCTCAAAAGACCAACAAAAGGAAAGCAAGATGTCCAAGTTTTTGGACCAATCTTTACTGCCGCCGGCTATTGATTTTATAGTTGAGGGCACCGTAATATCTATTGCTAAAAATTCCATTTTCGTTGATTTACCGCCTTGGGGAATCGGGATTATTTTTGGCAAAGAATACATAAACGCCCGCGATTTAATAAAGAAAATAAATATCGGGGATAAAATTACCGGAAAGGTAGTCGGCAATGATAACAAAGAAGGATACATAGAAATATCGCTTAAAGAGGCCAAACAAGCTCTCATATGGAGTGATGCTGAAGATGCCATCAGAGATAAAAAAGTATTTGAACTTCCTGTCAAGGAAGCAAACAAAGGGGGCCTCATGTTGATATGGCAAGGCATAACCGGATTCTTGCCGGCTTCTCAGCTCAAGACGGAACATTATCCGAGAATTGCTGACGGAGATAAAGACAAGATACTTGAGGAGCTGAGAAAATTGGTGGGACAGAAAATCTCAGTTGCCATCATTGCAACAAACGCCAAAGAAGGAAAACTTATCTTCTCTGAAAAAGACCCTGACAGCGGAGAGAAAGAAAAGATTATCGATAAATATAATCCGGGCGATGAATTGGTAGGTGAAGTAACCGGCATAGTTGATTTTGGAATATTTGTGAAAATTGAAGAAGGGTTGGAGGGCTTAGTCCATATTTCTGAAATTGACTGGGGACTTGTAGAAAATCCCCATAAATTTGCCAAAGTCGGCGATAAAATAAAAGTGAAAGTTATAGAAGTTAAAGACGGAAAGATTTCTCTATCCATAAAAGCCTTAAAACCGAATCCGTGGATTGAAGCCGCTAAGAAATACAAAAAAGACGACCTCATCAGCGGTGTTGTCATTAAATTTAACAAGCACGGCGCTCTTGCATCTATTGAAGAAGGAGTGGCGGGCCTCGTCCACATTTCTGAATTCGGAACGGAAGAAAAATTACATGAAAAACTGGAACTTGGCAAGACTTACAACTTCAAAATAAATATCTTTGACCCAAAGGAACAAAAAATGGCGCTCGGTTTCGTGGAAAAATAAATTAGAATTTATATTTGTCATCTAAAACAAAGGAAGCCTCCAGAAGGCTTCCTTCGTTGCCTTTATTGAGTTCAAACTATTACAGCTCTACTTTGATTCCATTTCTTTCATCACATCATCCGCGTCCATATAGTCTCTATCGGATATACCGTTTAAGGCAGTTACTACTTCATGAGGGGCCTTCTTATCTTTGGCATAGCTTATAATAGTCTGCTTGCTGGCTGGAAAGTCCAAGCCAGTCAAATAGCTTTGAACATCGGGCATAGTATCTTTTGCCATAATTTTAAGCTAATTAATGCTGATAAAATCGACCCAATTAATCACAGTTAAATGAGCCGTAGCATTTAATTTTGTATTACAAGAATTTTTATCTTATACCCGTGTCGCAAGATATATCTGAAATACTGTTTTGCCCTGAAATAACTTGCACAGTCACAGAACTACAACTAGGAAAGACGGAACCGCTTATTGGTTTTAACTCATAAGAGCCAACGGGCAGCTCTGTATTGAATTTTCCCGATGTATCGCTTCTGATAGTTTTTAAAATAGATGTCTTGCCGGTCTGTCTTATTTCGATTGCAGTAGCAAATGGCCTTGGGGCGCACTGAGGTTCCGGCGGTATGCGCTCTACCGGACAAGTGGGGCTGGTCGTTACCGTACCTGAAATGGTTCCCGTTTTTACTGCTGTAAGCGGAGTTACAAGAAAAGTAAAACGATACTCGTTATCATTGAAAGGATTTTTTGTATTTTTTTCAGGAATAACATTTATTAGAGAAATATTGTTTCCTTCAAATGTTACGGGAGTCACCAGTTTTAACGTAACTTCCTTATTAACGTTTCCTTTTTCAAGAAGCACTTTTAGATTGACTTCACCGGCCCAAATACATTGAACATCAACCGGACATCGGCTGTCCGAAACAACTTCAATAGGAGTGATGAAGACTTCTTTGTTTAAGATTTTCTGATTGAGAGAAGCGGTTGTTTCCTCTTTTACTTCTGTGGCGGGACACTCTGCAAATTCACACGTCGGCGGAATACGTCCGACAAAAGAACCGCCAGGGCACTCCCTGACATCTTGCGCGCAAAATATTTGTTCATTAGGGGTCGTGCTTTTAGGGCGGTAATATAATATAGCGCCCAAAACTACTACCGCTAATAAAATTGTTAGAGCGACCTTATTACTCATAATACTGAACACGAGGTTTTAATTATGGGAAACGATAAATCAAATAATGCTGCAAGTATTATGACGACGGCGGCAGTAATTGTTACAACTGCAAAAATATTTCCAATCTGGGGTTTTTTCCATAGGAATAATGAGGTTATAAAACAATATGCTCCAAATACCGTAAGGGGAAGACCGGCCAAAAGATTGTCCCGCATGGTTGCTTCGACGCATTTTAGATTAACATTGAGCCCCATATAGAGCGTAAAAATCCCCGCAAGCAAGAACAAGACAATTAAGATTATATTTGAAATCTTCATGTTAATTAAACATATTCATCGCTCTATCGCGGCCTTCTGAAATAATGGTCTGAATGGCTTCACTGGCCTTTTTCATAATTTTTTTAAGGATTTCAAGTTCAGCTGGTTTAAATTTATGCAAAATGAAATCAACCACTGCCTCCTCCCCTTGCGGTTTTTTAACTTTCCCCTTTGCAGTTGCCGGAGAAATTCCTATCCTTATTCTCACAAATTCTTTTGTTTTGACCGCTTTGACGACGGAATCAAGGCCGCGGTGTCCGCCTGTACCTTTGTTATAAGAAACTTTGAGAGTACCGAGAGGCAGGTCAATATCATCGTGGGCCACTATCAAATTTTCTTGCGCTCTGTTTTTTCCACTCTTTACTTTTACGAAATAAGATACGGCGCTTCCCGATTTATTCATGAAAGTCTCTGGTAGCACAAGAGTTGCCCTTTCTTTTTTTATTTTTACTTCCGAGACCAAAGCGTTTGCTTTTTTACTCAGTTCAAATTCTTCCGCATCCAAATCTTTGGCTAATTTCATAACCGTCATCCTGCCGGTATTATGACGGCTGTTTACGTATTCTTCTCCCGGATTTCCCAAACCTATGATGTAAAACATAAAATTGGAGCGAAATTTTGAATTAATCTATTATATGTAATATAATGCCTTAAGTTATGGAAGAAAACAATAATCCCAACTTCACAGAAGCTTCACCGGGCAATCAGCCTTCTAAATCCTCATTTTGGGGATTAGTACAATATGCCGTTTTGGCTTTGCTTATTGTCATTCCATTCCGTATTTTTGTCGCTCAGCCCTATATAGTGGAAGGTTCTTCTATGGAGCCGACCTTTAAAACCGCTGATTATCTTATTGTAGACCAAATAAGCAAGAGATTTGAAGAGCCGAAGCGCGGGTCTGTCCTCATTATAAGATATCCCAAAGACCCTTCTAAATTTTTCATAAAAAGGCTCATCGGTTTTCCCGGAGAAACGGTGGAAATAAAAGACGGCGAGGTCACAATTTATAACGAAGAAAACAAATCGGGTTTTAAGCTCAATGAGCCTTATGTAGTCTTTAGAAAAGATGATAATTCTTCTGTTAAATTGAAAGAAGACGAATTTTTTGTAATGGGTGATAACAGGGCCGGCAGTTCTGACTCAAGGATGTGGGGACCGGTACCTAAAAAATATATCATAGGAATTCCGATTATAAGACTTCTTCCGTTAAACAAGATTGAGACGTGGCCGGGCATGACTATAGAGTAAGCAAGAGACTTTTAAAATAAAATTATCAATATGGACCGTAAACCAATTCAAGATAGGAGCGTCAAAAAAATATCTGAGATTGACAAAATAGCGAGATTTTACGGTTTTCAGCCCATAACTCCGCCGGAAATAGAAAGGCAGGATTTTGACCATGTAAAATGCTTTGACCAATCCACATATCCGGCTGAAAAAGCGGCTCTTTTACGCATATATTTCGATGAGAGAATGGCTTCGCTTCCTCAACCAAGCATGTTTTATTGTGAAAGGCCATTCCCCGGGTTAAACGAATTTACCGGCCAACGAAAGAATCCTTTCAGAGTTGAAAGTTCAATTATCTCATTAGGTTCCTATAAAAGCGTCTGCGAATGCCTTTCTATTCAGGCAGGCATCGCCATTTTAAATGATTTGGGATATAAAAATCTTGAAGTCGAGATAAATTCAATCGGGGATAAGGATTCAGCAAACGAATTTCAGAAAAAGCTTGCTCTGTATGTGAGAAAAAACATTAACTCTTTCCCGGCCGATTTAAGACAAATCGTCAAAAAAGATTTATTTTCAATTCAAAAAGAAAACAAAAGCGAGTGGCAGTGTTTTCAGGCTGAATGTCCGAAATCCATAGATTTTTTATCCGAATCAAGCAGGCTGCATTTTAAAGAAGTGCTTGAGTTTCTTGAAATTATGGAAATCCCCTATCAGATAAATTCTCATCTGGTAGGCGACTCGGATATCGGTTCAGAAACCGTATTTTCTATAAGAAATATTGACGAAGACCAGGGTGATAATAGTCGGGAATTAGCCTATGGTTTTCGTTTCAATAGAATGGCAAAAAAAATAGGCTGTAAAAAAGATATACCCTGCAGTATTTTAAATATATCGGCCCGGCTCAAAAAGAAATTAAAAAAAGTTAAAGCCAAATCCCTAAATCCCCAATTCTATTTAGTCCAGTTTGGCACCGAGGCAAAGTTAAAAAGTTTTATTATTCTGGAAGAGCTTTATAAAGCGGGTGTAAGTGTCATTCATTCAATAGCAAAAGATAAATTAGGCAGCCAGATGAACATGGCTGAAACTTCCGTGGTCTCATACATTCTTATAATCGGACAAAAAGAAGCGCTTGAAAATTGCGTTATCATTCGAAATGCGAACACCCGGGCTCAAGAAGTTGTCCCTATTTGTGAACTGGCCGCTAAAGCCAAAGAACTCGTATCCAAAGTATTAGTCAAAGTCAGATAAATATGACAGAATAGGGGCAGAACAGGAAGGAGACCCGAAAGAATGAAAAAAGAATTTCTATTTGTTTGGGTAGCAGCGTTCATGATACCGGCGGTATTGGCACTGACTTTTCGGCTGGCATTTGTCGTCTGGTTAGTGCTTGGGTGTGTTGGAGTGGTTTTATTTTGGGGTGTTTTTTCTCCTCCGATAGCGTTTATCGCAACCCTCGTGTCTTTATATCTTGCTTGCTCGTTTTTAATCTGGGCCGGCTTGATTCTGTATCGACACGGATTTCTCTTCAAAAAAGACAGCGACCCGTTAATCCCGCCGCAGACAAAATCTCGTAGATAGTCTGGCGCGGGGTTTTGTTTACCCGACAAAGTCTTGATAAAATATTATTTTTTAACCAACTTATATATTAAAACTGTGGTTGTTTCTTCATTATCTCCTTTATGCAAAATTTCCCGCCTATTTTCGATTTTTAAGCCGACTTCTTCCAGAATTTCCTCTATTTCTTCCCTTTTCATAAACCAATATTCCTTGCCATCTTCAAAAGTCTTCTCGTAGAGATAAATCAAAGCTTTGCCGCGCGGGCGCAAAACTCGGGATAATTCCTTGAGGCTCAGTTTTAAATCAGTCGCATGCAAGACTGAAACCGAATATACGCCATCAAAAGATTCATTATCAAATTCTAATTTTTCCGCGTTGCCTTCCATAAAATCTACGCCTGCCACATCAGCAGCTGAAGCATTTCTTTTTGCCATTTCAACAGCATTGCGGACTACATCAATTCCGCTTACTCGATTGCCTTTCGTAGCAAAGTAAATGCTATCCCGTCCATTGCCAATTCCAATCTCCAAAATCTTATTGCCGCTGTCTTTTTTTAATATATGCAGAAACTTCCTTGCCAGAGGCGAAGGCTCCAGATTTTCCGCCCAATGCGGAATCTCGCTTCCGTAGGCCTCTGCCCAATCTTCCGGCTTCATATATATTGGTAATTTTTGAGCGCTCATTTATGTAGTTCGAATATTATTGCTTCTAATCCTTTTTCGGAATCTATAGTTTTAATAAATTTTGAATCAATGTTTAATCCGGCGCTCCCCACATATGATTCCAGTCTTTCTTCCGGCCCTTGGATCAGTTTATCGCCCGATTTGTAGTAAATAAACAAAAGAACTTTTGCGCCGGGTTTTATGAGCCTTGCAACTTCTGCCAAACTTTCCGGTAAAATTGAGCCGTCCAAACCAGACATAGAAAATGCAGCATCAAATTCTTCATTTGGAATATCGATTTTTTCAAACCCGCTTTCGACGAAATTTATCTTATCCCGGACTTCAAATTTAACGGCATTCTCCTTGGCATGTTCGAGAATCCCGGGGCTTGATTCAATCAAAGTAACCGCATTGCCTTCTTTAGCAAGGTAGACACAATCGTCGCCGATATGATTGCCTTCAGCATCGGCTTCTCTTGCTCCCAATTCCAAAATCTTGTTACCGGCTCGATTGGGGGTAATTTCCAGCAGCCGCTGGGCCAATTTGGTAGGCAATAGTTCTAATTTTGCCGATTGATTTATATTTGTCTTAATATTTTCCATAGATACCATATTAGATTATAAGAGTTTTGCACAAAAAAGGAAGATATGTTAAGGTATACGGCATGGCAGTAAACGTGGAAGTATCAAAAAACGGCACAGATAATAATCTTGGCCTCATAAGAAAATTTACAAAAAGAGTCCAGGGCTCAGGTATTTTGCTGCGCTTAAGAGGCAGAAGATACAGCACCAGAAAGCTTTCCGAATATGTCAGAAAGAAAAAAACACTCAAAAAACTCTCCGAAAGAGCCAGAATCAGAGAACTTATAAAAATGGGTAAAATGCCCGGTACGCTGGATTAATGAAGACTATTTTTCAGGGCAAAACGGTATTTTTAAGTTCTATTCTTAAAAATAACTCGCTAGTGCCAAACGGTTTCAAAAAATTGCCTTTTGAGAAAATAAAAGGCGATATTCTTGGTAAAAAATACGAGCTTTCAATTGTATTAGTGGGAAAAAATCGCTCAAAATCTTTAAACAGCAAATACAGAAATATAAATAAGCCGACTGATGTGCTTTCATTTCCTCTTTCTCCTCTTTCCGGAGAAATTTTTATTTGCAGAGAAAAGGCAAAAATAAAATCGGCAAAATTTAATCTTTCTTACGAAAATTATTTGTTATATATAGTTATCCACGCAATGCTTCATTTGAAAGGACTAGAGCATGGTGATAAAATGGAAAGATATGAGCACACGTATTACAGCAGGTATAGATGTAGGAACATATGAAGTGCGTGTAGTTGTAGCAGAACAAGGAGACGGAAATAATTTACCGACGATTTTAGGAACAGGCAGGGCTGAATCAAAAGGTTTAAGGCATGGATATATAATAAACACTGCAGATGTCTCTAAAAGTGTGATTTTAGCCGTTAGGCAGGCTGAAAAAGCTTCCGGAATCAGAATAAAAAGAGCCTTTGTTTCTATTGGCGGAATAGGATTATCCGGAGTAAATTCACAAGGGTCAGCTATGGTAGCCAAAGCCGACCAAGAAATAACCGCGACAGATATTGAACAAGCAATTTTGGCAGCCGAAGAAGCTGTCCCGAATGCTTTAATGCAAAACAGAAAAATTATTTATTCTATTCCAACCTTATGGAAAATAGACGGAAAGCCTGTTTTAGGCAGAGTTCTTGGGATGAACGGTGTAAAACTTGAAGTCAAAGCCCTTTTTGTATCCTGTATCGAGCCGCATCTTGATGATTTGGTGGAAGCTGTAGAAGAAGCCGGAGTAGAAGTGATAGATGTAGTGGCTTCTCCTATCGCCGCAAGTTTTGTTACTCTTTCAAAAAGCCAGAAAATCGCAGGCTGTGTTCTTGCAAATGTAGGAGCTGAGACGGTGTCAATTGTCGTGTTTGAAAATAATATACCGATTTCTCTGGAAGTATTTCCTATCGGAGGCGCGGATATAACCAACGACATAGCATTAGGGCTAAAAATATCATTGGAAGAAGCAGAATCCATAAAATTGGGCGGCGTTACCGCAACCAGCTATTCCAGGAAAAAGCTGGAGGAAATCATTTCCGCCCGTCTTGGAGACATTTTTGAATTAATTGAAGTGCACCTTAAAAGAATCGGCAAATCCGGCATTCTGCCCGCCGGCATTATAATTACAGGAGGGTCATCTTCAATCGGAATTATTGAGGATTTAGCCAGAAGTTACCTTCGCCTTCCTTCCCGCATTGCTTCCATCAATATAGGAGGAAATCTGCCTTCTTCTTTAACAGGCGGAAAACAGGGGCAACTGGAAAAATTCCAAATGAAAGATTCCTCATGGTCTGTAGCATATGGGCTTTGTATTATAAGCAATATTCCCGACGAGGAAGAGAGGCTTGGCCTCAAAAAACACGGCCAAAACATGTTTAAGAAGGTGCTGCAAACCTTAAAACACATACTGCCATAGCTTTTTATGACACATTATCATATATTGTACAACCTTTGTGTTTCCGCCCGAATTTTGATAGGATTGGGTTAAGTTTCCTGGTCTTTAAACCTTAAATTTTAATTTCAAATTAACAACATGCCTCAAATAAAACCAGAAATAGAAGTCTTCGCCAGAATTAAAGTCATCGGAGTTGGTGGTTCAGGAAAAAATGCCGTTAACCATATGATTAACTCCAAAGTCAGAGGAGTGGAATTTATTGCCGTAAACACAGATGCCCAGGATTTACATCATTCGGAAGCAAAAAAGAAAATACATATAGGGAAAAATCTGACCAAAGGTCTGGGAACGGGCATGAATCCTGAACTCAGCAAAAGAGTTGTAGAAGAAACAAAAGAAGAAATACAAGAAGCCATAAAAGGAGCGGATATCGTATTTATTGCTTATGAAGC
>Ga0105104_10003030_pt1 | contig 12123 bp, 5 predicted proteins | sample PPLLaktember2015_3_FD_87034 | JGI IMG/M metagenome (GOLD analysis project Ga0105104, IMG submission 87034) | Freshwater sediment microbial communities from Prairie Pothole Lake near Jamestown, North Dakota, USA - PPLs Lake P7 Core (6) Depth... | ecosystem: Environmental > Aquatic > Freshwater >...
ATTGCAGTGCTTCACCAATCAAATAACGCGTTAAATCAACATTATGGCGAGCAGCGCCCAACATGGAACTTAGATTTTTGGACGTGATGGTATTGAATAAATCCAAATACGAGCCTTGCTTCAAGAATTTGGTGGTAAATCCTGCATAAGGCCCAAATAGCAGGGCCGGTTTGCCATTGATGATGCGCGTATCCAGGTGCGGAACAGACATCGGCGGCGCACCTAAAGCAGCCTTGCCGTATACCTTGCTGTTATGCTGCTGAACGATTTCTGGCTTGTTACATACCAGCCATTTGCCGCTGACTGGGAATCCTCCGTAGCAATGGCTTTCCGGAATATGTGATTTCTGCAGTAATTTTAATGCGCCGCCACCAGCTCCCAAAAATACAAAACCTGCATCAACCAATTGAGTCTTTTTGTTATTTTTCAGTCCAACCTGCCAGCGCCCATTATTTGTTTGTTTTAGGCTTGTTACTTCGGTGCTAAGGTTTAAGTTAAAGCTGTTTTTTGATTTTAACGCGCTGATAAGGCTGCGTGTTAGAACACCGAAATCAACATCACTACCGTAACTTACTCGTGTAGCAGCAACCTGCTGCTTGCTATCACGCTGCTGCATAATTAGCGGCATCCATTTTTTTAATGTGGCCGTATCATCGCTAAATTCCATATCTTGAAATAAATGATGTGCTTTTAGCAGAGCGTAGCGTTTGCGTAAAAATTCCACATCATCATCACCCCAGACAAAGCTTAAATGTGGCGTAGCATTAATGAAGTTTTTGGGTGCTGGTAATATGTTTTTTTCAACCAGATAAGACCAAAATTGCAAAGAAACTTCGAACGAGGCATTGATGGCCAAAGCCCGGTTAATCTCGACCTGACCCTCTACATTCATTGGTGTGTAGTTTAATTCGCAGTACCCGGCATGCCCAGTACCGGCATTATTCCAGGCATCTGTACTTTCACCGGCAACATTGGGCAGGCGCTCAACCATCATGATGCTCAATGTACTATCCAGTTCAGACAATAATGTAGCCAGAGTGGCACTCATTACACCGCTACCGACTAACAGCAAATCTATTTTTTTTTCATTCATATTGTTATGGGTTGATAAAGTTATTGGTTTGGTCTTTTTGATGTGGAAAGTAATACATCGATATCTTTTTTATCAACTTTAGCTGCCGGTTTATCTGCCGGATTAAGTGCATCGCCTTTTTGTTCGTTATGAAAATTGTGGCAAGACATACAATTGCTGGCAATTCGTTTGTGTTTGGTTTTATTGCCGGAATGGCAAAGCAAACAAGATTGCCGGTCAGGGATCGCCACATCTGTGCTGGATTCGGAGTTTTCTACCAGATGGCAGCTATTACATTGCTGAGAGCGATGTGCTCCGTGATTAAATCGCGCTTTGCTAAACCAATCCTGATTAATGTGTAGCGGCACAATACTCCATGGTAATAAACTATCAGGTTTTTTAGTATCTGCAATTTCATGACAATAGGCACAACCATTATTCTTCAGGTTATCCGAGTGCCGTAAAAATTCTTTTGGTGTATTAAGTTTCAGCACGTTGAATACGTTTTGCTCTTCGCCATGGGGTAAGGTCAGCCTTGACTCTTTTGGTCCGACTTCCAGCTGTTTGGCATGACAGGTAATGCAGTTGTTTTTGAATGATACCGGTTTAAAGCGCATTTCCTTACCTTCTGACACATGGCAGCTAGTGCAGGATAACTCACGGACATCCCATATGCTATCTGGTCCCTGTACCTTGCCAATATGCTGGGAATGCGGAAATTTAAGTCCGGATTTTTCAATCAGGCGTGTCTTGTCTGACTGTGAAATACGCTCAATATCTTTTAGTGTTGGACCTGTTTTGATAGTGAGCTTGAAGTCTGGGTGGTCACTATCAAAATCATGAATGTCAGGCAGTGTGGTTTTGGGATCAATAGCTTTGATGTTGCCGTGGCATTTCACGCACATGCCATTATCTTGCTGAGCTAAAGGATGGGGGGCTTTATGCTCTTGATGACATTCCGCACAGCGCATCGTACCGATAAATCGGTGTGCTGCTTTAAATGCATGCCGCTGCAGCGTTGGATCAGTAATGTGTGGTGCCGTATCACGGTGACAAGTCATGCACGCTTTATCTGAAACTTTATGCGTTGCTTCCTGATGGCAATTAAAACATTGCGAGCCAAAATGCATATGCGAAGTTGATATACGTCCAGGACTCCAGACACGGTCAAAGCCGAATGGCAACTCTGCCATTGACGTGTGCAATTGTGGTACCAGATTTTGCGCTAAAGGTAACACCAGGAAAAATAGTGCAATAAGAGCAGCCAAAAACATTGATAGACGACGTTTGAAAGTTGAAGCGCCGGCAAGCGGTTGGTGCGTACGTGATTTTAAATCTTGATAGTCATCCGGCAATCGGTGTGCCAGTACCAATGATATCGCCAGGTTTACATCTGGTGGCGCAGGTTCAACTTTTAATTCATACGGTCCCACCATTGCCGTCGTGCCGTGGGTAAGTGCTATACTTTGTAGTATTGTGCCATCGACTTCTACCTCGCCATTTATTGACTGCAGTATAGGCTGGTCATTATCATTTTGTTTTATTACAGCATGGTGCATTGCGATGCGCGGGTCTGGCAAATGTATATTGCACTCGGCGGCACGCCCAAGCGTAAGCTCATTAGCATGGATAGTGCGATAGCTTCTTACAGGTAAGCCACGCGAGTTGTATGTAATTTTTATTAAAAGACAATTAATCATATGAGAATTTCTATCAATACATTCTTTGAGTACATTACTGCGTTGCGCGGTACTCGTAACCTCGCTGTATAACCCATACTATCTCGGCCCTGCGTTCCGTGCGCCTTTGGCGTCAAACCGAGCTGCTTCAGCAGCCGTTTTGACGGACACGCCCTTACGGGTGTTAGCAACTCAAATAACGCATTGTTAGAAGTCCTCATTCATTTACCAATAAACAAATACGGCAATAATATGTGCCGTCATCGCCACCAAAAGCGCGATAGTAAAAGGAACATGTAAGTACAGCCAAATACCTAATCTGGCGCGATACATTAAATCTTGCCGGACACGCTTTACCAGCGACAGGCGACGTACCATGATGGAATAGAGTTCACGATGCAGTTTGCGCTGTTCAAGAGGGAGGTTATGGCCCATCTCAGTGAGGTCTTCTACAGCCTTGGCAGAAGGGCAGTTAGGCTGATAACCTCTAAGTTGTTCAAGCAAACCAAGACCAATCGAAGTTTCACGGCAAGCTCGTGAAACGGTGTTGTTGATATCATCCGGCATAAGCAATGCAATCTGGCGAGCCAGTTTATCGGCTTCAGCAATACGGAGTAGTAAACCATCCAGATTGTCTTCGCCCATATTTTCACTCATTTGGCGCGGGTAAATCATATAAGTGTAATTGCCGAAAAAGCCGCTGATGACTACTATCAGCAATAAACCATAAGCAAGCGTATGAATATTTAACCCATAGTGGAACCCGCTATGTAGGGTAACGAGCGCTGTGAGCGCTGTGCCTAGATAAATGTGTGCTGATAGCCATTCCTGCGTCGTGCCTCGGCTGCGATAGCGGCGTTTGCGCACACCATACCAAGCCATCCACAAAACCATCAGTGCTGAAATTGTGCCAAGGCTGTAACCCAGGACACTGCCGCCGTAATGGCCGACTGCAGGCTCAAATAACAGGTAGGCGGCAAATGCAATTAAAATCACAATGACTGCGATTTTAAAATAAAGATATTTTTTGTAATCGAAAATATTACTGCGCTGCATTAGCTGTCTTTCTAGGTTTCATTTGACTAAGTTTCATCTGTACCCAGCAAGTTGATTTCACCAGATGTTCCACTGGCATATCCTAATAAACCTTCTGGGTTGACGCGTAATGCTGCGCCTACAGGGCATGCGCGCACGCAAACGGGACCGTCGGCAATGTCTTTACACATGTCACATTTAACAGCAACTTTGGTGCCCTCGGCAGTGGAAGGTATTTTTGGGGTAACCCCAAGCAGCATCTGCCACAGGCTGCGTTCAGGCTGATCATGGATGACTGCCATTTGAATCACGTCATATGGACAGTTTTGCTGACAATTACCGCAGCCGATGCAACTGTCATCGATATATACCTCGCCATGAGGCGCTCGGTGAATCGCGTCGGGCGGACAGTCTTTCATGCAATGCGGGTGCTCACAATGACGGCATGAAGTCGGCACTCGGATATTTGCAAAGATGGGACCTGTGTCACGGTCCAGGCGTGTCGCGCCGCCGTGTGTGTTAGCACAGGCTTCTTCACAATAGTTGCAGCGTATACATAAAGACTCATCAATCAACAATACATCGGTTGCTTCACCAACGCCTTGTTGAATCAGGAATGAAATTAAATTTGATTGTGTGGATTGGGTAGCAAAAGCGCCGCTGCTATCTGATACGCCCTCAAGTTGCTGCCTTTTTTCCTGTTCTTGCAGATGCTGGAGATAGCGTGTATCAAGTGAACTGCGAATCTCCGGATTACGTGCAATAATGTCGCGCATACGGTCTGCTTTGATCAATACAGCATCCGTTGCTACTGCTGCGCGCACAGTCGCATAACGTGGCTCACCGGAAACGAGAGACATCTCTCCGACATAATTACCTGCCGCCACATAAAACAGCACAACCTCTCTGCCGGCAATGATGCGCGAAACGGTGACTGAGCCGCTTTGAATAAGGTACAGTCCATCAGCCTCATCGCCTTCATGGAAAAGTTCATCTCCGGCATTGAAGCTCTTAAGCGTAGCATGGCTCGCTACATCATTGAGTTCTTCTTCGCTCAGGGATAGCCCGATGCAGACCTGGACAACACTTTTAATGGCGACTTCATTCAGTGTGCGGCGCATAGACTGCACCGAATTGATGAGTTTCAGCATCACCCGTCTTGGAGTTTCAATCAAAACACATTTACTACGTGCACGCACAGTTCCTGGTCGGCGGCGACCGGATACAAGCGCTAGTTCACCAAAAAAATCTCCTGTTTTAAGTTCGGCATCCGGTATGTTGTCATCATCGATTAAAACATCCAGTTCACCATCGATGATAAAAAAGAAGGTCGTGCTGTAATCGTTGCGTTTGAAGATGATATCGTCAGGTTCAGGTAACAGGATGTTGCTTTCCAGCACCAGTTCACGCAATTGCAGGGCGCTGAGCATCGCCAGCAACGGGACGTTTTTCTGGATTTTTACTAATACGTCATCAACGCCGCGGTCTGCACAGAAACTGGCAAATTTCTCACGTAATTGCGCAGTGTCAGCTGGTTCTACTGTGTTGCCTAGTATGTGCTCAATAACTTCGTAGCCTTGGTTGATTCCCTGTTTAATTAACGGATAGCCAGCAAGTGCGCCTATGATGTAGAGTCCCGGCACGTTTGATTCATAACTTGTGGAAAGCAGGGGCAGTGCACCCAAGTCTTCTGTAGGGAAGGCTACGCCGAAGTTTTCCAAAACAGGCCGTGAAGGTAAGGCACCAAGACGTGCAATTACTCTGTGACAAGGAATACGCTCAACCCCGTTCGGGGTATTGGCAAAAAGGGTGATCGGAAAATCCCCTTGGGTGTTTTGCTCAATAGATTGCGGTTTGGTTTGTAATAGCCAGTCTATAGCGCCTTTTTGCCGCGCCTCCATTAAGTGATTAAGGTTGCTGTCTTTAAGGTTGCTGAAGTCTTCAGCGCGGTTCAGGATGATAACCTGATTGCGGCCAGTCAGTGCCAGCGCATTTTCTACGCCCGTGTCACCGCCGCCGACAACAACGATAGTTTCGTTCTGATAAGCTTCGGGGTCATCTAACTGATACTGCACTTGGGGCAGGTCGCCACCTGGAATTTCCAGCTTACGCAAATTGCCTTGCACACCAATCGCCAGAATTACGTGATCTGCCGTGAACTTTTCTCCATCACCCAGTTTCACTTCAAGTGATTTTTTTCCGCGTATAATTTCTGTAACCTTAGAGTTATAGCGTACATTGATCTTGTAATCAGCGATGGATTTTTCCCAAGTTTCAAGTACGGATTCCCTTAATGAGGCACTGAATGGCAATGGACTGCGAAGCGGTAATCCACGCGGCTCGGACATCACTAATTTGCGTCGCTGATAATGGCGAATAGTATTAGCCGCTGCCTCTGTTGCCTCCAGCAGCAGATGAGATACGTTGTGCTCGGCAGCGCGTGCTGCTGCAGACAGTCCGCTAGGGCCAGCACCGATGATGATAATGTTGAAGTGTTTGCGCATGAAGGTTTTAATTATACTTTTTTACTGCAATTTAGTGGTGCCATATACAAGGTTATAAGTCAAAATACACGCTATAGTTTCTAAATAAAGCGGGTATGAATACCAAAAGATTTTGGCCGACCTTGAATTCGGGTTTTCATTAGTAAAAATTATGCATAATTCGTTCATGTGATCTAAGTTATTTATTTACCAATTTTAAGGAAAATATGGATAAATTCATGCAGGCTGCAATTGCAGAAGCAAAGCTCGGTTTGGCAGAAGGTGGCATTCCGATTGGTTCAGTCATAGTGCATCAGGGGCGCATTATCGGTCGAGGTCACAATCAGCGCGTTCAGCGCGGCAGTGCCATTCTGCATGGTGAAATGTCCGCTTTCGAGAATGCCGGTCGTCAAACAGCTAAAGTTTATCAAGAGTCGGTGCTATATACCACTTTATCGCCTTGTGCGATGTGTAGTGGCGCTATCCTGCTCTACGGCATTCCAAAAATTGTCATCGGTGAAAACCATACTTTTATGGGCGAAGAAGCTTTGCTGCGATCACGGGGCGTGGAAGTGGAAGTTTTGCAGGATGAGCGCTGTATTGAATTGATGCGTGCTTTCATTGCCAGCAGCCCCCAACTTTGGAATGAAGACATTGGCGTAAATGAAACAGGTGTTAGTGAAACAGAGGACAGTTAATTACAGATAGCGTATGCCACATGCGCATAATGTTAGAAATGCAAGTTCAGCATAACAATGCCTAATCTAAGATTATTTCACCGTTACGCAGTAGTTGTGCAAAATCATCTGCAGGTAAAGGTTCGCTGAACAGGTAGCCTTGAATTTGATCACACTGTTTATCCCGCAGAAAATCCAGCTGTTCCTTGGTTTCCACACCTTCTGCAATTGTTTTGAATCCAAGGCTCTTGGCCATGCCGATAATAGCCGTAATAATCGCGGCATCTTCAGGATAACGAACCAGGTCATGTACAAAGGACTGGTCTATTTTAAGCTTGTCAATTTTGAATCGCTTCAGGTAGCTTAGTGAGGAGTAGCCTGTGCCAAAATCATCAATGGAAAGTTTTACGCCGAGTGCATCCAGTTGGTCGAGCATGCTGATAGTACGTTCTGAATTCTCCATGGCAATACCCTCAGTCATTTCCAGTTCGAGCATGGCGGGGTCGAGTTTGGATTCACGCAGGATCTGGCAAACGGTCTGATAGAGTGTGTCTTGACGGAACTGTGCCACAGAAAGATTCACGGCAACAGTAACGATAGGTATTCCAGCTGCCTGCCATCTCGCTACTTGTTGCACTGCGGTATTTAATACCCAATTGCCAATTTCATTGATAATCCCGCTTTCTTCAGCAATGGGGATAAAGTCTGCTGGGGATACCAGTCCTTTTTGTGGATGTTGCCAGCGGATCAGTGCTTCTGCACCTATAATCCTTGAGGTAATCGCATCTATCTGCGGCTGGTAATACAGTAGGAACTCGCTCTGCTCCAATGCACGCCGTAACTCATTTTCAACATGGAGGACTTCATAGGCCTGATCATGCATCTGCCGGGTAAAGAACTGAAAGTTATTGCGTCCCGCTAGCTTTGCGCGATAAAGGGCGGCATCTGCGGACTGCGCCAACTGATCAAAGTTGTCACCATCCTGGGGGAACTCGGCAATGCCGATACTTGATGTCAAAGTGATACGCTGTGTATTAAAGGTGAATGGCTTGGATATAACCGCCAGCAATTTTTTTGCAACATGGGCAGCGCCTTCAGCATTTGTGCCAGGTAGTAATATGACAAACTCATCACCTCCCTGACGGCTGAGTGTGTCATCCAGGTGCAGACTCTTGGCCAAGCGCTCGGAAAGCTCTTTAAGTAACTTGTCACCGATATTGGGCCCGAGTGACTCGTTAACAATTTTGAATCGGTCCAGGTCAAGATATAGCAATGCAACAGAACCCTTGGCACGTTTTGCTGCAGCTAATGCTAATTTGGCGCGGTCACTAAGCAGGCTACGGTTTGGAAGCCGGGTGAGCGAGTCAAAATTGCTAAGAAACCGGATACGTTCTTCAGCCAATTTATGTTCAGATAGGTCGTTAATAATGCCAATATATTGCGTGATCTTGCCGTCCTGATTTCGAACCGTACTGATTGAAAGCCATAGTGTAAAGAATTCGCCGTCCTTGCGGCGGTTAAGCACTTCACCTTGCCAGTAACCCTCATTGCTAATCTGCTGCCACATCGCCTGGTAAAAGGCTTTGTCCAGTGTGCCTGTTGCCAGCATACGCGGATTTTTACCTATTACATCTACCGCTGCGTAACCGGTAATCTCAGTGAAAGCTTTATTAACAGAAAGAATATTATTGTCAGCATCAGTGGTAATAATACCTTCACGGCTATATTCAAAAACCTGTGCATTGATACGTAAGCGTTGCTCTGCCGCTTTGCGATCTGTGATGTCCAACCAGGCACCGACTACCTCTGAGGGGTTCCCTGAAATGTCTCTAACAAGCATTAATTGGTCTTCAATCCAGATGGTTCCGCCATCAGCACACAAAAACCGATATTGGTGATTCAGTGTGTTCTGGTCAAATAAACGTTGTTGCGCCTGCAAGACGGCCGGTTGGTCATCTGGGTGAACATGATTAAACCAGAATTCAGGTATGAGCCAATCTTTGATAGAGTAGCCCGTCAGCTTTTGAATGGCAGCACCTATAAAATCAACTACAAAATCGCTGTGGCCAGGCCGGGCTTTCAAGGAATAAATAATCGCCGGATTAACATTTAAAATATGATTAATACGGTCATATGCATTTTTTAAGTCATGTGTCAGTTGTTGTCGTTGTACTTCACGATCAAAATTGTCTAACGCAAAACTGATGTCGCAAGTCAATTCATTAAGCAAATTGATCGCTTCTTCATCAAAGCCATGGATAGCGGAATGGTACACATTGAGCACAGCAAAGGGTTTGTTATTGCGCCGGATTGGGAAAGTGGCTGCAGAACCCCAGCCATATTGAGCTGCGCGATCATGCCAATGTTTTGTAACAGGGTCAGTAAGATAGTCATTGATGATAACTGTCCGATTCTCCCTTAGTGCTACCCCGGTAGGGCCTTGTCCTTCCGGCAAGTCTTCTTTAACTGAAATCGTTAAGTTATCAATGTAGTCAACCCCGCTGCCATAAATCGCAATGGGTAACACTCGTGAACTTGCTTCATCCAGTTGGCCAATCCAGGCCATTTTCATGCCGCCAAAATCTACTGCACATTGGCAGACCAATGGAAATAAATCATTTTCGTTATTCATGCGCACAATTGCCTGATTTACCAGGCTTAGTGCCTGATAAAGTTTGGTTAAGCGCATGATACGTTCCTCGGCTTTTTTTCTTTCAGTGAGATCACGAATAATCGCAAAGTAATTATCGCTTTCCAATTTGCTGCAACTTACTTCCGCCAGAAACTCGCTGCCATCTTTACGTACATATACGCATTCCTTAAGCATCGGGTTACCTGACATTATTTCTTTAACATCAGGTTCTAAATGTACTAATTCATGTTTTGCCAGAATGTCAGGTAAATGCATTTTCAATAGAGCTTCGCGCTCGTAACCCAGCAACATTAGGGCGGCGTTATTAAATTCCAGAAAGCTGTGGTCTCGGTTCAAAACCAGAACGCCATCACCAGCCTGGTCAAATAGCTTCTGATAACGGGCATCGGCACTTTGGCGGCCTCTCGTTAGAAACCAAGTTAACAAACTCAACAGCATTGTGAGCGCTATGCCAACCAAGCCCACCAGCACTGCTTTATTACGAGACACAATACGCTCCTCAAAAGCAGGGGTCGTACTTAATAGTATTGTCCAGTGTGTGCCGCCAATATCCAATGCACGGCTAGTCAGCAGCCTGCCTTTGATAAATCTTTCATTGTAGGGCGTGTTATCGGAATGGTATAAGCGGGAGGTGTCTGATAACTGCAGTCCATCATGAATTTCGAAGTCTAGATCTGCGTCAATCTCGCCGCGCAATCCTGCCATTAAATCATTCATACGGAACGGCACATCTACCCAACCGATAACTGCCGCACGTCTTTCGCTAAGGGTACTAAGTGTTGCATCTTTTTTGTAGATGGGTAGGTACATGACAAAAGCATATACGTTGGATTTTCCTGCATCCTGCACTAGAGTGAAGTGAGAAGTGATCCTGATATCGTTGGCGTCTCGCGATTGTTCCATAGCAAGGCGCGCGGGAGGAACAGTAAACGTATCAAAGCCCAGGGCTACCGAATTTTCTTTATCTAATGGTTCAATATGTATGATTGGCCCATAGGTATCACGATTTCCTTCAGGTTTGATCCGGTAATCAGGAAAGCCTTGTTTACGAATTTCAGCAATATGGCGGTCTTTTTCGCTATGATTTACCATCTGAACTAAACCAATGCCTTTTAAACCCAAATTGGGTTCTAAGCGCAGGGCTTTTACGTAGTCATGAAATTCATGTGCGGTAACATAATCCGAGCCATCGATATGCCCCTTTACACCACGCATCATTACCTGGAATGCATATAAACGGCTACGGATATTGTTAACTGTAATGTCAGCAGAAGACTCAAACGCGATACGTAATTTTTTAGTGTCATTCTGTTGTGCATGCCACCATGAATTAGTAGTAAAAATAGCTCCGATCAACAATACAATACCTGACAGCAGCCAAGGCATCCGTCTTGAGCTCATCATGCTGACAATACGTTTTTTAAGTATCGGTAACAGCGCCATATATAAAGTGTTTTTTACTATTTTTGTAGCAGCAGTTTACACCAAATCAACTTGTATCATAGTTAACTTAAAACATAAGTGAGTTTGCTACGGATACTCTTTTAATCAAGCACACCACAAAGTTCTATTCTTGGGATGTCACCATATACATCAACAATATTATGTGACTATCCGAATAGCCAATGTGTTGGATAATTAACCAATCGCATTGAAGTGGGAAAAAATCACATATTTAATGTATAAAAATCATACACTGTAGTGATTTTAGCAATACAGTGTATTGAATATATACACTTTTCTTAAAATAAATATAACTAATCAAAAAAAATCAAACACTGTCATATTTATGTCATAACTTATTGTTTTATTTAAGTAAAAAAATTGTAAATTGTCATCATATAGGTGTTGGCACGCACTGTGCTTAATGGTCTATGCATTACTAATTTTTCCAAAGTAGCGCCAACAAGCAGTGGGATCTCGCCGATTGTCATGATGGAAGCCATTCGGTACTTTTCGACTGATAAATACAATTAGATTTTGAGGAGATATAACAATGGCAATTAGCGCAGCAACCAAGGCAGCAACGGACGCTCTGGCACTGAACCGGGCACCAACCAGTGTAGGTGCACAAGAGGTCCACAAGTGGATGCAGGACTTTAACTGGGACTTCAAAAACAATCGTACTAAGTACCCAACCAAGTATCTCATGGCGAACGACACGAAAGAGCAATTTAAACTGATCGCTAAAGAATACGCACGGATGGAATCTGTTAAGGATGAGCGTCAGTTCGGTAGCTTGCAAGACGCTTTAACCCGCATGAACGCAGGTAACCGGGTAGCTCCCAAGTGGGGTGAAACCATGAAAGTGGTTTCAAACTTCCTGGAAGTTGGCGAGTACAACGCTATAGCAGGGTCAGCCATGCTGTGGGACTGTGCTAGTTCACCTGAGCAGAAAAATGGTTATCTTGGCCAGGTGATGGATGAAATTCGGCATACACACCAGTGCGGTTATGTGAATTACTACTTTTCTAAATACTTTCATGATCCAGCAGGACATACCGACGCCCGTCGGGTTAGAACG
>Ga0105104_10003031_pt1 | contig 12118 bp, 6 predicted proteins | sample PPLLaktember2015_3_FD_87034 | JGI IMG/M metagenome (GOLD analysis project Ga0105104, IMG submission 87034) | Freshwater sediment microbial communities from Prairie Pothole Lake near Jamestown, North Dakota, USA - PPLs Lake P7 Core (6) Depth... | ecosystem: Environmental > Aquatic > Freshwater >...
GAGACTTCGATGACTCGAGTTGGCGAGAGGTTCGGCCGCCCGAGACGTGGGCCGGTTACGGAGCCAGCAGTGGTGAGGACCGGACCGGCTGGTGTCGACCACGTTTCGTGATAACGGAGACGGCGACGGGCAAGAATGTGTTGATCGCACTGGGTCGGATACGAAACTTCGATGACACTTACGTCGACGGCCAGAGAGTCAACCAGGCTCTGGCATGGGAGGATGTTTACTGGTCCAACGTCCGAGTCAAGGACCGAGTTTACCTCCTGCGCCACGGGTTGGGAACGCCGGGCGAGCACGTGGTCGCGGTGCGTGTCCGGGGCAAGGCCGATGGAGGACTGGTCGGGGCCGTGCCCGAGGCGCCTCTGGCTAGTCCATGCGATCCCGGACGTAGCGCAGGGGGGATAAACACCGGATACGCGGTTGGTGGTACGGGCTGGTATCGCAACCGTTTCGCGCTCCCCGCCGCGGATCAGGGCAAGGCTGTGCGTATCGTCTTCGACGGCAGTTATTACGAGACAACCGTGTGGCTGAACGGCGCGGAAGTCGGTCGTAATGTCTACGGGTACACACCGTTCAGCCTCGATCTCACTCCTCATCTCAGACCTGCCGGACAGGAGAACCTGCTGGCGGTGCGCGTTGTCAACCCGGGCGAGAACAGCCGCTGGTATTCAGGTTCAGGCATCTACCGGCCCGTCTATCTTGAAGTCACATCTCCCACTCGTATTGCTGTGTGGGGGGCAGCGGTAACTACCCCGGAGGTGACCAGAGAGGGTGCGACGGTTCAGGTCAATGTCGAAATTGAGGGGCCGCTTGATGCCGCCGTCCAACAGGTCAGGGTCCGCGTCCTCGACCCGGATGGTAAGCCGGCCGGAGTGGCCGAGGGCGTGGTCGAACACACCGGTCAAATGCGGGCGGTAGCCCGACTTCGGGTGAACAGGCCGAGGCTCTGGTCTCCCGCCAGCCCGGTGCTTTACAAAGCTGATGTGGAGCTCTTGAAGGCCGGGAACCTTATTGACCATGAGTCGGTCACGTTCGGTATCCGGACCCTGGCCTGGAGCGCTGAACAAGGCTTCCGTCTGAACGGGCAACCGATCGAGCTGAAAGGCGCCTGCATCCATCATGATCACGGACCCCTGGGCGCGGCGTCTTTCCCCGCCGCCGAGGAACGCCGCGTCGCAAAGCTCAAGGCCGCAGGGTATAACGCGATCCGCTGTGCACATAACCCCCCGGCGACGTCGTTTCTCGATGCATGCGATCGCCTGGGAATGCTGGTAATGGACGAGTCGTTCGACATGTGGAACCAGGCGAGTAACCCCGAGGACTACCACCGTTTCTTTAAGGAATGGTGGCAACGCGACATCGACGCGATGGTTCGACGTGACCGCAACCATCCCTCGGTGATCATGTGGTCAATCGGAAACGAAATCCGCGAGCGGTTCGAGCCGCTTGGAGTTGAGACGGCAAAGCGCCTGGCTTCGCGGGTCAGGGAGCTAGACCCGACGCGGCCCGTAACCTCGGCTTTCAACAGTGTGAGCGATCGGGCCGATCCTTACTTCGCGACGCTCGACATCTGCGGCTACAACTACAACCCTGACAAATACGAGCAAGACCACGGTCGACTCCCGAACCGTATCATGGTCGGGACGGAGTCATTCGCGCGCGAGAGCTTTATGTATTGGGACAAAGTCGTGCGCTTGCCTTACGTGATCGGCGACTTCATCTGGACGGCCTGGGACTATCGAGGGGAGTCCGGCATCGGGCATACGGTTCAGCAACCGGTGGAGAACAACGCCTACCTTATGGCCTTGCCCTGGCATAACGCGTTCTGCGGGGATTTCGACGTGTGCGGGTTTGAGAAGCCGCAGTCTCTGTATCGGCAGGTTCTCTGGGGAGTGCGTCCGCTGGCGATCCTGGTTGAAAGGCCGGGGCCCGGCGGCCGGTTGTCAGAAGCCGACCGCTGGGGATGGCGCGATGAGCAGCCGAGTTGGACGTGGCCGGGGGCCGAAGGTCAGGAGATGGCAGTTCGGGTCTATGGTGCCGGCGATGAAGTCAGCCTTGCCGTGAATGGCAAGGAACTGGGGAGAAAGCCGGTTGGAAAGGAGCTTACGACGGAATTCCGCGTGCCCTACGGACCTGGAGAGCTGGTCGCCCGACTCTTCAAGTCAGGCGCTCGCGTGGCCGATCTTGAACTGGCGACGGCAGATCGGCTTGCCGCGCTCAGGCTGCAGTCGGAACGTTCGACGATCCCCGCGGCGCGGGACAGCGTCGCGTTTGTGACACTCGAGGGGGTGGATGCAAAGGCTCAGCTGATCCCTGTCGAGGCGAGCGCTGTGACGGTCGATGTTTCCGGACCGGGTCAACTGGTAGCCTTCGGCAATGGTGATCCGAAGGACGTGACCAGCGTGCAGGATTCACAGCAGAAACTCTGGCAGGGGCGAGCGTTGGCCATAGTCCGCAGCAGCGGAAAGGCGGGCGAGATTACGGTGACCGCGAAAACCGCCGGGGCGCCAACCGCCAAATGTGTGATCACGGCGGTCGATTGACGCCCTCCTGCTTCGTCGGAAGTGGCCTCGGCAGTTTATCGTGGCCGGACTCTCCAGAGTCCGGTGCCGGGCTCGCCGAGAGCCCGGTAGTAGCCGGGGGTGGAGCCGTCTTTCAGGCGACACCCCGGATCGGGGCCAAACCACGCTGCATTCCGGGGGTGTCGCCTCAAAATGCGGCTCCACCCCCGGCTACTCTCCTTTCACGCCGGCGTGACGGGTATCTTGAAGGGGACGAGACTTGCACATGGGCCAACTCCGGCACCCGACTCTAATTAATTCGCCTCTGAAAATCGCTGCTGGAGAGGAGGCGGGGGAAGAACAGCCACTGTGTACGCGGCTGTTTCGGCAATTCGGCGCCTACCCTGGCCCCGGAGATGGTCACGTCGCGGAGTTCTTCCCCCAACTCATGCGCCCTCTTATCAAGAGCGTTGAGGAAGTACAGGGCGAAGCGATCCGAGGGACTCGGCAAGCCGGATGATCAACGAACTGATTGCGCCCTGGGAATGAAGCGCTGAAAGTTCCAATCAAGTGGTCGATGGTCGAGCCGCAGAGAGGCATTTATGACTTCTCCTACCTGGATCACGCCAAACCTAGAAAAGAGAAGGGAGGAAGAATGGCGTTGACTCATCGTGAGAGAGTCCTCACCGCACTGAGTCACGAGACACCAGATCGATGCCCGATGCAGATCAGTTTCACACCGGAGTTTGCGGCGCGCCTCAGGGCCGATCTGGGTCAAAGAAACGGAATCCAACATAACCCTCATGGCGGAGGAAATACTTACGCGCTCGAGCGGGCGTTGGACGAAGACTTGTTACTCACATCGGTCGGCTGGGCCAATTCCTACTACGCGGGCGAGGACTACATCGACGAGTGGGGAGTCTGCTGGAAAGCGGAGCCCTACGAAACGAGGTTCGGGAAAGGCTTCTATACCGAGATCAAACGACACCCGTTAGCGGACGACAACGCTATCGAACGATACCGGGCGCCCGACCCCGATCGCCCGGAGCTGTACGTCGAGGCTGAACGGCTCATCCGCGACCTGGGCAGCGAGTACTGGATCGTGGGCGTTACGGTGACTACGGTCTGGGAAACCGCCTGGGCGCTCCGAGGGCTCGAACGGTTGCTGATCGATCTCGTTACCGATCCCGATTTGGCCGAAACAATCCTCGACATCCCGTACCGATATCACCTGGCGGCGGCTGAACGGCTGACACGCTTAGGGGTCGACATGATCTGGATTGGAGACGATGTGGGCACTCAACGGGGCATGCTTATCGCGCCTGACCTCTGGCGAAAGTATTTCAAACCGCGCATAGCGGCATTCATCGCCGGCCTGAAGGCGATAAACCCGTCCGTGAAGGTCGCATACCATTCCGACGGAGACATCTTTCCGATCATTCCCGACCTGGTCGAGATCGGCTTGGACGTGCTGAACCCGATTCAACCGGCCTGCATGGACCCCGCTCGAGTCAAGAAAGAGTTCGGCGACAAGCTTTCTTTTTGGGGAACGATCGACGAACAGCGGACCTTGCCTTTCGGCACCCCTGAAGATGTCGCCCGCGAGGTGCGCGAGAGGATCGCGACGGTTGCCAACAACGGAGGATTGATTATCGGTCCAACACATCATGTCCAGCTCGATACGCCCCTTGAGAACTTCTGGGCGATGGTGGAAACGATAAAAGGATAAATTGGGGAGCTCATGCAACTGGCATTGCTGGACTGGCTGATCATTGCCGTTTACGCAGCACTCGTGATGACCGTCGGCCTGTGGGCTTCCCGCAGGCAGAACACGAGCGAGGGGTATTTCCTTGCCGGTCGCCGCCTGCGCTGGCCGTTCATCGGGGCCTCGCTTTATGCCGCCAACATCTCAACGGAGCACTTGGTCGGCCTGGCAGGCTGGGGCGCCACGATTGGTCTGGCCGCCGGAATCTATGAATGGATCGCGGTGTTCTGCCTGATTCCGCTGATCGTCTTGTTCCTGCCGTTCTACTTGAAGAACAAGATCTACACGGTGCCCGAATTTCTGGAGCGTCGGTTCGGGGCGAGCGTACGGCTTTCGTTTTCCGCCTTCATGCTGCTGCTGGCCGTGCTCGTGAAAATCTCGGTCTCTCTCTGGGCGGCGGCGGTCGTGCTTGAAGGGCTTCTCGGCTGGGACAAAATGGTCGTCATATGGTGTGTGGGCCTCGTGACGGCTCTTTACACACTGAAAGGTGGGCTTAACGCGGTCGTCTTCACTGACGCGATTCAGACGACTGTGCTGATTCTCGCAGCAGCGGTACTGACCGGCATTGGTCTGCACGAAGTCGGCGGGTACGAGGCGTTGCGCGACAAACTCAACGACCCAGCCATGTTCTCAATGATCAAACCGGCAACGGACCCGGAATTGCCCTGGCCCGGCGTGTTCATCGGTGTCTGGCTGCTGGGGACATTCTACTTCTCGATGGATCAAGTCCTGGTGCAGCGCGTGTTCGCTGCAAGGAATCTAAATGAGGGCCAGTTGGGCGCCACATTCTGCGCGTTCCTGAAGACATTGAATCCCGTGATCATCGTCGGCCCCGGCCTGATCGCGGCGGCGCTTTACCCGGAGCTCCGCAAGCCGGAGGTGGGCGATCAGGCCTACCCGATGCTTTTGAAGAACCTGATGCCATCGGGGCTGCTTGGCCTCACGATCGCCGGATTCATGGCGGCGCTTATGGGACATTTAAGCGCGACGTACAACTCGGTGGCGACTTTGGTCACTCGGGACTTCTACCTGAAACTGCGTCCGGACGCGGATCAGCGGCGACAAATTCGAGTCGGCCGCCTGGCGGTGCTCCTCGTGTTCATTCTCGGCGCGCTCTGGACCCCGCTCATCAGCCAGTTCGGGCAATTGTTCAAGTACCTGCAGAACGTCCAGGCTTACCTGATGATTCCGTTTGCGGGTATCTTCCTTTTCGCCGTATTTTGGAAACGGACGAATACTCCCGGGGTGCTAGCCTGCATGGTGACGGCTCTGCTCTTGTGCCCCACGTTGATGCTCAACAATCAGAAGCATTTTCTCCCGTTCATGAACCATCCGCTGCTCAAGCCCTGGTTGCACGGCGCCTTGCTGGCGGGATTCGTGTGCACGGTCGTGCTGGTGGTCGTTTCGCGGTTGACCGCCGCGCCGCCGCCCGAAAAGCTGCTGAATACCACGGTGGAGGGGCTGTGGGGTCGGGGGCGTGACAGGGACTCGGCCGCGTTGTCTGAACACCGCGTGCCCTTGTTGCAGGACTACCGTTTGTGGCTGACTATTGTCTCGGTCGGGACAGCGGTCCTGTGGTACCTGATGCGGTAGAAGGAGTCGCTGCCATGAGAAAGAAAACGATGTGGCCGATTGCGCTTCTGGGTGCCAGTTGCCTCATTGCGTGGAGTGCAGGTGTTCCTGGGAGCTTGGGCATCGCTGGGAGCGCAGGCATCTTGCCTGCACTGGGGCCGCAGGCATCCTGCCTGCTTGTGCCGCTTCCACGATCGATTGTGCAAGCGACACAAGCAGGCAGGATGCCTGCGGCCCTAGTGCAGGCAAGATGCCTGCGCTCCCAGCGATGCCTGCGCTCCCAGGGAGCACTTGCCCAAGTCGATCTGGCCTCGGATACCGCCTGGACCCTCAGCATCGATGGCGGCGCTACGCGCTCGATCAAGGTCCCGGGGGGTGGGTACAACTCAGACCGCCAGGATCCGCCGCTCATCGAGATGAGCGTGCCGACCGGATTTCATGACGACCCGGGACGCCAAGCGGTCAAAGATTACGTGGTCTACCAGCGGTCCGTCATCATTCCCAAGGTCAAGGCCCGCCAGGTGACCCTGGTCGAGTTTGGGGCCGTCAACCACGGCGCAGAGGTCTTTCTCATCGATGGTGATCGCGAAACCCTGGTAGCGACTCATGCCGGGCCCCTCATGCCCTTCAGCGCGGACCTCACTCACTCCGTGACGCCCGGCAAGCAGTACCTGCTCAAAGTGAAAGCCTATACACCGTGGCACTACGGTAATACTGTCCCGGTCGGGTTCGTTTACAAGGAAGGCTGGAAGAAGCCGAAACACGGCTGGGCGTCGAAATTCGGGTTCGGCATCACGAAGTATGTGCGGCTGGTCGTATTGCCTGAACTGCGTATAAGCGAAGTCTTCATCCGGCCCTCGGTGTCAAAGTCGAGTCTCACTTATGACGTCTGGGTGCACAATCATTCGAAGTCCGCGAGAACGGTCACGATCGGCGCCGGTCTGACCTCCTGGAACCGCGATACTTGGAAGTACCCCTCCCTGCCTGATGCGACACTGACGGTTCCCGCCGAGTCGGAACGTCAGGTCACCATCGGCCCAATTTCGTGGACGCTCGCCGCAGACAGTTACTGGTGGCCCAACAAGCCGTTCCGCGAAGACTACCAGGCGATGCTTCACAACCTGAACCTCACTCTAAGAGACGGCAAATCCGTCCTGCACGCCAGGACTCAGCGTTTTGGATTCGTGGAGTGGACCGAAGGGCCTTTTTATTACCTGGTCAACGGCGTACGAATCAATCAGGTCAGTGATGGCACGCCGGAATCGGCGATGAGCGAATACGACTGTTATTCGACCTCTCCAGCCTTCCTGCCTCCGACAGGACCCGGCACCGGCTGTCCCGAGACCTGGAAGAAGTACATGCGCCTGGGAATCACCGCGAACCGGATCCATCAGTCGACGCCGACCGAGTACATGCTGAATGTCGCCGACGAACTCGGGTTCATGATTATTCCCGAGACCGCTATAAGAGGATGCCAGGCCCAGGAGTGGCACCACGTGTACCTGCCCCAAGCTGTCAGGGAGCTGGCCCGGTTCTGCCGGAATCACCCGAGCGTCTGCCGCTACAGCCTTTGTAATGAAGTCGAGTCCGAATGGATTCCTGATCTTGTCGACGCTGTTCAGCCGGAGGATTGGACCCGGCCCCTGGTTTTGGAGGACAACCAGGTGAACAAACCCGCGCGTATTGAGGGCTCAACAAAGAAGGGACACGCCTACGCGATGCTTCACTATCGTGCTCACCCGCGGCCGATTGAGATGATTACGGGGTTGGGCGAGTACGCCTGGCAATGGGACGGGCATCAGCAGGGTGGCCGGGATGCCCTGTTCGGCAGCGGCGGTGTGGAGCAATTCGCCTGGGTCGGCGCGGATATGCGACGTTGGGACATCGCGTATATGGCCGGTTGGGACTTCATCAATTACTGGCCGAACTTCCTCGAGGGGATGAGCCACGAGAAGCACGTCTGGAAGCAGTCCCGCTATCCCAAGGACCGTGTGACAGGGATGGATGGCTGGGATTCGCCGGTCGTCCGATGGCTGCGAAAGCAGTTCCATCCGTACCTGGTCATGGATGTGGGGGCGCACGAGATGAACGACTCGAGGACCGACCTAAGGCATTGGCCTGAAAAGACGTCGAGCTATGCGCCGGGCGCAGAGATTGAACGAAAGCTGGAGATCTTTAATGACGGGTTGAGCGGCCATGATTTCGTTGTGGATTGGGAGGCCCGATGGGACGTAGCCCAAGGTCCGATTGTGGCGTCGGGCGCGTTGCGCGACGTCGTGATAGAGCCCGGGTTCCACAAGACGGCCGAATTGGCATTTGCGGCGCCCCCGGCGGCACCCGGCAACCGGAAGCTGTTTCTGATTCTGAAATCGAAGTTGCAGGGTAAAGAAGTGTTCCGGGAGGAAGAGCTCTACTTTTGGATCAGACCGTGAGCACGTAACAGGTACGGGCGGCCTCCACGCGAAAAACCCTTGCTGACTCACCCCGTTACCCCCCGTATCCGCCTGCTTCCTCTGACCCGAGGGGTCCGGTGAATAGCTCGAGATTGCTGCGCATAACAACGTGAGGGGCCAGGCGCGTCTGAGCCGGCGGGCAGGTTCCGTGCACGAGGAACCGATACAGGGCCTCAAAAGCCAGGCGACCCTGGTTCCACGGCCGCTGGTAGATGGTCGCTGCCACCTTTCCGGAAGCAATGGCGGCGGCAAGCTCGGGGAAGAGATCAGTACTGATGACGGTGACGCGCCCGGCCAGTTTGAGATCGTCCAGCAGGCGCAGAACAGCTGGAGAGTTCGCGGTGCTGACATAGATTCCCGACAGAGTCGGATGGGCTGCGAAAGCTTGGGCGCACTTACAGTAAGCCTCGTCCTCGTCGTCGTGCGCCTCCCCTTCGGCACGGGCCGCGCCTTCCTCAGCAACGCCACCAAATGGCTGAACGGGCTGGTGGGAGGATGGACGTTCAGCGGTGTGTTTCGCTACAGCTCCGGCCAGCCAATAGGAATCAGTGCGAACAGTTGGTATGCGGGTTGGGAATATGCCACGATCTATGCCAACGTAGATCTATCCGAAGACTACGGCAGGAAGTTCAATTCAGGCAAGTTCAGCGCGGTTAACGCAGCTGACCCGAACAACCGCTATTTCGACACCAGTGGTATCACCAAACCCGACTATGGCGAGTTCGGTAGCGGTCCACGGGCCATGTCCGCGCTGCGGGGCTTCGGTGCCGCAACCGAAGACGTCGCGATCATGAAGAATTTTAAAATCGGCGAGACGAAACGACTGCAGCTCCGCATGGAGTTCTACAACCTCTTCAACCGGCATGATTTCTATAACCCGGACATGGACCCGGGGAGTGCCACCTTCGGGCAGATTTACACAGTCGGAAATGCACGCCGCATCGGGCAGTTTGGCGCAAGGTTCGATTTCTCATACACTCTCGCTAAAGTGAGGTTTCGACGAGGCTGAGCCTGGAGTCGCGTCCCGCGCACGGAGCGGGCCTGTAGTCGCGGCCCGCTCGGTGCGCGGCTCTTTAATGCGACTCCCGGGCGGAGCCCGGTCAACTAAACTAACTCTATGCGATCAAAACCGAACTTACTCCTCGTCCTTGTTCTGGCAACGCCGCTCTTGGCCGCGCAATCTGCCATCCCTCGCCTCGATCCCCATCCCCTCGTGGAAATCGACGTTCCGGTCGAGCCGGACGCGGCGTGGGGATCCTTGGATGACCAGCCACACATTTCGTTTGCCCCGATAGATACTGCGTTCGAGAGGCATCGGGTCCCGAAGATCGCAGAGGAGAGTCACTCCTGGTCCGGCGTGGCCTGGCGGGGCGAACGTGTTCATGCGCAAGCGCTCGTCTGGTCGAAAAAGCCTCTTTCTCAGCTTCGGGCGGACGCCGTCCCTCTCATGAATTCCCAGGGGGGCGCGATTCCCGCAACCGCGATGCGAATCCGCTTTGTGCGTTACGTCCTGTCCGAGCTTCCCCTCGGTTCCAACAAGTCCCACTGCTCGGAGATCGACCAGAAGAGCGCATATCTGGTTCCCGACGTCCTCGATCCCGCCGGACGTTTCGACCTGCCCGGTTCGACCTCCCGACCCCTCTGGATCACAATCGATATCCCGCCAAGCACACCGCCAGGCGTCTATAAAGGAACTGTGAGGGTCAAGGCGCAAAACGGCTTCAATCAGGCCCTAACCCTCCAACTCGAAGTCCAAGGCGGTGTCGTTCCTCCGCCGGCCGACTGGGCCTTCCGAGTCGATTTCTGGCAAAACCCCTGGGCGGTGGCCCATCAACATCAGGTGGCGCCTTGGAGCGAGGCTCACCTGGCCATTCTGAGACAGCACCTCAAAACCCTGGCTGACATGGGACAGACCTATGTGTCCGCGTACATCTCGCATTCACCCTGGAAGGACGATACCTACGTGCCGGATGGGACTATGGTCGAGTGGATCCGCCAGCCCGACGATTCGTTTACGTTCGACTATCGGATTTTCGATACGTACGTGGAACTGGCCATGGCGTGCGGTATCAACGACGCGATCTCCTGCTTCACGATGCTTCCCTGGAATGGACGTGTCCGGTACCTTGACGGGGCGACGGGAGAGTACGTTTGGACAACATGGGCGACCAATTCGCCCGAGTATGCGAAGTTCTGGAAAGGATTCCTGGCTGACCTGCGAAAACACCTGACTGAGCGAGGCTGGTTTCAAAAGACTTACCTGGAAGTCAACGAGCGCTCATTGGAGGACACGCTTCGTGCCGTGAAGATCGCCCGGTCGGATTCGCCGGAGTGGAAACTGACGTACGCCGGGAGCCATCATGCTGAATTCGTTGAGCCGATCGATGATCTTTGCACCGTTTTGGGCAGTGAAACTCCGGGGCCGGACCTGAAGGCGCGCCGCGAGCGCGGCCAGACCAGCACATTCTACGTGTGCTGCGTTCCCGCTGTACCCAATAACTTTCCCTTCTCACCGCCTGCTGAAAACGTCTGGATGGGTTGGCACGCCGCCGCCAACGGTATGGACGGCTTCCTGCGCTGGGCTTGGGATAACTGGCCGGCCGACCCGATTCTCGATTCGCGACACGTCCGATTCCCGGCGGGCGATACTTTCCTTGTTTATCCCGGCCCGATCGCTTCAATTCGAATGGAGCTCTTGAGGCAAGGATTTGTGGACTTCGAGAAGATCCGCCTTGTCCGCGCGCGGATTGGGGAGTCCACCAATCCGGCGGCGCGCGAGGCAAATGCGCGTCTCGACAAGATGGTGGAACGTTTTTCCTGGAAGCGGGCGCAGAGCACGAGCGGGGCTAATATCGCCCAAGATGTTCGAGAGGGCAGGGAAGCCCTGGCAGCAGCCAGCCGGGTTGCGTTTTGACGCCATGGCTTCGCCGTGGCCGGACGGGATCCTCGCTTTGTTTTTGGCCCCAGCGGGGCCGGATGTTTATAGTTCCCGTGCAATAAAACGCAGGCGCCCCAGAGTGGGCGCGATGTTTCGACGAGGAACGGAACATCGCGCCCACTCTGGGGCGCCTGCGTTTTATTGCACGGGAACTATAAACATCCGGCCCCGCTGGGGCCAAAAACAAAGCGAGGATCCCGTCACTACGCCCCTAAGACTGCGGCCGTTGGCTCACTTTGTCATTAACCCGCGCACCTGGCTCGCCGTAACGGGGATCTGCGGGTTGAACTTGTCGCTCTTCATGTAGGCGAGCAGGCTGTGCCGGAACTGGCGAGCAACCGGGTTGGCCTCCAGGTCGTTCTGGAGGTCGATGCTGCAAACCATCAACCGGCCTCGACCCACTTTTGCTTCGAGCAGCAACCCGAGGCGGCGTGCGGTGAACCAGTCGTCGATCACCTGAACGGTCGGGCGCACTTCCTTCGGCAATCCGTTGAAAATCATTGCGCCGGCCCGGCTTACCAGATACCACCATTGCCAGTTGCTGTGATACTCGGTCGGGAAACTGGCCAGTGCCGGATGCTGCGGATCGCACAGAATCCCCAGAGTGTGCGGTGCCTGGCGATTTGTCCAGGCCATGTTCCAGAAAATGCCGGAAAATCCCATCTGGATCTTGCCGAGCTTGCGGTCCGGGGCGACTTTGGCCGGTGGTACGAGGAGCAAAACCCTGGCGCCCTGTTCCAGGGCAACCACCGTTTGGTCAGTAAGCTCGGTCACCACCGTGACCTCACTCGGGACAGAAGTTTCCACCGTCTCCGGATACACCCAGATGTCCCAGTCGTTCTCGAGGCCTGCCCCGCTGACAACCAGCCGATACCGGGCCGGGGCA
>Ga0105104_10003032_pt1 | contig 12118 bp, 9 predicted proteins | sample PPLLaktember2015_3_FD_87034 | JGI IMG/M metagenome (GOLD analysis project Ga0105104, IMG submission 87034) | Freshwater sediment microbial communities from Prairie Pothole Lake near Jamestown, North Dakota, USA - PPLs Lake P7 Core (6) Depth... | ecosystem: Environmental > Aquatic > Freshwater >...
AGAAAGACCCCCGTTTTTACGCGGATGTTGATAAGACGACCCAATTTACCACCTCATCGATGGTGGTGGTGCCTCTCGTCCATCAAGATAGGGTCCTGGGGGTCCTGGAAGTATTGAACAAAACATCTGGCAGCTTTACCGCCGATGACCAGGATATCATGATGGCGCTTTCCCAGGCGGCCCTGGCGATTGAAAACGCCCGCCTGTTCCAGCAGTCCGATTTGATCTCCGAACTGGTCCATGAGATCCGCACTCCGCTGGCATCCTTGAACACGGCTTCCTACCTTCTTCAAAAACAAGACCTGGGGGAAGCCCAGCGAGAGAAGTTGATCCAGGCAATTACATCCGAAACCCACCGCCTGAACGACCTGGCGACCTCATTCCTGGACCTGGCGCGTTTGGAATCCGGCAGGGTCAGCTTCCGCCAGGATTCCTTCCCGCTCATCCCCCTGCTAGAGGAATGCTGGGAAGTCGTGCGCAGTTCAGCAGATGAAAAGCAGCTTACCTTTCGGCGGGATGTGCCCGCCGATCTCCCTCCGATGGAGGCAGATCGCGACAAAATGAAACAGGTCCTGCTCAATCTGCTGACCAATGCGATCAAGTACAACCTACCCGGCGGGTCGATAGGAGTGGAGGCGCGTTCGACTCCTTCCGAATATCAAATTGCGATAAAGGACAGTGGGGTCGGTATTCCGGAGGAGTCCATCCCGCATCTATTCGACAGGTTTTACCGGGTAAAGGGCTCCGAACGGCATGCCACTGGAACTGGACTGGGTCTATCGATATGCAAGCAGATAGTTGAAAAACACGGGGGACATATTGACGTTGAAAGCCAACCTGGCAAGGGGACGGTTTTCTCCATCCATTTACCATTCCGGTAGCGACTGCTACCGGCTGCCCTTACGACCAAACTGACGCTCCAGTAGGTCAACGGACAGGTGGATCATGGTTGGCCTCCCGTGCGGGCACGTGCGGGGTGAATAGCAGGTTTCCAGATCTCTCACCAGAGCACGCTGCTCCTCCGCTGATAATACCTGCCCCGCTTTCACCGCCGCCCGTTTGCAGATACGCGCCACCAGGCGGGCATGCGTCTCCGCTTCCAGAGGGGTTTCGTCCTCTTCAAAATCCTCGACAATGGCGTACAACGCGGCTTTGGGATCGAGATTCGACAGGAGGGCAGGTATGGAACGCACCAGAAAGGTCCCCGGCCCGAAAGGTTCTACCTGGAATCCGGTTTGTTCCAGGAGGGGGATCTGCCCGGCAATCAAACCCGCACTTTGCGGAGGCAGCTGGACAACGGCTGGCTCGATCAGCAGCTGCGATTCAATTTTAGTACGGATGCGGGCCATCATTCGTTCAAAAAGGATTCGCTCATGGGCTGCGTGCTGATCGATCAGGTAAAGCCCGTCTGGCCCTTCGGCCACCAGGTATGCCGCGCCAATCTGTCCAACAGCCCGCAGCAGCGGCAGGCTCCCGGGTAAACCTTCCTGGCGGGTCAGCGCAGGAGCCGTCGTGTCCGGTTCCCCCGAATCCGAAGTCTCTTCCGTCATCTCGCCCAGGGAGGGCCCTGAAGGGGTCGATGGTGCTGCCTCATCCAGACCCTGGGTGGGCAGCTGCTGCCAGGTATGCGGCGCTTCCAGGGATGGCACCGGGGTATACGCCAGCAGAGCCCGGCGGATGGCACGCTGTATGCCGCTGAACATGCGGTCTGGATTTCGGAAACGCACCTCCGCTTTGGCAGGGTGCACGTTGACGTCCACATCTTCCGGTGGAAGCTCCATGAACAGGATGGCGATCGGGTAACGACCGACCATGATCAGCGTCCGGTACGCTTGCAGGAGAGCAGCTGTCAAAGGCACATCCTGGATCCAGCGTCCGTTTACAAAGAACGTAATTTCCCGGCGGTTGGCACGCGTCATGTGGATTGGGCTGATAAACCCCCGGATAGAAAGCTCTTCTTCCTCGGCCAGCACTTCCAGCATCTGACGCGCCGTGTCGACGCCATACAGGCTGGCGAGCACTTCACGACGGTCCCCGTTTCCACTGGTCTGCAAAACAGGGCGCCGGTCCTGGTGCAAACGGAAACGCACCCAGGGGTATGCCAGGGCGTAGCGGGTCACCAGGCCGTCGATTTGCTGGCGTTCGGTTGGATCGGTCTTGAGGAATTTAAGCCGGGCGGGGACGTTGTAGAACAGGTCCTCTACCCGAACGACAGTCCCCTGGGGAGCTCCGCTGGGGTCCAATCCCAAGGTATGCCCGCCTTCCACACGCAGGCGGCAGCCCTGCTCTTCGCTCTCCATACGGGTGGTAAGGGTTAACCGGGATACAGATCCAATCGAAGCCAGGGCTTCACCGCGAAAACCCAACGTTTGAATGTGAAGCAGGTCATCTGCCCGGCTGAGCTTGCTGGTGGCATGCCGCGCCACTGCCAGAGGCAGTTCGTCGACAGAAATTCCAGCTCCGTTATCAGAGACCTCAATCAAACGCTTCCCGGCGCCCTCCACCCGGATCTCCACCAGGGTGGCGCGGGCATCCAGAGCGTTCTCCACCAGTTCTTTTACCACCGATGCCGGTCGTTCAACGACCTCCCCGGCCGCGATTTGCGAAGCGACCTCTTCCGGCAAGATACGAATGGGCATTCTATGATCTCCCCGGTCAATTATACCGTCGACCAGACCCTAAAGGTTTTCTCCGCCTCCTGTGAATTTATTTGGCATGATCGCCTTGCCATTGGTCATCCTGACCGGCAAAAGAAACCTTTAGGGTCTTTGGCCCCCCCTCATTCGCAGGCAGTTGGATTCTCAGGTATACTCAGCCTAATGGACTTCACTACCCTGCTCTTCGACGTCGACGATACCCTTTACGCTCCGGCCTGCGGAATCTGGGACATGATCGGCGACCGGATGGACATGTTTATCCATGAGCAGCTGCGAGTGGATTGGCAGGACATCCCCGTTTTGCGGAAATCGCTGTTTGAGACGTACGGGACGACGTTACGCGGTCTTCAGCATACCTATGGGATCGATGCATCCGAGTTCCTGGCGTATGTCCATGATGTCCCCGTTGAGGAGCGCATCCAGGCCAGCCCCGACCTGCATACCCTGCTTCTGCGGCTGACCCCACGCAGGATGATCTTCACGAACGCCGACAACCGGCACGCACGGCGGGTACTCAATGCGCTGGGGATCTTACATTGTTTTGAAAAAATTATCGATATCCACGACATAGCTCCGTCCTGCAAACCCCACCCAGACGCCTATCGAAAAGCCGTCGAACTGGTTGGCGAGGACGATCCAGGCCGTGTGCTGGTGCTGGATGATTCCCTACGCAATCTGGCAGGGGCGCGAGCAATCGGTTGTTATACGGTTCTGGTAGGCAGCAGGGGATCCCTTTCCAGGGTGCTGCCTTCAGGGGATTCACCTCCCGCCAGCCATTGGAGTGTTGAGACCTTGTTCGACCTGCCATTGGTGTTTCCAGGATTGTTCCGGAATTGAGGAGTAGATGGATCAAATCGATTCCCAAAAGGTGTTTTTGGGATTATGTCTCATCGGTTTCTTTGTTATCGCCATCAATGCCGGGCTGTATTTCAGCCTTCGCCGCAACCACCCCAGGGACCGGACGGGGTTGTTTTCGCAGATTGGGAAAACTGCCCGCAAACCCTGGGAAAAAGAGGATCAGGCACTGGAAGAGCTTTCGAGACAAGTCGCCGGATTGAAACAGCACCCTCCGAAGTTGCAGGATGATCAAGAGGGTCCACCAGCATCTTCGTCGAAACCACAGGCCTGAACGGGGTCGATTTTTTTGACAATATCGAGCGGGGTCATAAACCTTTCGCTCGTGTAAGAATAGGAGTAGTTCATGCAGTCAAACCGAACAGCCATCCTGATTGGCATCGTTGTCAGCGTCATTTTATTGATCGGAACGTTTTCAGGGGGAGTGATCGTTGGATATCTCCTCCCAGGGAACCGCCAACCGGACGGGAATCTTCCCTCCATAGGATCGTTGATCCCACCAGAAGGACCAGAAGCATCGACTCCTTCCGACCAGAAAGAATTGTTCAAACCATTCTGGGAAGCCTGGGATATCGTCCACGATAATTTTGTTGACCAACCGTTGGATGATGAACTGCTCATGCAAGGCGCCATCCGGGGGATGGTGGACGCGCTCGGAGATCAGCATACTTCGTACATGGATCCTGACCAGACTCGCGAGCTGAACACTTCCCTGGAAGGCGAGTATGAAGGCATCGGTGCAGAGGTCGACCCGACCACCGATTACCTGACCATTGTCAGCCCCTTCCCCAACTCGCCCGCAGAGGAAGCTGGACTGCGGCCCGGCGACCAGGTGATTGCTGTCGACGGAGAAGATATGATCGGCATCGATGGCCACTTGGTGGTCCGGAAGGTTCTGGGTCCGGCGGGAACCAAAGTCGTCCTGACAATCCTGCGCGAAGGCAATCTTGAGCCGTTTGATGTGGAAATCACTCGCGCTACGATCGTCTTGCCAACCCTCGAAAGCCGTATGCTGGAAGGCAATATTGCGTACATCCGCCTGTACGGTTTTGGGGAGAAATCCGCAGCGGATCTGCGTAAAGCCCTGGAAGAGCTGCTCTCGCAGGAACCGGCGGGCCTGATCTTTGATCTGCGCAGCAATGGTGGAGGCCTGTTGAGTGCGGCCGTGGATGTTTCATCTGAATTCCTTGAGGATAAAGTGGTCGTCATCCAGGAATTTGGAGATGGCACGCGGGAAACCCTCAGCACCAACAGTCGCGGTGTGGCCACCGAAATCCCGCTCGTCGTACTGGTTAATGAGGGGTCCGCGTCGGCTTCTGAGATCGTCGCTGGGGCCATTCAGGATTATGGGCGTGGACGGCTGGTCGGGATGACGACGTTTGGAAAAGGATCGGTCCAGCTGCCGATCGAGCTGCAGGATGACCAGGGCATTGTGCGGGTTACCATCGCCCGCTGGCTCACCCCGAACGAACGCCAGATTCATGAGGTGGGGCTGGAACCTGACGTCGAGGTCGAACTGACGAACGAAGACTTCGATGCCGGGCGCGACCCGCAGCTCGACAAAGCCGTAGAACTGCTCAGCACCCCATAAGGGATAGTTGTGATGGAGGCCGTGGCAAATCCACGGCCTCCATCACAGAAGCAGGGGGTATTTCCTGTTTTTTTATTTACGCCCCAAGGGTCCTCGTCTATAATCAAAAAATGCGAAAGTTCCTGCTGGCGCTGGTCCTCCTCATGGGGGTCATTTTCTTCATCACACGCTTCACCGAAGTCCAGGCCATCGCCGACACACTCCAGCGCGGGGACTGGCGCTTCCTGGGCTTGGCGCTGGTCGTGCAATTAACCTGGGTGTTAAACATCAGTTCATCCTTTTACACCATCTACCGGATTCTTGGCGTGAACGAAAACCGGGGGTATCTGCTGCGCCAGGCGATGGCAGCCAACTTCGCCAACGTGATTGCCCCATCCGGAGGTCTCAGCGGGGTTTCGGTGTTGGTCGCGGGAGCGCGCCAGCGGGGATACCCGCCAGGCAAGGCGGCGGTAGCAGGAGCCCTTTTTGTGCTGTTTGATTATGCAGCCTTCTTTTGTGTGCTGCTGCTGGGTTTGATCGTCCTGGTCAGGAGGAACCACCTGAGCTGGACGGAAATCACCGCATCCTTCATTTCCATACTGATCGCTCTCAGCCTGGCCGCTTTGCTTTACCTGGCAACCCGTTCGGCAGTCACTCTGGGAGGTGTCCTGGCCTGGATAGCACGCCGGGTAAATCGCATCCTGGCGCCCTTTATTCACCATCGCAATTACCTTTCAGAGGAACGCGCCTATTCGTTTGCGCATGATATGGCCGATGGGGTTCGGGCACTGCGAACCACTCCCTCGGCCCTGCTGTTGCCATTCGCGCTGGCAATGAGCACGAAAGCCCTGGTCGTCTGCGTATTATTTCTTGTCTTTCTGGCGTTCAAAGTGCCGTTTTCGGTGGGGACGATCATCGCCGGTTTCAGCATCGGCTATTTATTCGTGATCGTCTCACCCACCCCTTCTGGGATTGGGTTTGTCGAAGGAGCACTGACATTGTGGCTGAGATCCATGTGGGTGCCCCTCGAAGACGCCACGATCATTACACTGGCTTACCGCGGGATTACCTTTTGGGTCCCGCTGATCATCGGGATGATCTCGTTCCGTTCCCTGTCGTTTGAGAAGAAGCCTGCCAACGTGATCCCTCCGGTAGAGCCTTTGGGGTAATTAATTGACAGTTTCTCTCCACCAAGGTATAATCCTCCCTCGTTTGAATATTGAATTTGGGAGAGAAACGCGATGGATACGAGCGTTGTTGCAGACGGTGAACGCCCCACAGAAATAAAACCGAAAATGAAATTTACCGGTACGGTGGTAAAAGTTACCCTTGCTGGAGCCATCGTTGACATTGGGGTCGGCACGCCTGCCGTGCTCCACATATCGCAGCTCCAGAGTGCCTCAGACGACCAACCGATCAAGCGGGTCGAAGATGCGGTTCAGGTCGGGCAGGAGGTGGAAGCCTGGGTCCGGAAAGTAAAAGAAGGGCGCATTGAGCTCACCATGAACAAACCGCTGGATTACGAATGGCGGGACCTTAAAAAGGGCATGGTGGTCAAGGGGAGGGTCGTCCGGTTAGAAAAATTTGGTGCCTTTGTAGAGATCGGTGCGGAGCGCCCTGGTCTCATCCACATAAGCGAGCTTGCTCACGGGTATGTACGCGTCCCGTCGGACGTTGTCAAAGACGGGGACGAGGTCGAAGCACAGGTCTTGGATGTCAACCGGCGAAAGAAGCAGATCAAGCTGAGCCTTAAAGCACTTCAGCCGGAACCTGTCAAAGAAGAAGAACCTGCCAGGCTGATCGAAAATGTCCAGAAGGATAAATCGAACCGGCGCAGGCGCGGCAAGAAATCAGAAGAAGGCGGCCCATCCGCCCGGGTTGATACTGGTAGGCAATCCGAACCTGCCGAGCTTCCTATCGACGATCCCACTGTGATGGAGATCGCCTTGCGCGAAGCCATGGAAAAAGCTCGAGAACGACGCAAGCAGGACAAGGGCAAACGGTCGAAAAACGTTTCTCGCGAGCAGGAAGATATCCTTTCCCGCACGCTGGAACAAAAGCTGCGCACTTCATGATCCAATGGGCACGGTCGACGTGCAGCGCGAGGCACGCACGGATTTGTCACAAACCCAGACGGTAACCCCAAGGGGAGGCGCCGAGAAACGGCCCTCCCCTCTTCTTTTAATGGGACAACGGTGGGTCGATCGGGAGGGATTATGGTGACCAAATATCTGTTTTTTACCGGTGGTGTGGTCAGCTCTGTGGGAAAAGGGGTTACCGCAGCAGCCATCGGGCGTTTGTTGAAGGAACGCGGTTTTCAAGTAGCGGTCCAAAAGTTGGATCCTTATATCAACGTCGATCCCGGGACGATGAGCCCCTACCAGCATGGCGAGGTGTACGTCCTGGACGATGGCGCCGAGACGGATCTGGATTTAGGTCATTATGAACGCTTCATCGATATCCGGCTGAACCGGTCCTGCAATGTCACCACAGGGCAGGTGTACGCCGAGGTCATCGGGAAAGAACGCCGGGGTGATTACCTGGGCGGCACCATCCAGGTGATCCCCCACATCACCAATGAGATCAAACGCCGTATTGCGGCGGTTTCCAAAGCCACCGGCGCCGAGCTTGTTCTGGTGGAGGTGGGTGGGACGGTCGGGGATATCGAGGGGCTTCCATTTCTGGAAGCCATCCGCCAGATACGCAGCGATCTCGGGCGAGAGAACAGCGCCTACATCCATGTCACCTGGCTCCCCTACATCGGGGCAACAGGTGAACTGAAAACCAAGCCAACCCAACACTCGGTTCGTGAGCTGCGCTCGATCGGCATCTCCCCGGATATGATCGTCGCCCGGTCGGATTACCCGGTCGACGACAGCTTGCGGGAAAAAATTGCCCTGTTCTGCGACGTTGAAAAACGAGCCGTGGTCCCCATGGTAACCACCCCCATCCTTTATGAAGTCCCTCTGCTGTTGGAAGAGGCCGGAGTGGCCGATTTTCTCATTCAGCGTTTGGGACTGACAGCCCGTCGAGAGCCGGATTGGACTGCCTGGCGCAAATTGGTCGACGAAGTCCGCCGGCCGAAGCAGGCGGTCAAAATTGCCCTGGTCGGGAAATATGTCGAGCTCCACGACGCCTATATGAGTGTCCGCGAGGCGATCAAACATGCTGCCTTATATCAAGGGGTAGAAGTAGAGCTCCGTTGGGTCCATTCGGCAGAGCTGGAGAAAGGCCGCGGCTGTGATATCCTGGAAAGCGTCGATGGAATTGTTGTTCCCGGCGGGTTCGGCAGCCGGGGTATCGAAGGGAAAATCCAGGCCGCCCGATTTGCCCGGGAGAAACGGGTGCCCTATCTGGGGTTGTGCCTGGGCATGCAGCTGATGGTTGTAGAGTTCGGCCGGTTTATCTTGCAGGACGAAGAGACCAACTCCACCGAATTCGATCGCACGACACCCCATCCCGTCATCGACCTCATGCCCGAACAGCGCGACATCGCCGACATGGGTGGGACCATGCGCCTTGGCCTCTATCCATGTGAGCTTCAACCGGGGACGATTGCCGCCCAGGCCTATGGGGTCCCATCGGTTCAGGAACGGCACCGCCACCGCTTCGAGTTCAACAATGGTTACCGGAAAGCTTTCCAGGAAAACGGCATGCGTTTTTCCGGCCTTTCACCCGACAACCGGCTGGTGGAAATTGCCGAGCTGGAAGACCACCCGTTTATGGTAGGCACACAGTTCCACCCCGAGTTCCTTTCACGTCCGAACCGGCCGCATCCACTCTTCAGCGCCTTCATTCACTCGGCGTGCGAGCATTCGGGCTTGATACGACCGGCCGATTCCGTGACCCTGTCTGCGGAGGAGCCCTGATTTCCTGCCGGAATCCCGGCCCGGAATACCGGCAGGGATTGAAAAATCAGGTATACTTTCCCGGGCGTTTTACGGGGTCATACAACTTGTTAGGTATCTATATCCTCTTTTTCCACATTTCAGATCTTGATGAGGTTGACTATGGACACAATCATCGAATCCATTGAAGCACTGGAAATCCTCGATTCCCGCGGAAACCCGACCGTTGAGGTGGAGGTCATCCTGGCGGACGGCAGTTGGGGGCGGGCAGCGGTCCCCTCAGGCGCTTCCACCGGTGTGCACGAGGCCTTAGAGCTGCGAGATGGGGATAAATCCCGGTTCAACGGCAAAGGAACGCTCAAGGCCGTCGAAAACGTGAACACCGCCATCGCCGATGCCCTGGTTGGTTGGGATGCCACCGAGCAAAAAGCGATCGATATGGCCTTGATCGAATTGGACGGCACACCCAATAAATCCAAATTGGGCGCCAATGCCATTTTAGGAACCAGCCTGGCGGTTGCTAAAGCCGCGGCAAACTCCCTGGCATTGCCCCTGTACCACTATATCGGAGGCGTCTATGCCCATGTGCTTCCGGTCCCGATGATGAATATCCTGAACGGCGGCGCCCACACTGCCTGGCAGTCGACCGACGCCCAGGAGTTTATGGTCATGCCGTTCGGGGCGCCTTCTTTCGCCGAAGGTTTGCGCTGGGGAGCCGAGATCTACCATGCTTTAAAAAGCGTCCTGAAAAGCCGTGGGTATACCACCCTGGTAGGGGATGAAGGTGGCTATGCCCCGGCTCTCAAAGCCAACGTGGAAGCCGTCGAAGTGATCTTAGAAGCCATCCAGAAGGCCGGGTATACAGCGGGTGAGCAGGTGGCCCTGGCTCTCGATCCGGCTGCCTCCGAGCTCTACGATGAGGAAACCAGGCGCTACAACCTGAGGAAAGAGGGCAAGCAGCTGACCGGTGAGGAAATGGTTGCTTTTTGGAAGGGTTGGGTCGACCAGTATCCCATCGTATCGATCGAGGATGGGTTGGCTCAGGACGACTGGGAGAGTTGGAAGCTGATGACCCAGGAATTGGGGAGCCGCATCCAGATCGTTGGAGATGACCTTCTGGTCACCAATCCAGAACGGGTCCGGCGGGCCATCCGGGAGAAGGCATGCAATGCTCTGCTGGTCAAGCTCAACCAGATCGGGTCGTTAAGCGAAACGATCGAAGCGGTCGAGACGTGCCATCGAGCCGGTTGGCGGGCAGTCACCTCCCATCGCTCGGGTGAGACAGAGGACTCCACGATTGCCGACCTGGCCGTTGCCCTGAATACCGGGCAGATAAAGACCGGCGCTCCGGCGCGTTCGGACCGGATGGCCAAGTACAACCAGCTGCTGCGCATCGAGGCCGAACTGGGCGACACCGCCCGATATGCAGGGTGGGAAGCCCTGGCAGCCAAAAGATAACCGTCCTTCTGGATCCCAATCCAAATCCCAAGGCACCGGCTTTCCATTGAAGGCCGGTGTACTATTCCCACAACAAAAAAACATGCGCAAATGGCCTGCGCATGTTTTTTTATGTGAATATCTGCTAAATAATGTCATTTTAGGCTAAAAAACCCAAATATCTTAATGGGACGTTCAGCCTATTCAGTAGGGGAATCCCTACCTGCCGTCTAGGAGTTTCCCCAATTGCTAGACCCTCCCGCTTTTACTATTGTTAAATTGCAGCATGATACAGATGGAGATGCTTACCGCCAAGGAAATCACGTACGGGTGGGAACCGGTAGATATTTTTGGTTGGGGCGAGTGTGTTTTTTGGGATCTTAAGATCCCTATTCCTTAATCGGTATTAGCAGGTGAAAACAATTTCCTAAAGGAGAGTGAGTATGGCAAAGACAATCGTAGCGCTGTACGACAATGTTGACCACGCCCATCGGGCAGTCAGAGACCTTGTCGATTCTGGGGTTCCACGTGACCAGATCAGCCTGATGTCCAGCAACGCCAGTGGACAGGTTGGAGAGCCCGGCACAATGGGCGAGCCCACTGGAACTGGTGCAGCGGAGGGCGCAGGCGTTGGTGCAGGGATTGGCGCCGCGCTTGGCGGCGTTGGTGGACTGCTCGTTGGCCTGGGTGCCCTGGTCATCCCTGGAATTGGCCCTGTAATTGCGGCCGGCCCCCTGGCCGCCGCTTTGGGTGGTGTAGCTGGTGCAGGAGCGGGGGCAATTGCTGGCGGCGCTGCGGGTGGATTGTTGGGCGCCTTGACCGACATGGGCGTTCACGAAGAACAAGCCCAATACTATGCCGAAGGGATTCGCCGGGGTGGTACTTTGTTGACGGTCCGGACCGAGGACGACATGGCTTCCCGTGCGGTGGATGTCATGAACCGGCACAATCCGATTGACGTTCGCCACCGGGCCAATCAATGGCGAGAAGCAGGCTGGCAGGGATTTGATGTCAATGCGCCACCCTATGCCGATCGGGATATTGACCGGGACAGAAATCTGGATACGGAAAAGATGGAGCCAGATTTACCCAGGAGTGAAGATACCATGGCCCGCGAGCGGAGCATGGGACCATCCGGTACGATGGGCACCATGGGGACGACTGAGACCATGGGGACTATGGAGACCTCTACCTTCGATCGATACGACCCCGACTTCCGCGATCACTTTGACCAAATGTATGCCAACCGGGGTTATACCTACAACGATTATGTTCCTGCGTATCGTTATGGGTATGATCTGGCAACCAATGAGCGCTATTCTGGTCGTGATTGGTCAGAATTTGAGATAGATGCTCGGCGGGATTGGGAGCAGCGCCATCCAGACAGTGCCTGGGATGACTTCAAAGATGCCATCCGGCACGCCTGGGACCAAGTGCGGAACGCATTTCGTTAAACAACAACAAGCCTGAATTTGAGTGCGAGGTGAGCTGTTTGGTATGGTTGCGAACCTCGCACTCACCCTGAGTGCTGCCCACGAAATCATTTATTGGTAGACGCCTCCTGTTGAAATGGACTCCTTTACTACCCCGGCTGGGTGCAGGCAGCCGGTTTTGGAGCAGCACGCTCTATGGATGACCGGCGTACCATTCGCCGCAGGTCATATCATAATCAAGTATGGACTATTCCTGCCAGGACATACGCCCGCTACGTGCCGCAAGCACCTGATCCCTGCAGAGGGAAGAAGGACATG
>Ga0105104_10003033_pt1 | contig 12116 bp, 5 predicted proteins | sample PPLLaktember2015_3_FD_87034 | JGI IMG/M metagenome (GOLD analysis project Ga0105104, IMG submission 87034) | Freshwater sediment microbial communities from Prairie Pothole Lake near Jamestown, North Dakota, USA - PPLs Lake P7 Core (6) Depth... | ecosystem: Environmental > Aquatic > Freshwater >...
AGAAAATACCCGGCAGTGCCGCTGACCCATCCTGCCAACCCCCACAATACCTACTTTGAGTTGCTTCATCTTCTTCTCCCCTATTTGTAGTTCCGAAAATCAGCGCTTTGACCGTCTATGCTGCCGCCAAATTTTCCTACCGGTAAAAAGTCCCGCTACAGATAACGCAGTTAAACCTCCCGCTGCAGCGATGAACGGCAGCGGAGAATCGCTTGCTCCCTGCGGGGTGTGGCTGATTACGGGAGAAGGTGTAAGGGAGGGTACAGGACTTACTACCAGCACCGGGAGCGGTGTTTCCGTGGGAAGCTGTGTAGAGACCGGCCTCGGTTGTTGGGGATCTTGAGAGAATATCTCCTTCGGGATTGCCCGGCTGGCAAAAGACATTCTAAAGGAAAGTGGTCCGTTGTCACTGGCTTCAATCGTTCCTGAGTAAATGACATTCAGCATTCCGGGTGGGGCGATCGCGAGCACGGCCTCTGTAACAACCTGGGTGGTAGCATTTTCAAGTGAAAAGCGTTCTTCGTTTGACCAACTTTCTCCATTCCAGATCCAGTATTCTACAGATGAGCTCCCCGAATCCAATTTCAAGAACTGCACCATGTGTATTTGACCAGCGGAATCAACCGCCAGACCTGGCGTTCCCATGATTTTCCCAGATAGGGTTAGACTGGTGGCTGGCTCCCAGGTCAGCCCATCATCCCTGGAAATCTGATGTTTCAAGGCAGACCAGTTAGCTTCTTCCTGCCAGATTCGGTGAATCGTTTGACGGTCTGATACAATGATGCGACTCCAGGCAACCGGTCCGCTGGAAACTTCACTGGGTTCTGTCCAGGTCACACCCCCATCGCCGGATCTGGAATAGTACTGCAACAGCGGATTCACACTTCCGGGAAGCGAACACCGTTCCCAGGTGACATGCAGGGTTCCATCGGGTGTCTGGGCGATTTGTGGGCGATCGACCATTTCCCATCCAGCCTTGACGCCGTCAAAAATTTTGAACGGCGAGGACCAGGTTTTTCCCTGATCTGACGACTCGATCAGGTAGATCCCACGATCTTCATTCACCGGGATTGCAAAGATAATCTTTAGCTTACCCGCTTCGTCTACCAGAATTTCCGGCGACAGCGCCGAGCCGCGCATAGATGGGAGCAACTGGGGTTTTGACCATTCATTTTGATTGATGGCTTTTTCAGAATCCGTAAAGCTGACCTTCAAGTGGTCGAGATTTTTTTCATGCCAGACGATCAGGATGAGGCCTTGCGCATCGAGGCCCGCTGACAGCCTGTCGATGACCTGATCCGGTGAAGAATATACCGGAGTCGGATCCATCCATTTCTCATCGGCCAGGCGAGCATAATAGATCGCTGATCCGGCCTGGTTTTCATTTGCCTGGTACCAGAAAACATGCAACCTTCCATCTTTATCACCCAGAAGTACCGGTGCAGGCGTCCTATCCTTTCCACTGGCGATCACCTCCGGAGCTTTCCAGTTAGATGAGGAGGGGAACCAGTTTGATGTCTCACCGATTTGACGATTGATAAACCAGACGTCGCCGCCGCCATTTTGGTCGCATCCAACAAATGCTACCTGAGCTCTTCCGGTGGGAAGAGCCTGCAGGCAGCCCAGACTAACCTGGTTGTAAGTTTCTGGATCTTCGAAACGATCCAACGTCGTCTGAGGCTGGGGCAGGCTCCATTCACCTCCCTTGACGGCAATCAGCCGGACGCCATCGGATAAGTCTGCCGCCAGGAATGCTTCATCCAGGTCACTGGCAATCACTTGAAGATCCTCTGGACACCAGGATTGTCCTTCATACAAGGTTTTCCGTTCTCCCCAGGAATTCCCCCCGTCCGGCGACGCCCGATAGACCTGCGAACAACCCGCGCCGGATCCCCCAGTTACCCAGGATAATAGAAGATCTGTCCCCTGGGAAACGATCACGAGATCTGACAAGCTCATCAACTCCGGATATGAATCTGGATTTTCGACCGTGACGGAATCTTGCCAGGATCGCCCATTGTCCGTGGATACAGCAAAGAGAAGCTGTTTTCGAGGTTGGTTGTCCCAGGCGGCGTAGATCGTATTCCCTTCAGAGGATGTCCCCGCAGATATTTTTATATTGGATTGATCCTTATTCAGGGTGCGTAAATAAGGAGATCGATAGAGTGGAACAGGGGTGTTCCAACCTACCCCCCCACTCGGAGCGCGGCTGTAATAAACACCGGATGAGAAATATTCGGTATCCGCATTCAGGATATAAACCGCATGAAAATTGCCATTGAGGTCGGTAAAGGCGTCAAAATTCAGGACCGAAGGCGCAAGAGTGTGAGGGGTGCTCCAGGCCATTCGATCGCTAAATTCGTTCGAGGGAACCCGGCTTGATTTCAATCGTCCGTCTTCATCGATCCAAAGCGCATGAATAAAACCGTTAGGATCTGCAAAGAGCCTGGGGATCACAGGGCTGAATGGGAAACTCCCAGGAGCAGGTTGGCTCCAATAGCCCTCCTCTAAAATAGAAAACATCAGTCCTGAATAACCGTCATGCCAGAGAACAAACACTCTACCGGTATGGTCGATCACCATAGTTGGATGATCGGCTGCGCCAGAATGAGAGAGGTTAACCGGCGCTTCCCTGGACTTATCTGAGGATTGAGCAAGTACGTTGAATGTCCTCCACTCGCGCCCAGACAGCGTGATGAGGAAAAGCAGAATTAAAAGGAAAGAAACGCTTTTAGAAATAATGACTTTCTTCATGGGATCGGATCAGACGGCGGGTATGGAGTTGGATTTCCAGGCCGGTTGACAGGTTATTACGGTAAGGCTTGTAGTTGATCTTTCATGGTTTCCGCCCGGGCAGCCAGAATCTCCTGTCCTTGAGACCGCCACCACCACGGATATACCCCCAGTTCATCTTTTGCCTCGGGTATCCTCGAAAGCAAAGGTAAAGCCTCACGTAACTTACCTGACCAAACATAGCTAAAGCCCAAAGCTTTCAAAATACCGCGGTGATTTTGATCGGATCGAAGGGCTTCTTCCAGGTATGAAACCGCTCTCGAGAAATCGCGCCTGTGCATGGCGATCAAACCCAGGCGGAAGTTTGCCGTGCTGTTCCTACCATCAAAATGCAAGGCCTGTTTGAATAGTCTTTCGGCTGGAACGAATTCTGCCAGATCCTGATCCTGGTTCCACTCCCCATCTGAATAATTTGGCAGCTCCACGCGGTCCATTTGGACGGCGCCCAGGTTTGCGTACCAGGAGGCCAGTAGTGATTTCTGTTTTCCAATCACCAACAAACCGGCAAGGCAAGCTGTGATTACGACCCCAACAAGGATTGCTGTCCTACTTCTCGAGAATCTTCTCGGATCCGGTTCAACCCTGGATGGCTGCGGTTCTGACCGGGACATCACCCAGGCTGCGCCCGGGGTCAAGAAGAGGATGGGAATCCCCCAACCGTTGTAGATGATATCGTCAGACAGGCCATGCCAGGCAACGGTCATCAGGCTGAAGAGCGCGGCCCAAACCAGCCATGACCTGGGAGCCGTCCACTGCTGCCTGAAAATTTGAAATGCGCTGAAAGAAAAGATAAAACAAACGGCCAATAGACCGGCGATATTTTGCTCTAATGCAAGATCGACAAATAGATTATGGCTGTGACTTACGAAAAAATTGGGCGTTTCCAGGATATAGGTCGAGTATTGGCCTGGGAAAGCGCTCAGACCGCCCCCCGTATAAGGATAATCCTGAATAAGTTGGATACCGCTATATGCCAGGTCCTGGCGAGTTACCCCCATGGATGAACCCGGATCATTACCGCCTAACCCCGTCAGGCCGCCTGAAACGGTAATTAACAACCCGGTCAATAAAATGACCCATAAGATTACAGCTCCCCATAAGACCCCTGTCCGCCGGTCAGGATTGGGATTACCCCTATGGTTGTTGATCGCCCACAATATTCCAATACACAGGCTTGCCCCGAAAGCCAGTAAGGCTCCCCGCGAAACTGCCAGCAGGAACCCGATTGATAAGAAAAACCCACCAGCCAACACTAAAATGAACGGGAAACCGCGCTTTTCTCGCCATGCTTGCAAACCCAGCGGGATCAGGAATGGCGCCGTAAAGGCGGTTACTCCGGCGGCGCTGTTATGGCTGATTGCGCCCAAGTGCAAATCCGGACGAATTTGCATCCATTCTAAGGCCAGCCGGTTGACGACTCCGATTTCAACGGGATCCTGGAGCCAGTTATTGGAGAGAAGGAAGAAACCGGCTGTCCCCACCCCGAATAGGATGAGAAATACGGCGATATACCAACGGTTCCTCTGCGGCTGCCCGATGAGAGCATAAAAGAGGAGAACTCCCCCAACCAGCAGCCAGAACTTTGCCCAGGCGTCTACTTTATTATAAGCAGCCCAGACACCCAGCGCAGCGGTGAGTAAAAAAATTAAGAGTGGGATATCGAATTGACTTCGCTGAAAAGGAAAATGCCCGGCGCACAGGCGGATGGCCCATGGGAGGAGCGCAGCCGCTAAAGGAATCCAGCCCAGGCTGGGGTCTATCTCCCAAAGAACAATACCAAATGAAACACAAGCCAGGTCAAAAAGCGCAAACCAGCGCTGCTCGATGATTTTCCGGATCGCCATATTAACGCGGATGGTTACTGGCGGATTGCCAGCGTAGGGTTTGCAGGCCAACGTTCAATGCCGTCTTAAACGTTAAAGGATCTGAAAGGAGCATTTTTAGATAAGTCAGCATGGGGCGAGGCCTGAATGCCCATTCTCTGAAGGCGCGCTTCTGCCAGTATACGATTTGTTCTGCCGGTAAACCAGGGTAATCTAAAACAGTCTCTTCATCCATATCTACCTGTTCCCAGCGCGTCCCCGGCCTGAACCAGCCGTTTTTTACCACCTCAAAAAAGAAGGGGGTCCCCGGGTAGGGCGCCGCGACGTGGAAAAGGGCGATATCCAGCGGCAGGCTCTTGGCATATGCGATGGTTTGCCGGATGCTCTCTTCAGTCTCGTCCGGCAGACCAATGATAAAATATCCCCAGTTGTTGATCCCGGCTTGTTTTGACCAAAGCAGGGCCCGGCGGGCTTTTTCGGTGTCGATGCCTTTGTGGGCACGGCTCAGAACCCGCTCACTCCCACTTTCGAGACCCCAGGCAATATACCAGCAGCCCGCCTTTCCCATCCATTGAAGCATTTCTTCATCTACATAATCAACCCGGCTGTTGCATGTCCATTTAATATTGATCTTCGACTCGATCATTCGCTTGCACAGGTCCATCACCTGCTCTCTGCTTACAGTAAAAAGATCCGAATACATATTAATATTGTGGACGCCCAGGTTTTTTAGGATCCACAGCTCCTCCAGAATCTTTTCTGGAGAGCGGAGCCGGACGGTATATTGGTAGCTGACGTGTTTAATGCAAAATATACATCCGGCGGGGCATCCCCGGCTGGTCACAATAAAAGAAAAAGGTCCCTTCATCATCGGCATGACATATTTATCCAGCGGTAAGAGTTCATGCATTGGTAAGGGAAGATCGTCCAGGTTGTTAATGAAAGGACGGGTTGGATTGATCACGATTTTGTCATGATCGCGCCAGACCAGGCCCTTGATCCTGTTCAGATCGAGGCTCCCGTCTTCCCGGAAAGCCGGGTGGTATTGCGGGTCATGCCCGGCAAATAATTTTTGGATCAGCGCCGAGCGTTGATCGAGCTTCCCTTCCAGGTGATCCAGCAGATCTCGGAGGGTCAGATCGGGTTCGCCGCATAAAATATAATCCAGAGAAGGATAAGGGCGCATGGTTTCTTCTGGAATAGGCGTAACATGCGTGCCAAAGGCTATGGTTTTTGCTCCACGCGCTTTCGCTAATAAGGCGCCGTACAGATCATTCTCCAATGAGGGAGCTGTAACCTGGGTAAGATAATAGCGCGGCTGATACCGGCAAATTAATTCTTCGAACTCTCTCCAGCCCATTCGTTCAGCATTGGCATCAATGATTTTTACCGAGTAGGGGGGGTGAAGCACCGCCGCCATTTGCGCCAGGGAAACCTGCGGCCAGACCATATTCTCGCGGGTGCGCCGGCCAACCCTGTGCTGCGAGCGAATCCACAAAGCCCCGTCCGGGGTGGGTGGGTTGACCAACAGGATATCTACCGCGGTCTCAGGGCGCGGAGATGCCAGGAACCCCTCCCGGATGATCGAATCTGCATTGGGAAAATTAGCCATTTTCAGATCCGTAAGCGGATGGGCTCCCAGGTTTATGTGGTTTACGCTACGCTGATTTGTGTCCATATTTCTGTTTACTTCACTGGATTGTAAGCGGGATCATTAAATCTTGCTGGGTTAAATCATCGCGGTGGCTCAAATCTTCCAATACCCGCATCAAAATCCAGTAGATCACCAGTTGAAAACCAACCAGGACCAGCATTGCGCTGCCCATCAGGTACAGCCACAGCCGCGCAATATCCCAGCCGCCGATGCTAAACCCTAAAACAGTAATCCCAGACAGCAGGCCCAGGCCCGAACAGACCAAACCCATCCATCCAAAATGACGGTCCAGGGATGGATTGAAAATCGGTTTCCCGAATAAGCCCTGGCGGATGGGGGTCTTGTAAAACAAAGAAACCAGATAGTTGAATGTGGCTCCTAAGGAAAAAATGCTGATCCCGCATACACAGGATACCATCCCGACAAACAGCCCGGCTACTCCCCAATATCCCAAATGGGTGATACCGCTCAAGCGTGTTATCAGGATCGCCAGGCCAACCAGGGCTGCCAAAATAACCCCTGCTATACCAATCGCCCCCAGAATCCGGACGGGGTTATAAGACAAAACGGTCCAGACTATCGACTGCAGGAAGATCTTTCCATCCCTGAAAACGCTTAATTTTGAGCGCCCGGTTCGCTCGCTGTAAGGGATCGGGACCTCGACCATTTTGACATTTTCATGCAGAGCCCGGGCGCTCATCACCGGGGTCAGGTTTAAACCGTCGGGAAGTGGGTAAATCTGGTCCAGGATAGATCGTGAAAAGACCCGCATCCCAGAAGCTGAATCGGTAACTCGTTTGTTACCCAAAATGCTGAGGAGAGCCGCGAAAAAAATATTTCCCACCCGGCGAGTCAGCGGCATTTTGCTTTCCGCGCCCGCCATACGCGAACCGATCACAAGATCCGCTCCATCCATTGCTGCTTTGCATAGGGCCGGAAAATATTCCGGTGGATAGGTGCCGTCCGCATCCAAAAACCCGATATACTCGCCTCTGGCCATGCAAAACCCGGTCTTGAGCGCAGCGCCATAGCCCCTATTTTGGGTATGCGTAATCACCCGGACACCCTCTGTTTTTGAAGCAACATCCATGGCTATTTGGGCTGTTCGATCTTTGGAGCCGTCATCCACAATGAGCAGCTCTAATCCAGAGATCCCAATATCATACAGGCATGGATGGATGGATAATACCCGGTTGATGATTTGGGCAATACCCCCTTCTTCGTTATATGCCGGAATAACCACGGATAACATTGTCATCGCTACCCCCAGACCATTCAGAAATAGATCGGCAGATTTTTCTGCGTTGGATCCCCTTCGCCAATTTTCTTGATGGGACGAGCCGGCACACCGGCCACGATTGTGTAGGGTTCTACCGCCTGGGTGACCACAGCCCCAGCCGCTACAATGGCATGATGCCCGATGTGGACGCCATCGGTGATGATTGCCCCGGCGCCGACCCAGACATCATCCTCGATACAGATTCCTTCAGCCGTGATCCCCTGTTCTATAAATGGGCGCGCGCGATCCACAAACACATGATTCACGGCCAGGATCTGTGTGAATGGGGATGTATACACCCGGCTGCCGATCTGAACGCCACCCTGACCGCGGATGACCGTATATTCTCCAATCAGGCAGTCGCGGCCGATTCTAATGCCTGCCTTTGGAAGGTCGCGGAAATTATACACATGCAGCACGGCACCATGCATTATGATTGTGTTTTCCCCAAGCTCGATGCCTGTAGGGCAGGCATGTAAGTAAACTCCTTGATCCAGATAAACACCATTCGATAAACGGATGTTACTGGCAAATCTTAAACGGACGGCAGATTCGATTGCCGCCCAACCATGCATGTGCAGGATTAACCGGTAAACCAACCCGCGAAGAGCGATCCCGACTATTGTGGGGATCCATCCAAACAAAACATAAATGCACTGTTCAAGGATATAACGACCCAGGCCATCCGCTTGACGGTTCAGGTACAGGCGCACAGATTGAATAACGGTTGGATTCGACAATTGTTGAATTGATTCCGAAGAGGGGGATCCAGAAAATAGGGAAAAATTACTTCTCTGGGAAGAGGATAAGCTCCGCCATTCTGACACAAAGATTAATTGCCACAAAATAGGAAAAAGCTATAAAGCGTTCCCTGTATTTCGGCCTTGCCGGGCCATCCATCCAGGCACGTTTGTCTTTTTACTTGATAACCTCTATTCAAGTTTCCCACCTACAGGCTAAGACAATCAGTAAGTCCAGGCTACATCTAACAGACTTCGTGGAATTTTGTCTTTAAAATCATCCACTTTCCCCACTACCAGGAAGTAGTAACCCTAAAACCCCCCAGCCCCGAAAAAAAGGGCTAGATAAGTATTTGCAATAGACTTTTATTGAAAAATAACTGGGCTTGTCAAGCTAGCCATTAACCCCCCTACTGCATAAACTTAATAATGATACAGCCCTTTTTTACCCCAAAGAGATCAACCAGAGCGATATATTTAATACACCTTTGTGCACAGGATTTGAACAATAATAATGGAATTAGATTTAGTATAGCAGAATGAAAATGCGATGTCAATAGAATTTGGTGAGTGCAGGGCTTCTGTAAAGTCCATACAGATTACCGAAGAGGGTATAGCCCTTGTTATTTTTACATAAACTCTGAATTGTGTGTACAAAAGTATTGTATTTTGATTTAAACTATATATAATAATTATGCAGATCTCGATTTCGTGTAATACAATTTGTTATGGGGGAAAACGCAGTGTCCCGAGTTCCACATTGCCTGGAAAATTGCGCTTTCAAAATCAACCTGTAGCACAGGTTGTCGTTTTCATTGCGCAGATTACACTCTGGGATTAATTTTCTACCGTTCGAATATCGATCGTTCAACCCAAATCGGATATCAGCAAACCTTTATTGTTTCGCTTAATGGCTGCGTATACACCATCGGTACTGTAGGTTGATTTACTGCACCGAATGGATCGTGGCGGCGAAGAACCAGTAACCCTGTCTGGTCGCACTGCTCATCATCCCGATGAGAAGGGTCACTGGGGAGCCAATTGCGAAACCGGCCCCTCCATTTTTCAAACACCCAATCGATCCCTGGATCGAACCGCTCTTGTTTGAACAAAGAGGAGCCGACAATGAAAATCTTCCGTATTTTTGTACTATTTTGTCTCATACTTAGCACGTTCAGTTCCACTGGGATAAAACCCGCAGCGGCTCAGAGTCCTGATCTGATGGGACATTGGAAGTTTGACGAAGCCAGCGGGACGTCTGCCGCGGACAGCTCGGGCAACAACAATTCCGGCACGCTGCAGAACGGCCCCACCTGGTACTCTCCTGGCCAGCTCAATGGTGCCCTCAACTTCGACGGATCGAACGACCGGGTCACGGTGCCAGCCAGCACCAGCCTGTCGCTGAATACCAACCGCGTCACCCTGGCTGGTTGGGTGCGGTTGGAGACGACTAACCGGAACTGGATCACACTCATCCAGCGGGACAGGACTAATCTGCAGTGGATGGATTGGCAGATCTATGCCCGCGCAGCCGATGCCCCCACCCCCAACCGCCCGGTCTGCCGCTTCGACTGGGATGGGGACAATGGGGTTGATGCCGATGAGCAGGTCCAGGGGAGCGCCATCCTCTCGGCCAACACCTGGTATCACCTGGCCTGCACCTACGACGGCACCGCCCTGCGCTTCTACATCAACGGTGTCCTGAGCGGCACGACCACTAGCGCCAACAAGACCATCCGCAACAGCGGCCGCCCGATCTGGATCGGCGGGAATGAGGCCTGGGGCGAGTATCTGGATGGCCAGATCGACGATGTGCGCATCTACAGCCGCGCTCTCAGCCAGACCGAGATCCAGGCGATCCAGACTGGCACCCCGCAGTACACCCTGACCGTCAACACCAGCGGGAGCGGTTCGGTGACCCGCACCCCTAACCAGCCCACTTACAACCAGGGACAGAGCGTCCAGCTGACCGCCGTCCCGGCCGCAGGCTGGCAGTTCAGCGGCTGGTCTGGCGACCTGAGCGGGACGACCAACCCCGCCTCGGTCACGATGGATGCCAACAAGACCGTCACGGCTACCTTTACCCAGATCGAGTACACCCTGAATGTGAGCGTGGTGGGGACCGGTACGGTAACCAAGACCCCCAACCAGGCCACTTACCATCTCGGCGATGCGGTCGAGCTGAGAGCCGTCGCTACCGCTGGCTGGCGTTTCTCCAGCTGGTCGGGCGATCTGACCGGGACGACCAACCCGGTTTCGATCACGATAGACGCCAATAAGAGCATCACCGCCACCTTCACAGCCATTCCACGCTACACCCTGACCATCACCGCCAGCGGCGGCGGAGCAGTCAGCAAGAGCCCGGATGCGTCCGATTACCTGGAAGGCAGCCTGGTCCAGCTGACCGCCAACCCGGATCCGGGGAAGGTCTTTGACCACTGGACGGGCGACCTGAGCGGGTCGGCTAATCCCGCCTCGCTCACCATGACGGGCAACAAGAGCGTCACCGCTGTCTTTATCGATATCCCCCCAACCCAGTACACCCTGACCGTCAATGTGGTGGGCAGCGGCAGCGTGACCAGGAACCCCAGCCAGGCTGCCTACGACGAAGACAGCGTCGTCCAGCTGACGGCTGTTCCGATCGATGGCTGGGAGTTCTCCGGCTGGTCGGGTGATTTGAGCGGGACGGCTAACCCGGCTTCACTCAGCATGACTGGGAATAAGGTTGTTACTGCCACCTTTACCCAGATCGAGTACACCCTGACGGTCAACATCACCGGCAGCGGCTCGGTAACGAAGAACCCCGGCAAAGCCACCTATCACCTCGGAGATGTAGTCCAACTGAGCGCTTCTCCGGCGGCGGGTTGGCGCTTCAGCGGTTGGTCGGTTGACCTGAGCGGGTCGGCCAACCCGACTTCGATCACCATCAATGGGAACAAGAGCGTCACCGCGACTTTCAGCGAGATCCCGAGCTACACCTTAACCGTCAACGTGGTCGGCAGCGGCAGCGTGACCAAGAGCCCCAACCAGGCCACCTATGAAGAAGGCAGCCTGGTCCAACTGACTGCTGTCCCGGCGGCAGGCTGGCGCTTCGCAGGCTGGTCTGGCGACCTGAACGGTGCCACCAACCCCGCCTCGCTCACCATGAATGCCAGCAAGACCGTCACTGCGACCTTCACCGAGATCCCGCGTTACACCCTGACCGTCGATGTCAACCCCGCAGGTGGGGGTACGGTGACGGTGAACCCTGAGAAAACCAGCTATGAAGAAGGTGAGACGGTCCAGCTGACCGCCGTCCCAGCAACTGGCTGGCACTTTGCCGGCTGGTCGGGCGACCTGAGCGGGACAACCAACCCCGCCTCGGTCACCATGAATGCCAATAAGACGATTACCACCTCATTTTCGCAGAACCAATACACCCTGACGGTCAACATCAGCCCTGCAGGCGGGGGTTCTGTGACAAAGAACCCAGACAAAGCAATTTACACCCACAGTGAGGTTGTCACACTCACGGCAACCCCATCCACCGGTTGGTCTTTCGCGGGTTGGTCAGGCGATTTAAGTGGCACTACCAGCCCGGCGAACATCACGATGACTGGAAATAAGACCGTCACCGCCACCTTTACTCAATTGCCTTCAGCCGATCTGATGGGTCATTGGAAGTTTGACGAAGCCAGCGGGACGTCTGCCGCGGACAGCTCGGGCAACAACAATTCCGGCACGCTGCAGAACGGCCCCACCTGGTACTCTCCTGGCCAGCGCAATGGGGCCCTCAACTTCGACGGATCGAACGACCGGGTCACGGTCCCAACCAGCACCAGCCTGTC
>Ga0105104_10003035_pt1 | contig 12113 bp, 8 predicted proteins | sample PPLLaktember2015_3_FD_87034 | JGI IMG/M metagenome (GOLD analysis project Ga0105104, IMG submission 87034) | Freshwater sediment microbial communities from Prairie Pothole Lake near Jamestown, North Dakota, USA - PPLs Lake P7 Core (6) Depth... | ecosystem: Environmental > Aquatic > Freshwater >...
GAATGTTCCGCTTGTCGACCTGAGCACTCTACCGAAATTATCTGCACCATTGGCGAAATCGTCAAATGGAAGGATCGATCCGGTTCTTCCTTTTGGCGCATTTGACTCGTTCGATCAGCTCTTTCGTCCCTGATGTAACAGGTCAAAGAACCTCTGCTCTTTAATAAAAAAACCCGGTTCCGTTGAGCCGGGTTTTTTATTGCTCAATTTCACGGATCCTCAATGAAGATTGACTTTCATCTCCACCACCATACCGGATTTTGACCGTTTATATTTTACCTTATCCATCAACGAACGCATGAGAAATACTCCGCGTCCGTTTTCTTTCATCAAATTTTTTTCTTCACGCGGATCCTGCAGGTTCTCCGGATCGAACCCTGTGCCTTCGTCACTGACACACACCGTCAAGGTATCTTCTTCTTCGGTGCACCGGATGACCACTTTCTTCTTTGGATCGGATTTATTTCCATGGACGATGGCATTGTTCACTGCTTCAGTGCAGGAGACCAATAATCGGTACATGGTTCCATCGTCGAAATGGAGTTGAGTGCTGACTTGACGCAGAAACGCTTCGATGCGTGAAATTTCTTTCGGATTACTCGTGCAAATCATTTCGAAGGTTTTATTTTGGCGGGCGCTCTTTGCTTTTTTCTTGCTCACTGGTTACACTTTCCGTCATCAAACTTAGATCGTAAACCCAACCTGTATCGAAAGATTTGAAAGAATTGCAGTGGTTTTTCCATTATTTTTTTGTTCTTCCCGCCATCCGTTAATCAACACTCTCTCTCCTGCCGACCCCGACCATTCCAGTGAAGCGGTCGGCCCCATCGCTTCAATCCCCTGCGTAAAGGTCCGTTGACTGTTTCGGTATGCGTACCGGTCCTGTCCAAAATACCGGAATCCGATTCCGACTTTTACTCCGATGGCAGACGTCCAGAAGATTTCCGGCCACATGGATTTTTCAATAACATATTCTTCCGGATTTTCTTTAAACTCTTTCCAGCGAAGCGTTCCACGTTCAAAGATACGCAAGCTTCCTGAAAAGTAACAATGAATTTTTTCGGAGAGCCGCACAAAGGACGAATCCGACCACAAGACCTGCCTGAAGGAAAAACTTCGTATGGATGCGACCTGCTGCTCAAAATCGCTCACCGTATAGTTTGCCAGCACTTCCGTACGCAGCGCCGTTCGGAACCATGGTGTCGGCCTGTATTCTATACTTGGCGAGAGCCGGAGCACACGGTTCCAATTATTATTAGCGCTTTGATCCCGGTGCAGGTACACAAGGTGAAATAAGGTCAGGTCTGCATTCACCGCCATCAAGAACCGGGGGGAAAAACGGTGCTGATACTCCACTCCCGACGTCAGGAGCAACTCATCGCGGTCATCGGTATTGAAGATATTGGGTGTATCGTAACGCAGGATCGCGGCAGATGAGATCAACCGGATCTGGTCATCCTGCGTCACGCCGGCATTGAGAGCGGCCGTCAGCGATGTACGCTGCGCTGTATTCTCCAGGCGGCTTGCCGACGCACGCTGGGTGTCCACGATGGCATTCGACGCATGGATATCGTCCTGCACGGAATGGCGTTCATCTTTTTCGGAATAGGCCAGCTTGACATCGGCTCCCAGCCAGCTGAGCGGCACCCACTGCAGGGAGAGGCTGCCCGAGAATTGTATTTCCTGAATGCGTGTATCGAGGACCAACGAGGAGGGGTGAAGATAATCTTTATACCGAAACCCTCGATCGATCAGGTTGTTTGAAATCCCGATGGAGACGACCAATGAAAAATTATTATCCAGGGAATATTTCATTTGATTCGATATTTCCAATACGCTCGCATCACGCTGAAGAATATTATGCGGTACTCCAAGAGAGAACCGGGCTGACGAATCAATTGCGGTATAGAATTGCCTTCGTTGAGCGCTGTAGTTCACTGCAAGCGAATCATCAACCCCGCTGCCGAAATCGCGTATCAGGGTAAGAACGAATTCTCCGGTGTGCGGGGAACGGCGGCCTAAGAATGATTGATTCCATGACGATCGAAGAGAAGCCGCGAAATCCTCCAGTTTTAACCGGCGTGCATTGAACCCCAGTGCATAGGCCGGTCCCCGGTCATTCTCCTCCTCCTGCGTATTCAATTCATACCCTCCCAATGCTTCTGCGGCAATATTTCCCGCCGGCAGGAACTCGAACCCTGCAAGGACCTGGTGCTGCGCCAACCTGCCTAGATCGATGGAACGGTTATCCGCAAGTACATTGGATGAATTTTTTATCCGCAAATTCCAGTCCTCCAGAATTCTCGCCCGGAGCGCAATGACGCCCTGATATTCATCCTGGATTGCAGAAAGATTGGTTTTAATAAGCCGGGACCGGATTTTCTGATGGAGTTCGACATCCCACTGCGGTCCGGCGAGTTCCTTATTGAAATCTCCGATCCAGAGATAGGTATTCAATACCCGGTCAAAACTGATGGAAGAAGTTTTCAGGCTGTCCACGTCGGAGACGCTAAAAGGCCGGTGCATATCCTGACCCACCGCTTGAGGACGGAGAACGAACAATCCCAAGAGAAATGGATAGAACACGGTCCATGGATTTCTTCGCAGGATCATCGATGATGAATTCCATGATCGTTCAATAACCATCTGCAGCATTCGTTCATCATCTGTGCGGACTGCACTTTCTTCCGGAACTGCATTTCTCCCGCCGCTCAAGCTCACACTTCAAATTTTTCACCTGAACGGGGGATACAAATTTCCTCTGTCGCGTGTGAATCTTTCAGTTTCGCAGAAAGTTTATCGATCTGTTCGATTTCCCCATGGACCAGGAACAGTTTTTTCAACCGGGATTGATCCGCTGATTGAATATACTCCACCAATTCATCCTGTCCCGCATGCGCCGAGAATGAGTTGAGGACCACCACCTCTGCATTCAATTTATGTACCTCACCAAAGATGGACACTTCCGGTTGTTTTTCCACGATCCTCCTGCCGAGCGTGTGTTGCGCCTGATATCCGACAATGAGGACGGTGTTGTTGGGATTTTCAATGTTGTTCGCCAGATGATGGACAATTCTCCCCCCTTCACACATTCCGGAAGCCGAAATAATGACGCAGGGAGAATGCATCTCATTCAATTTTTTCGATTCATCCACCGACCGCACATACGTCAACCGATTAAAGCCGAACGGATCTTCATTCGCATGGAGATGATTGAGCGTTTCCTGATCAAAACATTCCGTATGCATTCGAAAAATATCGCTTGCATTGACCGCAAGCGGGCTGTCGACGTAAATGGGCACGACCGGCAGCCGGCCCTCATCAAAGAGTTCGGATAACAGATAGACGATCTCCTGGGTTCTCCCGACACTGAACGATGGAACGATCACTTTTCCGCCGCGGTCGGAGGTCTGCCGGAGAACGTTGCAAAGTGAATCTTTCATCCCCGTCACCGGGTCATGTAATTTGCCGCCGTAGGTGCTTTCGGAGATGAGCACATCCACGCTGCCGATGGGCTGCGGATCTCTGATGATCGGCGCATTCTTCCTCCCCAAGTCTCCGGTGAACCCGATGTTCCTCCTGTTCCCTTTCTCTTCCACTTCAAGCACGGTCACTGCAGACCCAAGAATATGGCCTGCGTCAAGGAATTTCAAATTTACTCCATCTGCAACCTGTATCTGTTGGTTATAATTAATACCGATAAATTGAGACATCGCGGCTGTAACATCCATGACATCGTATAATGGCTGTACAAGCGATTCGTGCTTTTTCTGGCGTCTCTTATTGACGAATTCAACATCCCGCATTTGAATATACGCACTGTCGTAGAGCATAATATTGCATAAGTCACGGGTTGCAGAGGTGGCATAAATAGGCCCCCGATAACCGTTCTTTACGAGATTGGGGAGATTTCCGGCATGATCGATATGAGAATGCGAAAGAATAACTGCATCAATGCTCGCCGGATCAAACGCGAAATTGCGATTCTTTTCATAAGATTCCGCCCGCTTTCCCTGGAACATGCCGCAGTCCAGAAGAATTTTTGTGCCATTGACAGAAACAAGATGCATGGAGCCGGTCACCGTTCGCGCGGCTCCGAGGAATTGAATATTCATGGACGAGTGCTTTCCGATAAAAGATGAATTATTGATTGAAAATAGAAAGAAGAGCGATGAAATGCAAAAAAAGAGGGCGTCTCATTATCGTTCGGATAAAATGAAACGCCCTGAGCAGAGCTGCCGGATTACATGCCATCCGCATGTCTCACCGGAACGTTTAGAAATCGTAAATGAAGCTTACCTTCGGTTCTACGCGATCCTGTTTTATGAATGAACCATCCGGCCTTATCGAGCCGTCCGGATTTCTGTTCGAGAATGTCCGCTGATACAGCATAGAGACCAATAAATATCTGACCGGTTTATAACCAATCTCTGCGCTCAGGATGGAATTATCATCCAGGATAAAAATGCGGCCGATCCTTGTTTTATCGAATGCGCCCCGGATCACGATACCGCCAACCTGCGGCAATTGTAATTCCGCATGAAGGATACCCTGGTTTCTCATTTCAGCCGGTGCCTGATAATCCGCAATAATATAAAACGTATTCAGGATGGCGATCACGAGTTCGCCAAAATACCCATGGTTCGCCGCGATTTGCCACAGGGTATCGGTTTTACTGAGCCGGGTGACATAATTAAACCGATCGTGTTCATATAACGCATTAAAATATGCAGGGATATAATTTTTACCGTTCATGCGGTATTCATATTTCCCCCGGATATTGAGAATCCCCATTCCGGACAAACTGACATTGATACCGATGGAGGAGCCGTGTCCATAATTCGCGATTTGTGCAAAATCATAATACAGGGTGGTTTTGAAGGCCGCATAGGATATAATAGGTAGCCCAAAATCGAATCCATAAATCGACAGGCCGCTTCTGCTCGAATCAATGTGCGTGAATGTGCCGTTGTGCGAGAAATCTGCATACTGGTTGAGATCGCGGGCATAGGTCATGCCGACTTCAAAATTGTTGACGACCGGGATTTTTGCCAGAGTGGTAAACTTTAGCGGTTTTGCATAACCGCGCAAGCCCAGCAGCCCGCGTCCTGCGACATCACTATAGACTGATTCAAATCCGAGCTTCTCAAAATTAAAATCTAATTCAATTCCTGTCCTTCGTAAATCATAGCTTGCGCTATTCCGGTAATTATAGATGATCGATCCATGGCCCAGATAGGAATAATCCAGCTGGCCGACGCGAATATAGAATGGATCACCTTTTTGCGCCCAGCGGACATACCGAATAAGGCGGAGATAATCCTCAAATTTTGAATAATCTCCGGGACGCAGTTTCCCCTCTGTATTGAAACGCAAATTGATGTCGAGGCCGATACCAAGCTGGCCGAAGGCGACCTCCGGCATGAAACTGACCAGGTAATATGTCTGACCATCGATAAAGGTCGCTCCTAAGCCCACGGGGACGGAACCGCCGTCTCTCCCCATCATCGCCTGGGCGGCAGTGGGAAGCTGCGCCATCAGGATCACCGGAAGCAGCAGCAACGTAAGAAACATGAGAATGAATTTATAAATGTTCATGGGACCTCCTTTTAATTTTCCCGCGGTGCGTTAAATACCGAAAAGGATTCGACAGATAAAAACAGCGCCAAGCATGCCGGCAAGATCTGCCAGCAGTCCCACAGGAACCGCATGGCGGGAATTTTTTATGTTCACTGACCCAAAATAGACGGCGAGCACATAAAACGTCGTTTCCGAACTGCCGTACATCGTCGAAGCAAGTACGCCAATAAACGAATCCGGACCGTGCGTTTTCATCAATTCCGTCATAATACCCAATGAACCGCTGCCGGAGAGCGGACGCATCAGCGCCATCGGCAGGGTGTCTGCCGGCATACCGATTAAATTCGTCACCGGTGAAATGATCATGGCCAGCAAATCCATCGCTCCGCTCGCACGGAAAATACCTATCGCAAACAGCATCGCTACTAAATACGGAATGATGCGAATCGCAGTTTGGAATCCATCTTTTGCTCCTTCGACGAAGACTTCGTAGACATGCACTTTTTTAATAAATCCCCAGCCAAGGAACACTGCAATCATCAAAGGAATTGCAAAAACAGAAATGATATTGATCACAGAACGAAAGAGATCAGCCATGGCGCTCCTCCTTCGCTACTTTTTCCTCTTCCGGCATTTCCTTTTTATACCGCGGAAGGCGCTGAAGAATTTTTGACGCGATAATTCCGGTCAGGGTGGCACATCCCGCGCCAAAGATTGCCGTTCCGATAATGATTCCGGGATTCGCCGAACCGGCGGCGGCCCTCACGGCAATTGCAGTGGCCGGTATTAAAATGAGTCCGCCCGTGTTAATGGCGAGGAACGTAACCATCGCATTGGTCGCAGTCCCGGTTTTGGGACTGAGCTTATTTAATTCCTCCATGGCCTTTAACCCCATCGGTGTCGCAGCATTGCTGAGGCCCAGCATATTTGCGGCCGTATTCATAATGATTGCACCGATGGCGGGATGATCGGAAGGAACATCGGGAAAGAGCCGTTTGGTGAGCGGTGTGAGCATCCGGGTAAGGACTTTCACTAATCCCGCCTCCTCCGCTACTTTCATGAGACCGAGCCAGAGCGCCATCACGCCAATTAATCCAATCGCAATTTCAACCGCTGTGTTTGCGAAATCTATTGCGGCCTGGGTTATCGCTTTCAATTTCACAAACCGGATCGGCTCCAGGAGAATGACCGCCTTGGCCCAGGATTTATCATCGGAGAATTCAATTTTTTCCACGGTTCCCGTCAATTGATCCCTGGCGGAAGCGGATGTGCTCATTCGTTTCCAGAGTTCCGGCGTTGCATCGGCAGATGAAAAAATAAAAGTCCCACTGCCGTCTGCCGAGAGCGATATGACCGCCGGCTGTTTTACTTCCTCATGCTGACTGGTTGTTTTATAGAAATCGTTGAATTGATTTGCCGTGAGATAAAATTGTCCTTCCCTTCGCAGGACAGATCCTGCCGGTATTTGCGGTGAAAGGAACGTCACTTCCAACGGCACACCATTTTGGTAGGTGTTTCGCACTTCGTCGTTGAGGTCTTTGCCAGCGCCGACCAGAAGCGCGACGGCGATCAGAAAGATCCATATGTAATTGAGCATAATTCGTCCTGCAATAGATACTACCGGCAGACTTCGATGAACTCGACGTCAAAATATTCTTTTATATGCAAAAAACCAAACGGATTGTTTCAGAATGAGACGGGAATCACATCGCAGAATGAGGCCCTGCGGGAGGCCAGAGCGGGAACGGAATCCATACTTCAAATTTGTATCATTCTTTCCTCAGATCACTGCCCAACGTCTGAACTCTTCACTGGTCATGAAAGAGTGCATCGAGGATCGTTTAATTCTTTTTCCTCTTTGGAGATGACGAATCAGAGGTTTTTCCGCGTTTTCGTACCGCCGGAATTTTTCTCTCAACGGGTTGTTCCACAATGGGTTCAGGTTGAAGAGGAATCATTTCCTGACCACCGGGGTTTTCTTCTTCGCTTTTCATTACCCGCTTAAATCGTTCTTCAAAGATGGTGTAAAGAACCGGGATGAAAAAGAGAGTCAGCGTTGTAGAAAATGTTAATCCGCCGATAACGGCAAGTGCCAGGGGAGCCTGTGTCGATTCCCCGCCCATCCCGATTGCCATCGGGATTAAGCCGAGAACGGTTGCGAGTGAGGTCATTAAAATCGGCTTTAACCGAGTCTTTCCGCCCCGGACAACCGCTTCATGCAATTCGACACCGGATGCACGCAGTCTGTTGGTGTAATCCACCAGGAGAATGCCGTTGCTGACGACAATCCCGACCATGACGATTATCCCCTGTGCAGACGTGACGGACAGCGTCGTTTGTGTTAAAAACAAAGCCCAGAGAACACCGGTGATCCCCAACGGAATGGTAAACATAATAATGAACGGGTCAATAAACGACTGGAACTGTGATGCCATGACCACATAGACGAGAAGAAGGGCAAGCACAAACGCCAGCAGAAGTTCTCGGTTGGTTTTTTGCTGCTGTTCGACATTGCCCGTTTGTTTTAATTCGAATCCCAGCGGTATTTGGAGTTGGTCCAGTTTACTCTGCACGTCGCTTGCGACGCTGCCTAAATCCCTTCGCGCGACATTGGCCGTCACATCGATCAACCGTTGCTGGTACTTCCGGTCAATTTGCACCGGTGCATTCGCTTTTTCAATTTTTGCGATGTTCCCTAATAAAATTTGTTGACCGCCGGCGGCGGTGATCACGAGTTTCTTAATATCATCAATTCTTGATCGAAAGTCCTCGTTCAATCGGACCAGAATGTTATATTGATTTCCGGACGTCGGATCAGTATAAAGCGACGCAACGGTTCCGTTCATACAGGTATTAATGGTATTGGAAATGTTGGCGACATCAATTCCAAGGACTCCCGCTTTATCCCGGTCTATCTGCACGCGCAATTCAGGAAGATTGTCGTCGCGGGATACCTGGACATCCACTGCTCCCGGCGTCGATCGCACGATGTTGTAGACCTCTTTTGCCAGCGCACTCCCCTGATCCAAATCATAACCGCGAATCTCGACATCGATCGGGGCGTTTGAACCGAAGTTCATGAGAAACCGCAGAAATCCTCCCTGACTCAGAAGCACGGTAGCCCCGGGAATCTGCATCAATTTTGGGCGGAGCGAATTCGTAATTTCGAATACTGTTCTGTCCCGTTCTTCCGGAGACACCAGCGCCACCTGTATCGTTGCTGCATGGCTGCCTGCATTTCCTCCTCCGCCGCCTCCGCCGCTTCGGGATGAGTTTGGAACGCCCACGTCAGCAATCATCGCTTTTATTTCCGGGACCTCCTTTTTTATGATGTCTTCCACAAGACGGGTAACCTTGTCGGTGGTTTCGTGACGCGACCCGACAGGGAGTTTGATCGAAACTCTGAATTGACTTTCATCCTGGTCAGGAAAGAATTCAGATCCGATGAAAAAGAATAATCCGAACGAAAGTATTGAAAATCCAACGATGCTGTTCACCAGAGGCCACCGGCGCCCGAGTACCCACCGGAGTCTCCGTTCGTACCAGGAATCCAGCTTCTCCAGCGCATCATGCGCAACCACCCGCAACCGGTCCTGCCATTGTGTTGAAATACGGTCCAAATGTTTTTCAGGCGGCAGGTAATGCAGACACATTAATGGTGTCACCGTACGCGAAACAAAGAAAGACCCGAACAGTGCAACGGCTATCGTAATCGTCAGCGGAATAAACAACATTTTCGCGATGCCGGTCAAAAATACGATAGGCAGAAATACAATGACGGTGGTAAGCGTCGATACAAATATGGGCGATGCGACTTCTTTTGCCGCTTCAAGTGTCGCATCTAATTTTGATTGTCCTGATTTGCGCAGGTTATAATGGCGGGAAATAGCCTCGAGTTCGACTATGGAATCATCAACCAATCTTCCCACGGCAAGCGCCAAACCGCCGAATGTCATGATGTTCAACGTAATATTGCCAAAACGGAACAGAATAAATGTAATGAGAATGGATAACGGAATTGCCACAAGGATAATGAGTGTCCCGCGAATATTGCGCAGGAACAGGAGAATAATAATCATCGCGAGAACTCCGCCGAGCGTCGCTTCGCGCTGCAGCCCCGAAATGGTCTGCCGGATGTACTGCGATTGATCAAAGGTGATGGACAGGCGGACGGATTCCGGAATGCCGGTCAGGTTCGGCAGACTCCGGGTCACATTATCGACGACATCCACCGTGTTTGCACCCGCAAGCTTCTGCACCCGCAGCGTTAATCCGGGTTTGCCGTCGATGCGGACAATTTCTGTTTGTTCCTGATAACTGTCCTCAATGGCACCGATATCTCTGATGCGTGTCGGAATCCCGTTCATCGTCCTGACGATGATATCTTCCATCGGCTTGACCACATTGAACCGGCTTTCGGTCTTCAACGAATAATCATACTGGCCTGTCCGGAGATCGCCCGAGGGTATCGTCAGATTTGAATTCGCAACGGCATTGAGAACCGTGGCGATGGGAAGCTGCATCGCTTCAAGCCTGTTTCGGTCCAGCGTGACATGGATTTCCCGAATCCTTCCTCCCGAGACGGAGGCGGCCGCGACGCCGGAGAGATGCTCAATCTGCGGTTCAATGATATTATAGGCAAGATCGTACAGATCCCGTTCATCCATATCTCCGGAAACGGCAACGTTGCATACCGCCACAGAATTAATATCGAACCGGAGGACGGACGGCTGCGTGATGCCGACCGGCAATTGATTCAAAATCCGGTTGACCCGCTGCATCACATCGATCATTCCCACATCGACGTTCGCGTCCCAGTTAAAATTCACAATAACGCGCGATATCCCCTCCCGCGTACTGGATTGGACATAGCTCACATCGTTCACCGAACTGACGCTTCGTTCAATGAGACGGGTAACGGATTGTTCCATATCAAGCGGGCCGGCGCCGGAATAGTAGGTGACAATCGTGACCCGTGGAATGGAAATATTGGGAAGCAAATCGATGGGAAGCTGGGTAAACGAGACATACCCCAGCACAAAGATGGTCAGCGCAAAAAGAAATGTCGAGATCGGATAGCGAAGCGCAAGCCGTGTCAGCCACATACCATAATCCTAATGTTGAACAAGTACTGGTCCCCCCTCTTTCACAAATTGCTGTCCGACAACGATAACATGTTCCTCGCCGGTCAATCCGGAAAGTATTTCCGTCCTTTCTACCAGCTCCGTTCCCGTCCGAACGCGGAGGCTTTTTGCTTTATTTTCATTCAGTACAAAAACATACTGGCCTGAATCATCCTTCAAAAGGGCATTGGTCGGTATGGTGATGGCGTTGTTATGTTCTGCCACCGTCATCTGAACAGCAGCAAACATACCCGGTTTGATGGTATGAGAGGAATTTTCAATTTCAATCTGAATATCCATCGTCCGCGTCGATAAATTCAGTGCATCACTGAATCGTGCCACTTTTCCAACAAATATTTTGCCCGGCATCGCATCGAATGTCACCTGCGCCCTGCGTACCTGATAGACCGATTGGATATCGTTTTCCGGAACGCTGACGATTATTTTCACCCGGTCGAGGTTCATCAGGATAAACAGAGTTGCATTATTCGCATTGACGAGTGCTCCAGGGTCAAGAAATCGTTTGGTAATAATCCCTGAAAATGGCGCAACGATGCGTGCATAACTCAGCCGTGTTGCCGCCGCTTCAAAATTGGCACGAGCGACTTTCATAGCGGCATCGGCATTATCCAGATCCTGCTTCGAAGACAGGTTTTTTTCAATGAGCTGCCGAATGCGGTCATACATCAGACGGGCATTCTGGTACGTTGCATTTGTTTGCTGGTACTGCTGATACAATTCCGTGGAATCGATGGTGGCGAGCAGTTGACCGGCACGCACGGTTGATCCCATATCGGTATAGATGCGTTCCAGATTCCCTGAGACCTTGGAGAAAATTCCGGCCTGCCTGATGGCCATAACATCACCGTTAAATTGAAGCTGGGTCTTTACTAATTCGCGGGAAGGTTTTTCAACTTTTACCAATGGCACTGCCATCCGGCGCGACTCTGCGGTTTTTGCGTCTGTCGTAATCCGGTAAATGACCACGGCGGCAACCAGTAAAATGATCAAAGGCGGAATACCGTATTTCCAATATTTGTTCACAACATCCTTCCTCAATAAGTGCACGGTTCAAGCGGTCTTCAGTATGCGGTCATCGGAACCAGCCGGCATCGCGGTGTTGAATACATCATTTCTTTGATGGTTCGCGCTCGCGTTTCTTTGCCTCCTGGGCATCTTTCTGCTGAATAATTTCATCATAGAGTTTGCCCTGGTCCGGCCGGAGGACTTTCCGGATTTCAATTCTTGTGGTATCCCGCATCGCAAGCATGAGTTTCCGATGAATATCCATCTGCTGCCTGCGCGCATCCAGAATTGAATCTACCTGAGCGATTTGGTGCGTGTCGAGATGAAGCCGTTCCGTCAGCAGCTGCTGGAAATCGGGAGGAGGCGTATGAGCCTTCTGGGTGA
>Ga0105104_10003036_pt1 | contig 12112 bp, 18 predicted proteins | sample PPLLaktember2015_3_FD_87034 | JGI IMG/M metagenome (GOLD analysis project Ga0105104, IMG submission 87034) | Freshwater sediment microbial communities from Prairie Pothole Lake near Jamestown, North Dakota, USA - PPLs Lake P7 Core (6) Depth... | ecosystem: Environmental > Aquatic > Freshwater >...
CTTAGCATTCCTCCAGCTAAAAAAAGCCCCCATCACGAGGGCTTTCTTCATGTCCCGACGCAGCTAAAGTCCCGCTTTTCTGCCGGACAAAATGGAACAGGCTGCATTCGCAACGCTACACACGCCGCGAAACAGCTGACAGATGCAACTACTGTTCATCGCCTTTGGTTTCCTCCTGCTCCATCGTATCGCAGGCTTTCAGCATGCCTTGGGCGACGGCTTTGACGATGGCGCATATTTCTTTCTTGTCCATGAGTCTCCTTGGTTAGTGTGTGGTGTGAACTCGCTCTTCGATGAGAGCGACAATTGCCTCGAAGCTCCGTTCGGTCACATCGGCGATGGTCTGAATACATGCATCACGCGTAGCTTCAGCGGAGATTTCGCCGTTGTCATGCCAGTCAAGAGTCAACGCCATAAATAGGGCGTCCAGCAGCTTTCGTTCTCGATTGGTCATCGCGGCTCCGTCAAGAGCGTGAATGTTGCCAAATCAAGAATCACGCGACGCGGGATTTCTTCGTCATTGACGAATCGCTTGACCAAATTGCAGATGATGCTGGAAGCCATTAGTGGCGTGAAGCAAATGCTCCGTGCTGTGCAAGGTTCCTGCAGTGCCTGATCGTCGTGCACAATCGTTTGCGAATAGAAGACTCTGTCGTCTCGCACCTGCGGCCGCACAGCATAGACGATCAGTGTTTCCAGCCCCATGCGAGCATCGATATACAGACGCACTTGCGACTGCTCGCGAACTGCCTTCCAGATTACCGACCGCGAAGCCATCGAGTCCACGGCGGAGATCACAACTTCAGTTAACGGCTGATCCACGTATCGCCGAAGTGAATACTCTATCAGGTCGCCGCTGTAGAATTCCATCAGATCGCGGAACGCTTCCGCCTTAGCAACGCCGACGTCAGAACAACGGTACATCTGGTTCGATACATTGTGATCTTCCACAAAGTCTGCATCGAAGACTTTGAGATTGGCAGCGCCCATCTTGACCAGAAACAATCCCGTTACGCTGCCGATGGATCCTAATCCAATAAGGGTAATACCCAAATGGGAAAGCCTGCCTGCATCGAGGACATCCTGCTGGCGAAGGAATCGATCTTGCATGTGGACTCCTAAAACGGTTGTTCATCAAAGTCACACGGCTCCCATCCCAGAAAGTCCAGCTCGTCCTGAAGCTCGATGTCTGTCAGTGCTCCCCGTTCCCGCGCCGCATGAAGATCGTGTGCCCGTTCGTAGTTGGTGATCTTGCCGTTGCCAGACAACAGGCCGTTTTCGATGACCTTGGCTTTGAATTCCTGCAGACACTGCTCGGCCAAGCCATCAACCAGTGGATAATGCACATCCCACGAGACATCGGTGACGAACAGATGGCAGGGATGATACTGGTCAAGACGCATCATCGTGTGACGCTGTTTGTTCACGACCAAAGACAGCAAGTATTCTCCGTTGGCAAGCCCTGCAATGCAATCATCGTCTGTCCCGGACCAGAAAACGGACATGCTGCCATGCGAATGCGCCCAACATCGAAGCTTGCGACTGTCGATTCCCTGTGCTTCCAGATTCATGATCAACTCCGCAACACTGGCAGCGTCCATCATCGTTTCATCCAGGGAGCAACACTGCTTCACGAGGAAGAAATCACTGACAAGCAGGGCAGTGATCATGCCAGTGTTCGCATCGCGGATTTCTTCGACAAGCCCCAGACATGAGACTTCACCGCGAGCAACATCCGTCCACGTCCAGAACTTGTTCATCGCCAAAGCGTCCACTTGTATCTTAATGCCGAGTGCGACGGGATCACGCGGCCTGTTCTTCGGCAACTGCATGCGTTTCCTCCAGTTCTTCTTTCGGACGATTGGGGCAATCTTCTTCACTGTGGTCATCGTATTGCTGACAATTTTCACACCACCAGCAGGATTCACACTCGCTGACGTCATGTCCATATTCATCGCACCAGCTACAGTACGGTTCGTCTTCGTCGGACTCTTCTTCCCAGTTGGGATCCCACTTCTCGATGCGTTGATACGGATCTGCCTCGTTGTAGGTCGTCAAGAACTGATGCACCAACTGAAACAACCCGAAGAGATCGAGCTCGCCGGCAAGACGACTGACAAGATGGCCGCAGTTCCCCCAACATATGTTCGTTGATTCGTCCGTGACATGCGGATGGATGTATCCGTTCGCATTTGTTCCACCGCTGATCGCAACTTTGCCCTGCCGCAAATCAACCGTGACTTCATACGCGTCGAAGTGATAGGTGCAGCCATCGTGCTCAATGTCAATCGGGTGGGTAACACCCACCACAGCGTTGTCTTCGATACGAAAACCCGCATACACCGCAGGCACAAGTTTCATGAGATCTACAAACGTTCGCGTTGATCGCGCCTTAATCCACTCCGGAGCCTTCTCGAACATCTGCAGAATCTGATGATCTGTTTCGAGCTTACGCGAGAGTTGCATCTGTTGCAGTGCAAGTCTCTCGAGTTCGTATGAATCTTCGCGTATGCTGGATTGCAGTTCGCGCTTCCGATCATGAACACAGGCGGCGATGCCGTTCACCAGTTGATCCCGCATCTCATGCCGATACGCTCGACAGAGCCTGGGCAGATGCTGGTCAATCAGCTTGCGCACAATTGCCAAAGCCGGAGTGTTCTTCGGCCACACGAGAAAGATCAGCCACTGCTTGCCGACGCGAGCTACTGGCTGTTCTTCAATCACGATCAGATCCCCGGACAGGCTCTTGCCGAAGTCGCTGTCAAGAGCGAACACGGAATCACCGAGACTTAAGCTCGGAATTGCCCCTTGCGGCATTGCCACCACCACACCATTCCGATCCCAGCCATCAAGCTGCCAGCTCTCTGTATGCAGAGCAATCGGCACGTGAAACTTCTGGGCATAGAACTGCACCAAATCCTGAATTCGTTCGATCATGTTGATTTCCTCCGGAGGAGAGAAAGGCCCCAGTCAATTCACAACTGGAGCCCTCCTCATTGTAGTAGACAGTCAGGAATGCTGCCTACCAACCCCCGCCTTTCACTTGCGGCACCAGCGTCAGCACGGCTCCTTCGACGACGATGTCACTGTCGAAGCAAGGCACGCCGTTCAGGTGCCGCGTGTACGCCGAATCCTTCGGGAAGCCAGCCTGCTGAATGGCTTGCTCGACGGTTGTTCCATCGGTGATTTCAATTTCTTTGGCCGCGCGACCAAGACATAAGACCTTGACCTTCATGAATCGTCTCCTTGAGAGGGTTGATCAACTTTGCCGTCCCGCGACTGCGGAACGAACCTTGGTTCAACTTCTTATGCCAGAAAGCGAAATCTACAGCTCAAGACGAATCAATCACAATTTCCAACATTGAATTGGAGTGGTTGTGTCTAATTACATGGCTTCATCTCAAGGTCGACGTAAGTATTGAATGTCACCCTTGGAATTATTACATTTAGATGAACCAATCACCCACTCATCAAGAGTACCTACCATGCGATTCCGACAGGACGACTTCGAAAAGCGAATCAGCGATGATACACTTCTTCCGCTTTCGGTTACTTACGAGGACACTCACTTGGACGACGATGATAAATACCAGTATTTTGACGTGTTCTTCTATGATCGCTGTACCCCGGAGATAAAGAGTCACACAAAAGATGATGACGTTTTTCGTTTTGACGGGTATGTTTTAACTCCGGGATTCGCGAAAGCGATCAAGACGATTGCGCCCTATGCGATATGTAATGAACCTATACTTATTGAAGGTGCTAACGGAACAGGCAAGGAGACCCTTGCGCAGTGCATTCATCAGAGCTCTGGGTTGTCCGGACCATTTGTTTGTGTGGATTGCGGAAACTGCACTCCTGACGAATTTAGTCGGGCAATGATTGGAGCCAGAGCAGGACAGGGTCTGGTAGAACGTGCGAAAGACGGATCGCTCTACTTAAAAGACATCGAAAAACTGACGCTGCCGATGCAGGATGTCCTTTTCGAACTTTTAAAACCATTGTTAGATACCGATCATGACGATTACGACGAAGAGGATGAAATGCAGATCATTGCTTCTTGTAATCCGAACATCAAGACAATGTTGACTCAAAAAAAGTTTAGTCGCGACCTCTATCGAATTCTAAAAGAGGGGTATGCTGTTCTGCCTCCGCTTCGCGAACACGCTGCTTCGATATTTCCGCTTTTCAAACTGTTCATCGAATCTACCCGTGCAAAGCCAAAAGGGACAACCAAGAAAGTCAAATCCTCAAAATCCGAGCATCTGTATACCTATGATAAAGATGTCAAGGCGACTCTGAGCCGTTTCGAGTGGCCGGGGAACTACGACGACCTGATCCGATGCGCCGAGCGAGTAAGACAAGAGGTTGAAGAGATTCCTGGCCCGATCACGGGAGCCATGATCAAGAAATGCCTTACCGGACCGGTGAATGTTCATACACGCAATGCTGACGTTCCGGTGTCGATTACTGAAACGAAGGTCGCGGTTAAGCCTGCACCAGAGGCATTGCCTGAAGCAACGACTGTTGTTAAGGGCAAGGATACAGAATTGGCTGTGCTTAGTGACCAGGAGAAACTGATTCGCAGCAAGACTACGACCTATCTTGACGCCATAAAGAAAGGCGAGAAGGGACTGAGTGAGACACTTGGAGCGTATTTTAAGCGCACCGGATTCCGTGGCCAGCATCGTATTCCGGTAGCCCGACGTATCGTCCTCGCATATGCCAAGTTCATCACAAATGAAGTCCGCTTGATCAGGGCACTGGGATTTGTGAAGGGTAAGCCCAAGGACACCGAAGAGCTCAGTGTCTGCCCCATCAACAAGAATAACTTCACGACCTTTCTGGCCGAACTTAACCTGAAGCTGACAACAGTGCGCGATCCGATCACTTACGATGACCTACCACCCGAGGAGCAAGAATGGCTTCGGCAGGTCAAGCGAAAGTCCGTCCTGTAGCAGTTAGCCAAAATATCCGATTGTCCGATGCCCAACACCTGTTGGGCTTTTTTTTCGCCCTTAGACGGACACTTCCGCGTTAGGCTAAGTTAGCCTGAATCAGAATACATGACTACGGGGTTGCGTTCATATATATTGCGGGCAACTTCGAAGCCCACAGTTGATGGCGTTCGCGACGCCTTTTAAGTCGACCGGGCCCGGTCGCACAAACCCCAGCAATGAGGATGTGCGGCCATGTTATCACGACAGCCTTATCACGCCAGATTTGAAATCCCGATCCGTGGATTGACCAAGGAGGAAGCGTTCACCGATTATTTTGCCAGAAGGAGTGGGAGCCTTATTGATGAAAACGATGATCAGAGCTTCCGACTTGATCGAGCCATGTTCTCATTAGTGCGGTCGGATTCAGCAGATCTGGACCCAACCGAAGACACTGAGATACTTGATAATCTCGAGTTTCTATGCTTGGGATCAGAGCAGGTATTCATCCCCAGCGCCGACTTGTCGGCATTGAAGCAGGAAGAAACTGGATCTCGCCAAGTTGATGCTCTTGCCAAAGCGATGCAGTCGCTTACCGATTTACAAGCTACAGCACTGTGGCTATGGGCGAGAGGATTGACTGAACGTGATGCGTCTGATTTCCTATGCATTAGTCAACCCACGTACCATGAGATCATCCACGGGAAAAATGGCATCGGTGGAGCCATTCGCAAGCTTTTCAAGTATTTCCAGAAACACCCTATCACTTCTTTATAAGGTGTAGGGACTGCGGAACTGTTCTTTGACATAACAAATCTTCCAATCGGAAGGGATTTCCAAATCCGCAGCTTATCCTAATGGTTATTGGATAAAAACAAATCCAGCGAAGTCGACGCTGAAGTACCCAACCGGGTGGTACCGGGGAAAGGAAGAAAGCAAGATGAACTTAGTTCTTTATAAAGAAGCCGTAGAGCGGCTCGGTGTGACCAACGAAGAAGTCTTCAAACGGGACACCAAGCGCTTGGGGTGCTTCTATCAACGCTCTGGCATCATCAAGATTGACGTTGACAAATTTCAATCTGCGATGGATGCCGAGTTCGAAATGGCCGCAAAAGATGTTTCCGCGCCGAAAGCGAGAAAGCGCAGCGCGGGATCCGATTTAGGAATCGTTATGGCTCGCTTGTCGCAAGACGAAAAACGTCGTAAGGCGAAGCTGCAGAAAATTGCGGACGTCAAAGAGGCGATGGTCGCGACGAAAACGGCGTACGAACGCGGCAAACTGCAGCGTGAATTGAAGAAGCTCGAGAACGAACTCAAGCTTCAAGATGAGCGCCACATCGCTGATGAACAGCGCCGCGACGAAATCCTGAATTCCGAAGACAGCAATTAACCTACGGAAGATACCGTGCAACAATCCAGAGCGCCACCCGCAAGGGTACAGCAAGATTCTAGCCGACTCTCTTGACAACTGTTACGAGTTGGAGACCAACGGATCGCGACGGCAAGGGTGGACTCGGGCAGATTCAGCAATACGATGAATTGCTTCTGCGCGACGATGCAAAGCCCGGGTTCCACCAGGCCGTCTGAGTCCGACAACGGCGAATCGGAATCTCAGGCGTAGTGACAACAATCGCCGGTTAACTAAACTTCCCGGACGCCGATCAGCGCGACAATTTGCACGACATCATGGTTGGCGTCTGGGCAACCACAATTGAAATACCATTTCAAATCAAGGAGAACATCATGTCCACGAGAGCTATTGTGAGAGTGCAGGGTGTAGGCCCAGCAAGCAAACAAGATACGTGGAACATCTATTGTCACCACGATGGCCAATGGAACTATATCGGTGCCATTGTGAACCATATCGCACATCTGGCGAGCGAGAATGACTGCAATGTAGTCGGCGGATATGGTATTCCAAACATCGCTTGCGAAACGGACAAGTTTACCGTCTACCTAATTCAACAACTCGGCTTTGTGGGTTACGACAGTGCCTATTTGACGACACGCAATCCCGAGAACGAACTTGCTTCAGAATTTACCGACATCGAATATCTCTACATCGTTTCCATCGATGGCGAAGGGGTAATTGTGGTCGAAACGTATCGGCCCAACATCCAAACACGAAAGTTCGAGGTCTGCAATTTCTTTCAAGCGGAGCTTGAAAGGGGTGTAGATCGCATTGCGGACTTGTTTCCGGAATAGGCGCCGTGCATTAAGGCAGCGATAACGCAGGTAGCCACAACGTTCAACATAAGGAGGATGCCATGAAGGCGCCAAATCCCGGGTTGATCAAGCCCTTCAATCTTGATCCCGCAGAATATGATGCGATGTACAACGGGCCGTTGCCGGAAAAGCTCACGGCAGTGCTCTTCCTCAGCGGCAACATATCGACGGAGGAATTGTGGGAAAAGTTGGAGAGTTGCCTGGATGATAACGACTCCGATAAAAAGTATCCCGGATTCAGCAGTCCAGCATTTCTGTCGCCGGCGAGTGTGGGTTTGAGCATCGAAATCGCACTCGTAACCGCGCGTACATCAAATTGGCGAGAGTATTCGCGTGGTTGGCATTTCGTGCTGCCCTTTACCGACGATTCCTGGGACATCCAACTCGCATTTCTGGATGGTTCACGGAACCATCGCTTCCAACCGCTGGATGCCTTGGCAGTCTCCATGGATATCCACGATCATCTATGTCAGGCAGCCGGATCGCTGGAATCTGCAGATCACGGCCTTGTGTCCACCCTCTTGGCGCACGCGGAAGATTTCCAACTCATTGTGGGCGACATCTATCGCCGCCATTGGGGCTTCATGAACCGCAAGCTTATAGAGTACCGCAACAAGGTCTTGGTTTCCGCCGGAGCCCTCGTCCGCGACCTCGATCCTGTCGCTGAGTATGAACGCTTCATCCAGGCAGGCGGCAAGTACTTCTTAGACTATCCGGTGCTGTGCCCGTAAACAAATCAACCGACATCATCCAGTGGGCGGCAAGTCGACACCGCCTGCTGGATCACCAGATTCGATAATCACGGCATGCAGGATAATGGCATAAGTAATAGTAGGATTCCTGCAGGCGTTTTCACATGTGAAGACAAAGAAGCTGAAAGAGGTGAGACGATGAACACAACAAAAACGCGTCGAGGACGCACACGGCCATAGTAGCCGTCTCCTCGAGTAACGAACGCACCGCATATCAGTGCGCGATCATTGCCGAGGAGGAGTAAGGATTATGCCGAGTTTACGCAGAAGAAGACTCAAATCAGGGAATTTCGTTTGGGTTGTCGATTATCGAATCGATGGCAGAGCGAAGCTCCACTCGCTTGGCGATATTGACAAGCTCACGGCGCAACGACTGTACTATGAGTTCTGTGCAAAGCTCTTGGGCGGAGAGGAGCTGCCGCAAACATCGTCGCCCGCCAAGAGCAAGCGCCTTGCCGACATCATAGATCAGCAAGCGACTTTACAGCGGGCATCTCGGCAGAGACGCATCCCTGACTTGGAGCGGGAGTACATGGCATACAGCCGGGCGAACAAAGCCGAGAACACTTGTGAGATCATCCAGATTGCGTTTTGGAAGTTTCGCGAGTTCGCGGACGACATTCCCCTCGAAGACGTTTCGTTTCAGCTGATCGAAGGGTTCAAGGCGTGGCGACTGAAGTCCGTTAATGGTACGACTCTGAACATGAGTCTTCGCGCATTGAAAGCGGGATTTGAGTATGCAGTGAAGGTGGGTTGGCTCCAGCAGAACCCGTTCAAAGGAGTGAAACAAGTGAATATGCCGGAACCAGATTATCCCGTTTACTTGGAAGAAGATGAAGTAAAGCAGCTTCTGGCGGCGATTGCCGATGTGGAGTTCCGGCGGTTAATCCGTTTCTTCTTGCTGACAGGTTGCAGACGAACCGAAGCCATGTGCATTGATTGGCGAGATATTGATCTCGAGAAGCGCACCCTCGTGCTTCGAGCAAGCACGACGAAGACAAAGCGTAATCGCGTCCTGCAGATCGGCGATAAGCTTCACGACTTGCTTATTGAGCAGAGCCCGAAGAAGCAGGGTCGGCTGTTTCCCCGATGGAAGTCTGGATCGGTGACGGTCATGTTCCGGCGATACATCAAAGAATGCAATTTTAACCGGAAGATCACGGTGCATTCGCTGAGGCATACGGCGACAGTGCATTTCCTCATGGCAGGGGTCGATATGTTTACTATCTCCCGCATCCTCGGCCACACATCCGTCAAGGTTACCGAAACCGTCTATGCACATGTCCCCGCTGACCACAAACGGGAAGCCATGGACAAGCTTCCGTTCTGACGATTTTACCACTTTGTCGTCACAAATGTCGTCACGTCGTGACGACAGTGTGTTTTCACAAGTTCACAAGAGCCCTCATTTGGGGGGCTCTTTTAGTTGGTACTTGCGAATGGCGGAAGGAAGAACAGCATTTCATCAACATGCCCGACATCCCTCTGCTAATTGCAATAAGGACTCAGGTTACATTGCCGACATATCCCAATAACAACGCCCCCGACATCAATCTGTCAGGGGCTTAACTTTTTTGCGGAGAGACGGGGATTCGAACCCCGGATACTGTTTCCAGTATGCACGCCTTCCAAGCGTGTGCCTTCAGCCACTCGGCCATCTCTCCAAAGTAAATCCGAAATGAGAAATTAGAAACCGGAAACGGATACGAAGACTGTTTTCATTTCAAGTCTCCGGTCTCAAGTCTTAGTGTTCACGCTCCGGTTTCGACGACGCCAAGCTGCGTCATCATTTTCAGCGAATCAATCACCGCACCCACTTCCACGATGCGCTCGTTCTTGAAACGGAAGATATTAATACCCGGCACGGCAATCGTGTGTCCCGTAGCGGGAACTCCGTGATAGTTTCCGTGATGTGTGCCATACATCGTAAAGCGGCTGGCCACGCAATCGCCTTCGGCGATGCTGACGTCTACCGCCATGCGGAAATGATTGAAGGCCACGTGCATCATGGCCGCAAATTGCTTGAATTCAGCCCGGCTGTGAATCGCGCCGAACGGTCCGTTAAAGACGAAATCGTCGCTAAGGATTTCGTCCGCCACATTCAATTGGCCGCCGGAAAACAAGTCTTCGCAATAGCGGCGAACGATGGCTTTGTGGGATTCAACGGACATAGGACAATCTCCTGTTGTCAATATGTATGGCTATGCACGCGGTGGAGAATTTTACGCCGCGCGTTTTTTCATTTCGCCACCCCCGTCGAATTCGCCGGAAAAAATCAGAACAAGCCGGGCTTGCCGAGCAGCCTGCGCATCAAACCGATTTGACCGACGTGATATGCTTCGTGGCAGGCGAACGCTCCCACGCGATCGGCAACGGTTCCACCGCTCTTTACATGCGGCAGCACATCGCACGGATCCGCGAGTTTTGTTTCCACGGCCGTCAGCGTATCGGTCAGCGAGTTCAGCGTTTCCTCGATTAAAGTTTGCAATTCGGAAACCGATTTCGCCTTATCCGCTGAATACTTGCCCGCCTCCTGCCCGCCGTACATGGCCATCAAAGCCGGATACCAAGAAGGTTCCGCTCCCAATGCTGACAGTAATTTACCGCGCGCAACGATGATGTGTCCCGCGATCCAGTTCACGCTCTTGCCCGCCGTTTCGATCTCGCGCAGCGATTCATCACTCGTGACGTCGGCTAAAAGCCGCGTGAGAGTCATTTGGTTGAACTGAAACTGGCGGATAAGATTAATCGCAGCCATCGTTGCTCCGGTTATCAGTCAACGATTCATCGCGTATCCTTCCAATTCCACCACTTTAATTTCTCCGGATCGCGGCCGCCTTCGGCATAATATACGGCACAGCGAAACGCGTAAAGCAAGCAGCGGTCTTGCACGGCTCCCGCATGGCGATTGGAAAGTTTGTAGAGCGATTCCGGATTCTTCCCCTTCAAATCGCCGACCGACCGTATGCCTATATGGCGTAAATCGGACGCGATGGATTTTCCGATGCCGGGAATTACTGTCAGTGGATCTGCCGACACGTGAAGGTTACCCCGCTTTTTCGAACACACAGCCATTGTCGGTCTTCCGACCGGTCCGCGCAACGAATCTCGCATTAGCGGATAATGGCGCTTCTACACTTTCGCGCAGTCTGTTGTCGCGGCTTTGCCGCGCGCAAACAGCCTGCGGCTGGCGGTGAGGGAGGGATTCTATTTTGCCCCTTCTTATTCCTGACTAGCTTATCGAATAACATGCATTAAGTGCATTAATAACAATATCTGTTTCCGAATACATGTTGGAAGATTTTAGTTTGGATTAGCTCAGTTTATCAAAGTAGTTGGCACATTTTGCTACCGAGAGCTGCGTTTTTTCCCCTTTAATCCGCTCGACAGATACGCATCTAAATCCGTCCTACGGAATTTCTTGTTTGGCGTTCGAGGAATGACCCCCGACTCTGCCAACTTATACATTTTGCTTTTCGACACGTCAATGTATTTCGCTGCCGTGTTCGTGTCCATGAGGTCTGGCGGTCTAGCAATAACCTCTATAGTCACCTTGCTGCCCGCCAAAGACCGCTGGACAATATACGCACGGAAGGGAATATCTTTCAAGTTGGATTTTAGCTTAGCAAAGAAACCATCGTCATCGTCTTTCACCATTTCACCTGTTACTTCAACCGCTCCCTCCCGACCTACTGTTATCCAGTATTGAAGGCGATTAGCATCAGCCAGACTACTCATTCTCTCGAATTAGACCCGCTATATAAGACTTGGTCTTGTCCACGCTCCAGTTCATCCCTCTTGCGAATTCAGCAATGCAGGCCTCCCGTACGGAATCTGCTTTAATATTTCCTCGATCTGACCATTCAAGAGTAAGTGCATCCAACAGCGCTTCCAAGAGTCTTGTAAACCGATCGGTTGATTCTATCATATTTCCTCCGTGAAGGTTTTAAGGTTACGCCGCCCAATGTTCACACAATGTCTCGGCCTGCTCAAGAACCGTTTGTACAGCCTTGTCCTGCTTGTCGGGTGGGTAACAGGGTTCCTTCGATTCCCGCTGGACCATGCGGTCCCTTCCAAGGTTGCCCTTGTAGCGCTCAGCTTGCTGGGCTCTGGATTTGGTGTATATCTCCCCACCGGTATCCACTCGCCTTCACCTCCCAGCAGTACCCGTGCATCGCCTGCTGGCGTCTCCGGCAC
>Ga0105104_10003037_pt1 | contig 12109 bp, 12 predicted proteins | sample PPLLaktember2015_3_FD_87034 | JGI IMG/M metagenome (GOLD analysis project Ga0105104, IMG submission 87034) | Freshwater sediment microbial communities from Prairie Pothole Lake near Jamestown, North Dakota, USA - PPLs Lake P7 Core (6) Depth... | ecosystem: Environmental > Aquatic > Freshwater >...
CGTGGCGTGCTGAATGTTTCCACGGGCGCGTCAGCGGGCAGACGCAATGCCGCGAGGCGGCTGGCGAGGTGCTCGCCCAGCTGGCGCGTCAGCGACGGCAGCCACGAGGCCGGCAACTCCTCGGTCCCAATCTCGACGATCAGCTCGCGGTCCACGTTACGCCTCCGTCGCCTGGCGGGACGCGGACGCCTGCGTCTCGACGTAGGCCTGCGCCACGCCGACGGCCAGCTGCCGGACCTTCAGGATGTAGGCGGTGCGCTCGGTGACGCCGACGCCGCCGCACGAGTCGAGCACGTTGAATACGTGCGAGCAATTGAGGCACTGCTCGTAGGCCGGCAGCACCAGGTTCGAGGCCAGCAGCCGCTGCGCGAACCAGAAGTGACGGTCGAACAGATCACGGTGCCACGCGACGAACTCCTCGCGCGGCATGTCCACCCGGCCGAACGCGTAGCGCGACTGCTCCACTTCGTCGCGGAGGCGTACGTCGCCGTAGGTCACGCCCGGGGCCCACTGCAGGTCGTAGACGTTGTCCACCTTCTGCAGGAACATGGCGATGCGTTCGAGGCCGTAGGTGATCTCCGCCGACACGGGCGAGAGGTCGATACCGCCCACCTGCTGGAAGTAGGTGAACTGCGTGATCTCCAGTCCGTCGAGCATCACCTGCCAGCCGATGCCCCACGCGCCCAGCGTGGGCGACTCCCAGTTGTCTTCCTCGAAGCGAATGTCGTGATGCCGGGGCTCGATGCCGCAGGCCTCCAGGCTTTCGAGGTAGATCTGCTGCACTTCGTCGGGCGCCGGCTTGAGGATGACCTGGAACTGGTGATGCTTGAACAGGCGGTTCGGGTTCTCGCCGAACCGGCCGTCGTCGGGCCGCCGCGACGGCTGGACGTACGCGACGTTCCAGTGGCGCGGGCCGAGGACACGCAGGAACGTCTCGGCGTGCGAAGTGCCAGCGCCCACCTCGATGTCCAAGGGCTGTTGAATCAGGCACCCGCGCGAGGCCCAGAAGTCGGAGAGCTTGAGGATCAGGTCTTGGAAAGTCACGCGCTACCGATCGTCTGCGGAGGCCGGCCCACCAGGGCCAACACTCCATTCAACCACAGAACCGGGGCCCGTGCGCACTCGCCGAGGGGCACGGCATCCTGTGCCCGCCGTGTCAGCGGCGTAAATCGCGCAGCACCCGTGTCGAACGGAGTTCGCGGTCCAGGTGCAGCTGCATCAGGGCCCGGTGCACCGCCTCCAACTCGCGCTCGACTTGCCCGGGAAGGGCGGTGAGCCGCAGGGGCGACACCCGGCCCCAGCTTTCGAGCGTGACGATCGCATCCGGCGAGAGCCGGAACCCTCGCGCGTCCCCGCCCGCCGGTCCCACCCCGCACTCCTCGCAGGTCAGCACCTGCGCGCCCGGCTCCAAACATGCCCCGCAGCCGGCTTCGCCCAGCGCCGCCCCACAGCGATGACAGGCCAGATGCGGGGGATACACGCCCTGCAGCCGAAGGAGCCAGTATTCGAAGTACCTGGCCAGCGGCCCGGTCGGCACGCCCGCCGCCAGCGCATCGAGCGTGGACGCCCCAAGGCGGAACAGCCGCTCGTTCGGGTCGCCCTCCTGCGCCCACTCGTCCATCAACTCGGCGAAGTACCCCACGTGCGACAGGGCATCGGGCCGTGACGCCCAGAGAGGCGAGCATTGCGGCTCCGCATAGCTCAGCCGCACCAGATCTCGGTGCTCCCGCTCGTAGTACGTGAGGCCGACCCGGGTGAGCGGCTCGAGGGCTCCGGCAAACTGGGAGCGCGGGCGGCGAGCCCCGTTGGCCACGCCCCGCTTCTTGCCCCGGTCGCGGGTGAGGAACACCACGATCCGGTCGGCTTCGCCCAGCTTGTAGGTCCTGAGGATCAGCGCCTCGGTCTTGTAGAGAGGCATCGCTCCGAATCGAACCGTTACTCTACCATATAGAAGCCCGTGGGCTTGCTTTGGGCTCCGGGCTTTGGGCTTCGGGCTTCACGCCGCATTTTGCATTCTGCATTCTGCATTGTGCATTCTGCATTGTGCATTTGCCTTCTGCCACTACTCTCTCCCCCGCACACCCAGTTCGTCCAGCAAACGCTCGTCCTCGCGCCACTCGGCCCGGACCTTCACCCGCAGGTCGAGGAACACCTTCGTTTCGAAGAAGGTCTCGAGGTCGCGGCGGGCGGCGGTGCCGATCCGCTTGATCATCTCGCCGCCGCGGCCGATCAGGATCGGCTTCTGCGACTCCCGCTCCACGATGATCGAGCAGAACAGCTTCATCAAACCGTTCTCGTCGGCTTCCTCGAAGCGATCCACCGCCACCGCGGTCGAGAACGGGATCTCCGCATGCGTGGATTCCAGCACCTTCTCCCGCACCGTCTCGGCGACGAAGAAGCGCTCGGGCTGATCGGTCAGATACTCGGTCGGGTACAGAGGCTCGGCCTGCGGCAGCAGGGCCAGCAGCACCTGCTCCAGGCGATCGACGTTCTCGCCGGTCACGGCCGACACGGGGACGATCTCGGCGAACGCACGCCGGTTCTGCCACGAGGCGATCAGCGGCAGCAACGAGGGCCGCGCCACGAGGTCCACCTTGTTGATCACGAGGACGACCGGGGAGGACGATGCCTTGACGTGGTCCAGGATGAACCGCTCGCCCCGGCCTGCCCGTGCGTCCGTGGCATCGCTCACCAGCGCCACCACGTCCGCCTGGCGCATGCCTTCCACCGCCGCGTCCACCATCCGCACGTTCATCCGATGGGTCGGCCGGTGGATGCCGGGGGTGTCGAGGAACGCCACCTGCCCGCCCGGGTAGTTGCGGACGCCCGCGATCCGGTTCCGCGTGGTCTGCGGCTTGTCGGAGACGATGGCGAGCTTGGCCTGGACGAGGCGGTTGAGGAGCGTGGACTTGCCGACGTTCGGCCGGCCGATGAGGGCCACGAACCCGAAGCGTGAGGTACCGGCCTCGGTCACGAACCCTCCTGGACGACCGGTTGCCGCCTGCTGATGCGGACCTTGTGGACCCGCCGGCGCTCGGCCTCCAGGACTTCGATCGACAGCCCGTCGATCTCGAACTTCTCCCCGACCGCGGGCACCCGTCCAAGGTTCGAGAGCACATAGCCGCCCAGCGTCTCGAACCCTTCGCGCTCGATGTCCACCCCGAGGCGATCGCCGACCTCGTCGATGTCCACCTTCCCGCTGAACACGAAGACGCCCGCGCCCTCGTCGGTCACCGGCTCGGATTCCTCGTCGTACTCGTCACGGATTTCCCCGACGATCTCCTCGATGAGGTCTTCGAGGGCGACGAGGCCGGCGGTGCCCCCGTACTCATCCACCACGAGGGCGACCTGCACCTGCTGGCGCTGGAACTCCCGCAGCAGCTCCGACACGCGCTTGGTCTCGGGAACGACGTAGGCCGGGCGGACGAGGGTGGTGAGCGGCCTGGAATCGTCGGCCGCCTGCTGGAGGAGGTCTTTCACGAAGACGAAGCCCAGGATGTTGTCCAGGCTCTCCTTGTACACCGGGATCCGCGAGTACGTCTGCTCGCGAAGCAGCGCCTTGAGGTCGGCGACGGTCGCCTCGGCGCTGATCGCCACGATGTCGGGCCGCGGCGTCATCACTTCACGCACGAGGGTGTCGCCGAACTCGACAATGGACTGGATCAGCCGCCGCTCGTCGGTCTCGATCAGTCCTTCCTGCTCGCCCGCCTCGAAGTAGGCCTCGGCCGCCTCACCCTGCTCCTCCTCCACATCCGAGGTTGGCACCGCCACCGCGCGCTCGCGCCTCAGGGCCGCGAGATGGAGGACGGCGGCCGTGACAGGGTGCACCGTGCGCGCGAGCGTGCCGAACGAGGGCAGCACCAGGTCGAGCACCCGCTCCGGGTCGCGCTGCACGATCACCTGCGGCAGCACCACGGCGCAGGCCAGAAGGATCCCGGCCGTGGAGGCGACCACGCCGAGAACCTGCTGCGGGGTGTCGAGACGAATCACACCCGCGAGGAGGACGGCGATCAGCACCACGGTCGCCCCGGTGAGCAGGCGTGACGGCACGTAGAACCGCGCGGGTTCCTCCAGGTACGGGCGGAGCGCCTCCGCCCGGCCGTTCCGCTCCGCGAGCAGGCGGAGCGACAGCCGCATGAGGGCGCTGAACGCGGCGTCCACGGTGCCGAGGAACACCAGCAGGCAGGCGAGCAGGAAGATCAGGAGGGGGTTCATCTGCGGGCACGCTCGATCAACCCGTGTTCGAGGCCTCCCCGGCGACGCAGCCTGGCCTCCAAACGTGCCATCCGGCCCTCGTCGCGGTGGTGGTCGTAGCCGAGGAGGTGCAGGAGGCCGTGAAGGGCGAGGACCCGCAACTCGGTGCCGTAGGCGTGACCCGCCTCCCGCGCTTGCCGCCTGGCCACGCCGGTTGCGATGGCAATGTCACCCAGGGACGCGTCGGGCCCAGCGGTCGAGGCCGCCGGGAACGAGAGGACGTCGGTAGGGCGATCGACCCCGGCAAACTCGCGGTTCATCTTGCGGATGGTCCGATCGCCGACGAGCGCGAGGCCGAGAGACCCACGCGCCGCCCTTGGGGCAACGGCTTGCAGCCAGGCGGCCAGGCCCGGTGCGCGGACCGCGCGGCCGGCCCCGTCGGTCACCGTCACGGCGAGGAGCGCGGGCGCGGCGCCCTGCGGCCGGCTGCCGCCTGCTGCCGGCTGGTGAGGGCCCCGCGGGTGTGGGTCTCCGTCTGTGCTCATGGACGTCCGTCAGGAGATGCGACGCACCGAGGTGTTGCCGTTCGAAAACGCCTCGTAGGCCTTCACGATCTGCTGGACCAGCTTGTGCCGCACGACGTCCCGGTCGTCGAAGTGCACGAACGAGATCCCCTCGACCTGCGAGACCACCTTCATCGCCTCGATGAGGCCGGAGGTGTGACCCGAGGGGAGGTCGATCTGGGTGATGTCGCCGGTCACCACCGCCTTGGACCCGAAGCCGAGACGGGTCAGGAACATCTTCATCTGTTCGGAGGTGGTGTTCTGCGCTTCGTCGAGGATCACGAACGAATCGTTGAGGGTACGCCCGCGCATGAACGCGATCGGGGCAATCTCGATCGTGCCCCGCTCGAGCAGCCGCTCCACGCGGTCGGCCTCGAGCATGTCGTACAGGGCGTCGTAGAGCGGCCGCAGGTAGGGGTTGACCTTTTCCTGGAGGTCGCCGGGGAGGAACCCGAGCTTTTCGCCGGCTTCCACGGCGGGACGCGCCAGGATGATGCGCGCCACCTTCTTCGCGAGCAGGAAGCTCACGGCCTGCGCCATGGCCAGGTAGGTCTTGCCGGTCCCGGCCGGGCCGATGCCGAACACGATGTCGTGCTGGTCGATGGCCTCGAGGTAGCGGCGCTGGTTCGCGCTCTTCGGCGCCACGTGCCGCTTGCCGGCCGTTCTCGGCGACCCCGCGCTCTTCAGGAAGTAGTCACGCAGCTCCACGCCGCCGTCCTCGGCAACCAGCTGCGCGGCCGTCTTCACGTCGCCGTTGGCGATGCGGTATCCCTCGCGGACGAGCGAGGCCAAGCCGTTCACCACGCGCTCCACCTTCGCGGTGGCCAGGGGATCTCCGTCGACCAGCAGGTCGTGCCCCTGGGTGCTGATGGTGACGTTGAGAAGAGACTCGAGGAAGCGGAGATTCTCGTCGTACGATCCGAACAGCGTCTCCATCCCCTCTTCGGGGACCGCGATCTTTCTCATCGATGCCCGCCAGGCGGTGCGTATCTCCTTTGGTAGCCGATAGTTAGAATCACGAATTGTACCACGCCCCCGAGGGCCCGTCAATTCAGCGGAACCGCAGGCGGAGGTCCGCCAGCTGGCGCTCGTCCACGGGCCCCGGCGCCCCGGTCATCAGGTCCACTGCAGCCGCCGTCTTCGGGAAGGCGATCACCTCGCGGATGGACGGCTCACCGGCCAGGATCGCGACGGTGCGGTCCAGGCCGAGGGCAATGCCGCCGTGCGGGGGGGTGCCATACCGCAGCGCCTCCAGGAAGAAGCCGAAGCGCGCCTTGGCCTCGTCTTCGGTGAGGTTGATGACACGGAACAGCCGGGCCTGGAGGGCCGAGTCGTGGATCCGGACGCTGCCGCCCCCGATCTCGCTCCCGTTCAACACGAGGTCGTAGGCCTGGGCGCGCACGGCGCCCGGCTCGCGTTCGAGGCGCTCCACGTCTTCCGGCACGGGGGACGTGAAGGGGTGGTGCATGGCCACGTAGCGCTGCTCGTCTGCGTCCCACTCGAGCAGCGGGAAATCGGTCACCCACGTGAAGGCAAACTCGTCCGGCTTCAGCATCCGCTCGTCGCGCGCGACGGCGAGCCGGAGCTGACCCAGCACCTTCGAGACCGCGTCGCCCGGCCCGGCCGCCATGAGGAGGAGGTCCTGGCCGCCGGCGCCCGCTGCCTGGAGAGCCTGCCGGAGCGTCGGCTCGCCGGCGCCCTTCAGCGCCGGACTCTTCACGCCGTCCTCGGCCATCCGTGCCCACACCAGGGCCGCGGCCCCGAGCGATTTCGCCTGGTCGGCGAGGCCGTCCAGTTGCTTTCGGCTGTACTTCGCGCCGCCCGGCACCACGAAGCCTCGGACGCGCCCGCCGGCGCCGAGCGCCTCGCGGAACAGCTGGAACGTCGACTCCTCGAAGACGTGCGAGAGGTCGCGGATCTCGAGGCCCACGCGCAGCTCCGGCTTGTCGGACCCGTAGCGCGCGATCGCGTCGGCGTAGGAGATGCGCGGGAACGGCAGCTCGACATTCCGCCCGATGACCGCGAAGATGTCGCGCATGAGCGGCTCGATCAGCCCGAAGACCAGTTCGGGCCGGGCGAACGACATTTCCACGTCCACCTGGGTGAATTCGGGCTGCCGGTCCGCGCGCAGGTCCTCGTCGCGAAAGCACTTCACGATCTGGAAGTAGCGGTCGGTCCCGGCCACCATCAGGAGCTGTTTGAAGAGCTGCGGGGACTGGGGCAGCGCGTAGAACTCGCCGTGATGGACGCGGCTGGGGACCAGGTAGTCGCGCGCGCCCTCGGGCGTGGATTTGCCGAGCACCGGTGTCTCGATCTCCCAGAAGCCCTGGGCGTCGAAGTAGCGCCGGATGGCCATGGTGACGCGGTGGCGCAACCCCAGGTTGGCCTGCAGCGCCGGCCGCCGCAGATCGAGGTAGCGGTAGCGCAGCCGCAGCTCCTCCGCCGCCGTCGCCTCGTCCGCGATCTGGAACGGCGGCACGGCCGCTTCGTTGAGCACCCGAAGCGCTGTCGCGGCGACCTCCACCTCTCCGGTCGCCAGGCGGCTGTTCACTTCCCCGCCCCGGGCACGGACCACGCCCGTCACGCCCACGACGAACTCGGCCCGCAGGTGCTTGGCCTCGTCCAGGAATGGCTGGCCCTCCTGGACCACCACCTGCGTCAGACCATACCGGTCGCGGACGTCGAGGAAGACCAACGACCCGAGGTCGCGGACGCGGTGAACCCAGCCGAGCAAGGTCACCTCGCGGCCGATGTCCGCGGCCCGCAGGGCGCCGCACGTGTGGGTACGGGTGAGGGTGCCGAGGGGTTCGATCATAGGAATCAAGATCCAGGAATCACGATTCAGGGAGCCTCTGTCAGGCGGAGGGCGGGGCGCGAAAGCGGGTTTGACGTCGCCGTTACCGCTTACCGCCTACGGTTCGGAGCACGTAGGCGACCGCCTCCGCCCGAGGGATGGACTCCTGTGTGGACGTGGCCATGTGCTTCACGCCGATCTCCCCGCGCGCCAGCTCGTCTTCCCCGAGCACGAACACCAGCGGCGCCTTCAACCGGTCGGCCCGCTTCATCTGCGACTTGAGCGACCGGCCCTCGTACTCGATCTGCGCGTTGAGTCCGGCGCGGCGCAAGTCCCGCAGCAGCTCGAACGACGAGAACCGCGCGGCCTCGCCCAGGGCCGCCACGAAAACGTCGGGACGCGGGGCGCTCACCGCGAGCTCCTCGGGAAGCGCCAGCACGAGGCGCTCGATGCCGGCCGCAAACCCGATTCCCACGCGGTCGGGTCCGCCCAGCTGCTTGACCAGGCCGTCGTAACGGCCGCCGCCCAGGATCGCGTTCTGAGCGCCGATCTGGCCCGACAGGATCTCGAAGGTCGTCCGCGTGTAATAGTCGAGGCCCCGGACGAGGCGGTGCGACACGGTGTATGGGATCCGGTAGAGGTCCAGCGACGCGCGCACCGCGTCGAAGTGCTGGCGGCACTCGCCACAGAGGTAGTCCACGCTGTGCGGCAGCGCGTCGATGACGGCCTGGTCGCCGGGCACCTTGCAGTCGAAGATCCGCAGCGGGTTGGTCACCGCCCGCCGCTGGCAGTCGGCGCACAGCTTCCCGACGTCGTCGCCGAGCGCCGCCACGAGCGCGGCACTGAAGGCGGGGCGGCAGGCTGCGCAACCGACGCTGTTGATGGCCAGATCCACCCCGCTGATGCCCAGCGCCGACACGAGCGACCACGCGAGGTCGATCACCTCGGCGTCCACGGATGCGTCCGCGATGCCGAAGACCTCGACGTCGAGCTGGTGGAACTGCCGGTAACGCCCCTTCTGCGGCCGCTCGTAGCGGAACATGGGCCCGATCGCGTAGAGCTTCGGGACGGCCATGGCCTGCTCGAGGGCGTGCTCCACGAAGGCGCGAACCATGCTGGGCGTCGCCTCGGGACGGAGGGTGATGCGCTCGCCGCCCTTGTCGGTGAACGCGTACATCTCCTTCTGCACGATGTCCGTGGTCTCGCCCGTGCCCTTCGAGAACAGTTCCTCGCGCTCGATGATTGGCGTACGGATCTCGAAGTACCCGTATTGCTCGAACACGCGGCGCGCGGTGGCCTCGACGAACGCCCAGCGTTCCACTTCCCCGGGCAGGATGTCTCTGGTACCGCGTACTGAGGGAATCATCATTTGCGGAACAGCGCCAGCAGCAGTGTCAGCAGCACGCTCAGGAGCACCGAGGTCGTCAGCGGAAAATAGAAGGTGAAGGAGCCCCGCCGGACGACCATGTCGCCCGGCAGTCGGCCGAGCGGCAGGCCGGCCATCACGGCCAGGCCCAACAAGGCGATCGCCACGCCGATCAGGACGAGCGCCTTGCCCACACGCCCGCCGTCAGATCAAGTCCATGCCGCGAAAGAAATACCCGATCTCGTACGCCGCGGTCTCCGGGGCGTCCGAGCCGTGCGTCGCGTTGCGCTCGATCGAGGACCCGAACGCCTTCCGGATGGTTCCGTCCGCAGCCTTCGCCGGGTCGGTGGCGCCCATCGTGTCGCGCCACTTCCGGATCGCGTCGGGCGCCTCGAGCACCATCACGACGGCAGGACCGGATGACATGAAATTCGTGAGGCTGCCGAAAAAGGGCTTCTCGCGGTGAACCGCGTAGAACCCCTCTGCCTCGGCCTTGCTGAGCCGCACCATCCGCATGGCACGAATCTGGAACCCTGCCTGCTCGATCCGGTCGAGGATCTGGCCGGTCAGCTGGCGCCCCGCGGCGTCCGGCTTGATGATCGCAAATGTACGTTCCATAGATGGGCAATTGTACACCAGCCCGGCAGGAGGCCCGATGCCCGAGACCCCGGACGCCCAGGGCGCTGAGCGCGCCGAGGGCCAGCCAGACGATCATCTAGGCGCCATCGAAGGCGACACCCCCGATGACCCGCAGCAGCAGGGGAACCGGAACGTCCCGGCGCTCGACGAGCAGGGGTTGCCGCGCGACAAGGACAAGATCTGCGAGGACGTCCTGGGCGCCAACGAGGACCGGTCGCAGGGGTAGATCAGTGGACAGTGGACAGTGGTCAGCCGTCACGCGTGATCCACTGACCACTGGCCACTGGCGCCAAGGGTCCCCGGACCTCCGCCCCTACATCAGCCCCTTCATGATCGCGTCCAGCGCCTCCCTCGGCGGGCGAACCCTGTCCTCGGGCAGCGTGGCAAGCGGTGCGTCCACGACGTTCAGCAGCGTCAGGAAGTCGGGGCGCGAGGGCTCCACGTAGATCAGCCCCGTCGCGAACTCGCCGCGCGAGGCCGACTCGTGCAGCACCTTGCGCGCCATCGCCTTGTTCGTCGGATCGTAGTCCCCCGCCAGCTTCTTCAGAAAGAGCTTGGAGCCGTCGTGCAGCGACACCTCCTGCACGGCGCCGGGCTCGTAGTCGACCGAAATGTCCTCGAAGAACGGGACGAAGCTCAGTTCTTCCAACGGCTCGTCGTGGTCCTTCACGTACGAGTAGCTCTTGGTCGAGCCCTCGTGGTCGTTGAAGGTCACGCAGGGCGAGATGATGTCCAGCATCGCCGTCCCGCGGTGCGCAATCGCCGCCTTGAGGAGCGACGCCACCTGCTTCTTGTCGCCCGAGAAGGAGCGAGCGACGAAGCTGGCGCCGAGCTCCATCGCGAGCGCGCAGAGGTCGATGGCCGGCAGGTCGTTCACCACGCCGTTCTTCAGGGTCGTCCCCAGGTCGGCCGTCGGCGAGAGCTGCCCCTTGGTGAGGCCGTAGCAGCCGTTGTTCTCGACGATGTAGATCACCGGCACGTTCCGGCGCATCAGATGCACGTACTGGCCGATTCCGATCGCGCCGGTGTCGCCGTCGCCGCTGACGCCGATGGCCAGCAAGTCCTTGTTGGCGAGCATGGCCCCGGTCGCCACCGACGGCATGCGGCCGTGCACCGAGTTGAACCCGTGCGAGGCGCCGAGGAAGTACGCCGGGCTCTTGCTGGAACAGCCGATGCCCGACAGCTTGATGACCCGTGCGCTGTCCACGCCCATCTCGTAGAACGCCTCGACGATGCGCTCGGAGATCGCATTGTGCCCGCACCCGGCGCACAGCGTGCTCTTCCCGCCGCGGTAGGCGGCCATCTCGAGGCCGATCCGGTTCACCTTCTTCGCCGGTCCTGCCGGCGTCGGGCTGGCCGTCATCGTGACACCCCCTCCCCTTCCAGGGCCAGGATTGCATTCGTGATCGTCCGGGCGTCCAGCGGCAGGCCATCGTAGTGGAGGACCTGGCGCAGCCGCGGGGCGAGCGCGTGGTCGAGGTCGAGCTTCAGCAGGGCCGCCATCTGACCGTCGCGGTTCTGTTCGACCACGTAGACCCGGTCGTGACGTCGCACGAACTCCTCGACTGCCGGCCCGAAGGGATAGGCGCGCAGGCGCAGGTAGGAGGTTTGGACCCCGGCCTCGACGCGCAACTGGTCGCGGCTCTCGGCAATGCCCCAGTGGCTCGTGCCGTACCCGATGATCCCGATCGCCGCGCCGTCAATCGCGTCCACCACCGGCGGCGGCAACAGGGTCCCGGCCGTTTCGAACTTTCGAGCCAGGCGGTCGATGTTCGCCACGTAGTCCGTTGGCCGCTCGCTGTACTGGCCCCGCTCGTTGTGGCCGGACCCCCGGCAGAAGTAGGGGGGCATCCCGTCCCCCGGAATCGTCCGGTAGGGAATCGCGTCGCCGTCCACGTCCTTGTACCGGCCCCACTCACCCATCGCCTGAAGGACCTCGGGCGTCAGGTGCTTGCCACGGTCGAGCGGCTTCTCGGGGTACCGGAACGGCTCGGACATCCACGTGTTCATCCCGAGATCGAGGTCCGACATGACGAAGATCGGTGTCTGGAGCCGCTCGGCCAGGTCGAACGCCTCGATGGCCATCTCGTAGACCTCCCCCACCGAGGCTGGCAGCAGCATCGGGTGGCGGGTGTCGCCGTGCGACAGGAACGCGGTGGAGAGGATGTCCCCCTGCGCGGTCCGCGTCGGCAGCCCCGTCGAGGGGCCGACTCGCTGGATGTCGAAGATCACCGTCGGGACCTCGGCGTAGTAGCCGAGGCCAACGAACTCGGCCATCAGCGAGATCCCGGGCCCGGCCGTCGCCGTCATCGATCGTGCGCCGATCCAGCCGGCGCCGAGCGCCATCCCGAGCGCGCTCAACTCGTCCTCCGCCTGCACGATCGCGAAGGTCGCCTTGCCCGTCTCCTTGTCCATCCGGTACTTGCGCATGTAGCCGGTGAGCGTCTCGCACAGGCTGGACGACGGGGTGATGGGGTACCACGTCACGACAGTGACGCCGGCCATCATCGCGCCGATAGCCGCCGCCGCATTGCCCTCGATCAGGATCTGGCC
>Ga0105104_10003039_pt1 | contig 12101 bp, 10 predicted proteins | sample PPLLaktember2015_3_FD_87034 | JGI IMG/M metagenome (GOLD analysis project Ga0105104, IMG submission 87034) | Freshwater sediment microbial communities from Prairie Pothole Lake near Jamestown, North Dakota, USA - PPLs Lake P7 Core (6) Depth... | ecosystem: Environmental > Aquatic > Freshwater >...
AATGACCGCCAGTGACAAGCCAATCGGAATTTTATAAATATCGACCAGGACCATTTTGACCCCGACAAAGACCAGGACAGCCGATAGCCCAAGTTTCAGGTAATGGAACTTGTCCACAACACCGGCCAGCAGAAAGTAAAGCGAACGTAATCCCAGGATGGCGAACACATTCGAGGTATAAACGATAAACGGATCATTCGTGACTGCGAAAATGGCCGGGATGGAATCGACTGCAAAGATCAAATCGGTGCTTTCCACGATCAGCAGGACCAGGAAGAGCGGCGTCGCCATGAGCCTTCCCAGGCGGCGGACGAAAAACTGCTCGCCTTCATAGTTCTCCGTGACCGGCATGATCTTTCGCAAAAGCTTGACGACCGGGTTGTTCTCCGGGTGGACCTCTTCATGGCGCTGAATCGCCATGCGAATGCCGGTGAAGATCAGAAATGCTCCGAATACATAAATAATCCAATGGAATTCTTTTAAAAGTGCTGCTCCAATGACAATCAGAATGCCGCGCATGATCAAGGCGCCGAGGATGCCCCAGAACAGGACCCGGTGCTGATAGGCAGCAGGTACGGCAAAGAATGAAAAGATCACTACAAAGATGAAGATATTGTCCACGCTGAGCGACTTTTCGAGCAGGTAGCCCGTGAAAAACGCCAGCGCGGCTTCACTGTTCGAGTAATCGCTGGCAGGCACAAACTTGTCCCAGAAGAAATACACTCCCAGGTTGAAGAGCATGGAGAGCGTGATCCACACAATGCTCCAAATGGTTGCCTCTTTGATCGAAACCTTATGAGCCTTCTGATGAAACACCCCCAGGTCCAAAGCGAGTAGTGCCAGCACGAATAGATTAAAACCGATCCACAGCCAAATGGACGCGTCAAACATAGTTCTCTCCTCTTATCAGTTTGACCGTGGGAAACAAAAAGCGAGACTCCACGGTCTGAATCGTGATAGTCTCGCCAGTAGTGTACATGTTACACGTACAGTTAGCCGAGAGCGTTCGCTCTGTATTGACGACCAACTGGTGGCGCTAAAGGCGCCATGGCTACTCCCTAACTTGCGCCGATTTTATTCTATTTTTGCCAACTTTCTCCGAACTCTAACAAAGTTCTTACCCTCAATCGTTTCTCTTTTCCACAACCCAAAAATGGGAAAGGCCAAATGCTTTCAAAGGTGTTTTTTCCAGAAACTGTAAGATGCCACGTAAGACTTTTCCCAGCGGTCCGAACCTGGCAATAATATTGTCGTACGCACCAAAGATGGTGGTACGCTCAATAAAGCGAACCGGCAAATCGGCAAAAAGCTTTTCCAGATCTTTGGCTGAATAGACGCGCACATGCGGAGCCAATTTGTTCCGTAAAGCGCGCGGTAAATAATTCACAAATAGTTTGTTGCCGAAACGATACTTTCCTCTCCAGTAAATCCCATGGGTCTCGAACGGATAGCCGCGGTTCGGGACGAAGAGGACAATCCGTCCGCCGGGCTTAAGAGTGCGGATCATTTCGCGGAGCGCGAGGCGGTCATCCCGGACGTGTTCGAGTACCTCGTGGCTGAGGATCAGGTCGAAGGTCTCAGAGGGGAGCGGAACGGACTCGCCTGCTGCATTGATCACGTGCGGAGAGTTCCTGCGTGCTTCGGCAGCGCGCTCGAAGTCGTATTCCAAGCCAATGACTTTTCCTCCAAAAGGGGAGAGGTGTTCCACGTACATCCCTACTCCGCAGCCATTTTCGAGAATGCAGCCCTGGATGCGTTCCCCTGCGGCGCGGACGATCATCGCCAGCCTGCGCTGTTGGCCTGCCCGCCAGACATAGGAAGGTTCCCCACACCATGCAGCTTTATCAAGGTTCCGTTCAGACATGGGGTCAATTATAGCTTGCATCTTTTAATTGCCTATGCTAAAATGTTCCTGTACGAATTGATTACCGCACGCACCGAGAAGTGGGCAACCCCCACTTTTCTGCTTGTAATAGGAGCAAACGGAGCAGTTAGCATGACAAAGAACGAGTTCGCCCTGGCTTTCAACGAAGTGCTGGAAGAAAAACAACTCTCGAAGGAGATTATCCTGGGAGCTATTGAGTCCGCCATGGTTTCGGCTTATCGGCGGGCTGTCAACGCGTCCACGGCACAGCATGTCGAAGCCAAAATTGACTCTGAGACTGGCAAGGTAATGGTCTTCGCCGAGAAGGAAGTGGTGGAAGACGTGCAGGAGCCAAAGACCGAGGTCCTGCTGGAGGAAGCGCGCAAGGTCAACCCCGAAGCGCAGCTTGGTGATATGGTTGTCGTCGAAACCACCCCGGCGGATTTTGGACGCGTTGCCGCGCAGACGGCGCGTCAGGTCATCCAACAGCGCATCCGTGAAGCCGAGCGTTCGAATCAAATGCAGTATTTCGAGCGGCAGGTAGGCGAAACTGTTAGCGGTATTGTTCAAGCAACCAATGCCCAGGCAACGACCGTCGGTCTGGATATGAAAGCCGAAGGCGTGCTGCCTGCCAATCAAAGAATCCCCGGCGAGCGCTTCAAGGTGCACGACCGCGTCCGCGCGGTGGTGCTGGAGGTGAAAGACGGTTCGCGCGGTCCGCAAATCGTGCTGTCGCGTGCCCATCGCAACTTCCTGCGACGTTTGCTCGAGAACGAAGTCCCCGAGATCTATCACGGCGTGGTGTAGATCCGCGCGATCGCGCGCGAGCCAGGCGCACGTGCCAAGGTCGCTGTGATGGCAACTCAGGCCGGTGTAGACCCCGTCGGCGCGTGTGTGGGCATCAAGGGTGTCCGTATTCAAGCCATCGTCAAGGAATTGCACGATGAGAAGATCGATATTATTCAATGGGATCAAGACCCGGTTGTCTATATTTCCAAAGCGATCAGCCCGGCGCGTGTCAGTGGCGTCTATCTTTCCGAAGTGGAGGGCAATCGTACTGCCACTGTGGTGGTCAATGAAGATCAACTCAGCCTGGCGATCGGCCGGGATGGGCAGAACGCCCGTCTCGCCGCGAAGCTGACCGGCTGGCGCATTGACATCAAATCGCTGGCGGAGGCTGCGGGTGACGCGATCCGCAAGCTGCAGGGTGACCCTGAACTGGCTGCGCTCCTGCCCGCGTCTGTGGAAGCCATCCCGGCGGCAGAGGAAGTGCTGGCGAAGAAAGCCGAGAATCGTCCGATCACGCCGGAAGAGTTCACCATGCTGTCGCAGTTCGTCGATCGTGTCGAACGCCGTACGATCCAGATCAAGGAAGACGCGGCGCGCGCGGAAGAAGAGAAAGTGACGACTGCCCGCGCGGAAGTGCCAACCGCCGCGTTTGGCATGCCGCTCGAACAGCTTGAACTCAAAGAACATGTCTTCAATATTCTGGTGGAAGCCGGGATCGATACGGTCGGTGCATTGATGATGTCCATGAAGATGGATGCCAACAAAGTGCTGGGCTTGCCTGGGATTGGTCCCAAGGCGATTACGAATATCGAAGAGAGACTTGCCGTGATCGAGTTCCCGGAACCGGCTCCCGCAGAGCCCGTGGCGGAACCTGTTGCCGAGGCAGAAGCTCAACCTCAGCTGGAAGTCGAAGCGCCGGTTGCTGCTGAGACCGCCCCGGTCCAGGCCGAGGAAACGCCAGTAGATGAGAAGCAGGCTCAGGCGAAGAAAGACCAGAAGGGCAAAATCGCCGAGGAAACGGAAGACGATGAACATAAGGACGGTGTCTCGTTGGATGAGCTCTTCTCGATGAAGCCGGAGATCTTCCAATCCGCAGGTACGGAAGACGAAGAGTCCGCGGACAAAAAGAAGGGCAAGAAAGGCAAGAAAAAGAGCGTTGAGCTGGTGCTCGACGAGGAACGTGGCGAGGTTGTCGGGCGCAAGAAGCACAAACGCGGCGATGATAATCTCGGTGAAGATTGGTAGTATAGTTACTGTGTCGTTGCGTTTTGCAACCCCGCCGGAGGCAGGCGGGGCAATGACTTGAGATGAAGGTGTCTAAGAAACCTGTCCAGCGTGTAAAACATGTGCCCCAGCGGACGTGCGTGGGCTGTCGTGAAGTCCTGCCCAAGCGCAAGATGGTTCGTATCGTGAAGACCGCCAACGGTGTGCAGATAGACCCAACCGGCAAACTGCCTGGACGGGGAGCCTATCTGCATGATCGGCGGGAATGCTGGGAGCGCGGCTTGAAAGGCGCGCTGGGTCATGCCTTGAAAACTTCTTTGACAGAAGATGACCGTACTCGATTTGAAGAATTTATGAGTGCTCTGCCGGTGGAGGCAGAGATCGTGGGGGCTGGTGAGTAGCCAAATGTGATGGACTGAATCGCTCACAGGACTCACCAGCGGATGAGTAATACGCTTTTGGCAAATTGCTCATTTGAAGTTTGTGTTTATGGAGGTAGTCCTATGAGTAACAATGGAAACAAGCTTGAACTGCCGGCCAGCATCGTGATCCGCGATCTGGCGCAGAAGATCGAAAAAAGTCCCATAGACCTCATTAAAAAACTGATGTCCAACGGTGTGATGGCAACCATTAATCAAGCCGTGGATTTTGATACCGCTGCGATCGTGGTGGCGGAATATGGTTTTGAAGCCATCCCTGAGGCTGTGGAAGAAGCTGTTGTTGAAACCGGTGAGGTGCCTCTCTGGCGCCGTATGATCGCCGGAGAGGATGAATCAAAGCTGATCAATCGCCCGCCGGTGGTGACGATTTTAGGACATGTCGACCACGGGAAGACCAGCCTGCTCGATGCCATCCGGCAGACGGATGTGGCGGCCGGCGAAGCAGGCGGAATTACGCAGCATATCGGTGCGTATCAGGTGGAACTTAAAGGCAGGACGATCACGTTCCTGGATACACCCGGTCATGCCGCGTTCACGCAAATGCGGGCGCGCGGCGCCCAGGGCGCGGATATTGTGGTGCTGGTCGTCGCAGCAGACGATGGTGTGATGCCACAAACTCGCGAAGCAATCGCGCATGCCAAGGCTGCGCGCGTGCCGATCATGGTGGCCTTGAACAAGATCGACAAACCCAATGCCAACATAGAGCATGTGAAGCAGCAGCTTGCCGAACAGGAACTCGTCCCCGATGACTGGGGGGGGAGTACGATGGTCATCCCCGTCTCTGCCAAGCAGAAAAAGGGTATCGAAGATTTGCTCGAAGGTATCCTGCTGGTGGCGGACAATACTTCCATCAAAGCGAATCCCAGCGGCAAAGTGATCGGCACCGTGATCGAAGCTGAATTGGATAAATCCAAAGGGGTGATGGCGACCTTGTTGATTCAGAACGGAACGCTTGAATCTGGCGATATTGTTGTTGCCGGAACGACTCATGGCAGACTGCGTGCGCTCTCCGATTACAAAGGCAAACCTGTCAAGAAGGCTGGTCCATCCACACCGGTGGCAGTGATGGGGCTGAGTGACGTCCCGTCCGCGGGCGATGTGTTCGAGGTGGTGGATTCTGAAAAGGAAGCACGTCTGATTGTGGCCGAGCGTTCGGCGCTGGCAAAGTCCCAGGCACAGGCAAAGAAAAAAATGTCGCTTGAGGATCTGTTTGCCAATGTTAAAGCCGGAGAAGCGCAGGAACTGAATCTCATCGTCAAAGCGGATGTGCAAGGGTCGCTTGACCCAATCGTCGGCGAGTTGAATAAACTTGGTGAGGGCGAGATCGGCATCAAAATTCTGTATGCTGAAACAGGCAACATTGGCGATAACGATGTCATGCTTGCATCCGCTTCCAACGCCATCATCATTGGCTTCAACGTGCAGGCCGATGTCTCCGGGCGTCGCCTGGCGGAAAAGGAAGGGGTGGATATTCGCCTTTATGAGATTATCTATCGCATGACCGAGGACATCGAAAAAGCCTTGAATGGCATGCTCGAACCTGAAACAAAGGAAAAGATCGTTGGGCGTGCGCAAGTCCTGGCTGTATTCACTGCCTCCAAATTCGGCAAAGTCGCTGGTTGCCGGGTAACGGATGGCGAATTGCGCCGTAATGGGAAGGTACGTCTCTACCGCGGCACCGATCTTGTTTATGAAGGTGACATGGGTTCCCTGCGTCATGAAAAGGATGATGTTAGAGAAGTGAAGCAAGGGTACGAGTGTGGCGTTGGTTTCAAGAGCTTCAATGATATTCAGGTCGGCGATCAGCTGGTCTGCTATGTCGTTGAAAAATCGTGAGTATAAACCTTGCGAAGGCCTGTCTTCGCAAGGTTATGAGTAAATATGCCTTCAGGAATTCGACTTCAACGGATCGCGGATCGAATCCGCCAGGAACTCTCGGAGATGCTGATCCGCGAGATCAGTGATCCGCGCCTGAAACAAATTTTTGTGACCGACGTAAAAATAGATAAGGAACTGGCGTTTGCGGATGTTTTTGTTTCTGCCATCGAGGGAGTGGAACGCTCCGCCGACGTTCTGGCGGGGCTTGAGTCTGCTTCGGGTTTCCTGAGGCGGACTCTCTCCTCCCGTATCGAACTGCGTGCCTTTCCGCGTCTGCGTTTTCACTGGGATGTGACCCCGGAGAATGCAGATCGTATAGAAAGAATCCTTGCGGAATTACGGAAAAAGAAATAAACTACTCTGTATCTCGCTGGAAACAATTTAGAACTCAAGAGGAACTTGCATAGCATGAATGAAGTGACAACCGGGGCAATCAAGGAACGGCTGAATAACGCAGAAAAAGTTATCATCGCATCGCACGTTCGACCAGATGGAGATGCCATCGGCTCACTGCTTGGTCTGGGGTTGGCCCTGCGGGACGCGGGCAAGTCTGTGGAGATGGTTTTGGTGGATGGTGTTTCTGCCTCTTTCAGGCATCTCGAAGGAAGTGAACTGATCGTCAAGAAGCCAACGGGGGAACATGATACGTTCATTACTGTGGATTGCGCCGATTTCAAACGTGCAGGGAAGGTCTTTGAAAACTTCGGTCAACCGGATATCAATATTGATCATCACAAAACCAATGAGCGATTTGGAAAACTTAACCTGATCGAACCGGATGAAGTGGCTACTGCGGCAATCCTGACAAACCACCTGCCCGAATGGGGCTACAAGATCACCAAACCCATCGCGGCTGCCTTATTGACAGGCATTGTCACCGATACACTTGGTTTCCGCACCTCAAATACCAATCCCTCAGCATTGCGTCTATGTGCCATGTTAATGGAGACCGGCGTGGACATGACCGATCTTTATATGAAGTCGTTGGTGAAAAAATCATTCACTGCGGCACGTTATTGGGGAGCCGGCCTCTCGCGTTTGGAACAAAAGAATGGAATGGTGTGGGCTACCCTGACTGTCGAGGATCGGAAGAAATCCGGCTATGGTGGCAACGACGACGCCGACCTGATCAATATGATCTCAGCCATTGATGGGAATAAAGTAGGAATGATTTTCGTCGAGCAGAACGATCAGCATGTTAAGATTTCATGGCGGGCGCTGGAGCCGGGCATCGATGTGTCGAAGGTGGCGCAACATTTCAACGGTGGCGGCCATGCGGCGGCGGCGGGAGCAGATGTCCCCGGCACGCTGACCGAAGTCCAGCCATTGGTACTAAAAACAACCCAGGAAATGTTATCAATCTAATTTCTCATTTGCAATTCAGACAAATGTGGCATAATTTAGGACGTCCTAGTTAAAAAGGAGGAATGAAAGTGAACAGTCAAGATGTTAAGAACGCTATCTCTGGGGTTTTAGTAGTGGACAAACCCGTTGGGATGACTTCTCATGATGTAGTGCAGGTGATCCGTAATGGAACGAACCTGCGCCGTGCCGGGCACACGGGAACGCTTGACCCGCGCGCTTCGGGCGTGCTTGTAATTTTAGTGGGTCCGGCTGTACGGTTAAGCGAATATGTATCTGCTTCTGATAAACGATATCAAGCCATTATTCGTCTGGGCGCCAGGACAGATACCTTCGATGCGGACGGCAAGGTGACACAGGGCAGCGCGCCTGTCAATGTCACTGAAAGCCAGTTCGAAGAAGTGTTGAAGACCTTTATCGGTGAGATCGAGCAAACTCCGCCCCCGTACTCTGCGGTCAAGGTGCAGGGCCGGAAAGCTTACGAAATGGCACGCAAGGGCGAGGAAGTTGAACTGGAACCGCGCAAGATCACCGTTCATCACCTCGAAGTGCTGGAATGGGCGCCGCCCGAAGTTGTGATCGACGTGCATTGCTCTTCGGGGACCTACGTCCGTTCGCTGGCAAACGACCTCGGTGAAAAGCTGGGCTGCGGCGCGTACCTCGTGGGTTTGCGACGCACCAAGAGCGGACGGTTCTCCTTGCGGGACGCGGTGCCTTTGCGCAAGCTGCAGGAAGCCTTCCACGCCGGGAACTGGTATCAATATCTCATTCCCGCCGCGGAAGCATTGGCGGATTGGCCCGCCATCGAACTCAGCCCGGACGAGGTGGAAGACGTGCGTCATGGTCATCGCGTAAAAACGACAGCAGATACTGAGCTGGGCAGCCGGGTTCGCGGCGTCAGCACGCAGGGTGAGTTGGTGGCTCTCATGGAAGCGGTTCAGGGTGAAGATGGTGAGCCGGCCTGGCAGCCGAAGAAGGTGTTCTTCACTTCAGAATAACGCTTCGACTTCGCTTGGTCTCGACGGAACGTCTCGACCAGCGCCGCTCAGCGCGAACTATGCAACATTACCGTTCTCTCGAGGAAGTCAACCTGCAAAATTCCTGGTTGACCGTTGGCGTCTTTGATGGCGTTCATCGCGGCCACCAGCAGATTATTAAGGAACTTACAACAGGCGCTCATGCCAATGAGGCGCCTGCTGTCGTTTTAACGTTTGATCCGCATCCTGCCTCGGTGTTAAGCGGCCGTGAAATCAAATGTTTGACGCTGCCAGATGAACGCGCCGGTTTGCTCGGAACCCTGGATGTGGATATCGTCATCACCGAGCGTTTCACGCGGGAGCTTTCAGCGGTCAGCGCTCACGATTTTATGAGGCGTCTGACGCGTCAGCTGGGACTCCGGCACCTGCTGATCGGCTATGACTTTGCCCTGGGCAAGGGGCGCGAAGGCAACGCAGCCCGCTTGACGGAAATTGGCGCGGAGCTTGGATACAGTGTCACAGTGGTGCCAGCCTTGAGCGACGAAAGCGGCGTGATCTCCTCCACCGAGATCCGCAAATTGATCGAGGTTGGGAATGTCGCGGAGGCGGCGCGCCTGCTGGGGCATCCCTATAGCCTGCACGGACCGGTGACCCACGGCGATGGGCGCGGCAAAACGATCCATGTGCCGACCGCCAACATTGCCTATTCACAGGCGAAGATGATCCCTGCCAAGGGGATTTATGCCTGTTGGGCTTATTTGGGCGATGAAAGGTATCAGGCTGCGATCAACATTGGCACCAACCCGACCTTTACACCCGATAAACAAACCCCGAACGTGGAAGTACACCTGCTTGATTTTCATCGAGATATTTACGGTGAAGAGTTGCGGCTTGAGTTTGTTGCGCGTCTGCGTGATGAACTCAGGTTTGATTCGGTGGACGTTCTGCTCGAACAGATTTGGAAAGATGTGGAAGCGTCGAGAAGAATTCTTCAACAATAGCGGACAAACGTCCGCTATTGTCCACAGGACTGCTTCGCTTGTTTTATAATCTGCCAGACTTTTCTGAAGGAGACCCCCATGCCCGAACGTGAAATTTATCTGCTCTCACCGCGCTCACTCGCACCTGAAACGATCGCGGTCGCCTTTGCCAAGACCTCACGCTCGCCTGAATCGTTCCGGGCGATCGCGGCGGAATTGAGCGACGAAAAATCCGCGCAGTTCCACGAGAAGTGGGTGGTGGGATATGGCCACGCCTCGGTGGCGGAACATGCGGTGCTGCATATCGCCTTTGAGAATGTCTCGCGGCTTGCCATCGAGAGCATCGAAGGGAATCGCCTCGCTTCCTACACGGAAAAGTCAACCCGCTATCAAAGGTGGGAGCTTGCTGATTTTACAATTCCACCTGAACTGAGCCAGGCGGAACATCCACTCTGCGACGAATATGTGGATACCGTCCGCCTCCTTTTCCAGACCTATGCCGATTCGCTGGACCCTGTGCGGAATCTTATCCTGGAGCGTTTCTCGCGCCGCGAGAACGAAAAGGAGGAAGCCTGGGACCGCCGCATCCGTTCGAAGTATGTGGATGTGTGCCGGTTTATCCTGCCGGCTGCCTCCCTGGCAAACGTTGGCATGACGGCGAATGCGCGTGTACTGGAAAATATGATCCGTAAGATGCTTTCCCATGAGTTGCTGGAAGTGCGGCAGATCGGCGAGCGGGTCAAGGAAGTGGCACTAGGCGAGACGCCAACGCTTGTGAAATATGCGGAAGCTGTGCCGTATTTGGTGGAGACGGTAAAAGAATTTAATGCTAGGGGCACGAGATCTCGTGCCCCTACAGAGGATGATTGGTGTACTCTTGTTGCTTACGACAAAAACGGTGAGAAGAAAATCCTTGCCGCGGCGTTATATCGCTTCGGTGAAATGAGTTATGGGGATGCATTGGCTTACATCGAATCGTTGGAGGCAGGGGAGCAGGCAAACCTCGCTGATTCCCTGTTGGGTCGTTTGGGCAAATACGATATTCCTCTGCGTGAGTTAGAGTATTCGACCTATACCTTCGACCTGCTCATGGACCAGGGCGCGTACGCAGAGTTCAAGCGTCACCGCATGATGACGCAGACGCCGCAGAAGCTGACGACGCGGCTGGGATACGCAACCCCGCGCCTGATCACGGAAGCAGGCTTCGGGTCACAATATGAGACGGCGATGGCGGCGGCGGCGAAGATGTACGAGAAGCTGTATCCATTCAATCCGAACGTCGCCCAGTATGTAGTCCCCAACGGATTTAATCGCCGCGTGCTGGCTCAGTTCAATTTGCGGGAAGCCTACGCGTTCTGTCAATTGCGTTCGGCGGCGAACGCCCATTTTTCGATCCGACGGGTCGCGCAACGCGTGTACGAGGAGCTGGCACGCGTCCATCCCTTGTTGACGAAGTATATGAAATTGCCTGATGAACCCTGGAAAAGGGGGGAAGAGGATTTTTTTACGAAGGTTTGATTTCATCGCGCTGAGCGGAGAGAGGACGTGTTCTGCGTCCGAACGGAGACGAAGCGCTTCGTCTGCATTCGCCTGTCGGCTCACTCCGCTCAGCGCGAAGATTAGATCAATTTTGAAACAATTGCCAGCAGGATTCCGCCTGCGATCACGCTTCCCAATTGACCGGCCGTGTTCGCACCCATGGCATGCATCAAAATGAAATTATCCGGATCTTCATCGTTGGCGACTTTCGCAGCAAGACGCCCCGCCATGGGAAAGGCCGAGATGCCCGCCGCGCCGATGAGCGGGTTGATCTTGTATCCACTCACTACAGCCATCAACTTGCCAAAGAGCAGACCTGCCACCGTATCCAATATAAAAGCGAGCAGACCCAGGCCGAGGATCTGGATCGTTGCAAGGTTCAGGAAGCTCTCGGCGCTCATGGTCGCGCCGATGGTCAAGCCTAAAAACAGGGTGGCGACGTTGATGATCTCATTCTGCGCGGATTTGCTTAAGCGATCCACTACGCCCGAAACCTTCAATAAATTCCCAAGCATGAGCATGGAAATTAGTGGAGTGGCTTCAGGGACGAGTAGCCCCACAACAAGCGTTAACAGGATGGGGAAGAACGCCAGCGTCTTTTGCGAGATCGGTTTGGGAGTGTATTCCATGCGGATCAGGCGTTCTTTTTTGGTCGTCAGCAATTTCATCAGTGGCGGCTGGATGATGGGGACCAGGCTCATGTACGAGTAGGCTGCCACCGCAATTGGAGCCAGAAGCTCGGGCGCCAGCTTCGTCGCGACGAAAATGGAGGTGGGTCCGTCGATCGCGCCGATCACGCCGATCGAGGCGGCCTCGTTGAGTGGAAATCCAAGCAGGATCGCCAGGATCAGCGTGCCGAAGATCCCGAACTGTCCGGCCGCGCCCAGCAGTGCCATCCTGGGCTGGGCGAGCAGCGGGCTGAAATCGATCATCGCTCCCACGCCGACAAAGATCAACAAGGGGAAGAGTTCCGTGGAAATTCCGGCGTTGTAAAGCACACCCATCATGCCTTCTGCGGCGGTCATGCCTGCCAGTGGGATGTTTGCGA
>Ga0105104_10003041_pt1 | contig 12101 bp, 9 predicted proteins | sample PPLLaktember2015_3_FD_87034 | JGI IMG/M metagenome (GOLD analysis project Ga0105104, IMG submission 87034) | Freshwater sediment microbial communities from Prairie Pothole Lake near Jamestown, North Dakota, USA - PPLs Lake P7 Core (6) Depth... | ecosystem: Environmental > Aquatic > Freshwater >...
CCCATGCGGTAGGGATCCACACCCAGGGTGGCAGAGAACTTGCCTTCCTTGAGCAGGTCCAGGGTCGGCTGGTTGCCGTCGATGCCCACCGCGAAGAAGTCCTCGTTGATGGTCTTGCCCAGCTGCTCGGCTGCCAGGGCGGCTCCGATGGCCATCTCATCGCTGTTGCCGTAGAACACGTCGATGTCGGGGTCCTTCTGCAGGGCGATGGTGGCTACTTCGGAACCCTTGGTGCGCAGCCACTCGGCAGTCTGCTCGCCGACGATCTCGACGTTGGGGCAGTTCTTCTCCAGCCCGGCCTTGAAGCCGCCGGTGCGGCGGTGGGAGAAGATGCTGTCGATGCCCAGCAGGATGAAGACCTTACCCTGGGTCTCAGCGGGGGTGGAGTTGTATTTCCCAGCGATCAGCTCGCAGGTGTAGGCAGCCAGCTTCTCGGCTCCGCCCCACTGGTCGTAGCCGATGTAGGAGGTCACCTCGCCCTCGGAGAAGGGGGTGATGAAGTTGTGCGCCAGGATTGGGACGCCTTTCTCATTGGCGGCCTTGACCGCTGTCACGGCCGAATCGGTGCCGATCGGGTTGATCGAGAGCGCCTGGACGCCTTTTTCCAGCAGCTGCTGGACGGTGGTGACGAAGGCAGCGAAATCACCTTCGGAGGCAGGCGCCTGGACGTCGATCTTCCAGCCCAGCTCTTCAGAGCGAGCGGTGGCTCCGTCTGCCATGGCGACGTGGAAGGGGCTGGTCAATGCCGGAGGTACAAAACCGGCGTAGACTTCACCACCGCTGCTGGCCGCCGGAGGTTGGGTCGCGGCTGGTTCGTTCGCGGCGGGCGCCTGGGTAGCCGGCGCCTGGGTCGGCGCGGCTGTTGGGGCGGCGCAGCCTGCCACCATCACCAGGATGGTGAGCATTGAAAATAGGGTGAACACCAGTTTTCTTGACATAACTCTCCTTCCCTTCTTAAAAAAAGTTGGTTTGAACTACACCGGGAGCCAATACCGCGCTCGACCGGTGGGACAAACGGGTATGGGTACCCGGTTGAACCTAGACTTTGGGCTTGCGCACCCGGCGCTGCAGCCAGGGGATCTCGCCCCGCCGCGCCACATCTAGTGCTACAGCCAGAACGATAATAAAACCGATCACGATATCTTTGGCATTCGAGGGTGCGGAAAGGTACACCAGGCCGGCCTGGACGACGCGGATGATAAACACACCAATCAGTGTTCCCCAGATCCCACCGGTGCCGCCCGAGAGAGCCGTGCCGCCGATCACCACCGCTGCCACCGAGATCAGGGTCATATCCGTCCCGTTCTGGTAGGCGCCTGACTGCAGACGCCCCATCACCAGGATGCCCGAGATGGCCGCCAGCAGCCCGCTGATCCCGTAAATAATCACCTTAACCCCATTGACGTTGATCCCCGATAGCTTGGCGGCGGTCTCATTCCCGCCGATCGCGTATGTATAGCGCCCGAGTTTGGTATGGTTGAGCACGAACCAGACGATGGCGTAGATGACCAGAGCCAGGATGAGCGGCATGGGAATTTTGAGATTGCCGGCGTTGATGTAACCGGTCAGGAAGCTGAGGAAGGCGTCTTTATGGATATTGATCCCGGCGCCGCGCGTCCATACTAACGCCGTGCCCCACAGCATACCCCGGAAACCCAGGGTGACGATAAAGGGGTTCATCTGAAACTGGGTGATCAGCAGACCCTGCAGCATACCGATCAACGCCCCGGCCGTCAGGGCGATCAAGATGGCCTGCCACGCGGCAATCCCGAACGCGATCTGTCCGCCGGCCACGTTGGTGCCGGCAATCAGGACGGCTGCCAGCACCCCACTAAAGGAAACCATCGCCTCTACCGATAGATCGATCCCGCTGGTTAGAATCACGAAGGTTTGCCCGGCAGCCACCACCCCAATGGCAGCCGCTTCCAGGCCGATGAGCAGCATGCTGGTGGGCGTCCGGAAGGGCGGGGATAGCACCCATAGGATGCCCGCCAGAACCAGGAGGACGAGCAGTGGACCCGTGCTGGCAATCAATTTTCTGACCAGGCTGCCCGCGGCTTTTGTGGTTTGATTGATGCTGGTAGTGGTTTCACTCATGGTTTTATTCAGCCTTCGTGTGTTTAAAGAGATCGATGCTTTCTTTCTCTACGCCAGTCGCGTACTCCATAATATTTTCCTCACTGGCTTCTTCATGGGTTAGCACGCCGCGGATCCGCCCACCGCGCATCACCAGGATGCGGTCGCTCATCCCCAGGATCTCGAGCAGCTCCGAGCTGATCATGATAATAGCCACCCCCTGCCTGGCCAGGTCGTTGATCATCCGGTAAATTTCCACCTTGGCGCCCACATCGATCCCACGGGTTGGTTCATCGAAGATCAGCACGCGCGGTTCGGTTGCCATCCACTTGCTCAACACCACCTTCTGCTGCGTGCCCCCGGAGAGGTTCATCGCCAGCTGGTCCTGGCTGGAGGCCTTGATCGCCATACTTTCGATGAAGCTTTGGGCCAACGCGATTTCTTTGCGCCGGTTGGTGCCCAACCCTGAAGTCAGGCGGTTGAGCACGGCCATGGTGATGTTGTTGCGCACGTTCATCTTGAGGAATAAGCCCTGCTGCTTGCGGTCTTCTGTCAGCAGACCGATGCCGTTACGGATGGCATCCTGTGGGCTGCGGATCTGCACCTCTTTCCCCATCACGAAAATCTTTCCACTGTCGATGGGGTCGGCCCCGAAGACCGCGCGCACCAGCTCGGTCCGGCCGGCGCCCACCAGCCCGGCGATCCCGAGCACCTCACCGGCGTACGCCGAAAAACTGATGTCTTGCAGGCGGGTACCCTGGTTCAGGCCTTCCACCCGCAGCATTTCCTCCCCCTGGGTGGCCTTTTCCTTGGCGAATTTTTCAGAGAGATCGCGCCCCACCATCAGGCGGACCAGGCCGTTAAGATCCAGGCCGGCTACCGGGCGGGTGGTGATCAGGCGGCCGTCTCGCAGGACGGTGATGCGGTCGCTCAGCTCGAATGTCTCTTCCAGGTGGTGGCTGATATAGATGATGGATACACCTTGCTCTTTTAGCTCGCGCACGATGGCGAAGAGATCGTTGATCTCGCGGATGCTCAAAGATGAAGTGGGCTCATCCATGATGATCAGCTCGGCGTTCTGGTGGAGCGCCTTGGCTACTTCCACCATCTGCTGTTGGCCGACCCCTAACTTGCTCAGCTGGATGCGCGGGTCAACATCCAGGTGCAGTTTTGCCAGCAGCTCGCGCGCCTTGCGGTGCATGGCGGTCCAGTCCAGGCGCATTCCCCGGGTGATCTCGCTCCCCAGGAACAGGTTTTCGGTTACCGAGAGGTAAGGGACCTGGTTTAGCTCCTGGTAGATCGTGGCGATCCCGGCTGCCTGGGCCTGGTGCGGGTTGGCGAAATGGGCGGGCTGCCCTTTGAAGAACATTTCGCCTTCGTCGCGCTCGTATACCCCGGCGATGATCTTCATTAAGGTCGATTTGCCGGCGCCGTTCTCGCCGACCAGGGCGTGGACTTCCCCCTTGCGCACTTCGAAGTTTACTTTGGAGAGCGCCAGCACGCCCGGGAACTGCTTGGTGATGCCGCGCATCTCCAGGAGGACTGGCTGGTCAGGTTGGATAGAGGTAGAGGATAGGCTCAACTTATCTCACTTGTGGGTAAGATCTAGTTTTGAAAAAATTGGGGACAATAATAGCTTTGTTATAGGCGATTTGCAGGGTGGTGCACAAGATGCCCAACGCAGAAATGGTGCAAGGTCAGCGCAATGACAGTGCACTCCAGTGCAACCGGAGTGCACCCCCCAAGCAGCCGCCCTGGTTTGCCCGGAGTGATCTATCTCGACTTCAGCCGGGTGGTATCTGCGACCGGCGCCGTATGGTGGTTCCGCACCATCAGATCGGTCAATACTTCGATCGAATCCTTGAGATCGTAAAAGTACTGCCTGCGGCTGATGTGCAGTACGTGCAAGATCTGATCGACCGCCTGCTCCTGGACATAAGTCAGGTCGAGGATGCGGTAGCTGCGCGTCCCATGCGCGGCATTGTCATGGCCGCTAAAAGGCTCCTGTGGTTTTAGGTTCTCGATGGTGTTGAGCAGGATAGTGCGCAGCGTTTCTCCCCTCACCCCGGCCGTGCGCTCCTTGCTCAGGTCCTGCTCGGATAAGGCCCAGTCTGCCAGCGCCATCCGGCCCAGGTACAGGTCGTCCCACAGGTGGCGCAGGGCATCTCGCACCTGGCGGACCAGCCAGCCGCTCTCGATCAGCCAGGCATCCTCCAGGCTGACCGCCAGCGGTTGGGTGAGCGCTTCGAGGGTTTCGATGGTTGTTTCTTTGATGACCGCCGCACTCGGGCTCTGCAGTTCGATCACCCCGACACACCGGTCGCGGTTCATGATCGGCAGGGCCAGGGCAGACTGGATCTCGGGGCGCATGGGCATCACGCGCTGGTAGCCCGTCCGGGTCAAATCCTGGATGACAACCGGCAGCCCCGTTTCCATGGCCTCGGCCACGATGCGGCTCTTGCCCGGATAGACCGCCTGAGATGCCGGCTCTTTTCCGGAGGAGATCATCTCCTGCGGCACCAGGTCGCCGGTCTCCCGGTCGACCAGGTAGAACCGGCACAATGCGGATCCGGTGTATTTCTCAACTTTTTGCGAAAGCTTTCCCAACAGCTCGGGCAGATAATGACCGCCGGTCACCGACCGGCTGGCCTCCACCCGGGTGGCCGCCTTACGCGCGCGCTGGCGCTCCACGTCGATGATCACGGCCAGCACGATCACCACCCCGGTGACCACATCCCGCCACCAGGCCGGCGCGTTCAGCATGATCATCCCGCTGGGTATGACCGCCAGGATAAATACGCCGATCAGGGTGCCCCAAATCCCTCCGACGCCGCCGGTCAGGCTGGTTCCGCCGATGATCGCCGCAGCCACCGAATTGAACTGGAACCCGTCCCCGTTGGAATACACCCCCGCATCGATATACGAGATCAGGATGGTGCCCGTCACGGCCGCCAGAAGTCCGCTGTAGGCATAGAAATAGATGCGGTAGCGGTTGACATCGATCCCGGCCAGGCGGGCGGCCGTTTCATTGCCGCCGATAGCGTGGCAGTAGCGCCCCAATTTGGTGTTGCGCAGCAGGTAGGCCGTAAACAGATAAACAGCCAGCATGATCAGCACCGGGGCCGGGATGATACCAATTTTCCCGTCCGAGAACCATTTGAATTCGTTGGGCAGGTTATAAATGATCGCGCCTTTGGAGAGCCCCAGGGCCAGGCCGCGCAGCCCCACCATGGTGCCCAGCGTCACAATAAAAGCGGGCATCTGGCGGTGGGTGATCAACCAGCCCTGCGCGCCGCCGATCAGAATCCCCGTCATCCAGCCGATCAGGATCGCCAGGTAGCTCAGGTTGCCTTCCAGGGGCGGGATGACACCCAGGCCGAATTTCATCAGCCAGGCCGTGATCAGCCCGGTCAGCGCGATGACCGAGCTTACCGAAAGGTCGATCCCCCCCGAAATCATCACCACCGTCTGGCCAATCGCCACGATCCCGATGGTGATGGCGGCGTTTTTGGTCAGGAATACCAGGTTGTTGATCTGGCGGAAGGGGGGAGAGAGGACCGAGAAGACCAGGATCAGCAGCGCCAGGCCGATGATCGCCCCCACCTGGTCCAGTCCGGTCCAGCGGGTTTGGCGTTGTAAGAGCCGGGCGGCCCGGTCTTTCCAGCGCAGGAGGGTCCCTTTCCAGGCGATATCCGTCATAAGGGAGACCCTCCACTGGCCACCGCCAGGATGGTGGCCGGATTGGCCTCCTCACGCGGGAGAATGGAGACAATCTGACCGTTGCGAATGACGGCCACGCGGTCGGAGAGGCTGAGGATCTCTGGCAGGTTCGAGCTGACGATGATCAACCCCAGGCCGCGGCGCGAGAGTTCGTTGAGCAGCCGGTAGAGCTCCAGGCGGGCGCCCATGTCGATCCCGCGGGTTGGCTCATCCAATAACAGCACCCGGCACTGGCTGGCCAGCCAGCGCGAAAGGATCAGCTTTTGCTGGGTGCCGCCGGACAGGAACAGCGTTTTACGCAGTAGATCGTCAAAATTGATCCTCAGCCGCCGGGCATAATGATGGACGATATGTTCCTCTGCCTGGTGGTCGATAAACGGCCCGGTGCCAATCCCGTCCAGCGAAGCCAGGGTCATATTATCCTGGCCCTTCATCTCCAGCACCAGCCCCTGCTCCTGGCGGTCTTCGGTCAGCAAACCGATACCGTGCGCGATGGCATCTTGGGGCGAGGCGATGCGCACCGGGTAACCATCCAGGTAAATTTTTCCCTCCGAAACCGGGTCCGCTCCAAAGATGGCGCGCAAGATGCTCGTTCCCCCCGCGCCCACCAGGCCGGTAATCCCCAGGATCTCCCCGGCGCGCAGGCTGAGCGAGATGTTGCGGATGCCGTTGGACGAGCACACTCTCTCCAGGCGCAGGATCTCCGCTCCAGGCGCGACCGGTGTGCGGTCAAACGTCCCGTCGATATAGCGGCCCACGATCAGGCGGATCAGGTCCGCCTGGGTCGTCTCATTGATCGGCAGGGTGGCGATCTTATGACCGTCGCGCAGGATGGTGGTGCGGTCGCCAATCTGGACTGCCTCTTCCAGCCGGTGGGTCACGTACAGGATGCCAATCCCGTGCGAGCGCAGGCTGCGGATCAGGCTGAAGAACTGCGCCACCTCATACTGGGTAAATACCGAGGTTGGCTCGTCCATGATCATCAGATCGGCCGAAAGGTGCAGGGCGCGTGCGATCGCCACCATCTGCTGCTCGGCCAGGCTCAGCTCCGAAACCCGCGCGTAGGGGTCCAGCGCCAGGTTCAGCCGGTCGAACAGGTCGAGCGTGCTCTCGATCAGGCGCTGCTCGTCGATCACCTGGAACGGGTTGGTTTTGTTTAGGGATGGCTCATTACCCAGGTGGATATTTTGGGCGATGCTCATCGAAGGGATCAGGTTTGGCTCCTGGTAGATCACGCTGATCCCGGCCCGCTGCGAATCACCCGGGTTGTCGAAGTGGACTTCCTGTCCTTTGTAGTAGATCTGTCCCGAGTCGGGCGAGTAGGCCCCGCTCAAGATCTTGATCAGCGTGGACTTTCCAGCCCCGTTCTCGCCCAGCAGGATGTGGACCTCTCCCGGCTGGACGTCAAAGTCCACCCCGTCCAGCGCCTGGACGCCCGGGAAAGACTTGCAGATGTTGCGCATTTCCAGCAGCTTTATCAAAACCACCTCTGGAGGAAGATTGATGTTTCACCCTGTCGGGTGCTGCTGAGACCAGTATATGATAACGGGAGCAATTAATCAATAAAAAATTCCCCCCGCCCGCGTCTCCTCGCTTATGCCGCGGCGGGGTCTGGCGATTTTCCTGATCATCGCCGGGGCAACCCTGGCCCTTGTCTGGCTGAGTGACATCCTTCCTGCGCTGCTGAAGAACCAGCCGCCGCGCGCCGTTAGGGTACCTGCCTGGCGCAATCTTTCTGGTGATAAACGCGATCGTCGGAATCGTGGTTGTGGCTCAGACGGTTGCACAGCTGGTACCTGGCGGTCCGCTCTCCCCGGCAATCGCCCTGGTCTTTAGATAAGAGATTATCGTGCTCTGGTTCCGGCATGACAAGCAGGACAACATCGATGGGCGGCCCAACGTCTGCATGAGCCGCGCTTCGCGTCGGCTCTATGCTTTGTCAGGCAGTAGCGCATTGGTTGGCTCACCCGGTGGAGGAACGCCTCAGGAAGGCCAGGGTTCGATCCCACGCCAGGCTCGCTGCTGCCTGGTTGTATGCCTGCAAGCGGTCAGGTTCAAAGAACCAGTGTCCAGTGCCACTGTAACGATAGAAAGTCACCGGGCGACCAGCACCCCTTAGGGATTCCTCCAGGTTGTCGACGTTGGATTGCGGCTCAAACTCATCGTTCTCGGCAAAGTGACCGAGGTAGGCGGCTCTTGATTTGCTGTAGTCGTCATCCCCGGTCCCGTAAAAGAGGACGACGGAACGGATGTGTTCGGGATCGGCGGCGGCGAGATCCAGCGCATAATAGGCGCCCAGAGAGAAGCCAATCACAGCAAGGCCGCGGTCGGCTTGTCCAACCCGTTCGTTGAGAAACAGGGTTGACTCCGCGATCTCGGCTTTGGCCTGGAGGTAGTTGGCGTCGAGAGCTTTGCCAAGGGTTTCCGCATCGGCAATGTTGTCTGCCACCTTGCCATGATAAAGGTCTGGGGCGAATGCCACGAAACCGGATTCGGCAAGTTGCGTGCAGAAAGCCTTCATGGTGTCGTTCAGCCCCCACCAGGCGTGGAGGACCAACACACCGTTGCCTTTGCCAGTGGGGGGAATGGCGAGGTAGCCATCGGGTTGGGTAGGTGACATTTGCATCTCCTCGAATTGCTCTAGTACTCGTGCCGCTTGCAGCAAAATGAACATCAGCGGGCGGGCTGGTGTCAAGACTCTGACTAAACCGGGATTATTAATCCCATCTGATTATATGCTGGACTGAATACGGGAGCAATAAATCAATAAAAAAATTCCCCCCGACCGGCGTTGTCGGGGGGCAAGGAAATTGTAGGCTCCTCGACCAGGACTCGAACCTGGAACCTAGCGGTTAACAGCCGCCCGCTCTGCCGAATTGAGCTATCGAGGAACGCGAACGGTATTATATGAGAAACCCCTCAGGGTGTCAAGGTGAGTCGGCTTTTAAGAAATAAAACCCGAAGAGACACAGAGCACGAGAATTCTTGATCTAAATTTTCTTTGTAACCTTCGTCTCTTCGGGTTGAGATGTTTATGTTTCCACCATCATTCCAAGATCCAGGGGGAACCCTGCTTCTCTCGGGGTGATGATAAACATCATGTGGTAGTCTTCCACCAGCCGCGGCTTGCCCGTCAGCGGATCGGTGATCTCGTTGGTGTCCCACCAGCGCCCGCGGAAATCCGCAAACCCAAATATCCGCTCCCGCTCGCGGTAGTCCTTATAGGGATCCACGATCATCAGCTGCCGGTTGCGCCGGTCGGCATACGTGACCACGCTGTAATGCCCGAAGTCATTGTCTTCAGTCTCGCTTTCCTGCGGGCTGTCTTCGTCTTCGAACAACCCCTGCCATTCCACCCCCACCGGATAGCGGTATTTGTTTACCAGGGCAATCAGCTCCCAAAATCGGGAATGCTCTTTATACCAGAACTGTGTCTGGGGAGCCAGCTGCCGCGTGGCTCGCGCCAGCTGGTCCACCCGCATCCCGTGCAGGTCGATCAGGTCGGTCGCACCACCCGCTTCGGCCACCGCCTGCTGGCTGACCTCGATCCCCAGGTTGCTGAGCAGCATCTGCACCACCGCCGGGCCGCAGTGGCTCTCGCTGATCTGGGTAAACTGGGCAGTATGGAAGTTATAAACGGGTCTATTCGATCTTCTTGGCATACTTGCTGATCAGGCTGGCCAGCACGCTTTCGAACGGGACCCCGTACATCTGGAGCACCTCGGTCAGGGGCAGTCCCAGGCTGGGGCCAAACGCAGTGTTGGGGTTGCAGTCGGTAAAATAGGGCGTGCCGGTCTGCTCTTCCACCCGCACGTCGAACTTGGCATAATCTTTATTATGCAGGATGGTAAAGGCGCGCTCTGCCATCCGCTCGATCTTTCCGGCCAGCTCCTCCTCAACCGGCTGGTAGCTGTATGCTTTCGGATCGCGGTAGCTTTCCAGGCTGGTAAAGAAATGCTTTCCATCCGCCTTTTTACGGAACTTTTTCTCACCCATAAAAGTGTGCTTGCGCTGGCTGTCTTCGAAAATCACCACCGTGATCTCCCCACCATCGATGAAGCGTTCCACGATCACCGGGAGGCGGTAGGTCCCGATCATATCGTTGACCTTCTCCTGTGCGTCATCGATGGTTTCCTTCACCGCGGCGTTATCGATCCCCACGCTGCCCCCGCTCTCATTCAGCTTGACGATCAGCGGCACACCCAGTTCACTGCTGACTTTGGTCCCGCGCCGGCTGATCATCTGGAACTCCGGGGTGGGGATGTTGTTAGCCACCAGGAGCTGTTTGAACAGGTTGCGGTCGTTTCCAATCACCAGCCCCTGCATCCCGGCTCCCGTGTAAGGGATGTTGGCCAGCTCCAGCGCCGCCGGCACCGAGGTTTGCAGAGAATCCTTGCCGCGCAGCGTATCCACCAGGTTGAGCACCAGGTCGGGTTGATCCACCAGCAGGTTGGTAAAAAAATATGGGTCGCCCGGATACCCTTTGGCCGGGATGCCCAGTTTCTCCAGCTCCTGGACCACCTCCTCGGCGCGGTGCTCCACCTCGAGCTCGGCTTCGTAGGCCTCATCGGTCGGGAACCACTCGCGGTCGACGTGCGAATAGGCGACGGCGACCAGTTTGATCTTCTTTAATGCCTTCCGGTCGATCTCCAGCTCGATTTTAGGCAGTGTTTTTCGCTCCGCAGGCTTCTCTACGGTCGCGGTCGGGCCTGGTTTTGACGGGTTTTGGCTCACAGCTCTTCTCCTGTACGCAGTATCTTGATCGATAACGATAAACAGCCGGTCACAGCCCGGCCGATTCCACTATACCGGCTGCCCGACCTCCTGGCAATGGGGGATGTTCCGGTTGGATAGGGGGGAGTTTCCCTAAAAGAGAGGCGATTAATAATTAGGCGATTAGGAATTAGGCGATTAGTAATTAGGGGAGAGGCAACCAGGTGTACTGAACACATTACTACACCTGGTTGCCTCTCCCCCAGTTGCCTGATCCCTATTCACTGGTTGCCTCTTCCCCCAATTGCCTAATTGCCTGACCCCCAATTAATGTATAATCTATTCATCTTATGGAGGATTTGATTGAATGGAACTTACCTGGTACGGACATTCCTGCTTCCGGCTCACCGAACGCGGTCTGGCGAGTGTAGTCACCGATCCTTATGACCACCGTCAGGTGGGGTACGAGCCGCTTAAGCTCAAGGCAGATATCGTCACCGTCAGCCACGATTCGCCAGGGCACAATTTTGTTTCCGCGGTCAAGGGCGATCCCCGCCAGATCACCGGGCCGGGAGAATATGAGATCGGTGGAGTGTTTATCACCGGTGTCCAGACAAACGGGCATACCAAGAAAACCGACGATGAACCGCGCAATACCCTGTATGTTTACGATTACAACGGTCTGAATATCGTCCACCTGGGCGATATCAGCCGGGTGCCAAGCCAGACGGAAGTGGAGGCGCTTGGCCCGGTCCATATCGCCCTGGTTCCGGTTGGCTCGGGGGGCGGGCTGAATGCCGCCAAAGCTGCCGAGGTGATCAGCCTGTTGGAACCCAATATCGTGATCCCCATGCACTATGCCACCCCGCCCTCCATTGCGCAGCTGGAACCGCTGAGCAAATTCATGAAGGAAATGGGTTTGGCGGATGTAGAAACCCAGCCTTCTCTCAAGGTGACCAGCATCAGCTCCCTCCCCGACGAGACACGCGTCATGGTGTTGGATTTTCAGAAGAACGGATAGGAGTAGATCTTGGCCGTCAAACTACTCATGACGTGGGATATATCGCCTGAACGCGAGCAGGAATATTTTGAATTCGTGGTGCGCGATTTTATTCCGGGGCTGCAGCGCTTGGGTTTTGAGGTCAGCGATGCCTGGGCTACCGTGTTCGGGAGCCAGCCTCAAATCCTGGTTGGGGCGGTCCTATCCAACGGGACAAAGATCCGCACGATCATGCGGTCATCCGAGTGGAAGAGCCTGAATAACCAGTTGATGGATTTCGTCCGTAATTACTCGCACAAGATCGTTGAGGCGCGCAACGGGTTCCAGTTCTGAGTTGAGTGAGTTTTCCCGGCGCATCCTGGATTGGTACAGGCGCCATGCTCGCAGCCTACCCTGGCGGAAACCCAGTCCTGATCCATACGCGGTTTGGGTTTCCGAGATCATGCTCCAGCAAACCCGCGTTGAAACGGTGATCCCCTATTTTCAACGCTGGCTGGAGCGCTTCCCCACGGTCGCGGCCCTGGCAGGCGCGACCCAGCAGGAAGTTCTGGCGGCCTGGGAAGGGCTGGGTTATTACAGCCGGGCGCGCAAC
>Ga0105104_10003042_pt1 | contig 12099 bp, 10 predicted proteins | sample PPLLaktember2015_3_FD_87034 | JGI IMG/M metagenome (GOLD analysis project Ga0105104, IMG submission 87034) | Freshwater sediment microbial communities from Prairie Pothole Lake near Jamestown, North Dakota, USA - PPLs Lake P7 Core (6) Depth... | ecosystem: Environmental > Aquatic > Freshwater >...
CAAGCGTGGCATGGCACGATCATGTCCTCGGCAGCTTTGCCAGGATATCCACTACGCCACGCCCATCCTCATGGCGACGTGTACCGCGCGATCTGTTTGACAGACGCATGCGCATTGGTCGGTGCCGGGCTCCAGCCCAGTAGCTGCATGAACCGCACATCGCTGGGTGAATCGCCCACCCCAGCCATGTCGGCTAACGCAATGCCGGTCTCGCGGGAGAGCCACCGCATGCCCTCGGCCTTGTCGATGCCGCGCAGGATGACGTTCACGCACGTGGCCGCCTCCTCAATGCTGAACTCGTCACCGAAGCCTCGTGCCAGTCGGCTGGCCTCGGCGAACACCTTGCGCAGAGCGACACCAGGGCACGGAAACAAACTGAGCGAAGCCGATTTGCCCGGCTGAAAGTATGCCTGTTCGGTGTCCACGAGCGCATCGTGTAGCAGACTTTGAACCCGTATGAGCCGTACCTGGAGGTCGCGTGTGATCGCTGGATGCCACTTGAAGCCATATGGCATAGGGCTATACAAACCCGCGCCGTTTTCGTAGACGGCCGGATAATAACCGTGGATAGCCTGCATGAGCACTTCGACGTACGGAACGGGACGCCCGGTGCACAAAGTCACCGCCGGGTATCCCGGATCCTGGCGGGCACGGTCGTTGAATTCTGCCAGCCGCTGTAGCACCGCAAAATCGAGCGGGGCCGCTTCCCCATGCGAGAGCACACCGTCGACGTCGACGACGACTAGACGAATCCTCTGCATACGCTTGGACCTTCCCCCTCCGATCCATCTGCGCCAGGATAAGCGTGAACACGTTCAATTTCAGGCCGTTCCCCGGATAGCAAATCCCCCCTGGCCCCCCTTTGCAAAGGGGGGATGGGGGGATTTGCCCTGCAACGATCGCTGTAATCCTCTGAAATACAGCGCTGAATCCTTAACCTGGCGCCTGTTCCCTCCGACATCCTCCCCCGCAAGGGGGGAGGATCAACGGGAGACCCGTTCTATGCCTTTGGGAGCAGATACAACGCCTCCTTCACCAGCTGCACGTGCACCTCTGCCCCCACGGGATAGACCTTATCCGGGTCGTACTGGGTCAGGACCAGCACGGCCCCGGTGACCTCAACCTCGTACTCGACGGTCGGGCCGAGGTAGGCCACACATGATACTCGCCCTGGATAGCCTTCGCCGCCGGTATCTATGCAAACTGCTTCCGGACGCGCCAGCAACGTGGCGTATTCCCCGATGCTTGGCACTTCGTCGGACGGCTGGATGCTGAGTCGACGGCCGAGCACATTGAGGTCGAGGCGACCGGGAGCCACACCCACGACTAGCCCTGACAGGAAGTTGGCCTTCCCGATGAAATCGGCGACGAAGGCGTTGGCCGGCCGACGATAGATCTGCTGCGCCGTGCCGATCTGCGCGATGTGTCCTTTATTCATGACGACGATGCGGTCGGACAGCGTCATGGCCTCCGCCTGATCGTGGGTGACATAGACGCTGGTGATGCCGAGAGTCTGCTGAATGCGGCGGATTTCTGCCCGCATCTGCTCGCGTAGCTTGGCATCCAGATTGGAAAGTGGCTCATCGAACAGCAAGACCTTTGGCTCCATGACCAGGGCCCGGGCCAGCGCGACGCGTTGTTGCTGTCCCCCAGAGAGCTGATTGGGGACGCGCTGCTCCAGCCCGGTGAGGTCAGTCAAGCTCAGGGCCTCAGCGACTCGACGCTGGATCTCGGACGAGGAGAACTTCTTAACCTTCAACCCATAGGCGATGTTCTCAAAGACATTCAGATGCGGAAATATGGCGTAACTCTGAAACACCATGGCCATGTCACGACGGTTGGGCGGCACGTCGTCCAGACAACGGCCATCGAGAATGATGTGGCCTGACGTAGGAACCTCAAAACCGGCGATGAGACGCAGAGTGGTGGTTTTGCCGCAGCCCGATGGCCCAAGAAGTGTGACAAACTCCCCCTGCTCGATGCCGAGCGAGACATCGTCGACGGCAGTGACTTCAGCTGCCTTGCCGCGCGTCGGAAATATCTTGGCGAGATGGTCAAGCGTGAGATACATAGGGCTCCCGGTCAAACAGGGTTGAGGGCTGCGATAGAAAAGCTCTTACGTTGAGTCCGTAGCCATCATGACTCGGCACTCTCGTGCAGCGGTAGACGGATACGGGCGCCATCGTGCTGCGCGCTACGATAGCAGGCCTCCACCAACTCAATGGCTTTGTAGCCATCTTCTGCGGTCACAGACGGTGGTGTGCCACCGACGATGGCATCGACAAATCGTCTGTCTTCCTCGTGATAGCCCCATTTATCCGGCATGCCGAGCTGAAAAAAATCGTGCTGCACGATGGCCTGCCCCAGGCCCGGTGCGTATGCCACTTGCTCCATTTCCTGAGTGACAATCTGGGCGTGATCGCCGTACAGCTCTATGCGTTCGAAGGGGAACGCCCAGGAGGCATGCGCGCATGATGAGAAGGCGCAGTGCTGGCCACCGGCAAAGGTCAACATCATGACAAAGTCGTCGAGCTCTTGGTAAAAGTTCGACCGCGCTCGGCACTCGACGTCCACAATGTCGCCCATCAGCCACCGCATCATGTCGAGCAGATGCACGGTGGATTCATACAGAAAACCGCCGGTAACGCGGATGTCGGCGACCCAGGGTGGCTGCTGCAACTCGCCGCGATTCATCTTGACGTTGGCTGAGGTAGGCGCGAAGCCTGCGAGGATTTGCTGCTTGGCAAATTTATACACCGGCGCAAAGCGGCGATTATGGCCGATTTGATAGAGCGCCCGACTGGTTCTAGCGGCATCGAGGATCTGTTGGGCTTCGTGCAGCGTCGTCGCCATCGGCTTTTCGGAGAAGACGTGGACATGGTGCCGCAAGGCCGCGAGCACCGCCTCGGTATGCAGTGTATTGGGAGTACAGACATACACCGCCTCGACGCCAGCATCGAAGAGGGCCTCGGCACTGAGGAAGGTGCGCCCATTGACCAGCCGCGCCAGTTCTTCGGCGTTGTGCATGACGACATCCACCACTCCAAGGAGGTGGACACGCGCGTCGGTTATGAGGTTCTTAGCGTGCACGGTGCCGATGTAGCCTGCACCGATGATACCGACGGTAACAGCCATAACGCCTCCTGCTATCCGGCTCTCAGCGCCATATCCATGCGCTCTTCCGTTTGGAACGTCCAGCCCGCCACGGCGTACATCACGCCGATGGCGCCAAACACCAGGACGATCAGCAGAACGGAGTAGGCGGCCGCCACGCTCATGCCGCCCTGCTCCACTTCGCTCAAGATCAGGGCGGTGAGGATTCGCCAGCGCGGGTTCGTGAGGAAAATGATCGCCGACAGGCTGGTGACGTGCCTGGCGAAACTGAAGATGAGGCCGGCGATGAAGGCGGGCAGGATGAGCGGTAGGGTAACGCGCCGGAAGGTATAGGCGCTATCCGCTCCCAGGTTCGCCGACGCTTCTTCGATGGCGGGATCGATTTGCTGCAGCGCCGCGACCCCGGCGCGCACTGAGGCGGGTAGGCTGCGTACCGCATAGGCGGCGATGATGATGTATGGCGTGCCGACGAGCGCCAGCGGCTCTTGTGCAAAGACAAGCGTGTAACTCAGGGCCAGGAGCCCGACGGCATAAAGGGGGCGCCACTGCTCCTGCAGTGCGCTCACGGCGGACACACCCAGCACCGCGTAGGTTAGGCCCAGTATCGCCAAGGGTGGTCGGAAACAGACGTCGATTACCTCAGCGAGGTTGGTGACGATCTTGGGCAGCAGTGCCGCACCCAGCCCCCGTCCCCACGCAGTCAGGGGCCCCGTGAGAAGCTGAATCAGCGCAAACGCGACGAGGTAGAGTCCCATGCCGCCCAGCACGCATAGTACACGCCGTCGCCCCCCCGCCACTGCTCCCACGGTCCCCAGCAGTCCCATGCCGACCATCAGCAGGCCGTAGATGGCGACACGCGTCTCGTCGTCGCTCGCATACCACGGCGAGCCCAAGAGGAGCCCTTGGCCGACAAGACTCCCCAGGACGATGAGGCCGATTTGAGTCCAGATGCGCGCGGCGCCCGCGGCAACCAGATGGCCGGCAAGCAGCACATAGACAAAACCCACCAAGATCAGTGGCGCCTTGATAAACGCCAGGATGTAGCCAATCCCCAGGATTGTCCCCGGGACCGCGCCGCCAAGGTTGGACACGAAATCTAGCGCCTCTTTTCCGCTGAATGCTTTGCGCACGACCAAGTAGGCGATAACTATGCCGACCACACCGGCGATCGGTGTCGCCACTGCCGCCAGGAACGTCGTATCCATAAACGCCTCGAGACCACGCGTCAGAGCCGTCTCATAATGGCGGAAGTCGAGTGTATAATCCACCCCCCAGACCCGGGTGAGCGAGCCGACCACGATCGTCATGTACAGGGCGGCGATCATGACCATTGTCCCATAAGTGGCCAACATGAATGGCCAGCGAATATACCAGTCGGTGGTGCGCAGCGTGCGGCTGGAGGGTTTGCCGGTCACCGACACATAGGACCGTCGGCTGACCCAATAACGTTGCAGTAGGAAGACGGTCAGCGTCGGCAACAATAGCACCAGCGACAACGCCGCGCCTTTTTGCTGGTCATACTCGCCGTTGATGGCAATGAAAATCTGCGCCGACAGGACCGTCGTATGGCCGGCGATGAACAATGGGTTGGCCAGGTCCGCCAGGCTTTCGACGAATAGCAGCAAGATCGACCCGGCCATCCCAGGGATGAGGAGCGGCAGGGTCACGGTGCGGAAGATGCGCAGTCGCGAAGCACCCAAATTTTCGGCCGCTTCCTCCAGGGCGGGGTCGAGTCGTTCCAGCATGCCGCGTAGGATGAGATACGCAACCGAGAAAAAGGTGACGGTCTGCACAAAGACCAGACCAATCATGCCGAATAGATCGAAACCGAGATAATAGACGTCGACGCCGATGCCGTCGGCCAACAATCGCCGCGTCACCAGGCCGTTGCGCCCAAACAACAAGATGGCGGCAATGGCGATGGAAAACGGCGGCGAAATCGTTGGGATGAGGGCGACGAGGTGGACGAGGCGCTTGCATGGGATGGCGCAGCTCACGTAACTGTAGGCGAAGATGAAGCCGAGTGCGGTCCCCAAGAACGCGCTCAGGGTGCCCATCTGCATCGTGTCGGAGAAAATCAGGCGATAATGGCGGCTCGAGATGGGGTCGACGTAGCGCCTGAACTGTTCGAGGCTGAATTGTCCTTCGGGGGTGAAGAATCCTTGGGCAATGACGCGCGCGAGCGGCCAGACGACGAACATTAGGATGAAGACGCCAGCCGCCAGTAGGCCCGCCAGGAGCACCGGGTCTTGCGCCAGCAATGTGAGCTCACGGTAGCGTCGAGTAACTGAGGGGACCAGGGCGCAGCCCTCCTACCTCTTATGGGCGCGCAGCAGCGATGTCGTTGGTGAACTTGTCGATGAACGCCTTCTTGTTCTTGCCGGCATATTCGAAGTTGTAGTCGATCAATTTGACTTGCAGCAGCTCCGGTCGTGAAGCTTTGGCGCCCTTCACGGTTGGCGCCTGATAGGCAGCATACTTGGGGCCAAGGTCCTGCATCGCGGGCTCCAGCGCCCAATCGAACCACGCCTTCGCCAACGCGGGGTGTTTGGCACCCTTGACGATGGCCATGCCGCCGATCTCCCAGCCCATCCCCTCTTGCGCGAAGCTCAAGACTAACGGCAAACCCTTCTCCAGCTGCGCAATGACGTCATGGGAGAAGACGACACCGACCGCCGCCTCCCCTTGACCGACGTGCTGCGTCGGTGCTGCGCCGGATTTGGTATACTGCCAGACATTGCGATGGAACTGCTTCCAGTAGTCCCAGCCTTTGTCCTCGCCTTTCAGCTGCAGGACGGTGATGAGCGCGGTATAGGCCGTACCGGAGCTAGCGGGATGGGCCATGACGAGTTGGTTCTTAAAGGCAGGGTTGAGCAGATCATCCCAGGATTCGGGCGGCTGCAGCTTGTGTTTTTCTAGGAAATGCTTGTTACTGGCAAAGCCGAGTGAGCCAACGTAGATGCCGGCCCAGTAGTTATCCGGATCCTTCATCAGCTTGGGATCGATAAGATTGGCCATATTGGGCGAGTCGTAGGCTTCGAGCAGACCTTCCTGTCTGGCGGCGATGAACGAATCGATCGGCCCGCCCCACCAGATGTCGAACTGCGGGCTGGCCCGCTCATTGCGCAGGCGGGTGAGAGCTTCGCCCGAGGACAGGCGCACGAATTCGACAGTTATCTTGGGATAAAGTCTCTGAAATTCGGTCTTCATCCCCTCGCACCAGAGAATATGCGGTGTGCACAGCAGGTTGAGCGTCCCCGACAGCTCGGGCTGTCTGGCGGGCGCGCCGGTGGTCGCTAGACCAGCGGCGATGGCGATAAGGGCGATGACAACGAGCGCGGTACACGATGACCTTTTCATCTGTGACTTCTCCTTGAATGGCAAGAGGCAAGCGAGCAGTATACTGTCATCGTGTATTACCCCACGACGGCTTCTTGCAGAGAAGGACGGAGGAGCACAGCGCTTACTCCCTGCTGTCCCACGACAACCCGTAGAAAGTGGGCAATCGGGGGAGTCGCGAGGATCTGTAACAATAAGGGTTTGGTCTCGGGATCCGCTTCTATCCCAGGCAGAGGAAGCTGTCGACCGCCCGCCACGTGCACTGAGAAATTAAAGATGGTCAGCCCAACTGGCCTCTGGGTTTGCGGATCTACTTGCAGCAGCAACTGGTCGGAGAGCTGATAGCCAGTAGCCGCAGTGGGGTGCCCAATGGTGAGGTACAGGATGTCTCCTTCAGGGTCGTAGGTGATCCGGACGAGCCTCATCGGCTCCTACCTCCTTCGCCGGCGAATCTAGTAGGCTGTCATGATGAAGTTATTCTCCATCCTGAAATCTCCTCCCTCTGCGCACCGTCTCTAGGACGTGCCTTCGGTATGCCTGCATTTCCAAATGTTCCTCGCAGATATGATGCCAGCGTTCATCGCTCAGATAAATCTCACGGCTGAGCCGATCTCGCACCGAGTCGCGCATCGGATATGTTCAGTTCTCCATATTCACGAAAAAGCCCGGTAGCCTGACAGCGATCCGATCATTCGCTACGGAAAAACTCACAGCGAATCAAGCGCACCTGTATTGTTGCAGATTCACGCCAGCTCCTCCAGCAATCCTTTTGCCTCCTGGAGGTCGGCGGTGTCAAAGCCCTCGCTGAACCAGCCGTAGACCGGAGCGAGCAGGTCGTAGGCCTCAGCGTGCTTACCCTGCTGCTGCCACAGGCGGCTCAGGCAGGTGGCCGCCTGCAGCTCCCAGGATTTGGCCTGCTGGCGACGGGCAATGGCCAGTGCCTGATGGAAGCAGGCCTCTGCCTTGGCAGTATCCGGGGTGGCTTGGCGCAACAACAACTCGCCATGGAGGCGATAGGCCTCCGTGAGCATGTCACCCCGTCCGCTTTTCTCAAACGCCACCAGCGCCTCAGCCACCAGGCGCAGCCCCTCCGCGACTTGGCCGGCATGGCCCGCCGCCTCGGCCAGCAGGACCAGACACAACGGCCGCGACAGCTCCTGCCCCGTGGCCAAGACGGCTGCCATGCCCTGGTGTATCTGCGCCATCCCCGCCTGGCCCTGGCCCTGCACGGCCAGCACCCAGCCCCGCCAGCACGTTCCAAACCCTACCCAGAGCGGAAACCCCTGCACGGTTGCCAAGGTCAGGAGGGCGTCGGCCTGTGCTTGCACCGCTGGTGCCTCCCGGCGGTGGTGATGTAGCAAGGCTGCATGGTGGTGGGTCTGCGCCAGACTCAGGGGATGGGAGAGCTCCTGGGCCAGAGCCAGCGCCTCCTGAATCCGCCGCACAGCCTGCTCCGGATAGCCCAGGCACCACAGTATATTCGCCGCCCAGCCAAGGCACCGCACTCCAGGCGCCTCGCCATGACGGAGCGCCTGGGCCCGCTGCGCCGCCGGGTCGGTGAGGGCGATCCCCTGCTCGAGATGCGTCAGGGCCGCAGCATATTCGCCCAGCCATAACAAAGTTGTCCCAAGCGCGTCATGCGCCTCCAGGAGGTGATTCGGTTCGGCTGTGCGCTGCGCCAGCCGGTAGAGCTGTTCCCCCAGCTCCCGCGCCGTCGGCAACACCCCCCGGGTGCGATAGAACAGACATAAACCTCGGAGCGTCGGTAAGAGCTGGGGCGTCTCGCCAACCCGTGCGCACAATGCCCGCGCCCGGGCGTAGGTCAGCTCCACCCCCGGGGCCGCGTGGCCCTTGGTTGCGATCAATGCTGAACCCAGGGCAATCTGCAGATTGAGCTCCTGCTGGGCCCTCACCGGCGTCTCGGGGAGCGTGGTCAGCAGCTCCAGACCCGTGATGAGGTGTTGGACAGCTTCCAGGTTAGCCGAGCGGTGGAGCGCCTGCTGCCCGGCTCGCTGCCAATAGCCCACCGCTTGCTCCCCGAAGCTCGCCTCAGTGTAGTGATGCGCCAGCAGCTCGGGCTGCGTCTCGACAGTTTCGGGAAACTGCGCCTCCAGCACCTGGGCAACGCGCTGATGGTGCTGCTGCCGCGTGCTCTTGAGCAGTGACTGATAGGCGGCATCCTGGATGAGGGCATGCTTGAAGATATAGGTCGCCCGCGGAGGCAACCCCCGTTGATAGAGCAGCTCGGCGGCCACCAGCCGGGCCAGCGCCTGCTGCAGCGTCGTCTCGTCCAGCAGTGCAACCGCCAGCAGGAGCTCGTAGGTAAACTCTCGCCCCAGAACCGCAGCTAGCTGCGCCATGTCTTTCACCACCGCCAGCCGGTCGAGTCGGGCCATCAGGGCGTCCTGCAACGTGGCCTGAATCGCCACGGGCGGCATCGGGCCGGTCAGCACATAGCGACCCGCGTCTTCCTGCAGGAGGCCTGATTCCAACATAGTCTTCACCAGCTCTTCCACAAAGAGCGGGATGCCATCGGTCTTGGCCACGATTTGGGCCAGCACCTCGGCCGGCAACGCCTTCCCACCCGTCACTCGCAGGATCATCTCCGCGCTCTGGGCGCGCGTGAGGCGCGTGAGGGTGAGTGGGGTCACATAGGACCGGGGCACCCAGGGCGGACGAAACTCCGGCCTGGCGGTCAGCACTAGCAGCAGGCGGGCCGTGGGAACTTGGTCCAGCAGCCGCTCGATGGCTCAAGAGTGGAGGGGTCGGCCCAGTGCAGGTCTTCCCATACCGCCAGCACCGGCTGCTGCGCCGCGTCCGCGAGCAGCCAGGCCACGAGTACCTCCTGCGTCTTCTGCTTCTGGCGCTGCGGACTCAGGGACAGGGGCGGATAGCGCTCCGGCACCGGCACCATGAGGAGGGCAGCCAGCAGCGGCACCCCCTCTTCCAGGGGCAGGCCAGCCGTCCGCAGCGCCTGCTCCAGCGTGGCCAGCCGCGCTTCGGATGTCTCATGGTGGTGCCACTGCAGGAGCCGCTGGAGGTGCTGGATAACAGGATAGAAGGCGCTGTTGGTGTGATACGGGGAACAGCGGAGCGTCAGCCGCGGTGCCCCTGCGTCCACCACATGTTCAGTGAGCACGCGCACCAGACGGGATTTGCCAATGCCGGCCTCGCCGCTGAGCAGGACCACCTGGCCCAGCCCATCTCGACTCTGTGCCCAGCGCTCCCGCAGCAGCCCCACCTCGTGCTCCCGACCCACCAGGGGCGTCAGGCCGGTGCCCCCGGCCACGTCCAGGCGACTCTGGGCGTCGCTCTCCTCCACCACATGGTACACCCGCATGGGCGTCTCGATCCCCTTCAGGCGGTGGAGGCCAAGGTCGTCGCCTCGAACATACCCCTGCACCAGCCGGTGCGTCGTGTCGCTGATGGCCACGGTATCGGGTGCGGCGAGGCTTTGCAGCCGGGCTGCGAGGTTGGGCGTCTCGCCCAGGGCCAACTGCTCGTGTCGGCCACCGTTCCCCATTGTGCCTACGACTACCAGCCCCGTATGAATGCCGATCCGGACGGCAAGGCGCGGGCCTTGGGTCTGTTCTAGGCGAGCGTTCAACGTCGCCATGGCGTCAAGGATGCCCAGGCCGGTACGCACGGCCCGCTGAGCGTCGTCTTCATGCGCTTGCGGGTAGCCAAAATATACCAGCAGGCCATCGCCCAGATACTGGGCGATATGCCCCTCAAAGCGCTGGATCACCTGTGCACAGGTCGCCTGGTAGGCCCGTACGACCTCGCGGAGGTCCTCCGGGTCAAGCTGACCAGAAAGACGGGTGGAGTCGGCCAGGTCACAGAACAGGACCGTAAGCTGGCGGCGCTCCGCCTCAGGAGGCCGCGGTGTGGTATGTAAGGCGGCATCTTGGGGCGGGTGGTCTGTCTGGCTGACGGGTGGCGGTTCGTGTTGTGGGGCTGGAGGCGCTGGCACCTGGGTCGTGGCCGTGTCGCCCGTCCAGCGCAAGCCACGACCCGCGTCGTCGACCACCTGCGGATACGCGTAGAGGAGTTCATCTTTAAGAACCGCTAACTGGTCGTCATCCAGGTGGAACTGGAGCTTCAGCGCGTTATAGGTCACCCTACCGCGTCGCTGAAGGAGGGCCACGATGTGGTCGAGGAGGTCATAAAACTCCATCACGACTCCTCCCCCTGTGCCAGAGCTGCCTTCGCCTGGGGAAGCCAGAACGACATCTCCATGTCGTGGTAGAGGGCCACAGCGGTGGATAATGCAGCGCGGGCCTGGCCCCGCTGGCCCATCTTGGCATACAGCATGCCGAGGCCGAGGTGGCAGTGGGCCACGAGCGGCCGCATGCCCAACTCCTCGGCCAGGGCGAGGGACTGGCGGTAGTGGGCTTCAGCCAGCGCGCTCTGCGGAGGCTCGCGCCGCGCCGCAATATCGCCGAGCAGGCGCAGGGCATACGCCTGGTAACCACGTTCCTGTCGCTCACGGGCATGCGCCAGCACACCCTCGATGAGGGCGTGTGCCTCCTCCAGGCTGCCAGCCAGCACCTGCGCCTCCCCCAGGGAGAGACCACAGAGCGCCTGATGGACCACCGTTTCCGTTGCAGTTGCCTGCTCCATCGCCTGCGTGAGCAGCGGCACGGCGTCGGCGACGCGCCCGGCCAGGGCGTATGCCGCGCCCAAGGCCGCCGCTATCCAGGGGAAAAAGAGCGGGAGGTCCGCGTCCTGACAGATGCCCATAGCCCGTTCGAGCCGGGGGAGTGCCCTGGGCAGGTCGCCCTGGCGGAGGGCCAGCAGACCGATCCCGTGATAGGCATACATGAGGCCCCCAGAGTGATCAACTTCCTCAGCAATCCGGAGCCCTTCGTCCCCGCGGGTCCTGCCCTCGGCGAACGTGCCCAACTCGGCATGGCACCAGGCGAGGTAGGCACGGGAGAGGACGGCGGGCAGGACAACCTGGCCGAAGCGCTCGCGGCGCTGCGCCCTGTCGAGGGATGCCACGGTCAGCCCGAGGCAGTCGATCGCCCGACGATAGTCGCCCTGGGCCTGGGAGGCTTAGCCGAGGCGCTGGTTCGCGAGCGCGCGCCGCCGCTCCTGGAGCAGCGTCTCGTAGGCCTCTTGTTGGGTGAGGGCGTGCTTGAAGGTGTACGCGGGCTCGGGGAACAGGCGCGTCTCGTAGAGGAACTCGGCGGCCTGCAGATGGGTGAGACCCCGGCGCAGAGGCGCCTCAGGCATCTCGGCCGTGGCCTGGAGGAGCGCCAGGGGCACCTCCGTGCCAATGACGGCGGCGGTCTGCAAAAGCTGTTTCTCCTCTGGCGGCAGCCGGTCAATGCGTGCCGCCAGCACCGCCTGCACCGTAGCCGGCACCTGGATACTCGGCAGCGCCCCGGCCAGGCAATAGGCCCCCTGATCGCCGACCAGCACCTGCGTTTCCACCAGAGTCCGCACGCTTTCCTCCAGAAAGAAGGGGTTCCCTTGGGTGCGCTCGATCAAGTGCTGCTTGAGTAGCTCCAGCCCGGCGTCGTCCCCCAGGAGGCTCCGGAGCATGGCCTCGGCGCTCGCGGGCGGGCCGTGCCGGCGCCCACCAGCTCACATACCTCCACCGGACCGGGCAGCCCCTTGACGGGCACCGGGCCCAAGGGG
>Ga0105104_10003043_pt1 | contig 12098 bp, 13 predicted proteins | sample PPLLaktember2015_3_FD_87034 | JGI IMG/M metagenome (GOLD analysis project Ga0105104, IMG submission 87034) | Freshwater sediment microbial communities from Prairie Pothole Lake near Jamestown, North Dakota, USA - PPLs Lake P7 Core (6) Depth... | ecosystem: Environmental > Aquatic > Freshwater >...
ACAATTATTTCGTAGAGTCCGACACCTTGTCGGACTTTCTTGCATAATCATAGATTGAATCACATTTCGTGTGAGTTTGTAGAACGCCTCCGGTTGAGCCGGACTCTACAACTTTCTATTCGTATAACGCAAATTCTTTTTCTGTTTTTTCTGAAAAAGCACAGAAATCTTCTTCCATCCATCCTTTTTTCACCATTTCATTAAAATTATGGAAATTAAAATCCTTTGGTGGGATTTTAAGATGTTTATATGAATTAAAAAACAAATATGATAAATGATTATCGAAATCGTTATCATTTCGAATGCAATGATCCATAGTGCCACGCTGCCAAATTGGATATTCGCTCTTTCCGATAAGTTCTTTAATTTTCTTCGATGAATGTGTTTTGAAGGATTGAAGAAATTTCGATAATGTCTTAACATCTTCAATCTCGACGAGCAGATGTATATGATCGGGCATTATTGTATATGCAATAAGTTCTTTAATTATTTTTGAATAGAATAGTAATTCTTCTATGAGAACAGCAGTCACCCTTTGAGAAAGAAAAATTTTTCTGTGCTTATATGCACAAAAAGTGGCAAAATAAATTGAATTATTTTCTTTCCAACGTGGCGGTTTAATGGTTTGGCGCTTCATATCGAATTAACTTGCAGCGTCCGACTCGCAGTCAGCCGGAGGCCTAATTATGCAACACTCGTAGAGTGTTTTCTTATTTCATTACTTTTTTCGTCCTGCTATGAGCAGGACTCTACAATTATTTCGTAGAGTCCGACTCGCAGTCGGACAAAATATACAACTTCTTATTAAACGATTACCGATTTTTTTCGTCCTGCTATGAGCAGGACTCTACAAATATTTCGGAGAGTCCGACACCTTGTCGGACTTTCTTGCATAATCATAGATTGAATCACACTTCGTGTGATTTTGTAGAATGCCTCCGGCTGCGAGCCGGACTCTACACTTCTATGTCAACTTCGCGAGGAGGAATTCCCTATTGAGCCGCGCAATGTGCATTACGGATACTCCCTTCGGACATTCGGCTTCGCAGGCATAGTTATTTGAACAGTTGCCAAATCCCTCTTTGTCCATTTGAGCAACCATTCTTTGGACACGTTCTTTGCGTTCCGGCTGACCTTGAGGCAGCAGTGCAAATTGCGATACCTTAGCGGCTACAAACAGCATAGCAGATGAATTAGGACAAGCCGCTACGCATGCTCCGCATCCGATACATGCCGCCGCATCCATCGATTCTTCAGCATTCTCCCTGCGTACAGGAATTGAATTAGCATCCGGAACGCCTCCGGTCCGCACGGATATAAATCCTCCTGCCTGCATTATCCTTTCAAACGCCGTTCTATCTACGATAAGATCCTTAATAACCGGGAATGGATTTGCACGCCATGGCTCAACGGTAATTGTCTGGCCGTCGGTGAAGTTCCGCATCCTCACATCGCAGGTTGCCTGCTTACGCCCTTTGCCGTGCGCGCGTCCGTTAATCATCATCCCGCAGCTTCCGCAAATACCCTCGCGGCAGTCATGATCGAATGCGACCGGCTCCCGGTCTTCCATTACAAGCTGGTTATTTAACACATCCAGCATTTCGAGAAATGACGCATCCGGTGAAATATTCTTCGCCTCATAAGTTTCAAATTTACCTTCATCGTTCTGATTCTTCTGACGCCATATTTTTAATGTGAAGTTCATATCGTTATTTTTCTTTCTTCACCTAAAACTGATAACCGACAACTTATAACTGAATACTGACTACTGACAACTGATAACTTTTTATTTATAACTTCTTTCCGAAGGTTTCACATATTCGAACGTAAGCGGTTCTTTATTCAGTTTTGGTTCCTTGCTGTCGCCGGTAAATTCCCAGGCCGCTGCGTATGCATATTTTTTATCATTCCGGAGCGCTTCCCCTTCAGGTGTCTGACACTCTTCCCGGAAATGTCCTCCGCATGATTCTTTTCTGTGCAATGCGTCGAATGTCAGCAGTTCCGCCAATTCCAGGAAATCGGCAATACGTCCTGCTTTTTCCAGCTCAATATTGAGATTATCGGAATCACCGATAACCTTTGCATCGCTCCAGAATTCCTTCTTAATTTCCGGAATCAACTTCAATGCTTTTTTCAATCCTTTCTCATTTTTCCCCATCCCGACAAAATCCCATAAGACCTTGCCGAGTTTCTTATGAATTTCGCTTACCGGCTGCTTGCCTTTAATGGCGAGAAGTTTTTCTAACCGCTCGGCCGCACTCCTATTCGCCTTCCCAAACTCAGAATGGTTTGTTGCAAGAGAAGAAAATTTCGTTCGTGCAAAATAGTCACTCAAAGTATAAGGCAGAATAAAGTATCCATCGGCCAGGCCCTGCATGAGAGCGCTCGCACCGAGGCGGTTTGCGCCGTGATCCGAAAAATTCGCTTCACCGATAACAAACAGGCCGGGAATTGTGCTCATTAAATTATAATCTACCCACAATCCGCCCATAGTATAATGAACAGCAGGATAAATACGCATGGGATCTGCATACGGATCTTCGGCAGTGATTTCATGATACATATCGAAGAGGTTGCCGTACTTTTCTTCGATCCAGTGTTTCCCGTTTCTCTTGAGTGCATCCGCAAAATCGAGGTACACTGACATTTTAGTTTTCCCTACACCGAAACCTTTGTCGCATATTTCTTTAGCCCGTCGTGAAGCCACATCGCGGGGCACTAAATTGCCAAAAGATGGATAAAGACGTTCCAGATAATAATCGCGCTCATTTTCCGGGATCTGCGCCGGCGTGCGTGAGTCGCCCGATTTTCTCGGTACCCAGATACGCCCGTCGTTCCGCAGGCTTTCGCTCATAAGGGTCAGCTTAGATTGATAATCGCCGCTGACCGGAATGCATGTTGGATGGATCTGCGTAAAACAGGGGTTCGCAAACAGCGCACCTTTCTTATAAGCACGCCAGATAGCTGTTGCATTACTCGCTTTCGCCATTGTTGAAAGGTAGAACGTATTGGCATATCCGCCGGTCGCAAGCACAACTGCATCAGCAACGTAAGATTCGATTGCACCGGTTTTCAGGTTCCGGCAAATAATGCCGCGTGCCATCCCATCAACAACAACCAGCTCAATCATTTCACGCCTGTCAAAAAATTTTACAGTACCGGCGCCGATCTGTCGGCTTAAAGCAGAATATGCGCCAAGCAATAGCTGCTGGCCTGTTTGTCCCCGTGCATAAAACGTCCGTGATACTTGAGCGCCTCCGAAAGAACGCAAATCGAGATACCCTGCATAGTCGCGGGCAAACGGTACACCTTGTGCGACACATTGATCGATAATGCTTCCGCTCACTTCGGCAAGCCGGTACACATTAGCTTCCCGTGCACGGTAATCGCCGCCTTTTAATGTATCGTAAAACAAACGATAGACGCTGTCTCCATCGTTGGTATAATTTTTCGGTGCATTGATACCGCCCTGTGCTGCAATACTGTGCGCACGCCGCGGTGATTCATGATATGAAATTGAAATTACTTTATAACCGAGTTCTGCCAAAGAAGCTGCGGCAGAAGCACCGGCTAAACCTGTACCGACAACTATTACGGAATATTTTCGCCGGTTTGAGGGATTGACTAACTTCATATTGAAACGATGAGAAGACCATTTTTTTTCAATTGGTCCATCAGGTATTTTTGAATCAAGTTTCATAATCAATATCCTCCCATAATCGCTGTAGATGCAGCGTGATGGAAGAAAAAGAAATAAATCGGTATGGCGGCAAACCCAAGCGGGATCAAGCACCAAACGATAAATGCTATGAGATCTAGAAATGGAGTGTATTTTTTATTTCGCAGACCGAGCGTCTGAAACGCCGATTGAAATCCATGTCTCAAGTGATACCCGAGAATAAAAAGAGCAATAAGATAAAAAAAGCCGTACCACGGATTGGAGAAGGCCTGCACAACGAGCTCGTAAGTCGAAACCTTTTCAACAGAAAATCTCGTCGGAATGAAGAATGTCGTAAGATGCACATATAAAAATATTAAGATCACAGTCCCAGTTAAAATCGTCGTACGCGAAGCGAGTTTTGCATTATCTTTCAACCTGAAAGATATGTATTTAACTGAACGGACCTTTCGATTTTTCAGCCACAGTATCACACCAAAAATCACATGTCCGAAAATAGCAATGGCCAAAATTATTTCGATAAAACGAATGACCGGATTTGAAACGAGAAAATCTCCGTAGACTTCGTACATTTTTCCGGAATCATTCGCAAAGAGCAGGAGATTCCCGACCAGATGTTCCGTCAAAAAGATGATGAGAAATAGGCCGGTCAAGCTCATCAGAACTTTCTTGCCGATGGACGAGTAATAAAATGTAAAAATGTCGTTCATAGAAATCATATTATTGTTTAGCAGCTCTAATCTTCGATGGTTGTTGAATGGAACCGCCATCCGATTCATTTTTCTGCTCAGATTGTAGGGAAGATTTTTAGAAAAAGCAATGGAAATGGAGCAATTTATAACATAAGGACTTCAGCTTCATAACCTGGAAATATACACCCGTAGCCCCTTGTTATGCTGTTATATAGTGAAATAAATGCCCACCATTTGTAATCAATATGTCGGCATTTTATTTATATCTATTCATCAATTTTTTTATTGTAAAGTAATTATAGTACCTCATTCCCTCTCTGAACAATGAATTGACACAAGAAGTCTACCAGCTCCCTGACGATCCCCCGCCTCCGGAAGACCCGCCGCCGCCCGAGAAGCCGGAGCTGCCGGAAGAGAATGAGCCGCCGGACCCGCCAGACGACAGCATGAACCCGCCGATAGAAGCTTTTCCCTTAGTACGCAGATCTGTTTTTGCCTTCTCATACCATTTAGTACGTTTTATAATCAATTTAGCTGCCGGGAAAACAATCAGGTATGTTATGAGACATATAAACGCGCCTTTTGTGCCGAGAACAACTATTGGAAACATCGCCCAGAAAGGTATCAAAAACAAATAAAGGAACCAGCCGACCCCGGGTGATACTATGCCGATGATTGTGAATAGACCGATAATACCGAAAATAAAACAACCAATAAGAATGCGTTCAATAATAGAAAGATCCTCTATCTGAGAATCTATTGAATTAGAATTTTCCGATGCCATACCTTCATCACCCGTCGTTTCCAATATTGCAGATTCCAGTTGTCGATCTCCCTCCAGTACTTTTATAACAGATAGCGTACCATCTGTAATTCCGCTGTTATAATCTCCGTTCTTGAACTTCGGTGTTATGATGTCCCTGATGATCCTGCCTGCCATTAAATCCGTCATTGTTCCCTCAAGACCATAACCGACCTCGATGCGCATGCGTCTGTCATTCGGGACTACAATGATCAGGATGCCATTATCCTTGTCCTTCTGACCGAGTTTCCATTCCTTAAAAACCCTGTCGGCATATTCTTCAATACTTTCTCCGTCGAGCGTAGGAAGAGTCAAAATAGCGATCTGGTTTCCTGTACGTTCCTCATGGACCTTAAGACTGTCTGTGAGCAATTTCTGCGTCTCAGAAGAAAGAATTTGTGCATTATCAGTTACCCGGCCTGTAAGATACGGGACATCAGCCCCCATTGCATCAAATGCTGTCAGAAGAATCAGCGATATAAGCAATAACCGTAAAATTTTATTCATACGCCTTTCTCCTCGATAATCTGATCCGACAATTCATTCTCAATATTACCTGTACCGTGAGTTGAGATTTCCAGCGCTTTGGACAGTTCTTCAAGACCTTTCTCTATGGCGCGATTGAGTTCATTATGCGCAAGAAGCTGCGTCATACACTCAATGATACCTTCCATCGCTTCCTTTGTTAACCGGCTGCTCAATCCTTTATCGGGAAGAAGAACGACGCGCCTCTCAAACAGGCTTACAAGCAGTAAAATGCCAATTCGTTTTCTGGTTGCGAACAATTCCCGGTTAAGAAAGAGCGATTCGGCATACTGCTTTACTTCCACATCTGCACGATTTGCAGACAGAAAAATTCTTGCAAATCCAGGAATAAAAATCGTCAGAAGTGCGAATGCAGCGCCTGTTGAAAGCATTGCTGTCGCAGCAATGAGCAGCGTCGTATGCGAAACCCAGTAGTTTAATATAAAGTCCAAAACAACTACAATCAGACCCGCAACGGATGCGCTCAAGGAAAAAGTCTTCCATGGCAATTCAGCATAATCATCGCTGCGTGTAATAACAGCCAGTACGATCTGTGCATTCGTGCGTTTCTCAGAATCAGCAATGAGCTGATCCAGCCGGCTGCGCTCATGATCGGATAATATTTTCATCATATTTTACCTCACAAAAACTAAATTCTATTAACACGCTTTATTGATTCAGATTAATGCAGGAGTTAAACATAAAATATGAACCTAAAAGATCGTAAGCAAACTACTGTAAAACAACTTCCAGACGAATCCGCCTTCCTCCGTCCGTGGATGAAAGAGTACCTGGAGCTACAGGAGTACTCGGTCCGGTGCCGCCTGAGTGTTTTTCACGTTCTTTGCTGGAAATAGGTATGTATTGTTCCATCTGTACTGCTATATTCATATCCAGAACTGACAAATTAACTTCAAATCCAATCCGCAACATCCAGCATTGTAGAATTGAGAACGGTTCTTCTTTGGCATTTTTTATACAAGAAGATAAGAAGTCCGGCTCCCATTGTCTCCAAGACAAATCAGGCAAAATATAAAGAAGGCCAATCGACGGTTTGAAATTCCATCCACTCTGCATGAAAGTTATGCCGCTTTCAATTTGATGAACATCTATCATTCCATCGATCGTATAATACAATCGGTTGTCAAAAACCGATGCTGCCATCGCCGTGAAAGGCCAAGATTCAAAATGTCCGACACCGTACACAACCCATCGATAAAAGTTATATTCACATGATACAGGTAATGATAGTATTATTTTGCTTGCACCCGCCTGCCAATTATTGAAAATAAACTTTCCGTATGCAAGATCTCCGAACAACAAACCGTTTTTAATAAATCTCATTTCCCCCTTTTCTTCTCTTCTTTTCCATCCGAGCCAAACTGATGAACTTTCCTCCGGATGAATTTTAAGCAGAGCGGAAAGCCTTTGTATATTCCAGTCAAGGGGTGAAGAATATCCGGTTGCTTCATTGCCCGTAGTCGATATATTTTTTCCACAGGAGAATGAACCCTCGATAAATTCTAACGGCTTGCTCTGAAGCATTATATTCCAGGCAGAACTTATGCAATTCTCATCCAAAGGAAAGGTAAAATCCTTCAATCCTAATCCGCTCACAGACGATATCGACAGCCGCTCATAGCTGAGCGAAGGTATGAATATTTTATCAAAAGGATTTATTCTTATCCAGGCACTATATTGAAGAGGGAATGCCTTAATAGAAAATGGAAAAATAACTTTTGCCGAATAATCAAGCCAGCCCAAAGAACTTATCCATTGAAGTGATAATGAACGGAATCCGTTCTTTGTAGATAATGCAATTTCCGAAGCATAGTTATTATACGATGCATACTGATTCCATCCGGAGTAAGCAAGTGTAAGCGTATCATACCCGTAAGAGGCCGATATTGCTGCATCGAATGAACGTACAAAGACAGTGGCCGAAGAATGATCGGATCGCTGGCGAATAATATCCGAGTACTCGCTCGATATAACCGTCCTGATATGAATAAGCGAATCTACGAATTGACTCAGTGATGTTGACGAAATGCAAAGAAGAAGAATCACCAACGAACACAGGTTGAGTCTAGAATGATTCGCCCGGTGCGGTCGAATATAATTTTGTGTCATTACGGAATTGTTACCGTAACTGGATCAGAGACTCTCATTAATTACTTACGCCTTCGCTGATGAAACGGCGGACAGAAATCATGCTTCCGAACAGTCCGAGCAAGCAACCGACTCCGGTAATGATTGCATAGTAGTACGTTTCAACGTAGACGAATTGTGAAAGGGACATTGTAAGCCATTGTTCCAGATAATTAAACAGAACAAAAATAATCGCCGCTGCTATAAAGCCGCCGATCAGGCCCTGAAGAAATCCCTCCAGTAAAAAAGGCAGCCGGATGAAACCGCGTGTAGCACCGATAAGCTTCATCGTTTGAATAATTTTGCGTTTAGCATAAATAGCAAGGCGGATGGTGTTCGCTACCAAAATAACGGATGAAACGGTGATAAAAATACCTATACCGAGCGTAATCCACAAAAACGTCATGGCACGCTCATCCAGCATCTCCAGCAGCTGTTTACGGTAAATAACATCATTCACACCTTTGATAGATTTCACCTGATGAACGATGGTCTCGGCATGTCTGGCTGTCTTATAGCCTTCTTTCAGAAATATTTTAAGCGATGCCGGCAGAGGATTGAAGTTCAGTACCTTATATATATCCTCGCCGAATTCCTGCTGGAAAATTTTCGCGGCTTCTTCTTTGGATACATAATGCACTTCACGCACGCCCTCCAGCATTTCCACTATTCCCTTCACTTCCGTAACATTATCGGCAGAGAGCTGATCGTTCAAGAAAGCTTCCATCTCGACTTTCTCTCTGAGAGAGTTCACAACACTGTTCGCATTGATAAAGAGAATCATAAAAAAACTCAACAGAAGCAGCGAAACACAGATAGTGAAGACCGCTGCGAACATAGAGAGCTTTGCGCGTTTAAATCCTGAGAATCCTTCTCTTAACACATACCGTAGCTGCATGATTATCTCATTGTTTTCAATATCAACCGCGATTATCTTCAAACGGAGTATAACAGCCCAATACCCGTACTAATGTGCATATTTCTTTTAAGTGATTCAATGCCTGCCGAAGCGGATCGCTTTGAGGCGTTCCTTCAACATCGAGGTAGAATAAATATTCCCACGGTTTTCCGATTATAGGACGAGACTCGACTTTCAGTAAATTGATATCCCGCAGGGCAAAAACAGCGAGCGTTTTAAACAGCGAACCGGGAATATTCTTTGCAGCAAAAACAAGCGAAGTTTTTGCTGTACCGTGCGGTTTAATAGGTTTGTGCGATAGTGCAATAAAGCGCGTGTAATTACGATGATCACTTTCAACATTTCGTCTTAGTATCTGAAGCTCGTAAGCCCGTGCAGCTTGTTCGCTCGCAATAGCAGCGGCGTCATGCTGCCTGCGTTCACGGATAAACCGGGCCGCCGCTGCGGTATCGTGCACTGCTTCTATTTTCACATTTTTCACTTTAGCGAGGAAATTTTCACACTGACCGAGCGCCTGCAGCTGAGAATAGATCGTTCGGATTGCGCCCAGTTTAGTTCCAGGAAGCGCCATCAAATGCAGCTCTATACGGAGCTTTACTTCACCAACGATAAAAAGCTTATGTTTCAACAGGAGGTCATATATCTGATGAATACTCCCAAAAAGCGAGTTTTCTATTGGGACGATGCAACGGCCTGCGGCCCGCCGGTCCGCGTCGGCAAACACCTCAGAGAAAGTGGGCAGCGGTTTCAACGAAGAATGTGCTCCGAAAAATTGCCGTGCTGCCTGTTCGCTGAACGATCCTTTTTCACCTTGATATGCAATCATATTTTATCTTTTCATATTAGTGGTTCGAATCATCATGCCATCGGACAATCATCCATGGATCTTCAGATCCCTTACGGATCAATTGAAGGCTTGCATATCCATCGACACGGTCAATAGAACTCGCGCTATACGTTACCGTAAGGTTAAATCCCCTGCTGATGGATACCGCAGTACTGTCCTGATTAAACGATTGGTCGACAATATTGTTCCAAATAAGGTCCAACCGCTGAACGTTTCTGAAAAGCCCGTCTGTAGTCCGCATTTCTTCGTCTCTTCCCCATGAAATGTCTGCGCCGCCTCTGTCGTAATCGGGATAAAGAAATGTGAAATTGCCGTCTAACAACTGCCCGTAAATTGTCGTGTCACGAAACGTATATGCATATTTAAGATTCTGGAACACACCGTCGGTATTTTTCTGATCACTTAAGAGCGACAAAGATTCTCCTGAGGATTCATCCAATTCAGGAGCAAACGGATTGCAGGAAACGAATGTAAAAAGAAGCGGTATGCTCATCATGAAATATCTCATAATGCAAAAAATCAATAATCGGTTTTCAATGACCCGTCATAAGGTATCAACATTCGGTCGTACGCACTTCGTTAATAATTTACACCGGTCCAGTTAATTGGCAAAAGAACCCTTCAAATCGCTCCAAGTTGAATCGGAAGTGTTTAATTCATAATCCGACCAGCGGCAGATATACCAGTAACTATTCAAAGGATCGCGCCTGAGTGTAAACTGCGCCTGTCCTTTATATTCCTTTACCTGGCCGCCTGCGGCCGTATTGGGAACTTTTATTAAATATGTTTTTACCAAATCGCACGAATCCGGAAAGTTAGCCGATGCTGTTGTCGTTAATTCTAAAGTTATTTTCAAATTTTTTGGGATAATGCTTATTACGTTATTAAAATAATCACGCTCTTTTAATTTATTCCAATCGTTCAATTCCCCGTAACGCCGAAGCGCTTTACCGCTTGCCGTAAAAATGAACGAATTATCGGAAATAGTCTTGGAATAATTAAAAGCGTTGCCCTCCTGGAATGCATAGATCATATTTTGAAAAACAAGCGAAGCGTCGGTTGCCGGCACATCGTTCGTACTAATCTGGTCCGGCTCAACAGGTGTTCTTGTTTTAAACAAATCACAAGCACATAGAATCAAACACAGCATTATACCAATCATCAAAACCGATTTTCGCGGCATCTGAATTCCTTTACACTGCAATACGGCCTTCCAGGGCTCTGGAGAGTGTCGCTTCGTCTGCAAATTCAAGATCGGAACCTACAGGCAGACCCCGCGCTATGCGTGTAATCTTCATGCCCAACGGTTTCAATAAGCGGGAAAGGTACAGCGTGGTCGCTTCACCTTCCACGTTAGGATTCAATGCCAAAATTACTTCCTCAATTGTTGTATTGGAAAAACGCTGCAGCAATTCTTTGATCTTCAGGTCATCCGGACCGATACCGTCGAGCGGTGATAGCGCACCGCCAAGCACATGATACAACCCTTTAAATTCGTGCGTCTTTTCAATAGCAATAACATCATGCGGTTCTTCCACAACACAAATAAATGACCGCTCTCGTTTTGCATTAGAACAAATGGCACAAGGATCGGATTCTGTTATATTTGAGCATACCGAGCAGTACCTCACCTTATCTTTGACATTGACTAATGCTTTTGCCAGCAGAACGACTTCCTCGCGCGGCATTTTCAATATATACAGCGCAAGACGATGCGCCGTCTTTCTTCCGATTCCCGGAAGCTGCGAAAATTGTTCTGCAAGCTGTTCAATTGATTCGGCTGTGTAATACATGAAAACTCCCGTAATAATTATATACCTGGGAGTTTCATGCCGGGAATGTTCGGCATCATACCGCCGGTTACTTTCTGCATCTCATCCGCTGCCATTGCAGTCGAACGCTCTAATGCTTGATTCACTGCTGCAAGCACTAAATCTTCCAGCATTTCTTTTTCATCCGGATTAACAACTTCTTTCTCGATTTCAATTTTCACAATGTGCTGCTTGCCGTTTGCCGTAACCTTTACCATACCTCCGCCTGATTCAGCAGTCACAATTTTATTCTCTAATTCTGCCTGCACCTGATCCATCTTTTCCTGCATCTTCTGCACTTGCTTCATCATTTGCCGCATATTCGGCATACCACCTTTAAACATCGTACACTCTCCTCGATTTTTTTAAAAAAATTATGAGTCAATATACCCTGAAATGGAGGGAAAGTCAACGAAGTGAATATTACCGCTGCTTCTTGACTTTCGAGAGAAATGCAGATATATTTAATTAAAGCTCATCAGTTACGGTGAGCTTTTCAATTGATATTCCGCGATAGCTCAATGGTGGAGCATCCGGCTGTTAACCGGAGGGTTGTAGGTTCGAGTCCTACTCGCGGAGCCACATCAAGTAAAAAATCATATTCATGCTTTTTTCGTTTATGAAATACTTTATCTATATCCTATATTCTAATTCGCCGACAAGTATTATACCGGA
>Ga0105104_10003044_pt1 | contig 12098 bp, 13 predicted proteins | sample PPLLaktember2015_3_FD_87034 | JGI IMG/M metagenome (GOLD analysis project Ga0105104, IMG submission 87034) | Freshwater sediment microbial communities from Prairie Pothole Lake near Jamestown, North Dakota, USA - PPLs Lake P7 Core (6) Depth... | ecosystem: Environmental > Aquatic > Freshwater >...
CGCCGGGGACAAGCTCCTCGTCGTCGGCCCGGCGATGCAGCAGGGGTCGACCCTGCCGAACCCCCGGTACGGCCCGAGGGTGCTGGGCTACAACTTCACCGAGATCGTCCGGACGCCGTACCTGTTCACCGGCACGGCGGCCGCGATCACGATGTACGGCGGCGGCGAGCCGGAGAAGGAGCAGGCGCGCAAGGCCGTCGAGCACAAGCGCACCTGGGAGGCGATCGCCTTCTACGGGGCGCGCGACTTCTCCTCGGCGGCCGACGTCGTGGTCGGCTCCTCCGGCGGCGTCGTCGAGTTCATCCAGACGAACAAGCAGAACGTGAACGGGGAGTTGACCGCCGACTTCCTCGACTCGTTCCTGACGACCGTGCTCTCGAAGGGGTCGGACGAGAAGGTGATCTTCACCGGCACGATCGGTGCCTACTACCTCTCTCGCTTCAACCGCTCGGGGCAGGGCGCGTTCTGGAAGCCGGGCGACTCGCGCGTCCACGGCGTCAAGGTCGACGGCTTCATCTCCGGCGTCTTCGGGACGCAGATCCCGATCGTCGTCAAGAAGGAGTGGGCCGACTTCCCCTCGGGCGTCAACGGCTACAACGGCAACCTGTTCGTGCTCGACATGTCGAACATCGAGCGGCGGCCGCTGATCGGCCGGGACACCCGGAAGATCGACTACGACATCAAGTCGCTCGGCAACGGGCGCGACGCGGAGGGCGGCGAGTACTTCACCGAGTCGACCTACACGTTCGCGCAGGAGAAGACGCACGGCTGGCTCTACGGCATCTCGTAGTACAAGCTCGGGGCGGGGCACCTACGGCCTTCGGGTCCCCGCCCCGAGTTGAAGGCCACCAGGAAGGAGCAGCATGAGGTGCATCGCGCAGTACGGCCGGTTCGGGATCCAGTACCGGCCTCGCAAGGCGTCGGTCGACATCAACTCGGTCGAGACGGTCACCCAGGAGGGGATCTACCTCCAGTTCGTGCAGGGCGACCTCTACGAGAACGAGCTTCGCGAGGCCGAGGAGAAGTTCGGCTTCAAGGGTCTCTTCCAGCACGTCGACGAGGCGACCCCGGCGCTGCCGACCTACCGGATGTCGAGCTTCGACACGATGGCGCAGGACTGGCCGGACGAGCTTCGCGAGGAGATCGAGGCGTGGCTCGTGGAGGCCGCGCGCGAGGACTCCTCGTTCATCATCATCCACACGACGCCGATCGCCGCTCCCTGGCCCGCCTTCGACGAGTGGCCCGGCGAGCCGGAGGACATCGTCACCGCGCTGGAGGCGATGGGCTTCGACGTGCAGACCGCGCTCGACTACGAGCGGCTCTTCGGGAAGCGCCGCCCGGAGATCATCAAGGCGCTGGAGCAGGCACTCGGGCTGGAGACGGTGAGTGCCTAGCGACGTCGGTCTGATCTCGGTCGACCACGACCCGGAGGCGCGGACCGTGCAGCTGCCGGACGGGCGCGAGTTCGTCGAGGCCGAGGTGACCCTGACCGAGGACGCGAACAAGCGGATCCGGCTCGGCTACCAGTGCGGCCGCTGCTTCGAGTGCTTCGTCTCCCCGTGGCCCGAGCAGTGCCGCCTCTGCGGTTTCCCGGTCGCGACGATCCAGCGCGAGTACTACGAGCGCGAGTTCCGGGGCGAGCGGGTGCTCCGCACCAGCCTCACCTCCGCCGAGCTTGCCGACGGTGAGCGCCGTCTCTACGAGGCGCTCCAGAGGAGGGGCTGATGGCGACCAGCGCGCAGTGGTTCGGGCAGGCGGGCGGCAACCTGATCGCCCGCCTCTGGGTCCCCCAGCAGATGGGGATCGCCCTGATGAAGGACACCTACGTGCCGAACCGGGACACGCAGATGCGCTACGCGGACGTGGCGGCGGAGGAGCTTGCGGCCGGGGGCGGCTACGCGGTCGGCGGGCTGGAGATCACCGGCCGGAACACCTCCTACGACGCCCCCTCCGACGAGTGGACCCTGCTCGGGGCTGACGTCTCCTGGGGGCCAGGCGCGGCCTTCCAGACCCGCTACGGGATCGTCTACGAGATGGCCACGACCGACAAGTTCCTCTGGGAGCTTCTCGACTTCGGTCAGGTGATCCCGGTCAACGGGTACTTCGTCGTCGACTTCGCTTCGGGGGTGCTGGGCGTCAAGGCCGGACCGGCGGTCTAGATGGCCGAGCCACGGGGTGCTGTCGCTGGCACCTTCCTCGTCGGGGAGTTGACGGCGGGGGAGGTTCAGTACCCCTTCGACCCGCCGCAGCTGCTCCTCAACCCGAGGCTCCCGAACCTCATCTCGGAGCCGTACACCGCGCTCGCCTTTCGGCGGCCGGTGCTCTCGCTGCAGGGGAAGACGACCGATGGCGTCAGCCGCACGACGCTCGCGGTCAACCACCCGTTCCTGGTGCTGACCGCGCGGCTCCCGATCCCGATCGTCCCGCCCGCGCCGCTGATGCAGCGGCCCATGATGGAACTGACCGGGCGCAGCTTCGTCTGGCTGCTCGACCAGACGCTCGTCGCCGGGATGCCGTTCCTCGAACTGACCGCGCGCCGCAGCGCCGGGGTGCAGCCGGGGATGACCCCCTCGGTCCCGGTCGACGTGATCCTCGTGCCGAGCGTCCCGGAGGAGTGGATCCTGGTCCCGAGCGCGCCGGTCGAGGAGGAGGAAGACTGGCTGCTGCGGCCCACGACCGAGGTGCCAGCGTGATCCGGCAAGGCTGCGAGACTGGAGCGCGAGATGGCTGACTACGTGCCCACCGACTGGGTCGACTTCGCGACGCCGGTCAACGCCGCGAACCTCGACAAGATGGAGGCCGGGATCGACACGGCCCACCAGGAGATCGACGCGCTCGACGGGCGGCTCGACACGGTAGAGGGGAAGCCCTCGCTGCCGACCGTCGTCGACGGGCAGTGGGTCAAGGGCGCGGGTGGGGTGCCGGTCTGGTCGCCGATCGCACAGGCCGACGTCACCGGCCTCGTGAGCGCGCTCGGTGCGAAGGAGTCGCTCTCGAACAAGGGGATCGCGAACGGCTACGCGCCACTCGGGGCCGACGTGAAGGTGCCGCTCGCGAACCTGCCCGCGATCTCCGGGGGCGGCTCCGACCTCTCCTACGAGGGCGAGCACGTCCCCGCCTCGGCCCACCAGGACGGCGACATCATCATCAAGGACGGGATGGCGTTCATCGCCGTCCGCGACACGACCCAGAACCCCGACCCGGCGCTCTGGGGCGCGGTCGGGATCCCTGACCCGACGCCCCCGCCGTTCGAGACGCAGGGCGAGCTTGCCTACAACGAGACGCCTGCGGACGTGCCCCTCACCGCGACGAGCGAGGCCACCGCCCACATCGTCGGGACAGCCTCGGCCGTGACCCTGGACGGGGCGACGCCGATCATCATCGAGTTCTACTCCTCCCTGGTCGGGGCAGGGCCAAACGCCGGGAACGCGACCGCCCTCTGGCTCTACGACGGCGCGACCTCGCTCGGGCGGATCGGCTACGTCTCCACCCCGGCTGCTGCCAACCTCTACACCCCCGTTCGTGTGTCTCGCAGGCTGACGCCGAGCGCGGGCGTCCACAACTACACGATTCGCGCCTCGATCACGGGTGGCACGGGCGGCATCGTCGCGTCCGGGGTCGGAGGAACGGGTGTGCCCGTGCCTGCCTTCATTCGCATCTCGCTCGCACAGCCGGTGCTGTTCAGCCCCCCGCCCGGCGCGGTCATCCCCGTCACCTACGGGATCACGCTCCCGACCTCCCCGACCGACGGCCAGGAAGCGATCCTGGTGGACAACCTCACGGCTCCCACCTACCAGTGGCGCTTCCGTCGAAACGCCGGGGCGAGTGGCGCGTACAAGTGGGAGTTCATCGGCGGCGCACCCTACGCGCCCGCGCAGGCAGCTTCGGTTGCCATCGCGGCAAGCGGTTGGACGGCAGTCGGATCGGCCTTCGTGATCCCGCGCACGGGGGAGTACCTCGCCGCCGTCAACGGCTACATGTCCGGCGGGACAGTCGGGTCCGCTGCCGTCGCCAAGGCGGGAGACGAGGCGGCGAAGACCGTCATGCAGTTCTGGGTCGGAGGCGGGAGCGGCCAGCCCTGGCTCAGCGGGCAGTCCCCCTTCGTCTACACGGCGGGCGACTCCGTGCAGCTTCGCGTGGCAAGCAGCGTCGCGCTCAACCTAACCCGTGGCGCGATCACCCTGACCCCGTTGAGGGTCGCATGAGCGTCCCCGATCCGGCCACCACCGACTGGGTGCCCGTCTTCGCTGGCGGCGGGGCTGACCTCGCCTACGAGGGCGACCACGTTCCGGCGACCGAGTACCAGGACGGCGACGTGGTGGTCAAGGACGGGATCGCCTACATCTGCGTCGGCGGGCCGACGACCGAGGCTCCGAGCCTCGCTCCCTGGGGGAGCGCCGCGCTGCCACTCGCCGGGGACGAGCTTGCCGCTGTCGAGCGGACAGACGTACACACGCTCGCGGCGACAACCGCCGCAGGCGCGGACACGGTTCTGAGCTTCCCGCCGCTGACGTTCGATGGGGCGACCCCGATCATCGTCGAGTTCTTCGTGCCCTCCGTCTCGATCAACACGGCAGGCTCGGCCATCTACGTGAACCTCTGGGACGGCGCGGCCGACCTCGGCTACTGGGGTCAGCAGCTTCCCGTCAACACGGGCCAGAACTGGCCGATCGCGCTGCGCCGGAGGCTCATCCCGAGCGCAGGCACTCACACCTTCACGATCAAGGCTTGGAAGACCGGCGGCGGCACTATGGCGCTTGTCTCGGGACTGGGGGCGGCGGCCGGGCAGTTCGTGCCGATGCAGGCGCGGATCGCGCGTGTCGTCCCCTCCCCGCCCCAGGTCGGGGTCGGGGCGCTCACCCCGGTCACCTACGGGACGAGTCTGCCTGCCTCCCCCGCCGATGGGCAGGAGGCGATCCTGGTGGACTCGCTCACTGCGCCGACCTACCAGTGGCGCTTTCGCTACTGCGCGGACATCACCGACGCCTACAAGTGGGTCTTCATCGGCGGCTCGGCCTACAACCATTTCATCGCCACTTCCGAGGTTCAGGCGGCGGGTGGAGTCTGGTCGAACCTGGCCACGGTCGGGCCTCGGATGACCGTCCCGCGAGCGGGGATCTACGAGGCGAGCTACGGGGCGCAGTTGTCCTGTGCAGGCTCGTCGGCCTTCGTCCAGGTCGGGGTCGGGGTCGGGGACTTCACGACGCCTGCCGCCTATGCCGGACAGCCCATCGGTTCAGGCGGCTGGTGGGCGAGCGCCAGCGGGGCAGTCGATCTCACGGTCGCGGCTGCGGGCGAGATCCGGCTCAAGTACGCGCAGTGGAACGTGCAGAACGCCACCTTCCTGGGCCGCTACCTCAACATCCGCCCGAAGCGGGTCACATGAGCGTCGATCCGCACGCCCCTCCGCTCGCGACCCCCTGGGTGCCGCTCTGGCCGATCTCCCCCCTTTCCCCCGGAACGCTCATCGTCCCGATCCGGCTGCGGGTGCCGCGCTCGACCTCGCTCGCCGCCAACGCAGGCTTCGGCGTCTCCTCGCTGACCGCCTGGGACATGGCTGCCTGGGAGTTCGCGGACGCTGCCGAGGGCCGCATCTACGGGCACGCCCGCCTCCCCACCTACCAGGGCGTCACCCCGCAACTGGCTCTGATCCTCGCTGCCGCGACCGCAGGCAACGTGCGGATGCAGGTGAAGACGCACCTCGTCGGCCCCGGCGAGAGCCTCAATCCCGCCGCCTTCACGACGACGCTCGGGCCGTTTACGGCGACGCTCGCGACGGGCTACGCCGTGACGGAGCACGTCATCACCCCGGTCGTCGCCGCGAACAAGACGCTCCTGGTGGAGATCACCCGCTTCGGAGCCGACGCGGCCGACACCCTCGCGGGGGCGCTCTTCCTGCTCGACGCCTTCCTCTCGGTGGGGCAGCCCTGATGGCCCGCGAGTTCCCCACCGGGGCCAACGCCTTCTTCGCCCACGCGGGCGTGATCGCGGCGCTCAACCAGGCGACGGGCTGGACGCTGAGCGTCTTCGCCTACATCCACGACAACAACGTGCGGCCCTTCTTCGCCCGCTACAGCCCCGGCTTCATCTTCCAGTACGCCGGGGGCACGGCGCTGAACCTCTACAACGCAGCCTGGCTGGGCGGGCCAGCCGGGATCGCGAACAACGCCTTCAACCACTACGCCGCCATCGCGAACGGAGGAAGCTCCCAGATCCGCATCAACGGCGGCGGCTACGTGACCGGGGACACCGGAGGGGGAGCGACGGGCGGCACCTTCAAGATCGGTGGGCGCGGCGACGGCTATCAGATGTACGGGTTCATGTGCGAGGCGGCGATGTGGAACGCGGTGCTCACCGACTCCGAGATCCGGGCGCTCTCGCGGCGCGTCTCGCCCGCCGTCGTCCGGCCCACGGCGCTCGTCGGCTACTGGCCGCTCTGGGGGAATGGCGTCCCGGAGATCGACTGCTCCCGCACCCGGATCCCGATCCCGAGCGCGGGCGGAACCGTCCCCAACAAGGCTTACGCCCACTTCGCCGGATCCCCGATGGCACTGTGAGGAGCAGCCGATGACCTACAAGCAGCTGACAGATCGCGTGCTCCAGGTCCTCGGGATGCAGGAGGACACGACCGCGCCCGAGAAGGGGCACGTCCAGGACCTGATCTACGAGGGGATCACCGACATCGTCGCGCGCACCCGCGCGGGGACGCGCGTGATCAACCTGACGCTGACGGCGAACACGCCCGTCCACGACATGTCGACCTCGATCATCGCGCTCTACGACATCGAGGACGAGGGCGGCTTCCTCGACCGGCTCTCGCGCGAGGACATCGTCTCCCACCAGCGGCAGGGCTATCGGGGCTACGCCTACTCGGAGCCGCTCCTCTGGGTCTCGCCGACCCCGAGCGCGCAGAAGGTGATCAAGGCGTACGGCGTCTTCCGCCCGCAGCGGATGACAGACGACGCGCACACCCCGGCGGCCACCCAGTACGGCGGCCTCGCCGACGAGTTCCACCCGACGATCGTCACCTACGCGCTCTGGAAGGGCGCGGAGTTCACCGAGCACGAGCAGTCCGGCGGTGGCGAGCGCTGGCGGATCCAGTACGAGGGCCAGAACGGCGAGGCGGGCGAGATCGCGAAGATCAAGGCGATCCTCAACAAGCGGGTCACCCCGAAGGGGACGCGCCGCCGCGACCCGACCGGCCAGGTCGGCGCGCTCAACGACTCCGCCTACTACCGGGGCGGCTGATGCAGCCGAAGTCGATCCTGCCGGTCGTCCGGGGCTTCATGCGCGACTACGCGCTCGACGCTCTGCCCGAGGGCTACGTCTGGGACATGAAGGACTTCATCCCGCAGCGCCGGGGCGCGCGGATGGAGGGCCGTGCGGCCTGGTCGTACTTCTCGCCCGCGCTCGCGGGGCAGATCTGGGGCGGCTACTACGGCCGCTACCAGACGGGCGAGAAGCTCCTCGTCGTCGCCGGGCCGAACATCTACGACATCGCCGTCAACGACGGGACCCCGTCGAACCTCGGTGCCTCGGGCTTCGCCTCGATGCTCCAGAACGGGGTGATGCTCCGCAACTACGTCTACTTCTTCGGCTCCTCCGGGACGGTCGCGCCGAAGCGGGTCGCCTCCGACGGGGTGATCACCCCGCTCCCGGCGAGCGCCCCCACCGGCAAGGTCGCCGTCGCCTACAAGGACCGGCTCGTGGTCGGCAAGGACGCCGACATCTACTTCTCGCCGCTGGAGACCGAGAGCGGCCCGGCCGGGACCTGGGACGCGCTCGCGAAGATCTACGTGACGCGCGAGGTGACCGGCCTCGCGGCCGCGCCCGGGAAGCTCCTCTGCTTCCACGCGGGCCGGATCTCCCGGGTCTCGGGGACGATCCCGCCCGGCACCGACCTCGACTCCGACATGTACGTCGACACGCTGACCGACCAGATCGGCTGCACCCTGCCGGGGACGATCTGCTACTGGAACGAGAACATCCTCTTCGCCGACGAGCGCGGGGTCCACCTGACCGACGGCGCGATCGTCAAGAACCTGACCGAGCAGGGCGGGATCTCGGACTTCTGGCGGGAGGCGTACGCGAACCGCAAGGCCGGGAACTCGGTCAGCTGCGCGGTCTACTTCGACTACCTCGTCGTCTCGATCACGCTCTCCAACGACGTCAGCTTCCTGCTGCTCTGCGACCTGAACGCGCGGGCCTGGTTCCGCTTCTCGAACTTCCCGGCCGTCGCGATGATCCCCTCCGAGGGATCCTTCGAGGAGGTCTACGCGGGCCTCGCCGACCTGCGCCTCGCGAAGACCTCGCGGATGTTCGCCGGGTCGTCGCTGCTGGAGGAGGTGCTGCCGCCCGGCGCGCACCCGGCCGATCAGGTCGACGGGAACGGCCTCGCGGTGCTGCCCTCGATGGAGACCGGCTGGGAGCGACTCGGCCCGGAGGGGGTGATCCAGGCCAAGCAGGTCTTCGTCTCCTACCGGCACCAGTCGTGGACCAGCCCGGACGCAGCCGACGCGATCGAGGTCTCCTGGCGGCGCGACCCGGCGGTCTCCAGCGACCTCGCCGTCTACAAGCTCGCGGGCAAGCTCCCCTCCGTCAGCGAGTACACGCGCAAGCGGCTCCCGCTCGGCGGCCGCTGCTACGGGGTGCAGGTGAAGGTGCAGGCGGTGAAGCCGTTCGGCCTCTTCAACCTGACCGACATCGGGATCGGGCACACGGTCGGTGACCGGGGCAAGGTGACCGTGTGAGCACCACCGAGAACCCCGTCGAGGAGACACGCCCCGACGACCCCGGCCGCCCGCTCTCCGAGGACGAGAAGTCGCTGCTGAAGCGGATCCTCGCCGAGCCGCTGGAGTTCCCGGTCGAGTTCCGCTCCTGGCTGAAGAACTTCTTCGAGACCTCGGGGATCATCCTGCCGCGCACCTCGATCGCGGGTTACTCCGGAACAGGGGTGCGCTTCGACGACTTCCCGCCCGGCGTGATTCTCGCCTGGGCCGGGTCGACGCTCCCCTCGGCGGCGCTCCCCTGCAACGGGGCGGCGGTGACGCGCGACTTCTACAAGGACCTCTTCGCCGCCGTCGGCACCACCTGGGGGCCGGGAGACGGCTCGACCACCTTCAACGTGCCCGACCTCCGCGACCGGGCGCTCTACGGGGCAGGCTCGAAGGTCGGTCTCGCCGGGACGGACGGCGGCGCGCTCGGGACACGCGGCCCGCGTCACTACCACGGGATGAACAACGCGGGCTACCACGGGCACGGCCTCTCGATCGACGGGGTCGGCGATCACTCGCACGGCGACTACTACGAGCGTGCCCGGCCCGACACCTCGACCCTGCAGGGCGGCACCCAGGGGAGCTACTACGGCTACGTCACCTGGGTCCACAGCGACGGGGGCAGCACGGGTGGCGGCGGGGGCGGCGGCCACTCGCACGGAGGCTCCGTGCATGGCGGCGGCGAGCACACGCACGCGATCGACGGGGGCGGGCTTGCGAACACTCCGGCCTTCGCCGGGGTCCAGTACGTGATCACCACAGGGAAGACAGCCTGACCGGGTGTCAGAATCCCGCTGAGGAGGAGTGATGGCGAAGCCGAAGTCGTCCTACACGATCAAGCAGGCGCAGGCCGACACCCGGGCGCGTGCGATCCCGGTGGCCAAGCCCCCGGTGCGCCCGCTCGCGCCGAAGCCCGTCCCGAAGCCGGTGCTCGCGAAGCCGAAGGCTCCGCTCCCGGGCAGCCCCAACTGGGGGCAGGCGGCCGAGTACGGCTGGACCGGCTCGGGCGACCCGAACGTCGTCACGCGCGCAACCCAGTTCGCGCCCGAGGTGAGCGGCGACTACTCGTTCGACGCGGGTGGCGGCGGTGGAGGCGGCGGGATGCCCGGCTGGGGCTTCGACGTCGGGATGCTGGAGTCGCAGCGCGACGAGGACATCGGCTCCTTCCGCTCCGGGATGGGGACGAAGATCAAGCAGGCGCTGATCGACCTCGGCCTCGCCGACGTCTCGCAGCTGGATCCCGAGGCCCGCTCCTACGTCGACGACGCGACGATCGAGGCGGCGAAGGCGAACAAGTACTCGCTCTTCGCGCAGCTGCAGCAGAAGGCGAACCGCGCCACCGCGCAGTCGCGCGCGAAGCTCGCCGCCCGGGGGATGCTCTCCTCGGGGCAGCTGTCGAAGGAGGCGCAGGACGTCCTGGAGCAGACCGAGGCGGCCCGCTACACCGGGGTGCGCGAGTTCACCGGGGGCGTCGGCGACCTCGTCGGCCAGTACGCGCAGCGCCAGCGCGAGTGGGCGAACCGGATCGCCGAGGCGCGGATGCAGGCGGCCGCGATGGGCTACTCCGGCTACGGCGGAGGTAGCGGTGGCGGTGGAGACGGCGGCTGGATGGGGCCGGTCGGCGCAGTCGGCCGCCCCGGTGAGTGGGCTGACCTGCCGATGGCGCAGGGCTGGGACCCGAGCCGCAACTCGGACGCGCAGTACGACCTCTCGGGCGCGACCAACATGGGCGGCTACTGGCTGGGGCCGCAGGGGCAGCGCTACGACGAGAACGGTCGGGTCATCTAGGTGCCTGCCTACACCCCGGCGGGCAAGTCGTACACGATCAAGCACGCCCAGGCGGACACGCGCGCCCGCGCGATCCCGCTGATGAAGAAGCCGAAGAAGAAGGCTCCGCCGAAGCCTGCCGCGAAGACCGTCCTCGACCCGCTCACCGCGCTCTACCGGCGGCTCAACTCGCAGGTCCTGACAGAGCCGCAGCTGCAGGCGCAGGCGCGTTCGCTCCTCGGGACGCAGATGGGGTCGAGCGTCGACCTGATCCGGAGCGAGACCTCGGCGCTGCGCGCGGACGCGGAGCGGCGGCGCTCGATGCTGCAGGGCGCGATGATGGCGGCCGCCGCCGAGAACCAGAAGATGGCCCCGCAGATCCTCGGCGGCTTCACCTCCGCCGCGCAGGTGCTCGGCTCGCTCGCCTCCTCGGCGACCGGCGCGGTCGGCAACGCGATGCGCGCGGACATCGGCGCGCAGAACGAGGCGCTCGCGCGCGTCGGCCAGGCACCGGCCGGTGACGCCGCAGCGGTCGGAACCCAGCAGGGCGTCGAGAACATGTACGGCGGCTACCTGCCCGCCTCCAACCTCGCGACGATGGGCGCGCTCGCGAACCAGGGGTTCCTGCGCGAGGTCGGGCTGCACCGGATCAACGCGGTCGAGAAGCCCTTCAAGGAGTACGAGGAGACGATCGCGAAGCTCGACTCGACACAGCTGTCGGCGCTACGGGAGATCGAGGCGAAGCGACCGGACATGCTTGCCGACGTGCTGGAGGGGCTGCGCTCGAACCAGGCGAAGGTGACCGGCCAGATGATCGACATCCAGGAGGAGAAGCAGCAGCAGGCGCAGCAGCGCGCCAAGATCCAGCAGGCGCAGGCGACGCTCAACCTCCGCTACCAGGAGGCGAAGTCCAAGGCCGTGACGGCCGCCGACAAGGCGGCGCTCGACCGCTGGTACAAGGCGCAGCAGGTGAAGCTCTCCGCCGCACGGAACGCGATCTCGGCGACGAACGCGCAGACGGCGATCGGTCGGCTCGGCGTCTCGCAGCAGAACGCGAACACCGCACTGATCAGGGCGCAGACCTCGGCCTCGGGCAAGTCGAAGTTCAAGGCGGTAAACGAGGTGATGGCGAGCCTCGGCCGCTCCCGGCGTGACAAGCCCGCCGGGCAGGACGCCGCGATCGTCAAGTCGCTCTACCAGCAGTACTTCCGCTCCGTCCCGGCAGGCCAGGCCCGCAAGGAACTGCTGAAGGCGATCAACAAGTGGGTCCGGGCGCTGCCGGTGCGGGAGAGCGGCTCGACGAACATCTTCACGGGCGGGCCTCAGGGGCCGGGGTAGCCCGTGGCTACCTCGAAGTACGCGAAGAGTCCGACGTTCGCGAAGCTCTCCGCCTCGGAGCGCGCGAAGCGGATCTCGAAGATCAAGGACCCGAAGAAGCGGGCCTCGGCGGAGCGCTTCTGGGGGGTCGAGCGCGAGCGCGGTGGCCTCCTCGGCGGGCTGATCAAGCTCGGCAAGGCACCGACCGAGATCTCGCGCAACCTCGTCGGCGACGTCCCG
>Ga0105104_10003045_pt1 | contig 12093 bp, 7 predicted proteins | sample PPLLaktember2015_3_FD_87034 | JGI IMG/M metagenome (GOLD analysis project Ga0105104, IMG submission 87034) | Freshwater sediment microbial communities from Prairie Pothole Lake near Jamestown, North Dakota, USA - PPLs Lake P7 Core (6) Depth... | ecosystem: Environmental > Aquatic > Freshwater >...
GAGTGCGGGCTCGATCGCGCGGGCGCCGAGCAGGCAGCGGCGTACGTGCGCGGCGGCGCGGCAGCCCTCGGCGCCGTCCCGACCGTCACCACCGTCATCGCCGAGCGCTTCTTCGACGAGGCCGGGGGCATGCAGCTCGTCCTCCACGCCCCGTTCGGTGCGCGCATCAACCGGGCCTGGGGCCTGGCCCTGCGCAAGCGCTTCTGCCGATCGTTCAACCTGGAGCTCCAGGCGGCGGCGACCGACGACGGCATCGTCATTTCCCTGGCCGAGCAGCACAGCTTTCCCCTCGACGCCGTGTTCCGTTTCCTGGCCCTCCCGACCGTGACGGAGGTCCTGACGCAGGCGATGTTTGCAGCGCCGATGTTCACGGCCCGATGGCGATGGAACGTGTCGCGCGCGTTGGCCGTGCTCCGGTTCTCGGGGGGCCGGAAGGTGCCGGCGCCTATCCAGCGCATGCGCTCCGACGATCTGCTTGCGGCCGTGTTCCCCGATCAGGCGGCCTGCCCGGAGAACCTCGCGGGCGACATTCGTGTCCCCGATCATCCGCTGGTGAACGAAACGATCCGCGACTGCCTGGAAGAGGCGATGGACCTGCAGGGGCTGCGGCGGATCATCGCCGGCATTCAGAGCGGGGCCATCCGGACATTCGCCGTCGAGACGCCGGAGCCTTCCCCCTTCTCCCACGAGATCCTCAACGCGAATCCCTTCGCGTACCTGGATGATGCGCCGCTCGAGGAACGGCGGGCGCGGGCGGTGCAGATGCGACGGACGCTGCCCGGCGAAGCTGGCGAGGTTGGCGCGCTGGACGCGGGCGCCATTGAACGGGTCAGCGGGGAAGCCTGGCCGGTCGTGCGGGATGCCGAGGAACTGCACGACGCCCTGCTGACCCTCGTCGTCCTGCCGGCAGCGCCCGCGTGGTCGCAGTGGCTTGCCGATCTCGCCGGGCAGGGTCGCGCAACGACCCTGCACGCCGGGCAGGCCACGCTGTGGGTGGCAGCCGAGCGCCTGGCCGCAGCCTGCGCGCTGCTGCCCGCCGCGCGGCCGAATCCGCCGCTCCCGGCCGGGGCCGAGGGGAGCGCGGTGGCCAAGGCTGCCGCGTGGGACCGCGAGGCGGCGGCCACCGAGATGCTCCGAGGCTGGCTCGAGTTTATCGGGCCCACCACGGCTCCGGAGTTGGCATCACGGCTGTCGGTCGATCTCGAGGTCATCGACGCCGGCCTCGCGCGCCTCGAATCGGAGGGACAGATCCTCCGCGGCCGCTTCCGCCCGCCAGGCATGCGGCCGAACGGGGCCGTGGAGTGGTGCAACCGTCGCCTGCTCGCGCGCATTCACCGCCTCACGATCGGGCGGTTGCGTCGCGAGATCGAGCCGGTCACGTCTGCCGAGTTCCTGCGCTTCCTCTTCCGCTGGCAGCACCTCGCGCCCGGCACTCAGTTGCACGGCGTCGAGGGGACCCTCGCGGTGCTCGAGCAGCTCCAGGGATACGAGGTTCCCGCCGGAGCGTGGGAGGGCCCGGTGCTGGCGCGCCGCATTGCCGACTACTCGCCCGAGTTCCTCGATCGGTTGTGCCTGTCGGGCGACGTCATGTGGGGCCGGCTCTCCCCGCACCCCGTGTTCGACCCGGTCGGGACGGCGCGAGACCCGGATCCGGGCCGCGAGCCCATCCGCCCGACACGGGCGGCGCCGATCGCGATCTTCCTGCGGGAGGATGCGGAGTGGCTCCTGAGCAAGACCGAAGACTCAGTCCGACCGGCGCAGCAAGCGTCGGGGGCCCCGTCCGCCCACCGGGGCTTGGATCTCCAGCGGCTGTCGGCCTCTGCCCGCGCCGTGCTCGATGCGCTGGAGCGCCGGGGCGCCTCGTTCCAGTCCGAGCTTGCGGCCGCGGTTGGACGGCCGCAACGGGAGGTCGAGGAGGCGCTTTGGGAGCTGTCCGCCACGGGCCTGGTGACCGGCGACGGGTTCGAGAACCTGCGGGCGTTGACCGATCCCGCACGCCGCCGCGGCATGGGTGTCGTCCGCTCTCGCCGGGGGCCGCGGGCCGGGCGATGGGCGCTGCTGTCGTCGCCCTCGGGTGCGTGCCGGTCGGACGGCGAGCGGGCAGACGCATTCGCGCGCCAGATCCTGCGCCGCTGGGGCGTCGTGTTCAAGGACGTCGTGGCGCGGGAGGGGCTCATGCCTCCTTGGCGGAACGTGCTGCAGGCGCTTCGCCGGATGGAGGCCCGCGGGGAGGTGCGCGGCGGACGCTTCGTGGCCGGGTATCTCGGCGAGCAGTTCGCGGAACCGGGCGCGGTGGATGCGCTGCGGGCAGGGCGGCGCCTGGCTCAACCCCCGTTTCCCATGCGGGTGCCCGCGGCCGATCCTCTCAACCTGGCGGGCATTCTGACACCGGGTCCCCGCGTCAGCCCGCTGTCCGGGCAGATGGTCGCAGTACTGCCCGATTCGGCAAGCGAGGGCGTGATCCCCGCGCTGACCTCCCGCCGGTACATGCGGTAGAATCGAGTCATCATCCCAGGGACACCGATGGACAACACACTCGGGCAGCCGTCGCCCAAAGCCGGCCCCACCTGCATCGAGTTCGATAGCAACGATCTGCTGGTTCGCATGGACGTGACGATCCCGTGTGATGCCAAGGCCGTCTCGCCGGTCGTCGAATCGGTGATCACCCTGGTCAAGAGCATGGAGTGCGCCGCCGGCAACGAGTTCGAGATCGAGACCGGGCTCCGCGAGGCGCTGTCGAACGCCATTCGCCACGGGTGCCGCGACGACCGGGGTCGCATGGTGCAGTGCGCCGTGGCCTGCGACCAGAGTCGCGGCGTGCTGATTGTCGTCAGGGATCCCGGGAACGGATTCGATCCGGCCTCGGTGGCGAGCCCCCTGTCGGGCGAAAACGTCTTCTCCCACCACGGGCGCGGCATCTATCTCATCAACCAGTTGATGGACCAGGTCACCTTTGCTCGAGGCGGCACTGAGATCCGGATGCGCAAGGGCTGATAACCCCCGGGCTCGCCGCCCAAGCGTGGACGGCGGACTGCCGCGGACCCGATCATCGGAGGTCCTGACCGACCGCGGTGCGGCCGTCATCTTTCCTCACGGCTACCTGCGGCCGGGCATGCTCACGACGGCTCTCCCATGATGGTACGGCTACTCAGGAGGCTATGGGATGAAAGGCCGGGTTGCGGAAGCGTCGCCGCTAGTGAAGGCCAGAATTGCTGGCGTCTTCTACTTGCTCACTTTCGCGACGGGAATCTTCGCTCTCGTCGTTCGCGGCAGGCCGGGCGCCGCAGCGGGTCTCCTCGCGGCCGCGTGCTACGTCGCTGTGACGCTGCTTTTCTACGGCCTGTTCAAGCCGGTGAACAAGGGCCTGTCTCTGGTCGCCGCACTCGTGAGCCTCGCCGGGGTCGCCGTCGGGCCTCTTCAGGTGAAGGCGGTGCATCCCCTGGTGTTCTTTGGGTTCTACTGCCTCCTGATCGGATACCTGATCTACAAGTCGACGTTCCTGCCTCGGATTCTGGGCGTCGGGATGGCGTGTGCGAGCCTGGGTTGGCTGACCTTCCTGTCACCGGCGCTCGGACAGTTTCTGTTTCCGTACAACCTGGCGCCCGGCATGATCGGGGAAGGAGCGCTGACCCTGTGGCTCCTCATCAAGGGTGTGGACGCCCAGCGATGGAGGGAGCAGGCAGGGGCAACAGCGGCGCCCCTACACCGATGACGTGGAACGGCAGGACGGTGATGCCGGTTGCCGCGGGGCCGGTGCGGCGACGCCACTAGACGACGAAGGGCGCCGCAGCTTGTTGCGGCAGCGCGGGCAGAACCGTGTCGGTCATGAACGCGTTGAACTTGTGCTTTTCCTCCGTGTTCGGCATGTGCGAGGAGCTCTCGAACCAGACGAGCTGCTTCCGGAGCGCCTTCAGGGCCTCGAAGTACTTCGCCGAAAGGACTGACGGCACCTCGTGGTCGTGGCGTCCCAGGCAGAAGTAGACCGGGATCTTGACCTCCGGAACCTGGAGGAAAAGGTCCACGTTTCCGAGGTAGAGCTCCTGGAAGAGAGCCTCGAGGGACCCGAGGATGCCGCGAAAGAAGTTGATGCGGTCGACCACGGTGTATTCGCGGGAGAAGAAGAGGTTCTCGAGCACGACGCCGAATGCCCCGATCTTGCTTCCGTGGTACTCGCCGCCGTAGTGTCCGAGGATTCGCCTTTCCGTCAGGAACTTCGATCGCCAGTTGCTACCGGTATAGGGAGGTGGACCAATCTTCGTGAGCTTCTCGACCGAGGACCTGTCCCCCGCCTTCTGCGCTTGTTCCAGCGTCCAGTCGTACGAAATCAGTTCGCTCTCAGCGACCCTCGACAGCTGGCCGATCCCGACATATGCCGAGAAGAGGTCCGGCCTCCTGGAGGCTGCGAGCATTCCAATCACCGTCCCCCAGGAGTGCCCGACGAGCAGGATCTTGTCCTTCTGAAAGCGCTTCGCCAGGTACGACGACAGATCGATGACGTCGTCAACGAACTGGCCGATGTTCATTCTTTCGCCGTCACCGCCGGCGGCGAAGGACTTGCCAGCGCGCCGCTGATCCCAGTTGACGACGGTGAAGTGCTTCTCCAGCGGCCGGGTGGTCTTCCGCATTAGCGTCAGCTGTGAAGTTCCCGGCCCTCCGTGAACGAACAGCACAATCGGGTTTGCCAGGTCCTCGGACCGGATGAGCACCCATTGTTGCGTGTCGTTGACTGGAACCTGCTCGAGGACGGCCAGGCCCCGGGGGTGAAGGCGAGTGTCGATTCTCGGAGTCGAACCCGGAATGACGACGAGGACGAAGAGCGCGACGAAAGCCGCTGCCGCGACTCCAAGCAACAGAAGACTCATGTTCCCACCCGAAACGAGTTCCTCTTACAAAGGGCTCCGTGGCCGGGCCGAGCCTAACGAAGACCTGACGGAAACACAAGCCGCGGGCAAAGGTGTGTCGGGCAAAGGTGGCGAAAAGACGCTGTGAACCAAATCCGCAACCGCGCGTAATAGTGTCTGGGACCATGGCGGGACCGGCGCGGGGAGGTGTGTGTGATGCTGGCATCGTGGCTGGACGTGAAACTCGGTTTCCGGATGCTGGCGAAGTACCCGGGCCTGACGCTGGCGGGCGGTTTGGCGCTCGCCAGCGCGATCGGGATAGGGGCCGGCTGGTACGACCTCTCGGGCGATCTGCTCCGTCCGACGCTGCCGCTCCCCGGAGGGGACCGCATCGTCGAGATCGAGATGCGTGACTCGCTGGCGAGCGAAGACGAGCGCCGATTGCTGCACGACTTCCTCGCCTGGCGGCGGGAGGTCCGGTCGGTCGAGGATCTCGGCGCCTACCAGACACTGGAGCGGAACCTGATTCTCGGCGACGCGCGTCCCGAACCGGTCACCGTCGCGGAGACCACGGCATCGGCGTTCCGCGTCGCGCGCGTGCCTCCCATCCTCGGCCGGCCGCTGCTCGACAGCGACGAGCAACCGGGGGCGCCCCCGGTGGTGGTGCTCGGCTATACCGTGTGGCAGCGGCGGTTCAACGCACGCGCGGACGTCGTGGGACAGACGGTGCAACTCGGAAAGGCGGCCACGACCGTGGTGGGGGTGATGCCGGAGGGCTTCGCGTTCCCGGTGAACCACAGGCTGTGGGTACCACTTCAACTCCGGCCGTCCGGGTACGCGCCGCTCGAGGGCGTGGCCGTCCGGGTGTTCGGCCGCCTGGCGCCCGGTGCCACGCAGGCGCAAGCGAACGTGGAACTTTCCGCGCTGACCGAACGCGCAGCGGCCGCCTCGCCGCTCACCCACCAGCATCTCCGTCCGCGCGTCCTGGCGTACGGTGGTGAGTCTCCCGGCGACCGATCCTGGCTGGAGTTCTTCGTGACCCACCTGCCGGTTCTCCTGGTCCTGTTCATCGCGTGCGTGAACGTCGGGACGCTGATCTACGCGCGCACGGCGACGAGGGAGGGAGAGATCGCCATGCGGCACGCGCTCGGGGCGGGCCGCGGACGCATCGTCGGCCAGCTCTTCGTGGAAGCGCTCGTGCTTGCGTCGGTCGCGGCAGTCGTCGGACTCGCCGCCGCAGACCGGGCGCTGAAGTGGGGCGTGACCGCGTACTACTCGGGCCAGAGCGGGGCGCCGCCATTCTGGGTCAGTCCGGGCCTGAAGCTGACCACGGTCCTCTATGCCGCGGGCCTCGCGGTCGTGGGCGCCGCGATCCTGGGGATGCTGCCGGCCCTCAAGGTCACCGGGGCCCAGGTGCACGGGCAGCTCAGGAACGCGGCCGCGGGGAACTCCACGCTGCGATTCGGATGGGTCTGGACGACGGCCATGATCGCGCAGGTGGCGCTGACGGTCATCTGTCTTCCGCCCGCCGTGGGCATCTCTCAGGAGGCCGTGCGGGATCGGCAGATCCGCGCGCGGTTCCCGTCCGGGGAATACCTCGCCGTGCGGGTGGTACTCGATCGCGAGGCGGCGCCGTCATCCGCTCAGGAGGAATCGGACTCGGCGTTCGCCGGCCGGCTCGACCTGACGTACGCCGAGTTCGAACGGCAAGTGGCTCAGGAGCCGGACGTCACGGCGGTCACCTTCGCCGAGCGCCTGCCCGGCATGGGACCCGCGGTGCGGAGGGCGGAGGTCGAGGTGTCGCCGGGCGTCCCGCCCGTCTTCGTTCCGAACCTCTGGACGGCCGCCGTCGGGCGGCAGTTCTTCGAGTCGTTCAACGTCCCGGTCGTCGCCGGCCGCGACTTCCAGGACGCCGACCGGGCGACAGGCGCACGGACCGTGCTCGTGAACGAGGCCTTCGCACGGCGCTACACCAACGGCGCGAGTCCCATCGGCCGGCGGGTCCGCTACGCGACGGCCGACCCCAAAGCACCCGAGCCATGGCTCGAGATTGTCGGGATGGTCCGCGACATCGGCATGACCCCTACCGATCTCGGGGAGGCCCCGTACGTGTTCCGCGCCGTGTCGCCGGCAACGGCGCGTCCATTGGTGATGGGCGTGCGGGTGGCTGGGGATCCGGCGGCCGTCGCGCCGCGCCTGCGGGCGATTGCGGCCAGGGTGGATCCCGACCTGCGGCTAGAGGAGGTACGGGCGCTCGACCAGCTCGTCTGGCGGGTGGACGTTCCCCAGATGGTCGCCGCCGGTGCGGTCGCCGGCGTGGTCTGCCTGGGGCTGTTCCTCTCGGCGGCGGGGATCTTCTCGCTGATGTCGGTGAGCGTCGCGCGGCGGACCCGGGAGATCGGGCTGCGTTCCGCGCTCGGGGCCGGACGGGCGCGCCTGCTCGCCGGGGTCTTCTCGCGGGCGCTCGTCCTCGTTGGGAGCGGGGTTGCCGCCGGCAACCTCGTGCTGCTGCTCTTCGTGACGCTCTCCGAGGAGGTGACCGTGTCAGACGTCTGGGGCGCGCTGCTGACGACGTCGGTGGTGATGTTGACGGTCGGGTTGCTGGCCTGCATCGAGCCGGCCAGGCGGGCGCTGCGCATCAATCCGACCGACGCTCTGAAGGAGGCGTAATCGATCGCCGCCGTCCAGCTTGCAACGCTGCGCGTATGCGACGACGGCTCGCCAGGTTCCTCATCGGTTCCCGCTCATCCATGGCGCTGCCCGCGCGGCGGCGGGCGCGCAACACCATGAAGGCGCACACCGCCGCACATCGCACGGATGAACTTCGCGGATTGGGAAAAGCAGAAAAACTTCTGGCGCGGCCCCGACGAGTGGCTTTGCGCGAAGCGACAAAGTGTGCAGGCATTGCACATGGTGTTGGTGCCCGTTTTGCTCGGGCCCTCGACGCAATTCAAAAGCAGTCGTTAGGCGATCGTCCTCGTGCATGGAAGGTGTGGGGGCGCGTCAACACGGTCCTTCTCTTTGATTCTCGGATTCTCGCGCAGCCCCTGATCCCTCCCGCAGGACCCTCTGCCTCAGCCAGGCGGCTTCCAGCGGTGTGCGCCCACACCTGCTGACGCCCATCCTCGTCGTCTGGGCACACCGTGCGACTCTTGTCCCCGGGTCGTCACGCGTCTCTGGCATCCCGGCGTTGAAGACTCGAAGAGTCTTCGCTCGATCCGCGACCGCCCGGGTTCGCTTCGCCTTTCGTCGGCCACGCCTGTCGATATCACTTCAGGGAAGGACTTCTCCTGTAAGTGACGGGGCGAAGCATTGTCGGTCGTACATGATCGATGCCCTCCTCGATGTCCTGCAGCTCTACAGAAGGCGAGTGAGCCGGAATGTACGAAGCCTTCTTCGGGTTTCGCGAACGGCCGTTCCAACTCACGCCGAACCCGCGTTTCCTGTTCCTGAACCCCGGTCACCGCGAGGCGCTGGCGACCCTCCGGTACGGGCTCAGGTCGTCGTTGGGCGTCACCTTGCTCGTGGGGGAGGCAGGCACCGGCAAGACGACCCTGCTGCGCGCGGCGCTGCGGGCGGAATGGCGCCCCGAGGGCCGGCAGGTCGTGTTGAACAACCCGGCGCTGGCGCGGACGGATTTCTTCGAGATTCTCGCCGCCACACTCGGTCTCCCTCGCACCTCGGGATCCAAGGGCCGGTTCCTGCTGGCCTTCGAGCGCGACCTCCTGCAGCGGCACGACGCAGGGGGCCTGACCGCGGTGGTCGTCGATGAGGCCCAGAGCCTCCCGCACGAGTTGTTCGAGGAAATCCGGCTACTCGCAAACCTCGAGACGGACACCGCCAAGCTGGTGAATGTGGTTCTCGTCGGGCAGCCGGAATTGACGGACCGGTTGAACGATCCATCTCTTCGTCAGTTCAAGCAGCGGATCGTCCTGCGTTGCTCCCTGGCTCCTCTTGACCTCGACTGGACGGCTTCGTACATCGCGACCCGCCTCCGCGTGGCGGGCGCCGTCGCGGGCGACGTGTTCACGATGGAGGCGGTGCGGACCATCTACCAAGCCTCTCGCGGAATTCCCAGGACCATCGGGGTCGTCTGCGAGAACGCGCTCGTGGCGGGTTACGCGGCGCAGAGGAAGCCTGTCGACCGGTCCATCGTGGCCGAGGTGTGCCGGGACCTCGATCTCCCCGTCAGCAGCCGGCCCTTTGGTGGAGCCGGCGTTGTCGTCGGCCAAAGCGTCTACGCTTCGCGCCCAGCCGCTGCCGCGGCCACCCTGCGCCGGGCGGCGTCCCGCCTCTGGTTCTCCTTCGCGAGGGGGGATTCGCGGAACGAGTCGGCGGAGGAAGACGACCGGGACGCGGCCATCGTGGCCAGCCGCAAGTGAATTGTCGGTTTCTTCAAGGGGTTCCGCCCATGCCAACCCTCGTGGCGACGGCCCTTACGCTCGCATTGCTCGGTCAAGGCGTGGCACTGTCCCAGCCTGATCCCTCGCGGACGCAGCGCGGGCGGCCGACGCCTCCGGCCACCGTGCCTGTAGCCGGGGCCAGCCCGTCCACGGACGCCGTTTTCACCATCGGACCCGAAGATGTGCTCGGCATCCTCTTCTGGCGCGACCAGGAGATGTCCGGGGATGTCACCGTCCGGCCCGACGGGATGATCACTCTGTCGTTGATTCGCGACGTGAAGGCCGCGGGGCTGACGCCCGCTCAGTTGGCGGATCGCATCCAGGAGGCGGTGCGCGAGTACATCACCGACGCCTCGGTGACCGTTGTCGTGCGCCAGATGAACAGCCGCAAGGTGTTCATCACCGGGGAGGTGGCGCGCCCGGGCGCCTATCCCCTCGGCTCGTCATCGATGACCGTGATGCAGCTCATCGCCGTCGCCGGCGGGCTCAACGAGTTCGCCGAAGGGGGAAGCATCTCGATCATGCGCGTCGAGGCTGGCAAGACGAGGACGTTCGCGTTCGACTACAACAACGTCGCGAAGGGCAGGAAGCCCGAGCAGAACATGGTGCTCAAGCCCGGCGACACGGTGGTAGTGCCTGAACGCTAGCGAGCCGGTGATGGTCCTGTCAAAGGCGTGTGCGTGCCTGGCCGTGGCGTTGATTCTCGCGCCTGCCCGGCCTGGGTCGGCCCTGTCTTCGCCGCAGTCTCCTCCAGCGGAGGTCCAGCCCCAGGCGGCGCCTGTAGCCCAATCGCAGCTTGAACCGAGGCCGCAGGCGGAGCCGAGGCCGCCCCGGCACGGCCCCCAGGATCGAACGAAGAAGAGGTCGCCCCGCATGCCCACGCGCCGACCGTCCCTCCGCACGTCGCGGCTTGCCGAACCGACGCGACAGGAACTGACGCTCACAGCGAACGTGCTCGGAGGCTACGAAGGCAACTACGGGTCCGGAACGGGCGCACGTCTCGTGCCAGCGGCGATCGCCAGCGGGTCCACGGGCTACCTGGACGGAACGCTCGGCTACTTTCGCGGCGACGCACTACGTTCGATCCGGCTCGCTTCGACAGGCAACCTCCAGGCGTACCCGGGTTACCTGGAGCGCCCGGCGGCAGGTGGCGCAGCGACCGTCGACGCCATGACGACGGTCGGACGGAACCTGACGTTCAGAGCGTCGGAGCGGGTTCGCTACGAGTCCCTCTTCAACGTCTTCTCACCCGGCGCCAGCCGCGGATCCTCACCGCCGGGGATCGGCGAGACGGTCCCCGCCACGGGACTGTTCGAGCGTCACTCGCTGAGTTCCTACTCGTCGGTGTCCATCGATCGCCTCTGGAGCCAGCGGGACTCGAGTTCGTTCTCTTACTCGTACGGAGTGCAGCAGTTCACCGACGACGAACACGGCAACAACAGTGCGCACGACGTGCACACGGAATACCGGAGGAAGAGGCTGGCGCACGGAATCGGGGCGCGTGCGGCGTACCGGTACGTCTACGGCGAGTACACCGACTACGACGGAGCCGTGCGACCGACCCGTGAGCACAGGATAGAGGGCGGACCCGAGATGGAGAAGGCGCTGTCTCGACGCCGTCACCTCACGCTGTCGCTCGGGGCGGGGGCGAGCTACATCGAATCGGCCGGCTCGACAGGCCGCGGACCCTACCACTCCTGGGTGCCCATCGGGAGCGGAAGTGCCACCCTGGATCTCTCGCCCTTCTGGTCCGTGGAAGGCGGATACCGGCGCGGCTTCTCCCTGCTCCAAGGCGTCACGGACGAGGTGTACACGACCGACACCGCATTCCTGAGCACCCGCCGGCTCGTGACCGCTCGCACCAACCTGCGGGTGGGCGCCATGTACAGCAACTGGAGGACGTCGCTGGCTCCCGGCGTAGACGACAGGTTCACAGTCTACGGGGCGTCGCTGCAGGTGAGCGTCGCGCTCAGCGCCACGGTGGCGGCAGCCGCGGACTATTTGTACTACCGCCACCGCTACTCGAACCCAGGCGAGCTTCCCGCAGGCTTTCCTGCGGAGTACGACCGCCATGCCGTCCGTGTCGGGCTGACGGTGCAGGTCCCGCTGGCGGGCACCTGGACCCGCCGCCACTAACCCGCGGGTGATTCGCGCGAGGCCTCGACCATGCTGCCTGGCCGTGAACTCACGATCGACTCGGCGCTCAAGCTGCTGCTGAGGCGGCGATGGCTCTTCATCGGGCCCTTGTTCCTCGGCGTCGTGGGCGGACTTCTCTACTCACGTTCGCAGTCGAGCCTCTACCGCTCCGACGCGGTGGTCCAGGTCGTGCCCCAGCGCATACCGGAGAACTACGTCCAATCGACCGTCACGGCCCGCGTGGAGGATCGGTTGTCGTCGATCGCCCAGCAGGTCCTGAGCCGCACGCAACTCGAGGCGGTGATCACCGAGTTCGACCTGTACCCCCAGGAACGCCGGTTGCGCCCCGTGGAGGAGGTGTTCGAGCTGATGGCCGGGCGGGTCGAGGTCGCGCCAATGGAAGGCGCCGGTCGCTCCAGCCGCGGTCCGGCGGTCGACGCGTTCCGGATCTCGTTCGAATACGACGACCCGCGAATCGCCCGGGACGTGGTGGGGAGACTCGCGGGCTTCTTCATCGATCAGAACGCGAAGGAGCGAGGGTCGCAGGCCGACCAGACGAGCGCGTTCCTCGAGGCGCAGCTGACCGATGCCCGCTCACGCCTGGAGACGCAGGACAAGAAGCTCGAAACCTTCCGCGAGCGCAACTCCGGGCGCCTGCCGACGCAGACGCAGACCCACATGCAGGCCATCACGAAGACCCAACTCGAGCTCCA